>FWPU01012324.1_pt1 | contig 11409 bp, 11 predicted proteins | sample 2228361 | NCBI WGS metagenome assembly FWPU01 (sample SAMEA103939777, study PRJEB20133) | metagenome | reverse complement strand
CGGCAGATTTTGTTTTCGGTTCGGTGTCACCGGAAAAGCTCTTGAAAAGACGAATCTTTCTCGGCACTTGACAACTGCAGTAATCAGTACCGGCGTACCAAGATGCAGGAGACCGGGAAACGCTGCCCGCTTTGCCTGGGAAACACCCGCCTCGTCCTTACCCGCAGCCTGCCCCCGTTGAACGAGCCGCTTTCCTCCGCCTCGGCCGCCTCCGCCTCCCCCCTGGAGGCTCTGCTCGACAACCTGCGTTCGGCCTGGAACGTGGGCGCCATCTTCCGCAGCGCAGACGGACTAGGCATAAACAAACTTTACCTGTGCGGCATCACCCCCACCCCTGCAAACCAGGCCGTGACCAAAACTGCGTTAGGCGCAGAAAAGAGCGTGACCTGGGAATATGCCCGCAACGCCCTCGACATAGCCAGCGCGTTGAAAGCCAAACACTACAGGGTGATTGCGCTCGAACAAGATGAACGCTCTGTCTCCTTACTACGCTACACCGTCCCCCTGCCCACAAAGACCCTACTCATCGTTGGCAACGAAGTGACCGGCGTAGACCCCGACCTGCTCGACCTGTGCGACCACATCTTGCACATCCCCATGCGCGGAAACAAGCGATCCCTCAACGTAGCAGTGGCATTTGGAATTGCCGCCTACGCCTTGACACAAACGAACGCCTCCGAACAATAGCGCCCAAAACTAATGGTATCATTGGCGGCATGAATTCCCAGCCCATCTTCAACGAACCCATCTACCGCCGGATGCTCGAAAACCTGTATGACGGCGTCTGCTTCATTAACCTGGAAAAGCGCATCATCTACTGGAATCGAGGCGCCGAACGCATCACCGGTCGTCTTGCGCGCCAATTGTACGGGCTGGTAGTAGGCAGCGACCTGCTGCAACAGTACAACGAAGAGGGCTTGCCGCTAACAGATCAAACCTGTCCCATTCTAGCAACATTGGCAGACGGCCAGGCGCGCGAAGCCGAAGTATACCTGCGGCACGCTGAAGGCTACCTCATCCCCACGCTGGTCAAAACCTTTCCCCTCCACAACGCCGAGCGCCAGATGATCGGCGTGGCCGAAATCTTCAGCGACAACCCCAACCTGCTGCGCGCCAGACTACGAGAAAAAAGGCTGGAACAGACCACCGCCTATGACGCCCTCACCCTCATCGGTAACCGCAAACACCTGGAACGAAAATTACAAGCCGCCTTTATGGAATTTCAAAGCAGCGGCAACCCCATTGGCATCTTGTTTGCCGATATTGACCACTTCAAAACCTTCAACGACACCTACGGTCACAACGCCGGCGACAAAGTGCTGCGTGCCGTGGCCAATACCCTGCGCCATAACCTGAGGGACACCGACACCTGCGGGCGCTGGGGCGGAGAAGAATTTCTCGTCATCCTGCATAATATGGACTGGCACCTGCTCGAAAACATTGCCGAAAAACTGCGCCTGCTGGTCAGCCAGGCCCTCGTCGAAATAGACCATCAACTGCACACGGTAACCATCTCCATCGGCGGCACGCTGGCGCAGCCAAACGATACGCTCGAAGCGCTCATCCATCGCGCCGATAAATTGATGTATCGCAGCAAACGCGCCGGCCGCAACCGCGTTTCCATCGGGTAAGCCAGACATGCGCGGCATTCTCTCTGGTCTCACCGCAGCCGCTATTTGGGGTGGAATGTATGTGGTCAGCAAGATCGTCTTGGATGTGATACCCCCTTTTACCCTGCTGGCATTGCGATTGCTCCTGGGCATCTTGAGCCTGGCCCTGATCTTCATCCTCCAACACGCCAAAGACCTCACCCAAAGCCTTCCCTCTGCCCGCCAAGTGCGCGATTCGTTCCTGGTGGGCATAGTAGGCTACGGTATCTCGCTGGGCTTCCAATTCGTAGGCACGAAACTTTCGACCGCCTCTGATGGGGCCCTGGTCACTTCGGCCACCCCGGCCTTCGTGCTGTTATTTGCCCCTTATTGGCTACACGAAAATAACACCCCTCGCCGCATTCTAGCCCTGCTGGTCTCCACCCTGGGGGTGTTGGCTGTCATCGATCCGCGCAAAGCAGAACTCTCCTCATCCCTATTTTGGGGCAATCTGAGCCTGTTAGCCGCCGCGCTAACCTGGGCGCTGTACTCAGTATTGGTACGCAAAGTAGCCCCCCAGGCAGATTTGTTAGCATCGAGCGCAATCATGCTGGCAGGCGGCCTCCCTATCAGCCTGTTGTTCGGAGCATGGGAAATCCAAACATACGACATCGGGCAAATCACCCCGAGCGTCATCGGCGGAATCCTATACCTGGGATTGGTATCGACCGCCTTAGCCATGTTCCTGTGGAACTATGCCTTTGCCAAATTGCCTGCTGCACTGGCCTCACTGACCTTCTTTGCACAACCTGTAGTGGGAACTTTCCTGGGCTGGCTATTCCTGAAAGAACAAATCACACTGCTCTTCGTGGTCGGCGGCATATTGATTGGGCTTGGACTGGTGATTGCCGGCAAAGAATAGGCTCAAACGTAGCGCAAATCTGTGATTTGCGTGGCAAGTCAGAGACCTGCCCCACGTAGCGCAAATCCACCCACTGTGTGCAAGAGCGCCATATTGGGCGGCCGCAAAGCGCCCACCGGGAAGCCGCACACCAGCACTACCTGTTGACCGGGATGAACGCCGTTTTCCAGCAAGGCTGAATCCAAAAGGCGAATCATCTCCTCCAGCGTGTTGGCAAACGGCACCTCTTTGGCCGATACACCCCACAAAAAGGCCATTTTTCGATAGGTAGAGACTTCAGGGGTGAAAGCCAGGATAGGTTTGACCGGGCGGATCTTGGACATCAACCAGGCCGTCCGACCTTGCATTGTAAAGACCGCTACAGCGGCCACATCGCGGTCGTGCGCCAACTCACGTGCGGCCCGCGCCATCGAAGCCGCATCGCTCTCACCCAGAGCAGGAACGCGCTCTTGGGAACTGCCCCACTCGCGGAAATGCGCTTCGGCCTCGCAAACCACCCGCGCCATCATGTTGACGGCTTCCACCGGATATTCGCCCGCCGCGGTTTCGGCCGAAAGCATGACCGCATCGGTACCATCGAAGACGGCGTTGGCCACGTCGGAGGCTTCGGCGCGGGTGGGCAACGGATTTTGAATCATGGATTCCAGCATCTGCGTGGCCGTAATGACCAGTTTGGCGCGCATGTTGGCCTGCTGGATGATGTGTTTCTGCAAAACCGGCACCCGCTCCGGCGGCATCTCTACCCCCAAGTCGCCGCGCGCAACCATCACCCCGTCTACCGCCTCCAAAATCGAGGCCAGGCAATCGAGGGCCTCGGGACGTTCCAGTTTGGCGATCAAGAGCGGCAAAGGCCCGCCATTCGAAAAACGCTGCATGGCGGCGCGTACCTGCTCCACATCCTGCACCGTGCGCACGAAGGAGACGGCAACGGCATCCACGCCCTGGGCAATGCCAAATGCCAGATCGGCCTCATCCTTGGGGGTGAAACCCGCCACCCGCAGCCAGACGCCGGGCAAGTTGATGCCCTTGTGAGAGGAAAGCAGCCCGCCCACCATCACCCGCGCGCGCAAAGCACGGCCTAGTACGGAATCCACTTCCAGCGTAAGACGACCATCATCGAGCAGCAAGCGGTCACCGGCTTGGACAGAATCGAAAAGTTCGCAGAAATCCACCGGGATGAGCGGCCCATCGCTCGGCGGCGGGGAATCCGGCGCAGCATATAACGTCACATGTTGACCGTTCTCCAAATGCAGCGGATGGGGCAAGTTGCCAACGCGGACTTTGGGGCCTTGTAAGTCCTGCAAAATGCCCACTGCCCGCCTTAGCCGCCCAGCCACAGCACGGATGGCACGAATGCGGGCGGCATGTTGCTCATGCGTGCCGTGCGAGAAGTTCAGGCGCGCCACATCCACCCCCGCCAAAATCAGGCGTTCGATCATGTCTTCGCCGTCACTGGCGGGGCCGAGGGTGGCAACAATTTTGACTCTGCGGTTCATACCTATATGTAATGCAATTCGCTGGCTTGCTTTTTCAACTCAGCGCGGAAGTCGGGATGAGCGATATTAATCAGTTGGGTAGCGCGCTGACGAATGGTCTTGCCATACAGGTCAGCCACGCCGTACTCGGTGACGATGTAGCGCACATGATTGCGAGTAGTGACGACGCCCGCACCATGCTTGAGCAAGGCCGAAATTTTGGATTGCACCATGCCATCGCGCCCTACGTTGATGCTGGGTAGAGCGATAATCGGCACGCCGCCCTTCGAGCGGGCAGCGCCATAAATGAAGTCCAATTGACCACCTACGCCAGAGTACAACTTGGGGCCAATGCTGTCGGCGCACACCTGACCGGTCAGGTCTACTTCGATAGCCGAGTTGATGGCTACCATGCGGTCGTTTTGGGCAATGACGAAGGGATCGTTGACATATTCGGTGCGGTGCAATTCAATGAGCGGATTGTCGTCGGCCCATTCGTACAAACGCCGGGTGCCAATCATGAAACCGGCCACGATCTTGCCCGGATGCAAACTCTTTTGCGCATTGGTCAACACGCCGGCGTTGACCAGGTCGATGACACCATCGGAGAACAATTCGGTGTGAATGCCCAGGTCTTTTTTATTGTAGAGGAATTTCAGCACAGCATCTGGTATGGCGCCAATGCCCAACTGCATGGTGGCGCCATCGGGAATCAGTTCGGCAATATGACCGGCGATTTTCTCCACGACTTCAGATGGACCTTCCTCAGCCATTGGCATTTCGGCAATGGGGTAATTGACCGGGACGATGTAATTCAAACGGCTGACATGAATGAAAGAATCGCCCAGCGTGCGCGGCATCTGCTCGTTGACTTCGGCAATGATGATCTTGGCCGCTTCGGCAGCCGACTTGGTCAATCCCACTTCCACACCCAAACTGCAAAAGCCATGTTCATCGGGCAGGGAAACATGAATCAGCGCAGCGTCCAACGGCAGAATGCGGCGTTTGAACAACAGGGGAAACTCGGACAACAAGACGGGCGTAAAATCGGCACGACCCTCATGGACGGCCTTGCGGATATTGGCGCTTATGAACATGGAGTTGACGCGCAAATGGCCCTGCATAGTCTCACTGACATAATCGGCCGGGCCGACCGTCAAAGCCTGACAAATCTCCACATTTTCCAGGTTGGGGGCATACTCCACCAGCGCCGCCAAAACCTTCTGCGGCACCGACACGTTACCGGTCAAGAAGATGCGCTGACCGGACTGGATGGCTTTGACCGCCTCCTCAGGGGCGACCACGCGCGAACGATAGATGCTAGTCCAGTCCATCAGTCCCTCCCATCTGCCCATTCAGCCGCCTCAAGTGAAGCAGGCGGCCATCTACCGTGTTGACCGCTTTTTCGAGGGCAACATTCTCGGCCACTGCTTGCCGAAAGCCTTTGTCGGCCAGTTCGAGGATATACGGCATGGCCGCATTGACAAAGGCATGAGTAGCCGTGCGGGCCACCGCTGCCGGAATGTTAGGGACACAATAATGGATGACGCCCTCTTCTACGAAGGTACATTGGTCGTGAGTGGTTGGTCGAGAGGTTTCTACACAGCCTCCCTGATCGATGCTCATATCAATAATCAGCGAACGGGGCTTCATCTGCCTGACCACCTCGCGCTTCAAAACAATGGGGGCGCGTTCTCCCGGAACCAAAACAGCGCCCACCACCACATCGGCAAAGGCACAAGTACGGGCAATGTTCTTGGAGGTTGCAATCATCGTCACAGCCTGGGGAAAGCGTTCTTCGAGCCGCTGCAAAGGGCGTAAATCATTGTCCAACACCGTCACGTGAGCGCCAACCCCAAGAAAGGCCTGCGTCGCAGAAGTGCCGGCCACGCCGGCGCCGATGATGACCACCTCGGCCGGCGGCACACCAGGGATACCGCTCAGCAAAATCCCCTTGCCGCCTTTGTAGTTCTGCATGAAATGAGCCGCTATTTGCGCCGTCATACGCCCGCCAATTTGCGCCAGCGGTTTCTTGACCGGCGTGGTGCCATCGGCCTCCTCGATTTGCTCATAAGCAATGGCGGTAATCTTGTTCTCCAGCAAAAGTTCGATTTTATCTTGACGAGCCGAAGCCAAATGCAGCAAACCGGCCAACACCGTGCCGGGCCGCATCCACTCCAGTTCATCCTTGAGAGGACGCGCAAATTTCAACAACAGGTCGGCGCGGCCAAACACCTCTTCGGGTGAATACGCAATGCGCGCCCCGGCGCGCTCGTATTCCTGATCGGAAAAACCGGCGCCCAGCCCGGCCTCATGCTCTACGAAAATCTTGTGCCCGTGATGCTTCAAGATTTCCACCCCGGCCGGCGAAAGGCCGACGCGAAATTCGGAAGGACGCCGTTCTTTGGGTATGCCAATGTTCATAGGTACCTCCATAGAAAGACAAGTCGGAAAGACTTGTCCGACAAGGTTCACTGCATGTTGAGCACTTCACGAATGTGCGGCAGGGCCCAATCAATCGTTTCTTTTTCGATGACCAGCGGCGGCGCAAAGCGAATGACATGCTCATGCGTTTCCTTAGCCAGGATGCCGCGCTCCCGCAGGGCCTCGCAAAAACGCCGCGCGCCGCCGGCCGAGGGTTTCAACTCCACGCCAATCAACAAGCCTTTGCCGCGCACTTCTTCGACATGTGGACTGGGGATTTCTGACAACTGTTCGACGAAATACCCCCCCAGACGTTCTGCCCGCTCTGCCAGATTTTCCTCGCGGATCACCCGCAACGAGGCGCGTGCTACCGCTGCTGCGAGCGGATTCCCGCCGAAAGTGGAACCATGCTCCCCTGGCGCAAACAGGCCCATGATCTCCCGATCTGCCAGCGCAGCCGACACGGGGTAGAAACCGCCCGAAAGCGCCTTACCAATCACCATGATGTCTGGGCGCACGCCTTCGTGCTGACAGGCAAACAGTTTTCCAGTGCGCGCCAGGCCGGTTTGAATCTCATCGGCAATCAAAAGGACGTTGTTCTGTCGGCAAATATCCTGTACCTGCCTGAGATACCCCTGCGGCGGAATGATGACCCCGCCCTCGCCCTGAATCGGTTCCAACAACACAGCGGCGGTATGGGAAGTCACGGCGGCGGCCATCGCCTCGGCATCGCCATAGGGTACGGTAACGAAGCCCGGCGTGAACGGGCCAAAGTCATCGCGATACAAAGGTTCGGTGGAGAACGAAATAACGGTCGTCGTCCGCCCATGGAAATTGCCCGTGCAAACGATAATCTCGGCCTGGTGACGCGGCACCTCTTTGACGCGATACGCCCACTTACGCGCCAGTTTGATGGCCGTTTCCACCGCTTCGGCGCCAGAATTCATCAGCAGCGATATCTCGTAACCGGTCAAGTCGGCCAATTCTTTATACAGCATGGGCAACTGATCGTTGCGGAAAGCGCGCGAAGTGAGCGTGACCTTGCAGGCCTGCTCCATCAACGCCGCCAGAATTTTGGGATGGACATGCCCCTGATTGACAGCCGAATAGGCGCTCAGACAGTCCAGGTACTTGTTTCCATCTACATCGTAGACCCACACCCCTTCGGCCCGCTCGATGACCACGTCCAGCGGATGGTAATTGTGCGCGCCATATTGCTCTTCTAAGGCAATGTAATCTTTTGTGTTCATGGTTGACATCCAGAGAGAATAGAGACCACAAGCGTAACTGCCCACCGTCGAAGAGGATAAAGAGGAGATAAGTAATTGCCTACCCGCCCTCACCCCCGCCCCCTCTTCCAGGGGAAGAGGGGAGAAATCGGCATCAGATTGTCGTTTTTGGCAAGAAACTCCGTTTTTGGTATCCGTTTCCCTCTCCCTTTGGGAGAGGATCAGGGTGAGGGTAGGCAGTTACCCACACGCAACGAAAACGTGTGATTAAGGTGGAAAGTACGCACTACTCTCTACTCTCGCTCAGGCCACCTCGAACAAGCGCGCCAGAATGGCTTTTTGAGCGTGCAAACGATTGTGCGCCTGTGGGAAGATAGCCGAATGCGGACCGTCGGCCACTTCGTCGGTCAGTTCCTGGTTGCGGTGCGCCGGAAGACAGTGCATCACGATTACGTCTTTGTCGGCCTCGCTGACCAGTTTAGCGTTAACCTGGTAAGGCGGGAAAACTTTCTCGCGCTGAGCGGCCTCCTCTTCCTGCCCCATGCTGGTCCAGGTATCGGTATAGATGACCTGAGCATGTTTTACGGCCTCGTGCGGGTCGCGCAGATAGGTAATCCTGGCGCCAGAGCGGGCAGCCAGTTCCGCGCCAGTCTTGCGGGCCGCCTCCGGCATATCGTAGCCCTCAGGGTTGGCAATGGTGAAATTACCGCCCAACATGACGACAACGTGCATCAACGAAACAGCCACGTTGTTGCCATCGCCCACGAAGGTGACATTGAGGCCCTTCATAGCGCCAAATTTCTCGATGATGGTCAGCGCATCGGCCATCGCCTGGCAGGGATGGCTGAAATCGCTCAAGCCGTTGATGACCGGCACCGAGGACCATTTTGCCAGTTCGACCACATGGGCATGCTCGAACACACGCGCCATCATTGCCTGCACATAACCAGACATGACGCGGGCCACGTCAGAAATGGCTTCGCGCTTGCCAAGGCCAATCTCATTGGGCGATAAATACAGCGCATCGCCGCCCATGTGCCGCATGGCCATATCGAACGAGACGCGCGTGCGCAAACTCGGCTTCTGGAAAATCATGCCCAGCACTTTGCCCTTGAACAAAGGCCGGTTGCCGCCGGCGAAGTATTCCTTCTTCAGCCGAATAGCAAGGTCTAAGATGTCCTGGATTTCAGCGGGGGAATAATCGGACACATCGAGGAAATGTTTCATGGTTTCGGTCTCCTTTAGGGAACAGAAAGATATGCCCCGAGCGCCGCGCAGTCGAGAGGCGTATGAGTTGATGGATGAATTGTATCACAGGGTCACTGCTTGAGTAATGTCCGTAAAGGGTTACGTTTATGGGGCCAATGTTTTATAATTTGACATATCTACCACAAAAAGGCCAAAATTAGGGCATCTCCCCTCTCGAACGAGGTGAATCAGGATAAACAGGATTGTTTTCAGAAGAATACCCCAAACTGTTTGGCGCCCATCGCCTGAAAATCAGATAAGGAGACCATCGTGAAACACCTGCATTTTGCCCTTACGCTGCTTATCCTATCTACGCTGGCCTGCTCGCTCGGCAAACGCCCCCCCGCCGCGCCTGTCGAACCTCCCAGCCAGTCACCTGCCTCGGTCGTTCCACCGACGCCCACCGCCGCAGGCGGGACGCAATGCCAAAATCCCTATTACTATCCGGTTGTAGAAGGCGCCTCGTGGAATTATCAACTGAGCGAGGCAAGCGGCAGTAACTCTACTTTCACGCGCTCGATAACCGCCGTGCGCGCAGACGGATTCGATGAGCAAGATGTCTTTAGTGTCGGCACGGTGCGCCAGGGAAGTTGGGCTTGCCAGAACGGCAATCTGACCGCGCTCTCCCCCGCCTTTGGCGCTTCGGTCACCGCAGCAGACACACAATTCGAGTTCACGATTGAATCCAACAGCGGCATTTCGTTCCCGGCCAACCCCCAGCCGGGCCAGGAATGGTCGCAAACCATCGTTTATTCCACGTCACAAAATCTCAACGACCTCAACATCGAGGCCCACAGCACAGCGCAGATTGACTGCCAGGCTATAGGCATGGAAAAAGTGAGCGTGCCGGCAGGCGAGTTCGATGCACTGCGCGTGGATTGCCCCACCCGCCTCGACATTTCCATTTCCGGCAGCGCCCCTGTTACGATTACCAGCAATGCTTCCACCTGGTACGCTCAGGGAATTGGGATGGTCAAATCGAGCGATGTCAGTAACATGGGCAATACAGAGATCACCCTGCTCACTTACAACATCCCCTAAACCGTTTCATCGGACGCTATCCCATGAACCGCCTCCTCCGCCTCTACCGTTCCCTCGCCTCCCCCCGCCTGGCGCTGCTCTTCACCACCCTGGCGGGCGTCCTCTTCTGGCTCCTGGCGCGCGGACTGGGCAACCTGCCCCCTAACGCGCCGACCATCTTCGACCTGCAACTGGCTTTTCGCACCGAGAAATTCCAGTCCGTGCTGGCAGCCTGGGGTGAGACCAACGTCGCCGCCTACCTCAACGGCATGTGGCTCGACTTCCTCTACCCCATCGCCTACGCCCTGGCGCTGAGCGGATGGATTGCCGTCCTCACCCGCCGCGCCGATCAGCCGCCTTCCGGCCCCGCGCTTGCCTTCTTCGCCGCGCCCCTCCTGGCCGCCCTGCTCGATTACCTCGAAAACTTGCTGCACATCCTCATGCTGGCGGTTCTGCATTCCACCCCCGCCGCGCTGGTGTTCCTGGCATCCCTGGCGGCAGCAATCAAATGGGCGCTGGCGGGCATTTCCATCCTCGTCATTCTGACGCTGATTGCGCGCAGAATATTTGCCAAAGGAGGTTCCCTTATGCGTGTCGTCAAGAAAATCCTGCTCTACCTGTTCGTCTTTCTCCTCGTCATCGTCATTGCCGCGCCCACCTACGCCTGGTTTGGCATCATTCGCCCCGCCCTGCCGCAAACCGACGGCGAAATTGCCGTGGATGGACTCACCGCCCCCGTCACCGTCTACCGCGACGCCAGCGGCATCCCGCACATCCTCGCCGAAAACGAGCACGACCTGTTCTTCGCGCAGGGCTTCGTCCATGCCCAGGACAGGCTGTGGGCGATGGAATCTGCCCGCCGCGCCGCACATGGCACGCTTAGCGAAGTCATCGGCGAACGCGGCTTGAAGAACGACACCCTCATGCGCATCCTCGGCATGACCGAGGCCGCCCAGGCAGATTGAGATGCCCTCGACCCCGAAACCCAGGCTGCCCTGCAAGCCTACGCCGATGGGGTCAACGCCTTCATCGCCCAGGCGGGCAGCAAACTGCCGCTCGAATTCAAAATCCTCGGCTTCACCCCCCAGCCCTGGACGCCGATTGACTCGCTCGTCTTTGGCAAACTCGTCTCGTGGGGCTTGAGCAACAACTACCAGGACGAACTCGTCATCAGCCAACTGACGCAAAGCCTCACCTGGGAGGAAGTTCTCTCCCTGCTGCCCGATTACCCCGGCCCGGATGTCATCCCCGATGCCAACGCCGCCATTTTGCCTGAAACCGCACGAACCATGCTGGCGTTTTCGCGTAGCGCGAGCGTTATCTCGCAAGGCCACGATGAGATAAGGGACGAGATAAAAGACGAGATATTGCACCTTTACAAATTATTATAACAATGGCTAAAATAGAGGCTGGAGGAAGTTATGCCAGCCGCAAAAAAACTTGTTTTGAATGAAACCCAAAAGCAGCAACTTGAGGCGTGGACGAAAAATCCGCCGAAACCT
>FWPU01012323.1_pt1 | contig 11410 bp, 11 predicted proteins | sample 2228361 | NCBI WGS metagenome assembly FWPU01 (sample SAMEA103939777, study PRJEB20133) | metagenome | reverse complement strand
GGCTTCGCCGCCCGAAACACCCCGCCGGAATTCTCCCTGCCCCCTGGCATGGGGCAGTGATGGGGTCAGACGCCGCAAACTGTAAAATCTAGCCTGACAAGGCACGGTTTTTTTCCCTGCTGTGCGTCAAGCAATGGCGGTTTACCAGCTTGACAAATCCTGGCCTCTGTGTATAATGCATATTGTATACAATATACATTGATTTTCATTCCCCAAAGACAGGATTTTCCATCATGGCCAATTCGATTTTCGCACCCATCGCGCCGCGCATCATGCCCCACGAGATCGTAGATCTCATCCGGGACGCCATGCTGCGTGGCGACGTCGAACCCGGCCAGCACCTGCCGGAACAAGAGTTGGCCGAACAAATGCGGGTTAGCCGCATCCCAATCCGTGAGGCGATGCGCCACCTAGAGCAGGAAGGCCTGGTGGTGCGGATCCCCAATCGAGGTTGCTTCGTCGCCGATTTCACCGAGCAAGACGTGACCGAGATCTTCTCATTGCGCGCGACCCTGGAGATGATGGCGATCGAGCTGGCGACCCCTAACTTGACACCGCAGGACATCGCCAACTTACGCCAGCTCATCGCTCTCCAACAAGAAAACATCGAGAAGCGCGATTACGCAGAGCTGACGCAGCTCGACCTTAAGTTTCACGAGTACATCTGCGCCAGAGCGAATCACAGTCGGCTATTGAAAGCATGGCGCTCGCAGTACGTGCAGGCCCTGCTACTGATCAATTGGCGCTTCCGCGTGCTGCCCGACTACACGCCTCATACCGTCGTGCCTGATCATACGCAGATCACGGCTGCATTGGAGCGACGAGATGCTCGGGCGGCCATCGAGCTGACCAGGGCAATCAGCCAGCGAGTCACGCGAGAATGCATCGAAGTGATGCGCAGTAAGAAGAGCGAAACACTTGTCACAGAGCGTCCCTTGCGACTGTCTATGACCCGCGGATAACCCAAACGACCGGGGAGACCATGTCCATAGCCAACATCGCCGGCCGGATGGAGCCCAAGCTTTCTGTGGATGAATTGAAAGCGATGGCGCAGGTCATCCGCCGCGACATCATCACCATGATTCACACCGCTCAGGCCGGGCACCCGGGCGGTTCCCTTTCTGCCGCCGATATCGTGACTGCGCTCTACTTTCGGGTGATGCGCCTTGATCCGGCGAACCCGAGCTGGCCCGATCGCGATCGTTTCATCCTGTCGAAGGGGCATGCGTGCCCCGTCTGGTATGCGGCGCTGGCCGAACGCGGTTTCTTCGACAAGGCGCACCTGGCGACATTGCGCCAGCTCGACAGCATCCTGCAGGGCCACGCCGACATGAAGAAGACGCCAGGCATAGACATGACCGTCGGCTCGCTCGGCCAGGGCATTTGTGCCGGGCTCGGGATGGCGTTGGCCGGCAAGTTACACGGCAAGGACTACCATGTTTTTGTCATGGTCGGTGACGGCGAATGCCAGGAAGGCGCTGTGTGGGAAGCGGCACTGGCCGCACCGCGCTGGCAGCTCGACAATTTGACGGTGATCGTGGACAACAACGGCATTCAGAACGACACCTTCACAAAGGATATCATGCCCGTAGAGCCGCTGGCAGATAAATGGCGGGCGTTTCGGTGGAACGTGGTGGAGATTGACGGGCACGATATGAATCAGATCGTCATCTCCCTTGAGAGTTGTTTGTGTCGCAATCTCCAGGAGCACAATACGGTCATCGGCTGTCAGCGGGGTGTGCCTACCGTCATCATCGCCAAGACGATCAAGGGCCGCGGGGTATCGTTCATGGAAAATGTGCCGGCATGGCATGGTGCCGCACCGACCGATGAACAGGCACGTCTTGCGCTCGAAGAGATCGCCGGAGGGCTGCGATGAGGGACGAAGCTGATCGGTATCATTTTGTCCTGCCCGAGATCGTGGCGAGTCTGTCGTCCCGGCAGCCCTTCGCCAACGCGAGAATGCAGGCCACACGCTACTCATATGCCGAGGCCATTCTGGAACTGGGCGAGCGCAACCCAAACGTGGTTGTGCTCGACGCGGATGTATCGAAGTCCATGCGCACGAACGACTTCGCCAGGCGCTTCCCCGACCGCTCCTTCAATTTCGGCATCGCGGAGCAGAACATGATGGCTGCGGCTGCAGGGATGGCGACTACCGGGCTGATCCCGTTCGCTTCGACCTACGCGGTCTTCGCCTCGATGCGCGCCCTCGACCAGGTGCGCAACAGCATCCACTACCCCCGGCTGAACGTCAAGATCGCAGCCTCGCACAGCGGCATCACGCCGGGGCCGGATGGCGTGACGCATCAGGCGCAGGAAGACCTCTCGCTGCTGCGCGCCATCGCCAACTCGACGGTGATTGCGCCGGCCGATCCGGTGAGCGCGAAGCTGGCGGTCTTCGCGGCCGCAGCCTACGACGGCCCGGTTTATCTGAGCTTCACGCGTGACCCTGTCCCAACGATATATCAGCCGGACTTTCCTCTGGAGATTGGCCGAGCGGTGGTGATTCGCGAGGGATGGGATGCGACGATCATTGCGCTGCGCGATCTGGTGGCACAGGCGCTGGTGGCTGCGGCGCAATTGGCTGCCGAAGGCCTCGACGTCCGGGTGATTGACTGTCACACCCTGAAGCCACTCGATGTCGAATCTGTCGTGACGGCCGCCCGTGAGACCGGTGCCATTGTCACTGCCGAGGACAACGTTATTTTCGGCGGCCTGGGCAGTGCCGTGGCCGAGGTGCTGGTTGAAAATCATCCGATCCCGATGGAACGCATAGGTGTGCGTGATGCCTTTGCGGAGTCAGGGCCATACCTGGCGTTACTGGACAAATACGGGATGTCGGCGCGGCATATCGCGGCCGCGGTGCGTCGGGTGGTAGCACGCAAGGCAAAAGCGTGATCTGACCTCGAAGCGGTCTCTAGCTGGATCCGTTTCCTTCAACGTTTCAGGCCCGGAATTCGCCGGAGAAAGGAGGCCCTATCGAAGGAAACAAATGATCAATCGAATGCACCCAACAAGCCAAGAACGCGGTTTCTATCAACGATGAAAGGAGAACGTTATCATGTCTAAACGTATCGCTTCTCGTCGAGACTTCCTGCGATTGGCCGGTGTAGCAGCGGCAGGCGCTGCCCTGGCTTCTTGTGCGCCGACACAACCCGCCGCACCAGCGCCTGAGGCCGGTGCGCCCAAGGCCCAGGCACCAGCCCAGCTTACGCCGGTCAAGATCGTGTTTTGGACCCATCGCTCCGGCTCAGACCCCCAAGTCTGGCTCGATCAGCTGAAGGCATGGGCGAAGGAATTCAAAGAGAAGACCAAAATCGAGGTCGAAGTCCAGGAACTGAACTGGGATGTATCACGCAACACGTGGCTGTTGATCGCCCAGGGCGGTGATGCACCCGATTGCGCTGACATGTACTGGCTCTGGTCATTTGTCGGCTTGGGACGCGGCAAGTATGGCCCAATGCCGATCACACCGTACAAGGACATCTTCTTCAAAGACATTGACGAACGCTTCATCAAGGGCACGCAGCAGGACGCGCGGTTCAAGGGCGAGTTCTACGGTGTCGTGCATCGGGGTGATCCACGGCCGCTCATGTGGCGCAGCGATCTGGGCAAGGCGGCCGGCTTCACCAAGCCGCCCGACACGTGGGAAGAGCTGAGCGAGCAAGCCAGAGCCATGACCAAGCGCGATGCGGCCGGCAACACAACCATGTGGGGCATGGAATTCGGTTCGGACAACAACAAGCCGCAACAGCTCGTTACTTACTACTGGCAAGCCGGCGGCGAGTACATGGACCTGGAAGGCAAGACGGCGACCTTCGACACCCCGATGATGCGTGATGCCCTCAAGTGGATGTACGATCAGATCTGGACCCACAAGATAGTTCCGCCCGATTTCATGGAAAAGGCGCACAACCCCTGGGACACCTTCACCGGTCAGCAGTGCGCTATACTGCCCCAGGCCGGCCTGGGGAACTTCAAACAGCTGGACGAGCAGTTCCCGGAACTGGCCGAAAAGGTCGAGATTGCCGTCAACGCGAAAGGCCCCAAGAGCCGGGCATGCTACTACGGCGCAGGTTACTGGGGCGTCTTGCGTGGCACCAAATACCCAGAGGAATGTGCGCGCTGGATTGCGTTCCTGTGCGAAGATGAGCGCCAGATCAAGAAGTCCCAGATTCTGGGCGACCTCCCGACCAACAAAGCTGCGCTTGCTCAGAAGAACTGGACCGACCGACCCTGGAAGCTGAAAATCCCCGAGATTCTGGAGCACGCGCATCCATCGCAACATCCATCGTATGCCTGGGCCAAGCTGGTTGCCCCCGATGCCGGCAGCGTCATCTACGATCTGTTTTACGAAGTGCTGGTCAAAAGGGGCAATATGGAAGAAGCGATCAAGACAGCGCAGAAGCGTGCTCAGGCCGAGATGGACGCAGCGGCTGCTGGATAATGCCTGGCAAAGCTCCCGCAGATCCGGACGTAAGGCCATCAGTAGCCCGGTGATGAAGGTGCACCAATGGACCGGCGATGACGTTGCCTGTCGTGCAGGTGGCTGTCACCGGGCTCAGTCCGGATAGATTGCCAGCACTGTTCAATTCGCGCGATATAGGAGAACCCGCCCATGATGAGACTCCGCAATCTCTTCTGCTATCTGATGGTCACGCCCGCCATCCTGATGGTGCTGCTCCTGGGCATCTACCCCATGCTGGCGTCAATCCGCATGAGCTTCGTGCAGTACGATCTCCTGCGGATGAAGGATGGCACGCCGTTTGTCGGCCTTCGGAATTTCCAGGATATCTTTGCCGACCCACGGTTTCGCGTTGCCATCTCGAACACCTTTCTTTTCACGATCATTGTAATCAGCACGGTGATTTTCCTGGGACTGATGGTTGCTCAGCTCCTTAACATGGAGTTTCGCGGCCGGGGCTTTTTGCGCACATTGATCCTGGTGCCCTGGGTGACTCCGCCAGTGGTCGCAGCCATGATCTGGATATGGTTGCTCAATCCGGAGCGCAGCCCGCTCAATCAGCTCCTGCGTTTTCTTGGCCTGATCCAAGTGAACATCCGTTGGTTGACAGATGCCACGTCGTTCGGGCCACTCTCCATTCCCATGTTTTCTGTCAGCACCGTGCGTGTGTGGAATGGCTTGGCCTTCGTCACGGTGATGATCCTTGCCGGCCTCCAGTCTATTCCCCACGAGCTTTACGAGGCAGCGCAGATAGACGGCGCTGGCGCGCTGGCGCGCTTTCGCTACATCACTCTGCCCATGGTGCGGCCCGTGATCGCGATCCTTGTTACGCTCCTATCGTTGAGCGCCATGGGCCATTTCGAGGTCAATTATGTCATGACTGGCGGCGGGCCACGCGATCTGACGAACATCGTCGGTGTGCTCGCCTATCAACGAGCTTTTACGCATTACCGTTTCGATCAGGGCGCAGCCATGACGACCGTCATCCTGCTGATCACGTCCGTCATTGCAGCCTTCTACATCCGCAGTCGGTTCAGAGAAGACTAGGCTTCTCGGCGCGTGAGGCAGGAGCCACTGACCTCGAACCAAAAGCTAGATTCAACACTCAGGAGGCTTAACTATGATCGCTCGCGCCCTCCACATCCGGCGAATGAACTGGTTGGAGATTTTGCGTCGTTTTGCCCTTGCCCTTTTTGCAATTGTCACGTTCATATTTGTGTTGATGCCCTTTTTCTGGACGCTTAAGAGTTCGTTTCAGACCGATCTGGAGATCCTTGCCATTCCGCCGAAATGGCTCCCTCGATCTCTGACGCTAGAATTTTACATTCAGGCGCTCAAACTGGCGCCTATTCCGCGCTATATGCTCAATTCATTGCTGGTATCACTTGTCACGGCTGCTCTCTGCACCATGTTTGGCAGCATGGCAGGTTATGTGCTCGCCCGTTATCCATTTCCAGGAGCGACGTTGATTCTGGCATTTTTCCTTTTCACGCAACTTATTCCGAGCATCACCCGCATTTTTCCGGTCTACTTCGTATTGCGCGATCTCAGGTTGCTCAACACCTACGCGGGGTTAGTCATCGCCTATGTCAGCTTCTCGCTGCCCTACGCGGTGTTGATGCTACAAGGCTTCTTCCGGGCCAGCTATCCGCTCGAACTGGAGGAGGCGGCGCTGATTGACGGCTGTAACTGGTTCACCGCGTTCACCCGCATCATCCTGCCGATCTCCATTCCCGGCATCGTCGCCATCGCCACCTACTCGTTCCTGGGCGCGTGGAACGATTTCCTGTGGGCGAGCCTGATCCTGAATAAAGGCGAGATGAAGACGATCCAGGTCGGACTGCGCGATTACATCGGCGAGATGGGCCTGCAGCAGGTCAACGCCTTCATGGCCGCCTGCGTGATGACCGCAATCCCGGCTATCATCCTCTTCCGCTTTGCCCAGCGCAACATCGTCACCGGGCTGACCGCCGGCGCAGTGAAAGGATGACGTATGCGCAATCGAGACCGCGCGTTGGGCGCGTATATCGGCGCGGCCATCGGCGACGCGATGGGCGGCCCGGTCGAGGCGAGCCACGCCCAACGCATTCGGCGCCTGGTGGGCGAGATCACCGGCCTGCTGCCCTACGAGAAGCCGCACTATCAGGGCGAGCCGCATCCGAGACGAAAAGCGAGGGAAACACAGATCCATGAAACAACGCTACACCGAAGTCAGCATCCGGGGCGAGCAGTTCCTCATCAACGGCGCGCCGACGTACCAGGGCCGCGTCTGGAACGGCTACAAGATCGAGGGGCTGCTGATGAACTCGCGCATGGTGCAGGGCATCTTCGACGACCTGAACCCGGCCACGCGCGCCATGTGGGCGTATCCCGACACGGGTGTCTGGGATCCCGACCGTAACACGGCCGAGTTCATCGCGGCCATGCCCGAATGGCGGGCGCACGGGCTGATTGCGTTCACGATCAACCTGCAAGGCGGCAGCCCGCAGGGCTACTCGAAGGAGCAGCCATGGCACAACTCGGCCATCACGGCCGGGGGTGAGCTGCGGTCCGACTATATGGCCCGGCTTGAGCGCATCCTCGACCGCGCCGACGAACTGGGGATGGTGGTCATCCTCGGCATCTTCTACTTCGGCCAGGACCGCCGGCTGACCGACGAGGCCGCGATCGTGCGAGCCGTGGACAACACCGTGGATTGGGTCTTCGACCAGGGCTACCGCAACGTCGTGATCGAGGTGAACAACGAGTGCAACGTGCGTTACACCCATGACATTCTCAAACCAGGCCGTGTACATGAGTTGATCGAGCGGGTGAAGGCGCGGACGCGAAACGGCCGGCGGCTGCTGGTCAGCACGAGCTACGGCGGTAACTTCGTCCCGCTGCCGAACGTCGTGCAGGCGGCCGACTTTCTGTTGCTCCACGGCAACGGCGTCAACGACCCAGCGCGCATCGTCGAGATGGTGCAGCAGACACGCCAGGTCGAAGGCTACCGGCCGATGCCGATCTTATTCAATGAAGACGATCATTTCGACTTCGACAAGCCGATGAACAACATGATCGCCGCGATCAGCGCGTACGCCGGCTGGGGCTTCTTCGACTACCGGATGAAGGGCGAAGAGCACGATTATGCGCTGGGCTACCAAAGCGTGCCGGTGAATTGGGGCATCAGCTCAGCGCGGAAGCGGGAGTTCTTCCGGTTGTTGAAGGAGGCGACCGGGGCTTGAATGTCTGCAACCCGCACCAGGCTTACAAAGGAGAGGCAATTATGGCCATCAAACACGCACTCATGGTCGGCATGATGGGCCGCGTGGCCGACCGCTTTCACGAGTACCAGCCGGCCCGCGATCTGGCCGGCCGGCTGGAGCTGGCCCGGAAAGTGTCCAACGCCGACGGGATCGAGATCGTCTACCCGTCCGAGTTCGCCAACATGACGGAGACGATCCGCCTGATCAAGGAGAGCGGCCTGACGATCTCGGCCGTCAACCTGAATGTGAAACAACAGAAGCGCTGGCAGCGCGGCTCCTTCACCAATCCCGATCCCGAAATCCGCCGCCAGGCCGTGGCGGAGCTGCGCGTGGCGATGGATCTGGCCGTCGAGTTCGGCGCCGGCATGGTCTCCTGCTGTCCGCTGATTGACGGCCATAACTACAGCTTCGAGGTGGACTACCTCCAGCAGTGGGGCTGGATGGAGGAGTGCCTCCGCGAGGGCGCCAAACACCGGCCGGATGTGCGCCTGAGCCTGGAATACAAGCTGAACGAGTCGCGCAATTTCAACGTCCTCTCCGACATGGGCCGCGCGCTCTACCTGGTCGAGCGGATCGGCCTGCCGAACGTCGGTGTGACGATGGATGTGGGGCACGCGCTGGTAGTCAAAGAGACGCCGGCCGAGGCGCTCAGCCTGGCCGCGCTGGCCGGCAAGCTCTTCTACGTCCACTTCAACGATAACGGCCGCGAATGGGACTGGGACATGATGCCCGGCACGGTCAACTTCTGGGACCTGCTCGAGGTGATGTTCTACCTGCGCCGGCTGCGGTGGGACGGCTGGTTCTCCTACGACGTGATCGTGCGCGACGGCGACATGGTGGAGAGCATGCAGACTTCCATCGAGGCGGTCAAGATCGCCGATCAACTGGTGGACAAGATCGGCATGGCCACCCTGGAGACTATGATCCAGGAGGGCAATCCCGGCCGGGCGTACAGCCAGTTGTTCCGGGCACTGCTGTAGAGGGCACCATGACCACCGTCAGCATCGTCAACGACAAGTTCACCATCAACGGCCAGCCCACCTACGCCGGCCGCACGTGCGAGGGGCTGCCGGTCGAGGGCCTGCTCTTCAACGTGCGTGCGGTGCAGGCCACCTTCGACGACGCCAACCCCCACACGCGCGGCCTGTGGGCCTATCCCGATACCGGCGTCTGGGATCCGGAGCGCAACGTGACCGAGTTCATGGCCGCGCTGCCGCAGTGGCGCGATCACGGGGTCTTGGGCTTCACGGTCAACTTCCAGGGCGGCGGCGCCCGCTACATTCCCGAGGTGTACGACGCCTACCTGAACAGCGGCTTCACGGCCGACGGCGAGATCGTTCCGGCCTACGCCGACCGGATCAGCCGGGTGCTGGCCCGCGCCGACGAGCTAGGCATGGTCGTCATCGTCGGGATGTTCTACTGGAAGCAGACCCTCAAAATGAACGGCGAAGGGGCCGTCTGGCGCGCGGTGGAGAACGCGCTGGCCTTCCTGAAGGGAACCCGCCGCAAGAACATCTTAATCGAGGTCGCCAACGAGAGCGACATCCACTTCGGCATGGACATCTTCGCGCTCGAAAACGCGCCGCGCATGATTGACCACTTCAAGAACCGCTATCCCGAGTTCCTGATCTCCACCAGCTACGTGATCGGCTACCAGATGCGTCACGGTCGGGAGCTGCCGGCCGAGTTCATCCGGGCCTGCGACTTCATCATGCCGCACGGCAACGGCCTGCGGCCAGAGCAGCTCGGCGCTGGGCTGGATGCGGTCAGGAATCACCCGGCGTTCCTGAAGGCGCCCAAGCCGATCCTCATCAACGAGGACTCGACCGGCATCCCGAACCTGGAGACGGCATGGCGGCGCTATGTCTCGTGGGGTTACTACGATCAGGGCTTCAACGGCGAGCAGCGCGTGCACGACATCTGGGTCGAGCCGCCCTACCCGCCGCGCGAGGATCGCATCGAGGCGCTCTCCGGCTTCCAGACGCCGCCGGTCAACTGGACGATCAACACCCCGCGCAAGCGCGCGTTCTTCGAGCGGGTGGCCGAGATCACGGGCCGGGCATGATATGAGCGACAAACTCCTGATCACGGTCGCGCCGTGCATTCCACCCGCCATGGCTGCGCAGATTCCCGGCCTCGACCTCTCGCCGGAAGGGATCGCGCGGGAGGTCGTCCGGGCCGCCAACGCCGGCGCCAACGTCGCCCACCTCCATGTATGGGACGAGCGTGGCCAGCCCACGATGGAGCTTGGCGCGTTCGAACGCACCCTCCGGCTGATCCGGGCGGACTGCGACATCGTCATCGAAGGCTCGACCGGCGGCGTGAGCACACTGACGGCCGCCGAACGGTGTGTAGCGCTCCAGGCCGACATCGAGCTGGCCTCCCTCAATCCCGGTTCGGTCAACTACGACTCTGGCGTTTATGTCAATTCTCCGGCCGATATCGCCTTCTGGGCGCAGGAAATGCGGCGCCGCCGCATCAAGCCCGATATCGCCATCTTTGAGGCCGGCATGATCGCCAATGCCGTCAGCCTGGCCGAGCAAGGCTGGATCGAGCCGCCCATGCTGTTCGGCTTTGTGCTGGGACAGCGCGGCGCGCTGCCTGCCACGCCGAAGAACCTGCTCTTTCTCAGCGAGACGATCCCGGCCGGGTCGCTGTGGGGCGTCGTCGGCCACGGCGGCAGCGACCTGCGCATGGCCGCCCTGGCGCTGGCCATGGGCGGCCACGTGCGCGCCGGCTTCGAGGACAATCCCTTCTATCGTCCCGGCGAGCTGGCGACGAGCAACGCGCAGCTGATCGAGCGGTTGGTGCGCCTGGCGCGCGAGCTCGGCCGCGAGCCGGCCACGGCCGTCGAAGCACGGCGGATGCTGGGATTGGCCGCGCATTCCACGAGGTGACTCGCAAGAGGCGAACGCAGTGATCACACGGGCCGAATCTGTGCAGGCGCGCGCTCGCGCCGTCGAGCTTCTGAGAAAGACCGGTCTGGTTTTGCGACCCGACGAGCTGGCGAGCATCGAGGTCGCCGATTTCGGGCTGGGCGAACTGGAGTCCAGCGGCGGGCAGATCGTCACCCTGGTCAACACCGACAAGATTGCGGTCAAGCTCCTGGCACTGACGCCCGGCCAGACCCTGCCGGAGCACGCGCATCCCCGGCTGGGCGACTACGAGGGCAAGGAAGAGACGCTGCGTTGCGCCTGGGGCGAGCTCTACGTCTACGGCCCCGGCGAACCGACATCGTGCCCGCGCGGCCGGCCGCCCGCCCATCGCCGGCACACCTATACCGTCTGGCATGAAACGATCTTGCACCCCGGCGATCAGATCACCTTCCCGCCCAACACGTTGCACTGGTTCCAGGCCGGCCCGACCGGCGCAGTGGTCTGGAGCTTCTCGACCAAAGCCGTGGATGTGCAGGATGTCTTCACCGATGCCCAGATCGTGCGGCAGACGGTGATCGCAGAGGAATCGTTGTCCGGCCGCGGGCCAGCGCACGACATGTCGTGAAAACGAGCCTGTGTCCGCGTGCCCGGCACGTCGGGCAACGACTTTCAGGTCAGATGGCCATGCCGTGTGCGTCACCACGGCAGGTGGAAACAGGACGCGGATGGACGCGGATGAACGCAGATTTTCGTCCTGTCCGCGTCGCTCCGCGTCCCATTTTCATTGGACCTCTCTCACCCCCGGCCCCGCTCTCCCCTGG
>FWPU01007777.1_pt1 | contig 11412 bp, 10 predicted proteins | sample 2228361 | NCBI WGS metagenome assembly FWPU01 (sample SAMEA103939777, study PRJEB20133) | metagenome | reverse complement strand
GCTTTTACAGCAGGTAAAGGAACTTCTTCATCGCCTTACTGGAATCCTGCAGGCCTTTCTGAAATATATTTTTCTGAATTAAATATAACAAGTATTTTTCTTTTTGCAGGGACACAATATACCTCTTGTAGTTTTGCACATCCACTAAATGAAAAAAATAAGATTGGTTTAAGTATATATAGGTTATCTTCTGGTTTTGCAGAAAGAACCGACTCTATTGGAGATACACTCGGTTATAGTTTTAATGAAGTTCTTACAACCTGTTATCTTACAGGAAGTTCAAAAATATTAAGTAATTTATCTTGTGGTTTAAATTTTAAATTTGTCTATCAATCAATAGATGACTATTCTAGCCAGGGATATGGCCTTGACGCAGGAATTATTTATGATTACAAAGAAGAAACAACTTATGGAATAAATTTCCAGAATTTAGTTCCAGTTCAATTAGGAACTGACAATTCAGGGACAAATCTGAAATTTGGACTTATACATAGATTTCTTCAGGAAAAACTCTTATCAAGTATTGATTTTACTTTACAAGACATTTTTAGAAAGAGTTATTTTAAGTGGGCTTTTGGGTTAGAATATAAAATTATTTACGGCTTATGGCTAAGAATAGGTGCAAATACAAGAGAAATTACATTTGGTTTTGGTTTTAAGACAAAGAAATTTGATTTAAACTACGCGGTAGGAGTTCATCCAATAGATTTTATTCATAAACTTAGTGTGAATGTTCGCTATGGATTTTTACCTACAGAAGAAGAAAAAAGAATAAAAATAGAAAGAGAAAAAATTTTAAGCCAAAAGAAACAAATTGAAGAGTCATTAAAAATAGAGAAAGAAAAATTAAAAATGGAAAAGAAAAAATTGGAACTTGCCAACTGGATAAACACAAAACTTACAATAGCACAGAAATACTTTTTTGAAGATAGATATAAAGATGCTGAAAATATTGTCAATAAAATTCTTGAAAAAGACCCATCAAATTTATCAGCCAGGGAATTAAAAAATGAAATAATAGCAAGAACAAGAAAAGAATATATATCAAACAAATATATTGAAGCACTGAATTTCTATAAAAGACAAAGTTATACAAGTGTTATTGAAAATACACAGAAAATTTTAAGAATAGACCCTGAATATAATAAAGCACTTGTATTGCAATATTTAGCACAGGCTCAAATTTATATTCAGGAGAAAAAATATAAAGAAGCAAAAGCAGAACTTATAGAAATAATTAAACTTGAACCAACAAACGAAGAAGCAACAGTTCTTTTGAAGAGAATCCAGACAATCCTAGATATTATACCAGAGAAATAGGATATAAAAATGCAAATTTTATTTGTTTTCCTTTTTAGTTTAAGTGTTTTTGCTTCCGAACAATCTGAAATTTATTTTAATATGGCAACAGAAAAATATCTTCAAGGTGACTATGAAAAAGCAACAGAAGCACTTGAGAAAGCAATTGAGATTGAGCCAAATGACCCTAAATTAAAAAGTTTTTTTGTTAAGATTGTTGTTGAAGCAGGAACAAACTATAACCTCTCAAGAGAATATCAAAGAGCAATGAAATTCCTTGAAAAAGGTAAAAAAATTGCACCCGAGAATAAAAAAATAAATGAGTTATACAATATTACAAAAGAAGTTTTGACAAGACAGGAACCAAAAAAAATAGAGTCTAAAAAGCAGCAAACTAAAGAAGAAGGAATAAAAACAGAACAGCCAATTCAGAAACCAGTTGAAAAGAAAATTGAAAAACCTCCTGAAAAAAAGGACACGATAGTTCCTGTAGTAAAACAAGAGCCACAGGTGATTGTAAAGCCCCAGGCATATATACCAGTATGGGTTTATATCATAATTTTTGTTTTAGTCGTTGGTGTCATTTTATTATCTATCCAGATTGTTGTTTTTAAGTATAAACTTGAAATTGAAAAAATAAAATCGTGTAAAATTGAAAAAGAAATTCAAAATATAAAAGAAGAATTTGAGAAGGAAAAAAAAGAATTAGAGAAAAAAATTGAGGAAGAAAAATCTGTCAGGCAGATAAAAGAAAATATCCTGTTAGAAAATTCAGAGCGAATGTTAAGAGATTATGTTGTCCGTTCATCAAAAGTCGCCACTCCTGACGTTTATATTACAAGTCCAAATTTAGAACAAATCAAAAATAGAATTGCTTCTACCACTCAAGAACTTTATCAACAATCCCCTGAAGTTGCTTTAACTTTTCTTAAAGATATGATAAAAAATCCTGAAAGCACTGTTAGAGAAAACATTGTAAGAGCACTTGCTACTATATCTTCACCTGAAACTCTTGATATGTTGATTATTTTAAACAATGACCAAAGTGAATCAGTTAAAAGAGAGGTTATAAAAGAGATGAAAAAATTAAAGGAAAAAGCAGACAAAAGTGAAGTGATAATTCCAAATGAATATTATAAAAAGATTTCAGAAGTTCTTGTAAAAGAAAAATTAAGTGGAGAATGGATTTTTTAGCAATAAAATTGAATTACTTTTGAGGTTTTTCAAATTTTTGCTGGCAGGATATACAGTATCTTGCCCATGGTATTGTTTTAAGACGACTGAAATCTATAGTCTTTCTACATAATTCGCAATATCCATATTTATTTTTTTCAATTTTTCTTAATGCTGCTTCAATTGAATCAAGCATAATCTTTTCATTGTTTGTAAGTTCAAATAGCACTTCCTTTTCAATAGATATTGATGCAGTGTCTATCTCATCTCCTATTTCAATATCTGGAAGGTCTCTGTGTTTTTTTCTTTCAACAATATTCAAAAGGTCATCCCTTTTTTCGTTTAGTATTTTTTTGAGTTCCTTGATTTGTTTTACAGTTAATTTTTTCTGTTTTTTAGTTTTCATGATTCACCTTACCTTTCTATGTAGATACCACTTTAATTGTTTTAAGCGAGTCTGTTTCTTGACCACTTATCCTTATATTCTTTTCAGATAAATCAATTAAATATTCACAAATTTCTTTTGTGATTCTTTCGCCAGGAATAAGCACAGGTATTCCAGGTGGATAAGGAGTAAGTGTCTGTGCAGAAATATGTCCTGTTGCTTTTTTAAGTGGAACTCTTTTTGTTTTATAATTAAGGAAAACATCTCTTGGCATAAGTACCATTTCTGTTGTAAGTGATGGTAAATTTAATACCCAGTTAGTTTCTGTGCCAGGTTCTTTTGCATCTATTTCATTAAGTGCTTTTATAAGAGCATCAACATCAGATTTGTCAGAGCCTATACCCATAATTGCTATAAGATTAAAAATATCTGCGCAATCAACCTGTATATTATACTCTTTTGCAAGTAAGTTTTCAATATAATATCCTGTATAACCTGTTCTTGTAACATTTATTGTTAGTTTTGTAACATCCAGGTCATAACCAAGTGCGTTTATTTCTTTTCTTGTAAAACAAAAAAAATTTCTAAGACGATTTATATTTTTTCTTCCATATTCTGCCCATGAAATAACTCTATCTAACATTTTTTCACCATGTTCAACTACCTGTTTTCTGGCTAAGTCAATTGAAGCAAGAATTAAATAATTTGGGCTTGTTGTTTGTAGCATTGATACAACTTTTTTGGTTCTATTCAAATCAACCAATTCTGAATTAAAATGTAGAACAGAACCTTGCGAAAGAGCAGAAAGAATTTTATGAGTTGAATGAACACACAAATCAGCGCCTGCTTCAACAGCAGAAATAGGAAGCTCTTCATGAAATTTTAAATGAGGTCCATGTGCTTCATCCACAAGAAGAATCTTTCCTTTTTTATGGCAAATTTCAGCAATTTTTACAAGGTCAGTTGTAATACCATGATATGTTGGACTTGTAATGAATACTACTTTTGCTTCTGGAAATTTTTCAATTGCTTCTTCAATCTGTTGTGGTGAAGAGTCAAAAATTATATCAAGGTTCTGGTCTATTTTTGGTTGGAGCCATATAGGCCATACGCCTGAAAGAATTATACCTGCAAGCGCTGATTTGTGGCAACTTCTTGACAAAATCACAGAGTCACCTGCATTACATGCGGAAAGGAACATAGCAATATTCCCTGATGAGGAACCATTTACTAAGAAGAAAGAATTTCGCACACCATATGCTTTTGCCATTAATTCCTGTGCTTTTTTTATACAGGATGTCGGGTCATGCAGGGAATCTACTTCAGGAAAAACAGTGACATCAAAGCAGTATACTTTTTTTCCAGTAAAACTTTTTAGTTTCTTATCTATACTTCTACCATTTTTGTGTCCAGGGGTATGAAAAGAGATAACCTTGCGTTTTGCATGTTCAAGTAGAGTATCAAATAATGGTGCTTTTGTACTTTTTTTCATTCCTGTTCCCTAATTTGTGTTGGAAGTCCCATTTTAGCAAGTAATTCAAGAAATGGGTCGGGATCAAGTTCTTCTACATTTACCATTGTTTTAACATCCCATATATCTTTTGCTACAAGTATAGCTGCTGCCACAGGAGGAACGCCAGCAGTATAACATATTGCTTGCGCTTCTACCTCTTTGTAACATTCTTGATGGTCACATATATTATATATAAAAACTTTTCTATTCTTACCATTTTTTGTGCCAACAATTAAATTACCAATACAGGTTTTTCCAGTATATGTAGGTGCTAAAGAAAGAGGGTCAGGCAAAACTGCTTTTAAAACTTTTAATGGAACAACTTCAAGTCCCTCTGCTGTCTTTACAGGTTTTTCAGAAGTTAGACCAAGTTTAGTAAGAACGGTAAAAACATTTATGTAGTGGTCACTGAATCCCATCCAGAATCTTATACTGTTTGCATCAATATTTTTTGATAAAGAATGTATCTCATCATGTCCTGTAAGATATACTGTACGTTCTCCTATCTCAGGAAAATTAAATGTTCTTTTTATTGAGTGTACCTTTTCACAAACCCATTTTCTATCAATCCAGGTCCAGACCTTTGTAAATTCTCTAAAGTTTATTTCAGGGTCAAAGTTTGTAGCAAAATATTTTCCATGGTCTCCTGCGTTTACATCCATTATATCAATTGTATCAATAGTATCAAAAAGGTGTTTTACAGCATAGGCACAGTACGCATTTACAACTCCGGGGTCAAAACCAACTCCAAGTATTGCGGTAATTCCTTTTTCTTTACAACGGTCTTTTCTTTTCCATTCGTAATTTGCATACCATGGCGGATTCTCACAGACTTTGTCTGGTTCCTCATGGATTGCAGTATCCATATAAACAGCGCCTGTCTGAATACATGCTTCAAGAACAGACATATTTATGTATGCAGTTCCAACATTTATGACTATTTGTGAATTTGTTTCTTCTATAAGTTTAATTAATTCTGGAATATTTTTTGCATCTATCTGGCGTGAATAAATTCTTTTACTTTTATCTTTCATATTGTCTTTTCTGTGAATACTTTCAATAATTCTGTCACACTTGTATTGTTTCCTGGAGGCAATACAGATATCACCTAAGATGTCATTATTTTGTGCACATTTATGTGCAACAACATGGCCAACACCACCTGCACCGATTATTAAAACATTTTGTTTCATATTCAGCAACCTCCTTTCTTTTTTATTTTTTAAGATAAACTGTTTTTAAAGTCACTGTAGTTAAAATTGCGAACTAATTTTATAGTACCATTTAATTTTTTAACTACTATTGAAGGCATCTGGAGTCCATTAAACCAGTTTTTTTTCACTATTGAGTAACCAGCAGCATCTTGAATTCTAATTATTTTTCCAATTTTTAGTGGTGAGTTAAAATAATAAGTTCCAAAAATATCTCCAGCAAGGCAGGAACGCCCTGCAATCATGTATTTATATTTTCCACCTGGAGAAGAGTTAATTTTAGCAGGAGTTCTATAAATTAATAAGTCAAGCATGTGCGCCTCAGTTGAAGCATCAACAATAGCAATATTAATTTCATTATGAACAATGTCAAGAATTTTTGTTACAAGTTCTGCTGATTGTGTAATTACTGATTCACCTGGTTCAAGATATACCTGAACTTTGAATTTATCACTGAAATCTTTTAGTCTTTTACAAAATTTTTCAATTGGATAATTTTCTTTTGTAAAATAGATTCCTCCACCTAAACTTACCCATTTTAATTTTTCAAAAATCTTGCCAAATTTTTTTTCAATTATATCTAAGTTTGAAGAAAAATTTTCAAAATTATCATTTTCGCAATTAAAATGAAACATAACTCCACTTATTAGAGGTAGGACTTCTATTAGTGTTTTTTTTTCAATTACTCCAAGTCGAGAATATTTTTTGGCAGGGTCTGCTAAATCATAATCTGAATAACTTACAAGAGGATTTATCCTTAACCCAATTTTCATTTTACAAACTTCTTTATAAAAACTTTTAAGTTGAGTTACAGAATTAAAAATTATAGTATCTGCATATTTTCTGACTTCTTTTATATCAGATTTTGAAAAAGCAACACAATAGGCATGAGTTTCTTTGCCGAATTTTTCATAACCAAGGCGAGTTTCATATAAAGAACTGCTTGTTGTTCCATCTAAATATTTCTTCATAAGGTCAAATACACACCAACTTGAGAAACATTTTAATGCAAGAAGAACTTTTGCATTAGAATTGTCTTTAATATATTTTATTTTCTTGAGATTTCTTAACAATTTTTTTTCGTGAATCAAATAATAGGGTGTTTGTAAAGTCATTTTGTCTTATTATGATATTTTTTTTTCAATATTTTGTCAATAGTAGCGCTTTCTTTTTCCACTTAAGAAAAATAAATTTCCGCCGACATGATGTGGCGTTTTTGCTTTTTCTGTAATTAAATATTTATCATAAAAATTTTCTAAAACTTCACAATAAATAACTTTCCCTACATAAAGATTTACTCCACTGAATTCTAATTTCTTTAAAAGTTTGCATTCAATATGTCCTATTGATTCTTTTAAGAATGGTGTTTTAACAAATTTGCTTTTTCCAGGTGTTAGTTTTGCTTTTATAAATTTGTTTGTGTTTCTGCCCGAGATAGAACCACAAATTCCAATTGCTTTCAGTAGTTTTTCTCCAGCTATATTTATTACGAATTCTTTATATTTGTTTATTAAGCAGGAAGTATAATGAGAACTTGCAACACAAATAATTAGAAGTGGAGGTTCATCATTTAGTGGTGTAATCCATGCAATTGGGGCAACATTTATTTCTTTTTTGTCAGATGAGCCTGATGTAATTAAAACACAAGGACCGTGATTTATTAAATGATAAAACTCTTCTTCTGGAATTCTTTTTCTTTTCATTTTTTTGCAAGAATTAATACTATTCTGTAAGCAATGTAAAAGGTCAAAAGTATTATTGACGGCATAAATATATTTTTAAATCTATTATCAAAAAGTGAAAGAATATATAAAAATAAACTAAGTGGTAGAAATAAAAAATCAAAAATAATTTTGATTGGCAAACTTGGCTCATAGTATGATTTTTTAACTTTCGTTATAGAAAGATTTTTATCTAAAAAAGTCATAGCATGTATTTTTTTTAAGCAATCTTCATATATCTCTTTTATGGATTGGTCTGTTGTTCTTTTGATTTTTTCTCTATATTCAACTGCAAGTTCATCAAGAGTATTTGTTTTTTGTGCACACATGATAAGTGTTTTATGGATGTTCTGGTCAGATGGGTCTGTTTTTAAGACTTTTCTAAATTGTTCCATAGCAAGTTGATAATAACGATTTTTATAGAAATTTTCTTTTTCGTTTTCTGCCTTTAACACATATAATTCTGCAAGTTCGGTGTTTAAGTTTATGTCATCCGGAGAAAGATAAAGTGCTTTAGAATAGTAATGAATTGCACTATCATAATCTTTTTGATTTTTACTTAACTTGCCAAGTTCTGTTAGTTTTTTTATTTCAGAGTTATTTTTCATTTTGTAATGAATAAATTACAATACCTGCTGGAATTTTTGGATAAAAATAAGTTGTTTTCGGTGGCATTATTTCGCCCTCTTTTGATAACAAGAAAACAGATTTTATTGGAACGGAGTTAAGCAAAAATGCATAACCATTTATTTTTTGTGCTTCTTTAATTGCTTCATCAATATTTTTTGTGTAAAAGATTTCTTCAGGATTTACTTCATCAAGAATAATTTTATGTAAAATTATAGCAGGAATAGACATAGATAATTTATTCTTAATTTTTTTCTTTAATTGTAGTTTGTTTTTAGGAGTTAGCACAGTGAATTCTCCATTGAAATAACAGACAATTTGTGGCTTAGATTTTCCATCCCATGGTGATAAGTTAAAATTTTTATCTATTTTTTGTTTAATATCGGGTCTATTTTTTACTACTCTGTGTATGGGCAATAGGGTTATACCTTTATCTTCAATAGAGCACATAAAGGCAAGGATTCTGTCTGCTGAAGGAAAATCTTTGTTATATAATAAAGAAGCATGAAATCTATGATGACCATCTGCAATTACTATATTTGAGTTTTCAATTTTTTCTTTTAGGTTTAAAATAATTCTAGGGTCTTTTAAAATCCACAATTTGTGCTTTATGTTTTCTTTATCAGTAAATTCTATTTCTGGTTTTCTTAATACAACTTTTGATAAAATCTTTTGAATCTCTTTTTTTCTATCACTGAATAAACAAAAAATTGGACTTGTACATATTTTTGTTTCTCTTAAAAGCTCTAAACGCTGTTGAACAGGTGGTATAGTTATTTTTTCATGCTTGTAGATTTTTTTTATGTCAAGTTTTAACGCAGAAAAAAATCCTGTTCTTGTAAGTTTCTTTTTGTATACAAAAAACTCTTGCTCGTAGATATAAAATGAAGGTGTATTTTCTTTTATAAGTATTTTCTTATTCAACCATGAAGTTAAATTTTTTTTTGCTGATTTTGGATTTTGTGGTAATTCTATTCTTACAAAATTGTAAACAGATAGATTTTCTATATTTTTTTTCTCCAGTGGAGATATAACATCATAAGGCGGACATATAAGTTTACTTAGATCTTTTTGATTGTATCTTATGCCATTAAATTCTTCAATCAGATATTGTTTTTTCAATAATTTTTTCATCTGTTAAAAAATTATAAATTATTATATTGATTTTTTTTGTTTCAATATCAAGAATAGCATAACTTGGTGGATATCCTCTTTTATCGCTTACTTTTAGATGTCCAGGGTTTATCCATATTTTTTTACTTTGGTCTATTTCTATAACTGGAATATGGGTATGTCCAAAAAGAATAATATCAACTTCTTTTGAAAGTTGTTCAGGTCCTGGTTCAGAAGACAAATCATTGTTATGTTTTGAACAAGTATGAGTAATTAAAAATTTTTTTCCAGAAAACTCTTGAATTATACGCCTTCTGGTATCTGGAAGTGTGTAGATACTTTCATAGACACCAGGCACTTTGATAACATTAAGTCCATTTTTTTCAAGAATTTCTGTATCTGGTGAGTCGTCACCTAAATGAATGACAATATTAACAAACTTTTTGATTTTATTTGAAAGGACAGATAAATTTTCTAAATTTCCGTGTGTATCACTTATTACTGCTATTTTCATTTTTTGTAATGATGCAAAATAACTTATCTCATAACAATCAAAGTGTTATGGTAAGGATTAATTGCTAACAGAAAAAATTTTTCTTTTTAGTTATAGAACAATCTTTATTTCATTCTACGCCTATCTACAGCATAATAACTGCCTTTGTCTTTAAATTTTTTTGCATATTTTTTCATTTCAGTACCAATTTTTGATACTTCACCAACAGAAATAAAATCTCTTACCGCAGTAGTAGCTACACCTATAGCAAGAGAAATTATTGGAAATTTCATTATATTCCATCTTCTATCTGTTGTCTCTATATATCCTCTTTCTCTATCCTCAGGCTCATAAAAACTTGGTGCTATTTTATCAAATTTTTCTATAATTTTTTTACAAAGTGTATCAACTCTCTCAGGATGTGTTATTATTATAAAATCGTCACCTCCAATATGTCCAATAAAATCGTCATTATAACCAAGTTCCTTTATAGATTCTAACAATACTCTTGCAGTAGAACGGATAAGTTCGTCACCTTTAATAAACCCATAGTAATCGTTAAAAGCTTTAAAATCATTCATATCAATATAAATTACAGCAAAAGGTCTTTGTTGTGTTATTAAGGTGTTAATTGTTTCTTCAATAGAAACATTACCAGGCAGTTTAGTTAAGGGATTACACTCAGCTACACTTGTTATTCTCTTTAATACCATTTTAATTCGAGCCATAAGTTCTTCTATATCATACGGTTTTGTAATATAGTCATCAGCACCTAATTCTAACCCGAGAATTTTTTCTTTTGTTGAACTTCTGGCTGTTGACAAAATAATAGGAATATTGCTAACTAGAACATCTGATTTAATCTCTTTAAACACTTGATATCCATCTTTTTTAGGCATGTTAATATCAAGCAATATTAAATCTGGCATTTCTTTATAAATAAGTTGTATTGCTTCTTCTCCATCTTTTGCACAAACACATTGAAAGCCTTCTTCATCAAGTGTTTCTTTCACAAGGGTAGATAGTGTAATACTATCGTCAGCGATTAAAATTTTGGCAGACTTCAATGGTTTTATTGTTTCAAGTTTTAATATTGCAAGATATATTTCGTCTAAAAATGTGTCTATATTATAAACTTTATTATAATCTGTAATGTTAGACAACAGTAGCATTTTCTTATTCTCTTGAAGGTTTAAAGAAGATAATCCAATAATAAGTATATCTTTTGTCCCTGGATTAGATTTTAATGTTTTTATTATTTCAAGTCCATTTGATACAGAGGTATCAATATCAATATTTACTAACATAAAGTCAGGTTTGTCATTTAATAATTCTTGATAAATATTTTCTGTGGTACTGAAAGTCCTCACTATATAACCTTCTTTTTCCAAAAAATATGTTATTAAATCTACAGCTTTTTCATCAGTATCAACTATTGTAGCCTTGTTTGAAGAAGAAGATAAAAGATTTAATTTAAAGTTTTTAATATCAGAAATTATTTTTGTCAATTTATTGACGTCAATAGGTTTTTTAAGGCAATCTATAATACCTGAACGAAAACCGTTCAGCTCTCTATCTTCTATAACTGATGTTATAATTATTGAAACCCTATTTGCAAGTTCTGGACAAGAACGCAATTCTAATAAAAATTGGATACTTTCACAATTGGGCATGAACAAATCTAATATTACACTTTCTGGCCTTTCTTTTTTACAAATTTCAAGCCCTTCTTTTGCATTTTGTGTTAAAATAGTAAAATAATTTTTTTCTTGAATAAATTTGCTTATTAAATCAGCAATTTGTTTGTCATAATAAATTATTAAAACTTTTTTCATTTTGTAACTTAGAAATAAGCTTAAGAGTTATAGGTCGTAAGT
>FWPU01012319.1_pt1 | contig 11415 bp, 9 predicted proteins | sample 2228361 | NCBI WGS metagenome assembly FWPU01 (sample SAMEA103939777, study PRJEB20133) | metagenome | reverse complement strand
GGTGAACGTCACGCCCGACTCCTTCTCCGACGGCGGCCTCGCGTTCGCGCCCGAGGCGGCGATCGCGCTCGGAGAACGGCTCGCGGCGGAGGGCGCGGCGATCCTCGACGTGGGCGGAGAATCGACGCGCCCCGGCGCGGCGCCCGTCCCCGCGGACGAGGAGGTCCGCCGCGTGGAGCCGGTGGTGGCCGCGCTGGCCGCCCGGCTCGCCATCCCGATTTCGATCGACACGCGCAAGGCGGCGGTCGCGCGCCGCGTGCTCGCTGCCGGCGCGGCGATCGTGAACGACGTCTCGGGGCTCGCCGATCCCGAGATGGCCGAGACCATCGCGCGGCACGGCGCCGGGGCCATCCTCATGCACATGCGCGGCACGCCCGCCACCATGCAACAGGACACGCACTACGACGATCTGATCGGAGAGATCGCCGCCTTTCTCGCGGGCGCGGCCGAGCGCGCGATCGACGCCGGCGTCGCCGAGGACGCGATCGCGATCGACCCCGGAATCGGGTTCGCCAAGACGCCCGAGCAGAACGTCGAGATCGTGCGCCGCCTTCCCGAGATTGCGTCCCTCGGCTTTCCCGTGGCGATCGGGCTCTCGCGCAAGAGCACGCTCGGAAAGATCGCCGGCCGGCCCGTGGGGGAGCGCCTGGCCGCGAGCATCGCGGCCGCTGCGCTCGCGGTCGAGCGCGGCGCGCGCATCGTCCGCGCGCACGACGTGCGAGCGACGGTGGACGCGGTCGCGGTCGCGCAGGCGCTCCTCGGCGGGTGACGTTGTCGCCTCGCGGGCCGCGAACCGCGCGCTTTCGCGGTCGATCCGGCGTTGACAAGGCGCCGGCCAAGACGTAAAATCCACTCCGCCTTCGGACATCTGGACCGCCGCGAGCTTGCGCACGAAAGGCGCCAACGTGCAGACCGGCCCGGAACCACGACCCCTGGAACGAACGCGCGGGCTGCGGGCCGCCGCGACAGGGAGCTTGCTCGCGCTCGTGCCCGCGGCGGCGGCGCTCGGCGGGTGCGGCGCGCCCGTCGGCGTCGCGTCGTTCCCCTGGAAGAAGGCCTTCGAGATCCTCGTCTTCTTCCTGCTCGTCTTCTTCGTCTTCCGGTTCATGCGGGGGACGCGCGGCGAGGGAATTCTCAAGGGCGTGATCGCCGTCGTGTTGGCCGGTTTCTTCGCGCTGCTCACTCTCGCCCAACAGCAGCAGCTGGAGCGGCTCGAGCTCGTGCTGCGCGCCGTGCTCAACACGTCCGTGATCGCGCTGATCATCATCTTCCAGCCCGAGCTGCGGCGGGGCCTGGTCCGCATCGGCGAGAGCTCCCTCGCACGGCTCTTTGTGAAGAGCAACGTGAGCGTCGTGTCGGAAATCGTGGAATCGGTGGTCCGCCTCTCGAAGAAGAAGGTCGGGGCGCTGATCGCGATCGAGCGCGAGATCGGCCTGCGCACGTACATCGAGGGAGGCGTGAAGATCGACGCCGAAGTCCGCTCCGAGCTCATCGACACCATCTTCTACCCAGGAACGGCCCTCCACGACGGCGCCATCGTGATCCAGGGCAACCGCATTGCGGCGGCCGGCTGCCTCTTTCCGCTCACCGACAACCCCACCATCTCCAAGACCCTCGGAACGCGACACCGCGCGGCGATCGGGCTCACCGAGGAGACGGACGCGATCACCATCGTTGTGTCCGAGGAGACGGGCCAGATCTCCGTCGGGGTCGACGGCGAGCTCCACCGCAACCTCGACAAGGATCAGCTCGAGACGTTGCTCCGCCGCCTGATCGTGAGCGGCGAGGTCCCGGCGCACAAGGCGCGCCCGAAGCACGCGGCGGCGGCCCCCGCCCCAGCGGGCGCGGCGGCGGCGACCGCGGGCGCGGCCGTTCTCAAGGAAAAGGAGAAGGAGCTCGTCCGGTGAACCGCAAGGCGGCGGTCGAGAACCTGAAGAACGGGCTCTGGGCGCTCGGCTTCGCGGTCGGCATCTGGTACTTCGCCGACCAGAACGTGAGCCGCGACGCCCAGGTCGAGGTGGCGCTGGTCGTCCAGCCGGCGTCGCGCGACATCGCCGTGACCTACATCCACCCCGAGCGCAACGAGCCTGTCGAAGCGCTCCGCGCGACGGTGACGTTGCGCGCGCCCCAGAGCGTTCTCAACCGCGTTTCCGAATGGCGGCGCGAGGCGCTCTACAGGCTGAAAACCGACCAGCGGCTCAACACCGACATCACCATTCCCGTGCGGGACTTCGAGTTTCCCTTCCCGCCCGAAGTGAGCGTGTACGACCCCGTGCCCGAGACGATCCGCATCCGCCTCGCGGAGCTGCGGCAGCGGCGACTCGGGATCGACACCGACATCGACGAGGCCACGATTCCCCGAGGATACGAGATCGAGCGGTCCGTCTCCCCGGCCACCATCTTCGCGAGCGGCCCGAAGGAGAAGATGGAGCCTCCGCCCCGGCTCAAGACGGCGCGGATCGACGTGCTCGAAGAGCTCCTGTTGCGCGGGTGGAAGCCCGGGGATCCGCGGCCGCCGCCGGAAATCGACATCTCGCCCGTGCGAATCGAGTCGCCCGATCCTGCGATCGTCCCCGATCGGGCGGTGAGCGTGCGCGTGCGGATCGCGCTTCGCCCGAAGCGGCCGGCGGCGCAGTTTTCGGTGCGACCGGTCATCGAGATCCCCATGCGAGAGGCGTTCCCCTACCGGCTCGAGCCGACGAACGAGTTCGTCCAGCTCACGCTGAGCGCGGACCAGACCCTGCTCGAGGAGCTGGCCAAGCCGGGGGTCCTGGAGAAAAAGGTGCGCGCGATCGTGCGGCTTCGGCCAAAGGACCTCGAGGACATCCGGCAAAACGTCGGGCGCGCCATGCCGCTTCCGGTCGAGGTCTGGACTGCGGAGGAAATCCGGTGCCTCGCCGACAAGGAGATTCAGATCAACGTCGACGTGCGCCCCTGGACGCCCCTGCCGAGCCCGACTCCAGAGACCCCGTGATGCAGCAGCGGCTCTTCGGAACCGACGGAATCCGCGAGATCGCGGGCCGCGGAGCGCTCGCCGTGGAGAATGTGCGGCGCCTCGGGAGGGCCATCGGTCGCGCGGCCTGCGCGCACAGGGGCGGGCCAGGCGCGCGAGCGGCGCGGGCCTTGATCGGGCGCGACCCGCGGCCGAGCGGCCCGGAGCTCGTGCGCGCGCTGGCTGCGGGGCTTGCGGAGGCCGGCGTGCGCGCGGCCGACGCGGGAGCGATCCCCACGCCCGCCGTCTCGCTCCTCGCGCGCGCCGAGGGCTACGACCTCGGCCTGGTAGTCTCCGCCTCCCACAATCCCCCCGAATACAACGGGATCAAGGTCTTCGAGGCGGACGGAACGAAGGCGTCCGACGAGCTGGAGCGGGCGATCGAGGGCGCCTTTTTTGAAGACGCCGAGGCCTCGGGCGCTTCCCGGACGTCCCTCGGGGAACCGCGCTCGCCGCCCGGACCGGAGGACGTCTCAGGGGCGAGCGCGGACGCGTATGCCGCAGCGCTGATGCGCCTCGGAGGCGGCCCGGGCGGTCTCGCGGGGGTACGGGTGGTTCTCGACTGCGCCAACGGCGCGACCGGGGCGGTGGCCGCTCGCGTCTTTCGCGCGCTCGGCGCAAAGGTCATGGTCCTCAACGGAGAGATGGCCGGCGAGCGGATCAACGCCGACTGCGGTGCGCTCCACCCGGAGGTGGTGGCCGGCGCGGTCGTCCGGGATGGCGCCGAGGCAGGGTTTTCCCTCGACGGCGATGGCGACCGCGCGATCGCGGTGGACGAGCGCGGCGCCGTCCACGACGGGGACGACATTCTCTTCGCGCTCGCGCAATATCTACTTGCGCGCGGCGAGCTCTCGGGGCGCGTCGTGGTGGCGACGGTACTTTCGAACATGGGGCTCGAGGTCGCGCTGCGCGAGATCGGCGTACGCCTCGAGCGCGTTCCGGTCGGCGACCGCCACGTGTCCCGGCGGCTTCTCGAAGGCGGCTGGGTGCTCGGAGGCGAGCCGTCGGGCCATATCGTGCTTCCCGCGGCGGTGGGGCCGACCGGCGATGGAATGGCCTGCGCGATCGAGTTGCTGCGCGCGGCGCGCGCCCTCGGGCAGCCGCTCTCGGCTCTGCTCGCCGGATTCGCGCGCTTTCCGCAGATCGCGCGCAACGTTCGCGTGTCGCGGAAGCCGGCGCTCGAGACCGTCCCCGAGGCGCTCGAGGCGGTGCGCCGCGCGGAGGCCGCGCTCGACGGGCGGGGACGGGTGCTCGTGCGCTACTCGGGGACGGAGCCGCTCGTGCGGGTGATGGTCGAGGGCGAGAACGAGGCGCGCACGCGGGCGATCGCCGACGAGGTCGCCGCCGCGCTCGACCGCGCCCTGAACGGCGACGCGGCCGCGGGGGCGCCGCCCTTCGGCGACCCGAGCCCCCGCGGCGGCGCCGGCGCGCCGGCGGAGAACCTCTGATGGGCGAGCGGCGACCCTATCGGATCCTGGTCGGCAAGCCCGGGCTCGACGGGCACAATCGGGGGGTCCACGTGCTCGTGCGGGGGCTGCGGGACGCCGGATTCGAGGTGATCTACACCGGAATCCGCCGCACGCCCGAGCAAATCGCGGAGGCCGCCATCCAGGAGGACGCAGACGCCGTGGGCGTATCGAGCCTCTCCGGCGCGCACATGACGCTCTTTCCGGAGGTCGCGGCACGCATCCGGGCCGAGGCGCCCGGCGTTCTGCTCTTCTGCGGCGGGATCATTCCGGAGGAGGATCGGCCCGCGCTTATCGCGTGCGGGTACGAGCGGATCTTCGGGCCCGGAACCTCCGTCGAGGAGGTGGCGGCGTGGCTGCGCGGGCGGCTGGACGCGAGGAGGAAGGGAGCGGGCGATGGGGAGCGGGGGGCGGATCGATAGGCTGCGGGAGCTGGACCGCAAGGCCCTGGAGGGCGGCGGCCCCGAGCGAATCGCGGCGGAGCACGCGAAGGGCAAGCTCACGGCGCGCGAGCGCATCGATCTCTTCTGCGATCCGGGGAGCTTCGACGAAGTCGACCGCTTCGTCACGCATCGCACGACCGATTTCGGCATGGCAAGCCGCGTGATTCCGGGAGACGGCGTGGTCACCGGATTCGGTAAGGTCGACGGGCGGCCGGTCGCGATCTTCGCGCAGGACTTCACCGTCTTCGGCGGCTCGCTCTCGGAGACGAACGCCCTCAAGATCTGCAAGATCATGGACCAGGCTCTCAAGGTCGGGATCCCGATCGTCGGCCTCAACGATTCGGGCGGCGCGCGCATCCAGGAGGGCGTCCGCTCGCTCGCGGGGTACGCCGAGGTGTTCTTGCGCAACGTGCTCGCGTCCGGAGTCGTGCCGCAGATCTCCGCGATCATGGGCCCGTGCGCGGGCGGCGCGGTCTACTCCCCCGCCATGACCGACTTCATCTTCATGGTCGAGGGCACGTCCTACATGTTCGTGACCGGCCCGGGGGTGGTGAAGACCGTCACCCACGAGGAGGTGACGAGCGAGGACCTGGGCGGCGCACACGCCCACACGACAAAGTCCGGCGTGGCGCACTTCTCCGCGCGCGACGACCGCGAGTGCCTCGTCCTCATGCGCGAGCTGCTCTCCTATCTCCCCCTCAACAATCTCGAGGACCCGCCGCGGCGCCGCACCGACGATCCGCCCGAGCGCGAGGAGAAGGCGCTCGACACGATCGTCCCCGAGAACCCGAACAAGCCCTACGACATGAAGAAGGTGATCCGCCTCGTCGTCGACCGCGGCGCTCGCGGCGAGGGAGAGTTCTTCGAGGTGCAACCGCACTACGCGAAGAACATCGCGATCGGATTCGCGCGACTTGCGGGTCAGCCCGTTGGAATCGTGGCCAATCAGCCAGCGGTGCTCGCGGGGACGCTCGACATCGCCGCGTCGCTCAAGGCGGCCCGCTTCGTTCGCTTCTGCGATTGCTTCAACATCCCGATCGTCACGTTTGTCGACGTGCCCGGGTTCCTTCCCGGGACGGCCCAGGAGCACGGCGGAATCATCAAGCACGGAGCGAAGCTCCTCTACGCGTACTGCGAGGCGACCGTCCCGAAGCTCACCGTGATCACGCGCAAGGCGTACGGCGGCGCCTACGACGTCATGTCCTCGAAGCACATCCGGGGAGACGCGAACTTTGCGTGGCCGACCGCGGAGATCGCGGTCATGGGGCCGAAAGGCGCGGTTGAGATCATCTTCAAGCGCGAGATCGAGGAGGCCGAAGATCCAGAGACCCTCGAGGCGAGGCGGATCGAGGAGTATCGCGAAAAGTTCGCGAACCCCTACGCGGCTGCGCAACTCGGCTATATCGACGCGGTCATCGAGCCGCGCGCGACGCGCCCGCGCCTCTGCCGCGCGCTCGAGCTCCTGAGGACCAAGCGCGACAGGAACCCTCCGAAGAAGCACGGAAACATTCCGCTATGAAGAACTTATAAAAATCCGACCCCGCATGTCGGACCCGCCGATTATGCTCGCGCGTGGTTAGGGGTTTGTTAGCGCGCGCAACCCTACCGAAAGAATCTCGCAACCCTACGAACGGAGGAACGCCATGTCCATCGTTGCAACTATTCGCCAAAATCTGCGCCAGATCGTCAGCGCCGCGCTCGTCTCGGGCCCCCTGATCGTGGCGGCGCCCGGGGACGCGCACGCGGACTCCGGCCCTTACCGGATCGCCGGACAGTACGTCGAGGCGTGCTCCTGCACCCGCATATGCGAAAGCGCGCTGCTCGGACCCGGGCGGGCGGCGTGCACCTTCGTCGCCGCCCTGCGGATCGACGCAGGCCAGCGCGGCGACGTTCCGCTCGGTGGGCTCGCCCTTGCGGTCGTGGGCGCGCCTCCGGAAGGCGGCCGCGGCCGGCCCGGAAGCGAAAGCCAGCGCCCGATTGCCGCGATCTACGTGGATTCGCGCGCCAACCCCGCGCAGGTCGAGGCCCTCGTCGCCATCGCCCAGGAGCGCTTCGGAATGCGTCTCAACGGGCCGGTCGCCGGACCGCGACCTGCGGGCATCCACGTCGAACGGTCCACGGAGGTCGTCGCGATCGCGATCGAGGGGGTCGCGGAGGTCCGCGGGCGCCCCCTCATCGGCGGCTTCCACCGCCTGGTTCAGCTCCAGTACGCCCCGGGAAGCCCCTTTCCCGTCCTCTTTCTCGCGCGCGGCGCCCACGGGCAGGTCGCGGACGGGATCTCTGGCGCGCGATTCGAGGTCGATGGTCGCAGCATGCTCTACGGCAAGTTCGACGTCTCGGACGCGACCGGCCGGCGGCGCAAGTGAGGGCCCCGGTCGCGGCGCCCGGTCGGGCGCCAGCGCCCTCTTGCGCGCGCGCGCGGCCCTCCGCCCGGATCGGCCTCGCGCGCTCGCCGCCCGTGCGCGTGCCCGGCGCTGCGCGCTGGGACGCGCACGCGCATGCCGTGGTCGGAGAGAATCCGACGGCAAGGCTCCGCGGCGTGGCCGCGGCCGCGCCGGCGCGCGCCCGATGGCTCCGGGCGCATGCGCGGGAAGGCGGCCTCGGCGTGACGCGCGGGTGGGTCCGCACCCTTGCCCCCCGTGGGGCGAGCGGCTACCATGCCGCCCATGGGAACCCCGCGGAAGGTCCTTGTCGCCAACCGGGCGGAGATCGCGGTCCGCGTCATCCGGGCGTGCCGCGACCTCGGCATCGGGACGGTGGCCGTTTACTCCGAGGCGGACCGCGCCGCCCTTTACGTCCGGCTCGCCGACGAGGCATACCCGATCGGGCCGGCAAAAGCGACCGAGTCGTATCTGCGGATCGACCGGCTCATCGAGGTGGCGCGGCGTTCGGGCTGCGACGCGGTTCACCCGGGCTATGGCTTCCTCTCCGAAAACGCGGACTTCGCAGAGGCAGCGGAGGCCGCCGGTTTCACGTTCGTGGGGCCGACCCCGCGCGCCATGCGGCTCATGGGCGACAAGATCGCTGCGCGAAAGGAGGCCGCGGCGGCCGGCGTGCCCGTGCTGGAGGGCGGCGCCGATCCCCTTGCCGGCGCCGAGGACCTCCGCAGGCGCGCAGAGGAGATCGGCTACCCGCTGATTCTCAAGGCGGCCGCCGGCGGTGGCGGTAAGGGAATCCGCATCGTCCGGACGCCGGTCGAGCTCGAATCCGCCTACAGCCTTGCGACAAGCGAGGCCGCGTCGGCGTTCGGCTCGCCCCTCGTCTTCGTCGAGCGGTTTCTGGAAAACGCGCGGCACATAGAGGTGCAGATCCTCGGGGACGGGTGCGGAAACGTGATTCATCTCGGGGAGCGGGAGTGCTCGCTCCAGCGACGGCAGCAGAAGCTCGTGGAGGAGTCCCCGTCGCCTTCGATCTCCGAAGAAACGCGCGCGGCGATCCTTCAGGCGGCGGTCGCGCTCGCGCGGCGGATCGGGTACCGGAGCGCCGGGACGATGGAGTTCCTGGTCGAAGGAGCGGGCGGGGGGGCGCCGCGGTTTTTCTTCATGGAGATGAACACGCGCCTCCAGGTAGAGCACCCCGTGACCGAGATGGTGACGGGGATCGACCTCGTGCGGGAGCAGCTGCGGATCGCCGGTGGGGAGCCGCTGCGCTGGCGCCAGGAGGAGATCGTCCCTCGGGGGCACGCGATCGAGGTCCGCATCAACGCCGAGGACCCCGCGCACAACTTCGTGCCGAGCGCGGGGGTCGTCACCGCGCTCTCGCTACCGGCCGGGCCCGGGATCCGCGTCGACACCGCCCTTTTTCCGGGAGACCGCGTGTCGCTTTTCTACGACCCGCTCGTGGCGAAAGTGATCGCCTGGGGCAGCGATCGGGCGGAGGCGATTGCCCGGCTCGACCGCGCGCTCGGGGAGCTGCGGATCGGCGGGATCGAGACGACGGCGCCGCTTCTACGCAAGTTGCTTCGCGACGAACACTTCAGGCGCGGCGAGTTCCACATCCACTATCTCGAGCCGTTCGCGCGGCGCGCGCTCGCGCCGGCGGCGCCCGGCGAGGAGCGAACCGCGCTCTTCGCCGTCGCAGCGGCGCTCCGCCATTTCCTGCGGGCGCGTCACCCCGCCGCCCCCGGCCGGGCCGAGGTCGCCCCGCCCGCCGCGGGCGACAGAATGAGCCCCTGGGTGCGGTTCGGGCGCGCCATGCAGCTGCGCGGTTTCGAGGCAATCCCATGAAGCTCTTCGTGGACGCGGCCGGACGCACTTTCGAGATCGAGATCCAGAAGGTCTCGAACGGGGGCGCCTTTATGGTCCGTGTAAACGGGCGCGAGCGGACCGTCGACTACGCTGAGGTCTCCCCGCACGAGGTCTCTCTCCTCCTCGACGGCCGCTCGCGAACCCTCTGGATCGAGGAGTGCAACGGCGCCTACCGCATGTCCGACGGCGAAGGCGACCTCCTCGTGCGGGTGGAGAACGAGCGAGCCTACCTCGCCGAGTCGATCCTCGGGCGGAGGGCGCACGCAGGCCACGGCCGCGAGGTGCGGGCCGTCATGCCGGGATTCGTGACGCGGGTCCTCGTGCGCGAGGGCGACCTCGTGGAGCCTGGCACGCCGCTCGTTGTCGTCGAGACCATGAAGATGGAGAACGAGGTCCGCGCCGAGCAGCCGGGCGTCGTGCGCAACGTGCGCGTTCAGGCTGGATCGACCGTCAACGCCGGCGAACTCCTCGTCGAGATCGGCCCGCCGGTCGCCTGAAGATTCGAGAAGTTCGCCGATCAGCGGGCCTCGATCGTCGACGCGCCCGCGGGAACCGCGGTGGAGGCGGGGGATTTCGAGCTCCGGCCGTCGGCCTGCGCGGCGAGCCTCGCCCGGCCGCATTCCTCATAGGTGAAGTGGGCGTCGTAGATGAACTGGTAATGCTCGCGCTCGAGCCACGCGTAGACGTCGGGCATCGACGTGACGATCCCCATGTGCGGCACGGCGACGTCGATCAGGTTCTTGTAGGCGGAGATTCGGGAGAGGATTCCGATCATCTCGCCCGTGTCCGCGAGGTAGATGCCGCCTCCCGAGTTTCCGAAGATCGTCGGAGCGTTGATCATCCAGTACGAATGGCCGTCGAGCACCTTCGCCTTCGAGGTGAGCTCGCCGGAGGTCGGCATCGGCGCGTACCCGAGGGGACAACCGATCGCGTGCACCCGGGCAAAAAGCTTCACCTCGCCGGCACGTTCGGGCGCGATCATGCGCGCGACCGCGTTGAAGGGGGCATCGGTCCGCAACTCGATCAGCGCGAGGTCGAGCTTGGGGTTCGCGAGCACCACAATTCCACGCTCCTCCCGGACCTTGCGACCGTCCGCAAATGCGATCACCTCCAGCGGAATCGGCGCCTTCGGGTCGTAGTTCTGCGCGACGATGTGGTAGGCCGTGAGGACGTACGTGAGGAAGCGCTCGCCGTGCTTCGCGCTGTAGACCACCGTGCCGCTCCCGACGTCGCTCTTGCTGGAGATCTTGACCGTCGGCAAGAGAAGGAGCGAGAAGTCGTCGGGGGCCACCGCGGCGAGCCGCCGCCGCGTCTCGCCGAGCGCGCGCGATTGCTCCTCGACGCGCGCAAGGGCTGCGGCGACCTCGTCGCGAAGGGTCTCGAAGCGGGAGTCATGGACGCGAGCGATCTCCTCGAGGCGCCGCAGAGACGCGCCCACGTCTTTCCCCGTCGCAAGCAGCGCCGCCTGCGCCTCTTCGAGCGAGCGTCCCAGCTCTCCGGCGCGGCGGGCCAGCTCCGCGGCGCGCGCCTCGAGCAGCGCCCGCTCTTCGCGCTCCGCGTCGAGGCGCCCCCGCAGGGCCTGAATCTCGTGGCGCTCAGACGCGATCCGCACGCGCAACTCGGACAGCTCCCGACCGACAAAGGCGACGCCGACAAGGGCGAGCGAGCTACCAAGGCTCGGGAGGATCCAGGATCTGCGGCGCGTCATGGCCTTCTCCAGCGGGCGCGGGGCCGCGCGGCGGCGGTCCCCCGCGCCCTGACCTGACAGGAGTATTGGCTCCGAAAACTGCGATGTCAAGCGAGCCGGGCCTCTTCGCGCGCTGTCCCTCAGTGGTCCGTAGAGCGCGCGGCCCCCAGCGGAGCAGGCCGACCGCAAAGCCGGTGCCGCGCCCAGTACGCGCTCCGCACGCGTGATTCGCAGCGCGCGCGCACAACCGAGTCTCCGCTCTCGAAATCTCCGACTACCCGAGATCGAACGTGCCGGGGGCTGCCGCTGCATGATTTGAGGCTCGCTCGTTTGGGGCCGGCGCCCCGCCCGCGCTGGCCGCGCAGCCGCCAACGTCGCCGGGCCTTGTGCGTACAATGGAAGGAGTGCGGCGCGGGCTCGGGCCCGCGGAATTCCGCGGCGCTGGAGCGCGGCCGGAGGCGTGTCCCCCGGCGCGCGCGCTTGCGGAATCGTGGGGCGAGCGATGGCGCGGCGCCCGGCGTGCGGGCGTGGGGCGGTGTGGCGAGCGTCGGCGCGGCGCCTCGCGCGTGCGTGCGGCGCT
>FWPU01012318.1_pt1 | contig 11422 bp, 13 predicted proteins | sample 2228361 | NCBI WGS metagenome assembly FWPU01 (sample SAMEA103939777, study PRJEB20133) | metagenome | reverse complement strand
CCCCCTTTTAAAAGGTTTAAGAAGGCTTAAGCGCATCAGTTTTAAAGTCTTTTTAGATTTAAAAGGGCTTTTTAAACAAAACGACAAAACTGCACCGCAAGGAAATAAGACCCTGACGATTCATCAAGACATCCCAGACCCAAGCCAGGGCTGTTCCCCCAGACTACAAAGGATATCCATAAGCTGAAGCCAGAATACAAGTCTTAGGGGCTGAGCTCTTTGAGGATATTGAGATTGGTAATTCGCCTATACCAAAATATGAGACCTCTAAAAACTACCTCCAGATATAATCCGCTTGCCTTTTAGATAGAATGCCTTAACATCCGGCGTCTCCTCAAAGACACGTTCTATCCTGAGCAGTTTTGGAATATAACTGTCGCTCATTAACAAATCTTCTTAAGGTCGTTGTTGTATTTATATTCATAAAGATTTCTTTCGGCATGCCGAATGGTAAAACCTCGGGCTTAGAAATCTCTCCCCATTAACCTTGGAAAAGAATCTCCTTTTATCTTGCTCTTGTATATCCTTTTATCCAACAATTCCTTTATCTTATAAATCCAGATAGAAAAGGCATATCGCCGGCAACCACAAGGTTTGCTTAACAATCTTTCAAAATGCCTTATCTCGCCCTCCTATTCTCCTTGTCTTCCACCGGCAAGAATAATTGCGGTTATTTTAATTTTGGTTTAGCAAAGAAAGAAATCCATACACTCACTTCATATAGAAATAACATTGGCAGAGCTAAGCACAGAAGATTGAAGGCATCTACTGTGGGGGTAATAATTGCGGAAATAATAAAAATAATGAGTATGGCATATTTATATTTCCTTCTGAGGAACCGAGCATTAATTACCCTTAATCTTGTCAGAAGAAGGCTCAATACTGGCATCTGAAAGACAAGACCACAGCCTAAGATAAGGCTGATTATAAAGGAGATATATTTTGATGCAGAAATAACCGGCTCTAAATCTTCTTTAGCAAAACTCAAGAGGAATTTTAAAGCTGGAGGGGTTAAGATAAAGTAGGCAAAGAGGCATCCTAAAATAAAAAAACCTGAGCAGAGGATGAGGAATATACCTGTGCGCCTCTTTAGTCTGTCTTCTATTGCTGGCAAGATGAATGCCCAGCCCTGATAGAGAATTACAGGCATAGAGATAACCAGACCAGAAAGAAAGGCAATACGCATATAAATCAAAAAGGCCTCCTGAGGGCCAAAGAAGACCAGCCTTTCGATGAGGCCAGAGGCAGGTAACTTTAAGATTTTCAACAAAAAGGAAGCAAAGGGTAAACTAAAGACGCTACTTATTCCCAGAGAAACTAAACAGATAATAATCCTTTTTCTTAGTTCGCTGAGATGCTCAACTAAAGTCAGTTCCTTCTCCATTAATTTGGCTTATAGTTTATGGTTTATAGCTATAAACTATCAACTCTTAGCTTAAGTATTTTTCTTCTCCTTCTCTTCTTCCTCATCGGAGCCAATTTCTCTTATTGACTTCTTAAATTCTTTTATCGTCTTACCCAAGGCCCTGCCAATCTCAGGGAGTTTGGCTGCTCCAAAGATTAAAAGACAGATAAGCAAAATTATTAAAAGTTCCTGTATTCCTATTCCAAAAAACCTCATCTTCACCTCCAATCTATCTCTAACCCATGCCCCACCACGCGGAAGGATAACCCTTAAAAGGCAAATAAATTTTAGCATACCTCTAAGAGAAAATAAAGTGGTTAATTTTTTAAAGGTTAGCTTTTTATAGTAGTGAAGGATTGTTTAGGCGCCCAACAGACCAAAGCGCCTCTTTTTTGAAGGGCGGCCTTTTCCGATGGTCCTCCAAACATTAAGTTTCTCAGGTCGCCGCACTTTAAAAAATATTTTGATAAAATATTTTTTTACAAAAGCTTCCTGATTAATAGTTAATATTATTATATATCGTTTTTTAGTTTTTCTGGATGGTGCTTAACGACCTTAGCTGAACACATATAAATAACATCTTCGGCGATGTTGGTGGCATGGTCGCAGATTCGTTCCAGGTGGCGGGCAACCAATAGCAAAGGAACAGCGCGCGTGGCGGTGGTGGTATCTTTAGCCAGGTAGTCATTAATTAATTCGGATTGGACGCTGTTACGCAATTGGTCTGCTTCGGAATCCATTAGGATAACTCCTTTTGCTAATTCTACATCCTTATCCACAAAAGCGCCTATAGCGCTTCTGGTCATCCTTTGAGCTACTATAGTTAACCTTGGGATATCAATCAATGGTTTCAAGAGGGGTTTTCCCGCCAACTCAAGTACGCGTTGGGCAATATCCACTGCCAGATCAGCTATCCTCTCCAGTTCATTGACTATCTTCATAGCCATGGCAATAAAACGTAGGTCTATTGCCATCGGTTGGTAAAGCGCAAGGAAATCCAGGCTCTTTTCTTCAATCTTAAGTTCCAGCTCGTCAATAAACCTGTCGTTTTCTATAACCTCTCCTGCCCCCTCGATATCAAGCTGTTTAAGTGCCTCTACTGCCTTAAAGATAGATTCCTCAACTATCACCCCCATCCTCAAGATTTCTTTTTTTAGTTCAGTTAGCTCTTCATCAAAATGTCTCTTCATATACCCTCCATTTAACTGGCGTTTATATCTTCTAAAAGTCTTTCTATTTTTTCTTTTATTACATTTCTTACCTGCCTGAAAAAATTTATATCCTTACCTTTGGGGTCAGCGATATTCCAAGCGATGTATTCTTTTGCCGGAACAAAAGGGCATATATCTTTACAACCCAACGTAATCACGAAATCAAAGTTCTTTACGGGCAATTGCGAAAACCCCTTCGAGAACTGCCCGCTGATATCAATGCCTACTTCTTTCATAACCTCCACGGCGTTGGGGTTAATTTGCCCTGCCGGAGAAGAACCAGCGCTGTAGGCTTCAATAATTCCCTTCCCCAGAATCTTTACGAACCCTTCCGCCATCTGGCTGCGGCAGGAATTTTCTTTACAGACAAAAAGTACCGTTTTCATATTAACCGAACCTTCCGGTAATATAATCCTCAGTCCTTTTATCCTTAGGCGCAGTAAATATCTTTTCGGTCCGGTCAAGCTCAATCAGTTCTCCTAAAAGAAAAAAGCCCGTATAGTCAGAAACCCTCGCTGCCTGCTGCATATTATGGGTAACTATTATTATAGTATAATTTTTCTTTAGCTGATAGATTAACTCCTCAATCTTTGCCGTAGAAATTGGGTCAATGGCAGAGCAAGGCTCATCCAATAAAATTACCTCTGGCTCAACCGCTAAGGCACGGGCTATGCAAAGTCTTTGCTGTTGACCTCCTGACAAAGTCAAGGCATTTTGTCTTAAATTATCCTTCACCTCTTCCCAGAGAGCGACCTTTTTTAAGCTACTCTCTACAATCTCATCGAGTTGCTCTTTTCTCTTGAAGCCATAAATCTTTAGCCCATAGGTGATATTTTCATAAATTGATTTAGGGAAGGGGTTGGGCTTTTGGAAAACCATACCGATGCGCCTCCTTAGATCCGCTATATCTATCCCGTTTGCATATATATCTTTATCATGATAAAGAATCTTTCCTTCTATGCGAAAATTTAAGATAAGGTCATTGATCCTGTTTAAACAACGAATAAATGTGCTCTTTCCACACCCTGAAGGACCGATTATAGCAGTAACAGAATTGGGCAGAATATCAAGGGTAATGCCTTTTAAAACCTCTTTTACCCCATAAAAAGCCTTCAATCCTTGAATCTTTAATATTGGTTTTTGCATTTGCTTACCATCTTACTTTTTTCTGATAATGATGCCTCAAAATAATTGCTGTTGCGTTCATAATAAGCGTAAGGCTAAGCAAAACAATAATTCCGGCAGCAGCATTAGCAAAAAAGCCCTTTTGGGGCCGTGATATCCAGTTGAATATCTGGATAGGTAACACCGTAAACGGGTCAAGCAAGCTCTTGGGCAAAAAGGCAATATAGGTAAGCGCACCGATAGTAATTAAGGGAGCGGCTTCTCCTACAGCGCGCGACATAGCTAAAATTACGCCGGTCAGGATATTACCCCAGGCACAAGGTAAAATCTGATAACGCACAGTCTGCCACCTGCTTGCCCCTAAGGCGTAAGAGGCTTCCCGGATAGAAGAAGGAACCGCTCTTAAGGCTTCACGTGTAGAAAGAATTATTACCGGCAAGGTAAGTAACGCTAAAGTAAATCCACCTGCCAAGACACTTCTCTCTAATTTAAAAAAGCGCACAAATAGACCTAATCCTAAAAGGCCATAGATTACTGAAGGCACCCCGGCAAGATTGGCTATATTTATCTCAATAAAATTAGTTAAGGAGCTCTTCTTAGCGTATTCCTCTAAATAAATTCCTGCGCCTATACCTAAAGGTAAAGCAGCTAATACAGTAACCGCCATAACCCATAAGGTCCCTACCCAGGCGGAAAGAATCCCTGCTTGGTCGGGTTTACGCGAGGGAAAACTGGCAAAAAAATCCCAGGTAAGTCTGGCCTTCCCATCTAAAAAAACATCGAGAAGCAAAACTAAAAGCACCGCCAAGCAAAATATCGTGGAAGCAATACCTAAAATTTTAAAAACCTTGTCTGATCTTCTGTTAAGGACTCTTCTACTCATATACCTCCCGGAAGTGCTTCTTTAGTCTAAAACTAATTGTATTTAAAATAAAGGTAAGGATAAACAGGCTCATCCCGCAGGCAAAGATGGTGTGATACTCCAACGTTCCATGAGGGGTATCGCCTAAACTTACCTGAACGATATAGGCGGTAATTGTCTGGATAGGCACAAGAGGATTTAAGGTTAATCTGGGCTGCTGTCCGGCAGCAATCGCTACTATCATCGTCTCCCCAATGGCCCGAGATATTGCCAAAATAAATGCCGCAGTAACTCCTGATAAAGATGCCGGTAAAACTATTCTTAAAGCCACCTGCAATCTACTTGAGCCAACAGCATAAGCACCTTCCCTTAACCCCATCGGCACTGCCCGCAGGGCATCTTCGCTCAAAGAAGAAACTAAAGGGATAATCATAATTCCCATAACTATGCCTGCGGATAAGGCATTAAATCCGCTTAATCCTGGGATGATTTTCTTAAGAAGAGGCGTGATAAATAAAAGGGCAAAATATCCGTAGACTACGGTGGGCACTGCTGCTAATATCTCCATTAAAGGCTTAACCGTATTTCTTATTTTTAAAGAAGCATACTCGCTTAAGTAAATACTGCTTACTAAACCTACCGGAATAGCCACACTAATTGCAATTAAGGCAGTCAAAAATGTTCCACATAGCAAAGGCAGAATCCCAAAGTGCTTGTTTATGAAAAGCGGTGTCCATTGGGTATCAGTCAAGAATTTTAAGACTGGTACTTCCTTAAAGAATTCAAAGGTCTCGAAGGATAAGATTAAAATAATCCCTAAAGTGGTAAATACTGAAAGGAGGCTACAGAAAAATAACCCTCTCTCAATAAGGAATTCCTTTAATCTTAAAAGGGCCCTCTCTTTATATAACATCTATTTTTCCATACGTAAGAGGTCTTGAATTTTTACTCCCACTTTTGCCCCTTTTCCACCAAAGACAGAGCCGGTGATACGTTTTTGAAAACGCTCAAGGGCTGCCTGATAAGCTTCATCGGGCAAAGGAATATAACCTACTTCCTCTACGAGTTTAGGAGCCTCCTTAAGATAAAACTCCACAAACTTTTGTACCTCATCTTTCTCAGCTGCCTTTGTGCTTACGTATATAAAGATAGGCCTGGCTAAAGGCTGATATGTTCCGTCCATCACCGTTTGTAACGATGGCTCAATGGGACCTTTTCCATTAGCGTCATTCTCATCATCAATGGGTACAATCTTGAGCTTATCTTTATTTTGCTCGTAATAAGCGAAGCCAAAATATCCTAAACCCTGTGGGTCAGAGGCAATGCCTTCTACCAGCACATTATCATCTTCAGAAGCAGTATAATCTCCTCTTGATGCTCCTGAAGCACCACAGATTGCTTCAGTAAAATAGTCAAAGGTGCCGGAATCCGTGCCCGGGCCATAGAGACGGATCTCCTTATCTGGAAAACCAACTCTTATCTGGCTCCATTTAGTAATTGTCCCTTGAGCAGATGGCTCCCAGAGCTTTTTTAATTCCTTAACGGTTAAATAATCTACCCAGGTATTTTCAGGATTTACCATCACCGCTAATCCATCGTAGGCAACCGGGAGCTCAATATAGTTAATGTTATTTTCCCTACAGCGCTCTACCTCTTTAGGTTTTATTGGCCTTGAGGCATTGCTGATATCGGTTTCGCCACGAGCGAATCTTTTAAAACCACCGCCTGTTCCGGAAATACCTACCATTACCTTTATTCCTGGATACTGTTTTTGGAATTCTTCAGCAACCGCCTCAGTGATAGGAAATACTGTGCTTGAGCCATCGATCTTGATTAACTTCGTGGCAGCAAAAGTTGTCTGCACAAAAAAACCTACAATTAACATAACTACTGTTACTAAACTTAAAATCTTTCTCATCTTTAATTCCTCCCCTTTAAATTTTGTTTTTCATTAAAAGTTTAACATCTCATAGTGACAATTCTGTAACGAAAAAGTAAATTCTTTGAAAATTTTAAAACTTAAAATTTAAATCTACCTGGAAGAGATTTTCTGTCTTATCTGGGGTGCTGGTCAAATCCGTGCGATAGTAGTCCAACTCCAGATACCAGTTCTTGCCTAAACCATAGGTAAGTAATACCTCCTGCCCTCTTATGCCAGTTCTGCCACCGTATCTGTCTGAATCTGGAAAGACATCCGGCCAGGCATAGGTCTCTAAGAGAGTGTATGCATACCTTAACTGCCACTGACCAAAATCCTTTACTTTTTTATGGCCGAGCCTAAAACCTCCCATATATCCATTGGGAGATCGCCGGGCATCCAGGTTATGGATGTATTCGCCAAAAATCCCCAGATAAGGCAGGGCACTTAAACCAAGAGGTTCTTTAATTCCTAATTCAATAGCAGGGCTAATGGAATTAAAATCTCCTCCACCATTTTTCACAGCGGTATTATTATTCGCGCTATGGTTTAAGGTTGCGCCTCCTACTTTCTTAAATCCGTAATAAGCTGTGGCTAAATTCAAATCTATGCCATCAATTATCTTCCATTTTAAACCAGGCTGAAACACATACATTAATGGGTCAGCAGTGGAAGAGTTCTCATCTAACAAGAAAAGGGCTGTATTCATGTATGGCTCAAGATTGGGATTTAGTTTCCATTTAAGCTTACCCGCCACGCCTTCAGGACGGATATCTGTATCCCAGAGCATATCCCCGGGTTCCCAGAGGGGATTTGCCATTCTACCGCCTAAAAACGTAGCCCAGGCCCACGGCGCATATTCAGCATAGGCATAATCAAGTCGGATGTCTTTAAGTTCAAAGGTGTTTTCGAAGGTTTGGTTGGTTGAACGTGGGTCATTCCCGCCGGTGGCTAAACCAAAATGTGCCTTAAGCTGGTCGTTGACTTTAGTTTCTGCGCCCAATCTAAATCTTATTCTTCCTCTTTCTCGTTCGGTAGTATTCCCCATATTGAGCCTACTCCCCTTTCTCTTTTCATACTGATAACGCACCCTTAAATCACCCTTTAATTTCATCTCGCGCATCCATTGCGGGAGGCTCTGTTTTAGTCCCTCTTCTCTTACTATCTTCTCATCCTCAGCAACTTCAGCTTTTAACTTTATGGCTTCCTGGCGATTAAGAATGCCCTTTTCCACCAATTTCTCAATCAGCGCGTCTACCTGCGTGGTTGCGGCAAAACCAGGATTTACAAAGGCAAACAATAGGAATCCCGTTATTGTTGTTAAGATAATCTTCTGCATTTTTTATCCCTCCTTTTTCTTGTCTTGGTTAGTAAAAAGTAGCCGTGCACTCAAAATCCTGCTTACGGATCTTCCTTAAAGCTTTTTCTATCTCCTTTAGACTCCGAGAATAGAAAATGCGATTGCGTTTCCACATCCGGTCAGTTTCTAACTGGCTTAATATGTCTTTAAGGCGATCCATCTGTGCTCTTACCCCGCTTATCACCAAATCATCACCAAACATTCTTTTTTCACCTCCTTTCATCCTTTAAGGTTCAAACTTATAACCCTCACCTTTAACGGTCTTAATTATTTTGGGACTGTTGGGGTCTTGTTCTATCTTTTCTCTTAAGTGTCTTATGTGCACATCGATATTTCCGTATTCCACGGGATCATCATTCCAGACCGCATCTAAAATTTCTTCATTGGTCAAAAGTTCCCCTCTTCTGGCTACCAGCGCTTTTAATATGGCGCGTTCTCTTTTGGTTAAAGAGACTTCCTTCCCCAAAACCCTCACCGTAAAATCCATCAGGTCAATTTCCAGATTGCCCCTCATAAGATATTTAGCTACCTGCACCTTCGGCTCCGCTCTAGCCAATACCCTTTTTACCCTGACTACAAGCTCTCTTGGGCTAAAAGGCTTGGTGATATAATCATCCGCTCCTACCTCAAAACCCTTTAGTTTATCCTCAAGCTGCGTGCGGCCGGTAAGCATAATTACCGGAATATCCTTTGTGTGCGGATTTTCTCTTAATCCCTTGCAAACCTCCCAGCCATCAATCTTGGGAAGCATAATATCCAAGATAATCAAGGAAGGCTTTTCCGTGGAGATAAGCTCTAAGGCCCCTTCTCCATGGGAGGCAAAAATTACATCAAAGCCAACCATCCTCAGATGCATACTTACTAACGAAACAATTTCTTTTTCGTCGTCAACTATTAAAATCTTCTTTTTTTCGTTATTATCCTTCACTGCATTTAGCTGGCCCTTTGATTTGCAAAGAAAGTTTAACTTAAGGATGTTACAGTATCATTAAAATGCTGTGAAATTTTTGTGAAATTTTAATTAGGATATACCGGAGGTTTTTAAGCTTGCGGGATGGTAAAGCTAAAGGTAGAACCAAAACCTTCCTTTGAATTGACCCAAACCTGGCCGTTATGGGCTAAAATGATATGTTTTACAATGGAAAGGCCTAAACCGGTGCCACCGAGGCCGCGGGAGCGCGCTTTATCTACGCGATAGAAACGTTCAAAGATTCGGGAAAGGTCTTTTTCGGGAATGCCTATACCTGTATCAGAAATATCTACCTGCACAAATTTATCTTTTGAGAATATACGTATCTTTATAGAACCAGCTTCAGGGGTATATTTTATGGCGTTGTCCAAAAGATTAAGAAATACTTGGGAAATTCTTTTTGCGTCCGCTAAAACTTTAGGGGTATTTAAAGAAATATCAACCGTCAGTGAGAGATTTTTTGCTTTAATCATTTTATCCAAAACCCTTAGGCAACGCTCTAAGATTGGTTTAACCTCTAAGGGCTCAAAAACCATATTCATCTTGTCTGATTCTATCTTGGAGAGGTCTAATAAGTCATCAATGAGATTGGCCAGGCGATGAGAATCTTGATAGATTATCTCAATAAATTCCCTTATCGTGTGCTTATCCTCGATATCTTCACCTAAAAGCGTCTCGGCATATCCTTTAATACTGGAAATGGGTGTGCGCAGTTCATGGGAAACATTAGCCACAAAATCCTGTCTGATCCGTTCAAGTTTTCGTAGCTCCGTAATCTCATGAAAAACCAAAACCGCCCCCTTTAAAACACCGTCCTGGATTATAGGCGTAGCGTTTATCTTAAAAGCCCTCTCTTCGGGCTGACTGATAGTAATTTCTTTACTGAAAAGATTCTCTTTATCCTTAAGGATTTTATCTACCGCGTCCTGGACTTGGGGGTTACGAATCACCTCTATGGGAGATCTATTCTCAAAAGAAGAATCCACAAAAAAGAGCTTCCGTAAAGAAGGGTTCATCAAAAGAATGCGCCCCTTTTCATCCACAACCATCTCTCCCTCAAACATACTGGATAAAACTGTATCTAACTTGGCGCTTTCCTGCCTCGTCTCGTCAATTCTTTTCTTAATCTCATCAGACATATAAGACAGGGCCCTGGCAAGCTCACCGATTTCATCTTTGGAGTAAATGGATGGCTTTTTAGAAAAGTCACCCTCCGCCATATTCTTGGCAACCTCGGCTATCTCCTCTAATGGTTTTGATACCCTTAAAGAAATAATCAGGGTAAAGCCTAAACTAAACAGAAAAACCACAACCAGCGCTACGGATATCAACCTATATAATCTAGCCTTAAGTATTTCTATATAAGAAATCGGGATAGAATAACGAAGAAACCCTCTCAAACCTTCCTTTGCAAAGGTTACTGCCATATAAAGTAAATGCCTCTTTATCGTTTTACTGTATCTTTTGCTTAATCCTCTACCCTTGCTAATTGCCTCCTGAATCTCCGGTCGGTCCAAATGATTTTCAATTTTTAATATTTCTGGGATAGTTAATTCACTATCACCGACAACCCTGCCATCGGGGCTGATAATTGTAACCCTTACATTTTGTTGCTTGGCGATTCTATCCGCCAGGGTATCTGCCTCTAAAATGCTGTGGCTTTTAAGCTGGCTTTCTATGAGGTCTCTCCCGGCAAGAATCTGATATGTCAATGTATTCTCAAGATTATCCTCCACATAACCTTTGAGATTATTGACAAGATAAAAATAGCCGATGGAAAGGCTAAAAACTACCGCCGAACAAAATATCAGGGCGAGTTTCCAGTGAAGTTTAATCCTCATCATCCTCCTCTTTAAATCTGTACCCTAATCCGGTAACGGTCTCAATAAATTTTGCGGCCTTTCCGAGTTTTGCTCGCAGGCGCTTTATATGGGTGTCCACCGTACGTGTGTAAACCTCTGTATGAATATCCCAGATATCCGCAAGAAGCCCCTGGCGCCTCTGAACCCTCCCCCTTCTTTCCATTAAAGTAACCAGAAGTTTAAATTCAATAGGAGTAAGTTCAATCTCTTTCCCGCTCACCTCTACCTTATGGCGGGGAATATCCACTCTAAGAATACCTGCGGTGAGAACATCCTTTTTGTTTTCCTCAACTTTACCGCGGCGCAGGATTGCTTTAACCCTTAAGATAAGCTCACGGAGGCTAAAGGGTTTAATCACATAATCATCAGCACCAAGCTCAAGGCCTACGATACGATCAACCTCTTCTGCCCTGGCGGTTAACATAACTATGGGAATATTCTTAAGGTTATCCTCCTGCTTTATCTCTCGGCATACCTCAAAACCATCCCTCCCGGGGAGCATAATATCAAGGATAATAAGATCGGGTCTCTCTTTCTCTAATGCAGCAAAGGCCTCCTCTCCAGAGCCCACAACCGTAGCCTCATAGCCGGCCTTTTCCAGATTATATTTAATCAGTTTTGCTATATGCTTATCATCCTCGACGATTAAAATCCTCTGTTTCTCCATAATCTATTCATCCCTTTCTACCATTACAGCTTTTATAAACCA
>FWPU01012317.1_pt1 | contig 11427 bp, 7 predicted proteins | sample 2228361 | NCBI WGS metagenome assembly FWPU01 (sample SAMEA103939777, study PRJEB20133) | metagenome | reverse complement strand
GATGCGCCTGCGCTGAACGACTTCGACCGCCAGAGCCTGCGCGAGGTGGTCGCCCAGCGCATTCTGGACGAACACCAGAAAGACCGAGGCACCATCCCTGCGGGTTGGGTGCGCTGGGCGCAGGAAGTGGTCAAACCGAAGGTCAACTGGCGCGAGCAACTCAAGCGCGCCGTGCGGGGCGCCATCAGCGAAGGCTTCGGGCAACGGCTCGACTACTCCCTGCGCCGTCCCAACCGCCGAATCAGCGTCTACCACCCGTTCCACCTGCCGAGCCTGCAGGGTGAATACAAACCGCGCGTGGTCTGCATCGTGGACACTTCGGGGTCTATCGGCAACACCGAACTCACCCAAGCGATGGCGGAGGTGCGGGGCGTGCTGGAGCAGTTGCGCGTGCCCGTCACGGTCATTCCCTGCGATGCGGTGCCCTATGAAGCGGTGCAAGTGCTGACGAAATCGGACTGGGTGAAGGCGACCCAATCGCTCAAGGGCGGGGGCGGAACCGATATGGTGGCGGGCTTGAACCACGCCCTGCAGATGAAACCGCCTCCTGAAGCCGTGATTGTGCTGACCGACGGACATACCCCCTTCCCCAACGAGCGCCCGAAGCAGACCCAAGTGATTTGGGCGATATTTAAGCTGGGCGAAGGCGAACCGCGCAAGCCTTGGATGCCCCCGTGGCGCAATCGGGATGTGGTGGTCGTGCCGATTGGGGTTTAGGAGCGGGAATTCCTACTCCCTACTCCCCATCCCCACTCCCCTCAGCAGGAAATCGCCCCACAACGCCGTATCTCAAAGCCTATGAGCATCGTCCGATTCGGTGTTGTCGGTGTCGGCGGGATGGGCGCGGGACACTGCCGATACATCAGCGAAGTGGTTCCCGAAGCCCAACTTACCGCCGTGTGCGACCGCAACTTGGAACGCGCCCAAGAGATTGCCGACAAGTATGGCGTGCCTGCATTCGATTCCCCAACCGCCCTCTTCCAGAGCGGTCTGGTCGATGCGATTCTGATTGCCACGCCCCACCCTTCCCATGCTTCCATCGCCATCGAAGCGTTCCAACACGGTCTGCATGTGCTGACCGAGAAACCGCTCTGCGTGGCGGTGAGCGAAGCCGATGCGGTTATCTCGGCGTGGCGCGCATCGGGTAAGCAGTTCGGAATCGTCTATCAGTACCGAACCCGCCCGCATGTGAAATATGCGCGCCAACTGATTGAAAGCGGCGCCATCGGCGAAATTCGGCGCACCCAACTCATCACCGCCTGGTACCGAACGCAAGCCTACTACGACTCAGGAGGCTGGCGCGCCACTTGGGCGGGTGAAGGTGGAGGCGTGCTCATCAACCAAGCACCCCACAACATCGACCTGTTCCTGCTGTTTGGCGGAATGCCCAGCAAAGTCTATGGGCAGACCCGCACCACCCTACACGAAATCGAGACCGAAGATGAGGCGTTCGCTTTGCTGGAGTATCCCAACGGCGCACACGGCTACCTCTACGCCACCACCAACGAAGAGCCGAACGAGAACATCATCGAAATCAGTGGCGACCGCGGCAAAATCTTGCTCTGCAACGACCAGTTGGAAGTCTGGACGCTGGAACACTCTATCAAGCAGTTCACCTACGAGTCCCCCGGTATGTGGGACGGCATCCCCTCGCAGAAGATGCGTTATGAACCCGAACCCCTCCCCGAAGGCACGCTCACCGAACAGCCTGCGATTATCCAGAACTTCGCACGCGCCATACTGTATGGGGAGCCCCTAATCGCTCCTGGCGAGCAGGGCTTGTGGACGATGGAACTCATCAACGCCATTATCCTCTCCAGCAAGCGCGGGAAGCCTGTGGAAGTGCCTGTCGACCGCGCCGAGTACGATGCGCTCTTGGCGGAGTTGCGAACGCAATCCCGCCCCAAGACGCGCGTGCGCGAACAAAAAGTCACCGACCCGAAACTGGGCTGAGGGAACGCCGATGAGCCTGCTACTCAGTCGTGATGTGAGCCACTATCTGAACCGCCTGCGCCAAATCCACTTGCGCCTGCGCGACCACCTCCACCGCTATATGCTCCAGCAAGACCCTGCGACGCTGTCTGCCGTGAGCCACGAAGGTACAGGCGACACACAGTACCGAATCGACGCCCAAGTGGAGAGCCTGCTGATAGACCTCTGCCGAGAGTGGGCGCAGGAGGTGCCGTTCGTGCTGATTGCGGAGGGGATTAGCGACGACGGCTGGTATCCCCTTCCCGAAGGCACACCCGCCTCCGATGCCGAGTTCCTGCTGATTGTAGACCCCATCGATGGCACGCGCCCTTTGATGTACGACAAGCGCAGTGCGTGGCTCCTGAGCGGTATCGCGCCCAACTTCGGCAGAGAGACCACCTTAGAGCATATCCTGATTGCGATGCAGACCGAACTGCCCACCACACGCCAGCACAAAGCCTATCACCTGTGGGCGATACGCGGGCAGGGCGCGCACGCGGAACTGCACGATATGCTCACGGGCGTAGTGAACCCCACTCCCATCCAACCGAGCCGTGCGACCACGCTGGAACACGGCTTCGCAACCTTCGTGAAGGTGTTCCCCGAAGGCAAGGCACTGATTGCTGAGCTGGAAGCGCGCTTCTGGGAGCGCGCATTCGGTGGGGCGAGCGTGAACCCGCTCGTGTTTGAAGACCAGTACGCCTCTACTGGGGGGCAACTGTTCGAACTGATGTGTGGGCACGACCGCCTCATCGCCGACATCCGACCGTGGGCGTTTCGGCAGTTAGAGATGCCCGTCCGTCCCCTCACCTGCCACCCCTACGACATCTGCACCGCGCTGATTGCCACCGAGCTGGGCGTGCAGATTACCGACTTGAAGGGCAACCCGCTTCGCACCCCCCTCGACATACGCGCTCCCGTCGGCTGGATTGGTTATGCAAATGCTCAACTGCGGCAATTGTTGGAACCCATTCTGATGGAACTGCTCGGTGGGAACTGAGAGCGTGGTATACTTCAAAGAAGGTGAGTGAAATGCAGACGCCTTTGCCAGCAACGAAACCGATTGCAGAGGGGGAAACCAATCAACCAGCTCAGGACGCAGAGCGACAACTGCAAGAGCGGCTGAGGCAAATAGAGAGCCTACTGCCAGAGGAGGACGGTATTCCCGTGGAAAACTTTCTCCATCTTATTCAGCAGGAGCTGTTGCGCAAGTCCCTGCGCTATCACTGGCGCGACCGAACCGACTACTTTATCGGCACAAACACCTTCCTCTACTACAGCCTTGAGCAAGCCGAGCGCATGATAGAAGGAGACTTCACGGGTTTTCGGGGACCTGACTTTTTCGTTGTGATTGGAGGTGTCGACGGCACTCAGCCCCGTCGCTACTGGGTCACCTGGAAAGAGGATAATCGCTTTCCGAATGTGGTCGTCGAGATACTCTCACCCAGCACCGCCCGCCAAGATCGAGGAGAGAAGATGCAAATCTATGCCAAAGAGATGCGTGTGCCCGAATATTTTCTGATTGACTGGGACAAAAAAGTGCTGGAGGGCTACGAGCTTCAAGAGGGCACGTATGTACCGATGAAGCCGAACGCGCGCGGTTGGTTCTGGAGCAAGCAGTTGGGGCTGTGGCTCGGCGCATGGGACGGGAAGTATGATGTCTACGAAGCACGCTGGTTTCGCTTCTACACCGAATCGGGCGAGTTGGTACTGACTGCAGAGGAAGCCTTCGCTCAACAATACGAAGTTGAACGCCAACGCGCTGAAGCTGAGCGCCAGCGTGCAGAGCAAGCCGAGGCAGAACTCCAGCGACTCAAGTCTATCCTCGCTGAACGGGGAATGCAGGTTGATGAGTAGTGTTGGAGGGGAGCCTTATGAATCGGTCGTCTACACAGTTAGTAGCAGTTCAGATGCGTATGGAGTTGGAAGACTACCGCTCACCTGCAGTCTTCCGCGAGCGTATCACGGGGATTATGCAACATGTCCGACGGCAAGTGCCCCAAGGCGAACTGCTCGTTGTCTTCCCCGAAGATGTAGGTTTATGGCTCATTCTTACACAAGACTACGAGCGCGTCCGCACTGCGAAGACGATGATGGAAGCGGGCGTGCGGATTATGGAACGGCTCCAGATAAACCCCTTCAGCACGAACCCGCCCTCTGCACGCCGTGTGCTGATTGCGCTTAGCCCGTTCGTAGAGCGCGTCTATCACGAGACCTTCAGCGCCGTCGCTAAGCAGTTCCGCAGTTGGATTGTGGCGGGCAGTGCGCCGATTGCCGAAGGAGAAATGGTCTACAACACCTCCTACACCTACAACCCCAAAGGCGAACGCGTGCTTACCCAACGCAAAATCAATCTGGTGGAGCTGGAGCAAGAAGGAGGTTTAGCCCTCTGCCCCGCCCCGAAAGAGCTTCCTGTTATCAACACCCCTGCAGGCAAGTTGGGAGTGGTCATCTGCTTGGACGGCTTCCACCACGAACTCATCGAGCAACAGGTCAAGCAGGGGGCAAGCCTCATCGCTAAACCATCATTCAATCCCTTGCCGTGGACAAAAGAGCAAGCGGAGGGATGGCAAGGCGGTCTTTGGAGCGCGATGCAGAAGTTTCATGGCGTCATCGGCATCAACCCGATGGGCGTGGGGCAGATTTTCGATGTGGTAGCGGAGGGAGTCTCCTCTGTCGTGACTCACGCCAGCCTGACGCCCGACAAGAGTGGCTACCTTGCGCGTGCCAAAACCTACGACAGCGAAGAAATCCTGATTCACCCGCTGAATAAGCCAGAGTAGCAGGAGAGACGCTCCCTCTGCCGAAAAGAACGCCTATGCTGAGAACGGAAATCGCTGGGATACCCATAGGGATGTGGGTGCTGAGCCTGCTCTATCTGCTCATCTGCATCATCTTGCGTGCTTACTATATCGACTATGAAGGGGTCTTCCAAGTCGCTGCGATTGCCGAAGGCTTCCGGTTAGGTTCGCTTAACTTCTGGAGCGGTTGGGGACCGCTGGGAATGCTGGTCTTCTGGCTCGTCACCAAACCGCTGAGTCTGCTGTTCCCACTGGTCGACTCGGCACAGATTCTGGGAGCCATCTCGATTTGGCTTTCGGGGCTAATCCTCTACCGAATCTTCCGAACAGTGGGGCTGACAGGCGGGCTAAGTGGCTGGCTTACTTTCGTGTTCTACGGTACGAATGTGGCGTGGGTTGGTGCGACGATGCTCTCGTTCCCTGCCCTTGCGCTCCTGCTGATGGCGCTTTGGGCACTCTCGGCAGTGCGAACCTTCTCTGCGCGGGAGGTCTCTGGTTCGAGTGCCTTGCGCTTGGGGATTCTGGGCGGTCTCCTCTGCCTTGTGAACCTCTTTGCGATTGTCCCAACTGTGGCAGGTGCGATGATTGCCTTTCGTCGTGGTGCTGGGGCGGGCTATCTGGGTTCGCTGTTGGGAATCACGGTCGTGGGCTACCTCGTGGTCTATTTCGCCCTGCTACCGAGCCAAGTGGTGGTCAGTGGGGTAGAGCGTCCGAAACCCTCCTTCATCGAATGGGTGCTAACAGGCAACGCCACCAGCCAGATAGACATCCCGCGCTTCAGCGGTCTTTACTGGCGGGCGTCGGGCGAGCAACTGCAGAACTCACTTCTGGCGTTGGGGCGTCCGTTCCGCGTGCGTGATGTGTACCAATATTTCCTTGGGGGAACCTTCATCACGCTCATCAAGGGTGCGTTCCTGTTGGTGTTTCTCATCTTCATCATCGTGTTGGGCACGATTCAGTTCGGTGGCGAGCGCGTTGCTACTGAGCGAATTGTCTCCTCCATTCGCCAATTGGGCGGGTTCGCACTACTCATCTCGCTGGTGCTTCTGGTCTTGTGGCAGGGTGACCGCCAAGCCTTTTATTTGTGGACTATCTACTGGGCACTGCTCGGCTTAGGGGGTTGGCTCGGCAGTTATTATGAAGAGGACGCTCAACGCTTGGCGTATATCGTGCCTCCGCTTGCGCTAATCCTGCTTTTATTCGGGTTGATGAAGGCGAGTGGACTGCGCTCGACTGAGTATGATGCTGAACGCCAAGAGGCACAGGCGGTCAGCGCAGGCATTCGTGAGGGCGATACGCTCGTTGCAGCGACACGGCTCGCCGAGTGGCTCCGCTATGAAAGCGCGGGCAAGGCGCGCGTGGTCGCCACCGACTATTGGCTCGACCCCGAGAACGATTTCAAGCAACTCGTTGAATCGGCGAAGGCGAACAACCAGCGCGTGGTGGTGTGGGACTATGCGATGCGCCCCGAACTGTTCCAGATGGCGATGGGCGTGCAGGTCTCGCCGTGGCTGGAGTCGCTTCAAAAGGCGCAAGATTCGGCGAAAGCGCAAGGGGGCGCGTACCTGCGACGCTATGCGAATATCGTTGCCTACCCCACCCTCACCTATTGGACAGGCGAGGTGCAGACTTTCGGCGCGTCGGGCAGGTAAAATCTACAGGATGAGCCATTACGACGACGCCTATCTCATCGAATCGGCGAAGCAGGGCGACGACACCGCTTTCGACAAACTGCTGGAACGCCATCGCGATAGGGTGTTCCGCTCACTTTTGCGCGCCTGTGGGGGCGATACCGAGACCACCCACGATGTACTTCAGGACGCGCTCATCAGTGCGTTCCGTGCGCTCCAGCAGTTTCGGGGCGATGCGAACTTCTCCACCTGGCTCTACACGATTGCCCGACGGCTCTGTATCCGTGCCCGCAAGCATTTAGACCGTTTCTACTCGCTGGACGACCCGCTCGAAAGCGAGGAAGGGCAACAAATCCTGCGCGAACTAATCGACCATTACTCGCAAGACCCGATGACGATTGTGATTGAAGACGACCTGCGCGAACAGGTTCAGAAAGCGGTGGCAGAACTGCCCGATTCGCTCCGACCAGTGCTGGTTCTGCGCGATATGGAGGGTCTCTCCACGGAAGAGACCGCTCAGCGATTGGGCATCACGCAGGCAGCGGTGAAAGCGCGCCTCCATCGCGCGCGCGAAATCCTGCGCCAGAAACTGGAGCAATACCTACAGGAAACAACCTGACCAGAGGAGGCACTATGAAGTACGACTATCCAGACAGTCCACTCTATCGGCTCCGCCACTCGGCGGCGCACCTGCTGGCACAAGCCGTTTTGGAACTCCATCCCGACACAAAGCTCGGCGTTGGTCCCCCTATCGAGAACGGCTTCTACTACGATTTCGACTTCTCCAAGCCGATTACCGAAGAGGACCTCGCCCAGATCGAGCAGAAGATGCACGAGATTGCCGAGCGCGGGCTGGATATCGTGCGATTGGAGACCTCCCGCGAGGAAGCACGCGCCCTGATTGAAAAAATGGGACAAGTGCCCTACAAACTCGAACTACTGGACGCCATCCCTGAGGGTGAGACTATCAGTTTCTACCAACAGGGCGACTTTATCGATCTGTGCCGAGGTCCGCATATTGAGAACACTCGCGACATCAAACATTTCAAACTGCTCTCGCTTGCAGGAGCCTACTGGCGGGGCGATGAGCGCAACAAGATGCTCACTCGAATCTATGGCACCGCCTTCTTTACGCAGGAAGAGTTAGAGGAACACCTGCGCCGATTGGAAGAGGCACGCAAGCGCGACCACCGCAAGCTGGGGCGCGAGCTGGGGCTGTTCATGATTTCGCCAGAAGTCGGCTCTGGCTTGCCGATGCTCCTGCCCAAAGGCGCCACCATTCGGCGTGTGCTGGAGGAGTTCATCCTGCAAGAGGAGATTCGAGCGGGCTATCAACATGTGCGCACGCCCGAAATCGCCAACCTGAACCTGTACCGAACCAGCGGGCACTACCCCTACTATAAAGACTCGATGTACCCCCCGATGGTATTTGAGGATGGCGAGGAGCTCATCCTACGCCCGATGAACTGTCCGCACCACTTCTTGATTTACAAGTCTGAACCGCGCTCCTACCGCGATCTGCCGTTGCGGATTGGCGAGTTGGGCACGGTCTACCGTTATGAGAAGAGTGGCGAGCTGTCGGGACTGATTCGCGTGCGATGCTTCACGATTAACGACGCCCATGTGTTCCTGCGCCCCGAACAAATCAAGGCGGAGGTACAACATAACATCGAGCTTATTCGCAAGGTCTACCACCGTCTGAGCTTGCATGACTTCTGGTATCGGCTCTCCCTGCGCGACCCTGCCAACAAAGAGAAGTATATCGACGACGATGCGATGTGGGAGACTGCCGAACAAGCCCTGCGCGATGCGCTCGACGAACTGGGGCTGGAGTATGTCGCGGTGCCTGGTGAGGCGGCGTTCTACGGTCCGAAGCTCGATGTGGAGGTGCGCGACTGCTTGGGACGCGAGTGGACGATTTCCACCGTGCAGTTGGACTTCCTGATGGCGCACCGCTTCGACTTGGAATACACTGGCGAGGACGGCAAGCCCCACCGCCCCGTGATTATCCACCGTGCCCCCATCGGCTCTTTTGAGCGGATGATGGGCTTCCTGATTGAGCATTATGCAGGGGCGTTTCCGCTCTGGCTCGCGCCCATTCAGGTGGTGGCAATCCCGATTGCCGACCGCCATATGGACTACGCGCTGAAGGTTCACGAGAGCCTGCGCGAGGCGGGATTCCGTGTAGAAGTGGACAAACGGCGCGAAACACTCGGCTACAAAATCCGCTACCATCAGACCCAGAAAGTGCCCTATATGCTCATCATCGGCGACAAGGAGATGGAAGGCGAGTTGGTGGCGGTGCGCAGCCGCGAATCGGGCGACCTGGGGCAGATGCCGATTGCTCAGTTCATCGAGCATTTGCGTCAAGAGAGCGGAGAGTAGGGGCAATCCCCCGTGATTGCCCTTTCTCTAACCTGTGCCACGAAATCAGGGCAGACACAGAGGTCTGCCCCTACATTTCGTTTGCGTAGAGGTGCACCCCTTGAAGCAGGATTCTCCCAAACAGTGACGAATCTACCCCTTGTATGCCGACGATTATCGATAACATCCAAGTACGCCTGCTGGATGAGTTGCGCCAGTTTATTGGAAGTGCCACCGAAGCGCGCTTCTGTGTGGGCTATTTCAACTTGAGAGGATGGGACGCACTGGGTGAGCTGGTCGAGAATCTGCCCCTGAACCCTCAGCAACCCCCATGCCGAGTGCTGGTCGGCATGATAGGGCACGATATTCTGCGCGAGGAGAAACCCCCTACTATCGACCGAACCCACATCACCCAACAGCGCAAGCGCATCATGGAAGAGTTCGAACGGCAGATGACTTGGGGCGTTCCCACACACCGCGCGCTCATCTCGATGCGTCGGCTCGCCTCACAACTGCGCGCAAAGCGCGTACAGGTCAAGCTGTTCGTGCGCTACCCCCTTCACGCCAAACTTTACCTGCTCACACGCCAAGACTACGCCACCCCACTGATCGGCTATGTCGGCAGTAGCAACCTCACCTACGCAGGAATCGCTCAGCAAGGTGAACTGAATGTGGATGTAGTGGAGCAGGACTCGGCACAGAAACTGCTGGAGTGGTTCGAAGAACGCTGGAACGACCCCACCTGCATCGATATCACGCTCGACCTGCTGAAACTGTTGGACGAGCGGTGCTGGGCAAGCGAAACGATTCAGCAAATCGAGAATCTGCCTTACTTGGTCTACTTGAAGATTGCCTATCATCTCTCGGAAGATGCTCGGCTGGGAACCCAAGAGTTCAAAGTGCCCAAGATTCTGGAGGAACACCTGCTCGATTTCCAAGTCGCTGCGGTGCAGTTGGCAAGTCGGCTATTATATCGGCACGGGGGCGTGCTGATTGGGGATGTGGTCGGCTTGGGTAAGACGCTGATGGCGACGGCGGTGGCGCGGATGTTTCAGGAGTTCGATGACAGCAACACACTGGTCATCTGCCCGCCCAAACTCGTGCCGATGTGGCAAGACTATCTCCAGCGCTATCAGATTACTGGGCGTGCGCTCTCGCTTGGCAAAGTAGAAAGCGAACTTCCCCATCTCATCCGCTACCGCACGCTGATTATCGACGAGAGCCACAACCTACGCAATCGGGAGGGCAAGCGCTACAAAACGATTTTGAACTACATCGTGCAGAACGAGCCACGAGTCATCCTGCTCACCGCCACCCCCTACAACAAGCATTATGAGGACCTGAGCAATCAGATACGGCTCTTCAAAGACGAGAAAGATATTCTGCCTGCGCGTCCCGAACGGTTCCTGCAAGCGTGGCGCGAACAGGGCAAAAATGAAGCGGACTTCCGTGCGCAATATCAGGCTCCTGTGGAGAGCCTCGTCGCTTTTGAAAAAAGTCCCTACGCTGAGGATTGGCGCGACCTAATGCGCCTGTTTATGGTGCGCCGTACTCGCCAGTTCGTTATTCGCCACTATGCCCAATATGACCCCACTAAAGACCGCTACTATGTGACCATCCAAAATAAACGCTACTACTTCCCCATCCGCCAGCCGAAAACGCTTGTGTTGGAGAACATTGGAAGCCGATACGACAACCTGTACAACGAGCAAGTTGTGGCACTGATTGAGCAACTTGCCCTCCCGCGCTACGGTCTGGGACTGTACATCGACGATACGGTCAACCCCACCCCTCGTGAAGAAACAATCATCAAAGACCTGAGCAAAGCGGGCAAGCGTCTCATCGGTTTTTGCCGAACGAACCTCTTCAAGCGGTTAGAGTCCAGCGGGCACGCATTTCTCAAGTCCATAGAGCGCCATATCCTGCGTAATCTCATTACGCTCTATGCACTGGAGAACGATCTGGAAGTCCCCATCGGCACCCAAGATGCGCTCCGTATGGACACCAGCCTGTCTGACCTCGACACAGAAATCGAGGAGACCAACGGCGAGAGCCTTCAGGACATCGATTCGCGCAACCTCTACTTGGTGGAGGAAATAGCGAACCGTGCTCCTGAGGAGGTCTATCAGATTCTCTACCGCTCTGCTGAGACCTACTACGAACAATATCACACAGATTTCAATAAACGATTCCGCTGGCTTCATGCGCGCTTTTTCAGAGAAGAGCTCAAGCGAGCACTTCGCGAAGATACGCGCGCCCTACTGACCGTGTTGTGCCAGAACCTGCCGTGGCATGCCCAGTATGAGCCGAAAATCCAACGATTGAGACAACTGGTGCAGGAAGACCATCCCGACGACAAGATACTCATCTTCACCGAGTATGCCGATACGGCGTACTATCTGAAAGAGTATCTCCAAAGCAAAGGCATCCAAGGAGTCGAGGTCATCACCAGCGATACGAGCGACCCCGTGAGCATTGCGCGCCGATTCAGCCCCGAATCCAACGGAGGCTTACGCAGGGGCGAGCCCCAAATACGCGTGCTGATTGCGACCGATGTGCTTAGCGAGGGGCAGAACCTTCAGGATGCCCATATCGTGGTCAACTTCGACCTGCCGTGGGCAATCATTCGGCTCATCCAACGGGCAGGGCGTGTCGACCGT
>FWPU01004487.1_pt1 | contig 11429 bp, 4 predicted proteins | sample 2228361 | NCBI WGS metagenome assembly FWPU01 (sample SAMEA103939777, study PRJEB20133) | metagenome | reverse complement strand
CATCCGTTCGGCCGGGACCATCCGCTATCTGACCACTGTGGTTAATTCGTCCGACTTTGTTTTCTATCCGGATAGTGTAACGGCTCTTGGGCCACGCGCTTTCATAGAAGAGAAGCAATTCGGGGCTGTGCATTTTCCGGAGGTAACGATGCCCGATTTTCAAATGAAATGGTTCCCCAAGCGCGACCAGATGCGCTTCCGTAACCGGTCGGTACCGTTTAACCTTTACGACTCTACCGCCGCCCTTAACGGTATGCTAATTGTATCGAAAAACGGGGTAGCCGGTGCCGGAAAGCTGGAAACACGTGGAGCCGAGGTATTGTCGCGCGAGATGGTTTTTTCTGCCCGCGACTTCAATGCACGCCACGCCCGCTTCAGGGCCAGATCGGCCGACCCGCAAAAGCCCCTTATTGATGGTACTGATGTGCGGGTGCGGTTTAACCTGGCGCAAAACTATGCCGACATCAGCCCGGAAGTAGAAGGCGTTGCAGCCATTAATTTCCCCTATGCCCAATTTAAGACCTCCATTCCAAACGCCCGCTGGGACCTTACCAACCAGAAAATCACGATGTCCAGAAGTCCCGATGTGCCCTTGGAAAACTCTTACTTCTACACTACACGCAAGGAACTCGATTCGCTGAGCTTCTATGCCGAACGTGCTGAATACGACCTGAAAACCCAGCAGCTTAAAGTAAGCGGTATTCCGTACATTGTGGTAGCTGACGCCAAAATTACGCCCGAAAACAACGAAGTACTTATTCTGGAAAACGCCCGCATCGGCACACTAAAAAATACCACCATTGTAATCGACACCCTTAACGGTTACCATCGCCTTACCAATGGCGTAGTAGACATTATTTCAAGAAATGAGTTCCGCGGATACGCCACCTATCAGTACGTCAATTTCCTGAAAGACACCTTTGCCATTAAAATGACCGACTTTCGCCTGGAGCCGGTAACCGTATCTGCCACCACCAAACGCACCAACCGTAGGCAATCTGCCGCCACGCAGCAAACCGTAGCCACAGGAACGGTTACGGAACAAGATAAGCTGGTGCTGGGAGCGGGCATGTTCTACAAAGGCGATATGACCATGTATGCCACCCGTCCTGCCTTGCAACTAACAGGATCTGTGAAACTGGATATTAAGAACATAAAAAACTACAACACGTGGATAAGATATGTACAGTCGGGCGAGGAAACAGAAGTGCTGATTGATTTTGACAACGCCGTAACCGAAGACGGCCGCAAGGTAGATGCCGGCCTGCACATGTCGGCCCTCGACCATACCTTGTATATTTCTTTCCTGAACGATAAAAACGAACAGGACGAAGACTTTTTCCTGCCCAGCGGAACCCTATACTACGATGTGCAAAGCAAAGAGTACCGGATTGAAGACAGGGAAAAAGCAGCCGGCAACAAACTAAGCGGAAAAGTTTTTGCCTATAACGATGAAACCCAAATGGTGCGTTTTGAAGGCCCTGTTAACCTGTTTTACGGAACAAAAGATTTTAACATCACCGCCACCGCCATAGGCCAGGGCAACATTAAAACCAACGATATACAGTTTAATGCATTGGTTATTGTAAATACTACCGCCCTGCCGGCAGCCTTTCAACTTATGGCTATGGATTTAATGAACGTTGTAAAAAATGAATCGGTAGAAGAAGGCCTGGGCGACCGTACCGATTTGCTATATAAACTGGCCGACATAATAGGCGAACGCGCTGTACGGGAATACGAAAAACAAAGCACCCAAACCTACGTTTCGTTAGCTACGCTGGCACAAACGGCTAAGGCCCTTACTTTCGCTAATGTAAACTTTAAATGGTCGGCACAGCATAAAGCCTTTTACAGCGAAGGAGCTCTGGGCCTGAGCAACATTGGCCGCAACGATGTTAACGGCGCATTTGAAGGATTTATGGAGGTACGAAAAACCGAAGATGGCTCGTCGGTATTCAATGTTTTTATAAAGGCCTCGCCCGAATCGTGGTATTACCTGAGTTACGAAGATAACCGCCTCCTTATGTACTCATCGAATCAGGAATTTAATAACCTGGTGGCCAAACGCACCAATTCGGGTAAAGCCAAAGCAGGTGAGCTGGTGTATATACCCGCTACAGAAGATGAAACCCTGGCTTTCATTAATCGCTTCCGGAAAGATTATTACGGTATATAACTTCCTTATAACCTCAGCGCCGGAACGGCCGGAAAGAAACCAAAAAAAGATAACGAAGGCGATGGATTTTAGCCCTGCCTTCAGCCCGTAGCTCTGGTATTCACTTTCTTCCGTTTCATTCGTTTAAATTTCAAGCCTTAAATACTAATGTATGGTACAACAATATATTGAGCAACACAGGCAACGCTTTTTGAATGAACTCATGGATTGGCTGCGCATTCCTTCCATTTCGGCTGATAGCCGGCATAAAAACGATGTACGCGCGGCAGCCGAATTCCTCAAAGCCCGCCTTGCTGAAATCGGGATGGATGCATGCGAATGTATTGAAACACCCGGTCATCCGGTAGTATATGCCGAAAAGATAGTCAACCCGGCGTGGCCTACCGTACTGGTGTACGGACATTATGATGTGCAGCCTCCAGACCTGGTGGAGTTGTGGCACAGTCCGCCTTTCGATCCGATAATCCGCGATGAAAAAATATTTGCACGAGGCGCCTGCGATGACAAGGGGCAGGTGTACATGCACGTTAAGGCCTTTGAAATTATGCAACGCCTTAATGCTCTGCCTTGCAATGTAAAAATTATGGTAGAAGGAGAGGAAGAAGTGGGTTCGGCCCACCTGGCAGAATTTGTTAAAACCAACCGTGAAAGACTGAAAGCCGATGTGATCCTGATCTCCGATACGGCCCTGACCTCGCTGGAGCACCCCTCCATTACCGTAGGGCTGCGCGGATTGAGTTACGTGGAGGTAGAGGTTACTGGTCCTAACCGTGACCTGCACTCGGGTGTATATGGCGGGGCCGTGGCAAACCCCATTAACATGCTGGCCAAAATGATTGCCTCCCTTCACGATGAATACGGCAGGATTACCATCCCCGGCTTTTACGAAAAAGTAGCAGTACTTAGTCCGGCCGAACGCGAAGCGCTAAACCGCGCACCTTTCAATCTGGAGCAGTATAAAAAAGAAATCGGCATAGACGAAGTACACGGAGAACAGGGTTATACTACCCTGGAGCGTACCGGCATCCGGCCAACACTCGATGTAAACGGTATTTGGGGAGGCTATACGGGCGAAGGGGCAAAAACCGTGTTACCATCTAAAGCTTATGCCAAAATTTCCATGCGCCTGGTCCCCCACCAAAACCCAGCCGAAATAACCGACTTGTTTACAAGGCACTTTATGTCGCTGGCTCCTGCTTCGGTTAAGGTAAAGGTTACTCCCCTGCATGGAGGCGAGCCCGTTGTTACACCTACTGATTCCAAAGCCTACCGCGCAGCCAGCCGGGCATTTGAAGAAGTATGGGGAAAAACACCCATCCCTACCCGCGATGGCGGCAGCATTCCTATTGTTGCCCTGTTTAAAAAAGAACTGGGACTGGATACGGTACTTATGGGCTTTGGCCTCGACTCCGATGCCATCCACTCACCTAACGAGCATTTTGGACTCATCAACTTCTTCCGCGGCATAGAAACCATAGTGGCTTTTTACCGACACTTGGCTGCAGGAGCTTAAATGATTAAACTAATTTTGGCTGCTTGGTGTTTGCTTACCATTATATCCTATTTGCCTGCATGAAATCGCAAAAAATTTTCTTTCTGCTATTTGTTATTTGCGCAGCGGCCTCTGCCCAGATTTTAAAACCTGCCAAATGGACCTGGAACGTTCCTGCAAAACAGTTAAAAGCAGGTGAAGAAACAGAGATAGTTTTTACCGTAACCACCGATAAAAACTGGTATGTTTATGCCAACGGCTTCGACCCCGAGTGCGGGCCTATGCTCACCACTGTAACTTTCGAAAAGCATCCATCATTCGAAACAGTGGGTGAACTAAAGGCCGTTAATCCGCTGGATAAACACGATGAGGTATTCGGTTGCGATGTAAAAATTTTTAAAGATAAAGGCGAGTTCCGTCAGCGCATCAGGGTACTTACGCCAAAGCCCCTCATAAAAGGTGTTATTGAAGGACAAACCTGTACCGAGGTGGATGGGCGATGCATTCCGTTTGAAGAAGAATTTGAAATTACCGGACTTAACGTTTCAGGTAGAGCCGAAGACCGTGCAGATAAAGCCGAGGTTACAGAGCTGCCCTGCCAGCCGGAATATTCCATGCAGGCCCCTGTTGCCTCAGCAATTCCTGCTTCCGCTCCTGTAAAAGGGCCCATACTCGACCCATCCATTCTAGACGGCAAAAACGAGTTGGGTAACGAGTCGTTTTGGGGGTACCTTATGTTTGCTTTTGTGCTGGGGCTGGTTTCGCTCATCACGCCCTGCGTGTTCCCTATGGTACCCATGACGGTAACCTTCTTTCTGCGCGATAACCAGTCGCGCAGAGAGGGCGTTCGCAATGCTATCCTGTTCGGCATATCCATTATCGTTATCTATACCCTGGCAGGAACCTTGTTTGCGGTATTGCTCGGTGCAGAAGGCCTAAACGCCCTGGCTACCCATTGGGCGCCTAACCTCCTGGTGTTTGTAATATTTATCGTGTTTGCCCTTTCTTTTCTGGGTATGTTCGAAATAACAGCACCCCATCAGCTGGTAAATAAAGCCGACCGGCAGGCAGAAAAAGGCGGCCTGGCAGGTGTTTTTTTTATGGCCGCTACACTGGTGCTGGTATCTTTTTCGTGCACCATACCTATTGTGGGCAATGTGGTGGTGCTATCGGCTGGCGGACAGATTATCAAACCCATTTTGGCCATGCTGTCTTACTCCCTGGCCTTTGCTATACCGTTTACCCTTTTTGCCGTCTTCCCGGAGTGGATGAAAAGCCTGCCCAAATCCGGCGGATGGCTCAATGCGGTTAAGGTAACACTGGGTTTTCTGGAACTGGCCCTGGCCCTGAAATTTCTGAGCATTGCCGACCAGGCCTACCATTGGGGCCTGCTGGACAGAGACGTAAATATTGTGTTATGGATTGTGATCTTTACCCTGCTGGGATTGTACCTGCTGGGGAAAATAAGACTGCCCCACGACAGCCCGGTAGAAAAAATTTCAGTGCCCCGGCTTTTACTGGCTACAGCGGTGTTTTCGTTTGTGGTCTACCTTTTACCGGGTTTGTGGGGGGCTCCGCTCAAAGCACTGGCCGGCTACCTGCCGCCTCAGTACACACACGATTTCGACCTGGTGGCTATGATGCGCAACACCCGCACCAACACCCTGTGCAGTGAACCCCGCTATGCCGAATTTCTGCACCTGCCCCACGGCCGCCAGGGATATTTCGACTACGAACAGGCGCTGCAATGTGCGCGCGAACAGAATAAACCCCTGTTTATTGATTTTACCGGCCACGGATGCACCAATTGCCGAGAAATGGAAGCTGTGGTATGGAGCGACCCGGCCGTGCTGCAACGCCTGAAAAATGATTTCGTTATTGCCGCACTGTATGTTGACGACAAGACCGAATTGCCCGAGCATGAATGGGTTGTATCGGCATACGATGGAAAGATTAAGAAAACCCTGGGCAAAAAGAATGCCGACCTGCAAATAACCCGGCTTAATAACAACGCCCAGCCCTTTTATGTGCTGGTAGGCAAAGACGAACGCGTACTGGCATGGCCCTACGGCTACGACCGCAGCGTACAGAAATTCGTAGATTTTCTGGAGCAGGGTAAACAGAAATATCGCCAGCTATACCCATAACCATTTAGCTGATTTTACTAATTTTACCAGATATTTTTTGTAGGTAATACATTTTTTGGTTTGCTCCGCTGAAATTGTACCTATGAAGCAATTTTTCATGTATGCCAGCTTTGCGGTTGTGTTGTCCATACGTACGGATTTACCTCCCTCAGGCCAAAATACTTACTATTCAAATTTCAAAGTATCTGTCCCAACCGAAACGCCTACCTTATTCGGTATGTCGGTTAAAGGGTATGTTATAATTGAAGATAAAGTCAAACCAAATCAGTTTCTGGCCGAGATCTTGCGCCAATATAATGTACCCCCTCATCTTATCCGGCAGGCCTCCCTGCTCCCCCGCGAAGTATTCGATGTGCGCAGACTGGTCCCGAATAAAAAAATCACCCTTATTTGCCATAACGACTCCCTGCATACCCCCAAAGTGCTGGTGTACGAACCCAATGCCATCGATTACATTGTATTTAACCTGGATGAGCGGCTTACCGTTGAAACCTGCAAACGCGAAGTAGAAATTATTGAGCGCGAAATAAGCGGAGTAATTGAAAGCTCGCTTTTTCAAACCATTGCCCAAATGGGTATTTCGTATGAGCTTACCAACAGGGTGGTGGATATTCTGGCCTGGCAGGTGGACTTTCAGCGGCTAAACCGGGGAGATGAAATAAAGATTATTTACGAAGATAAGCGGGTTGAGGGGCAAAGCATTGGTATAGGCGAAATCAAAGGAATATATTTCAGGTACGGAGAAAAAACGGTGTATGCCATTCCGTTCGACCAGGGCGAGGGTGTTGAGTATTTCAATGCCGATGGCAACAGCCTTAGAAAGGCATTGCTGAAATACCCCATCGAATTTACGCGCATCAGTTCGCGTTATTCCTTAAGGCGGTTTCATCCGGTATTAAAAGTAAACCGCCCCCACCTGGGTACCGATTTTGCAGCCCCGGCAGGCACTCCGGTACGTTCGGTAGGCGATGGTATGGTAACTGAGGCCGGCTATACTGCCAATAACGGAAATTATGTTAAAATCAGACATAACAGTACGTATACCACCCAGTACCTGCATCTGTCGCGCATTGCTCCGGGCATCAGGCGGGGTGTTTCGGTAAAGCAGGGGCAGTGGATAGGTAATGTGGGCAGTACCGGCCTGGCCACAGGCCCGCACCTGTGCTATCGGTTCTGGAAAAACGACAAGCAGGTAGATGCTCTTAAAGTAGAGTTGCCTTCGGCTCAACCGGTTAAGTCTGAGTACCGGGAAGTTTTCGACCGGATAAAGGAAGAAACCATCAATCGTCTGAACGCCATTCCTGCTGCCAGGCCCTACTTTTACGCCTCAGCCTCCTGATGTTCAGGAAATTTATCCGTAGGCTGGTACTTTTGTCGGTTACTTGTACGTATAATGTTGGACTTTAACCATGATACGTTGCCTTATTATCATATGGACCATGCTGGCATTGGGGGCGGAACTGTACGCACAGCGGGTTGCGCTGGTGCTGAGCGGGGGCGCTGCAAAAGGCCTGGCGCACATTGGTGTACTTAAGGCTCTTGAAGAACACCAGGTGCCCATCGATTATGTGGTAGGCACATCAATGGGAGGCATTGTGGCCGGTTTTTACGCTGCCGGCTATTCGCCCGAAGAGATGGAAGCCCTGGTGCTCTCTCCCGATTTCCTCCGGTGGATTCGCGGCCTGCCCGAACGCGGCCACAACTATCACTACTATCATCACGATGACATTCCCGGCTTCATCAACCTCAATCTTTCGCTCGATTCATCCCGAACACTGCAGTTCAATTCTACCCTGGCCAGCGATGTGTCGTTGAATTATATGCTTACCGAAAAGCTGGCTCAGGCATCGGCTATTGCCAGAAATAATGACAGCCTGATGGTACCGCTGCGCGTGGTGGCAGCCGATGTGTTTACTCAAAGTCAGGTCATTCTTAAATCCGGCTTACTGGCCGATGCGCTGCGGGCCACCCAAACCGTTCCGCTGTTCTACTCGCCTATAAAGGTAAACAACCGCTATCTGTTCGATGGGGGCATTTATAACAACTTCCCCGTAGACGTAGCCCGAAAAGAATTCTCACCCGATGTGCTGCTGGGCAGCAACGTATCGTCTAAAATTTTTAAAGAATATCCTTATGGAAAAGATGATCAGTTAATAGGGCGATTTTTGCTATACATGTTGTTAGATAATGCCGACCCCGAGGAGCTGGCAGATAACGGCCTGTATATTGAACCCGATGTAACCGGATATACGGGTTTTGACTTCGATGCCGCCCGCGCCCTGATCGATAGCGGTTATAAGGCCACCTTGCGCCTCATGCCGGCTATTAAGGCCTGCATAATCAAGCGCCGCAAGAGCGAAGAAATCAAGGCCATTCGAGAAAAATTCCGGCAAAAGGCCCTGCCCGAAAGGGCTGGACGGCTGTACTTTACCGGGTTTACCCCGCGGCAGCAGCGGTACATCAACCGTATTTTTCATGTTCAGCCCGATAAAACGGAATATTCGGGCCTTGATGAACTGAAGAGCGGATATTATAAATTGGTAGCCGAACCTTTTTTTACCAACGTTTATCCCTCGCTTACCTACCGCCCTGCCGATTCGGCCTTTCATTTGCAGCTTACACGTAGGCCGCAACGCAACTTCAACCTGTCGTTCGGTGGTGTGGCCGCTACGCGCAACATCAGCAACATTTACCTGGGGCTGGATTACTATTACTTTAGCCGCACATTAACCCGCTTGTATGCAGCGTTTCAGGCCGGCAGTTTTTACCAGTCGCTGCTGGCCCGCTCGCGCATAGACTTTACCCAGTTTGGTAGGTTTTATATTCAACCTGAAATAGTGCATCAAACGTTCGACTATCTGGAAAGCACCGACTTACTGAAAAGAACTTCGCCTACTGTGCTGCGGCGGCTGGACCGCAGAGCTTCCCTAAGCCTGGGTTGGCCTGTGGGCAACCGCTTCAGAACTGTGTTGAAAACGGCCGCCCTCACCAACCTAGATCGGTATTCCAACCGCCCGGTGTTTACCAGCCTGGATACGCTGGATGAACTTCGGCTTTCGGGGTGGAGAACCGAATTGCTGCTTACTTCCAGCACACTCGACCGAAAACAATACCCTTCTTCCGGAAGGGCCTTTGAGCTGGCCCTAACATGGTTTTCGGTAATTGAAAAATACCGCGCAGGAAACACCGCAGACCCTTCCCTTCAAAATTTGCCCGACCGCCACCTTCAGTGGTTCAGACTAAAATTCTCGGCCGAACAATATGTTAACAAAGGGCGCTACCGTATGGGATACTTTGCCGAAGCGGTGCTGTCTAACCAACCGGCCTTTCGTAATTATACCGGCACGTTAATAAATGCGCCGGCTTTTCTACCTTTTCAGGACAGCCGCACCCTGCTGCTCGAAAACTTCAGGGCTTTTAATTATGCCGCAGTGGGCCTGCGGCAGATATTCATCATACGCCCCAACTCAGTGGATTTCCGGCTTTCGGCTGCAGTGTTTAAGCCATGGGAAACGCTCTACCAGGGACCCGCCCAGGAAGCCCTGCTCAGGCGCGATAACAGCGCATTTTTTTTAGCCGCTTCGGCCGGCCCGGTTTTTCATTCATCCCTGGGGCCGGTAAGCCTGAGTGTAAACTACTACGATGACGCTGCCAACCGGCTGGGCGTACTGCTGCATGTGGGCTTTCTGTTATTTAACCGCCATACTCTGGACCAATAACCATACATTTTGTGAAGCACGATGTTTCGGGCTTTCTTGAATTTTAAGTATGTTTACCAGTCAAACAACCCTTAACATCGTTCATGTACCGTATTTTACTTGCTTTTTCGGCCTGGGTGCTCGTGTCGGTTTCGACTGCCCAGGTTGTTCAGTGGGCATCGAATGTGCTGGAATTTTCAAGCGAATTAACCCCTGTACAGTATTCTGCCCGGCAGGCCCTGGGAAAACCCAACGTACTGCCGGCCGGGGGTGAAAACCCTAACGCCTGGGCCCCCGACCGCCCCGATCGCAAAGAATTTATAAAACTGGGCTTTGAAACACCCATGCCCATCAGGCAGATTGCCGTGGCCGAATCGCATAATCCCAGTGCTTTATTTAAAGTGTACCTGTACGATGAAAACGGACGGGAATACCAGGTGCATACCCTAAACCCGCAGGCTATTCCCCTTAAGGGGCGTATGCTTAATCTTTTCGTAGAGCGAACACCCTACAAAGTAACGGCCGTTAAACTGGAATTCGACGGGGCAGCCGTACCCGGTTACTTTGGCATTGATGCCGTGGCTATTGCCGATTCAGATTATCCCGTTATTGCTTTCATCCCCCAACCATCATTGTTGGCCAGCGGAATAATAGTCGAGCAACTGGATGAAAACGTTAATAGCCAGTATGCCGAAGTAAATCCCTTGTTGTCGCCCGATGGGAAAACCCTTTATTTCAGCCGGAGAAACCACCCGCAGAATATAGGTGGCGTAAACGATAAAGAAGACATCTGGTATTCTGAACTGGGGCCCGACGGCAAATGGCAGTTGGCCAAAAACATGGGACCGCAATTCAATAACGCCTATCCCAACTTCATTAACACCATCACCTCGGTTACTCCCGACGGAAAATCAGCTGTTATGCTGCTGGGGAACAAATACCTGCCTAACGGTAAAATGATGGCAGGCGTTTCAATAAGTACCAATGTAGGTGGAAACTGGGGCAAGCCGGTTGCCCTGAACATTACCAACGATTACAACTTTAACGAAAAAGCCAATTACTTCCTGGCCAATAACCGCAAAACCCTGATCATGTCAATAGAAAGGGAAGATTCGCATGGCGATCGCGATCTCTACGTATCGTTCATGAAAGATGACAGCGTATGGACTGAACCCCTTAACCTGGGCAGCGTAATCAACACGGCCGGAACCGAATCGGCTCCATTCCTGGCGGCCGATGATAAAACGCTGTATTTCTCATCGAACGGGTTTAGCGGATACGGCGGCTCGGACATCTATGTGTCGCGCCGGCTGGACGATACCTGGACCAACTGGTCGGAGCCCGAAAATCTGGGCCCTGAAATAAACTCACCGTTAGAAGATCTGTTCTTCAATATACCTGCAGAGAGTGACTTTGCCTACTACTCACGCGGCGTAACTGAAACCAACCTGGACATTTTCAGGGTTAAGTTACCCATTTACAAAAGCCCTGAACCCTGGGTAACCGTTAAAGGCAAACTGGTAGATGCTGAAACCGGAAAACCCATCGGGGCCAAAATTATTTATGAGCGCTTGCCCGATGGTGCCGAAATGGGCATTACCCAATCGGACCCCGTTACCGGCGAATACGAAATTAAACTTCCGGCCGGACATTTGTACGGCATCCGGGCTGAAGCCAAAGATCATATTTCAGAAAACCAAAACCTGGATTTGCGCAACATTACATCCGACCAAGTAATAGAAAATAGGAACTTTAACCTGCAACCCATAAGGGTTGCCCGCATTGATGAAAATGCTACCATTACACTTAATAATATCTTCTTCGACTTCGATAAAGCTACCCTAAAGCCGGAGTCTTATCCTGAACTGGACCGCCTGGTAAAACTCATGAACGAACGGCCTAATATGAAAGTG
>FWPU01010564.1_pt1 | contig 11433 bp, 11 predicted proteins | sample 2228361 | NCBI WGS metagenome assembly FWPU01 (sample SAMEA103939777, study PRJEB20133) | metagenome | reverse complement strand
GCCCCATATGACATTGCCGTCGTGGTCGGCACGGATTGGGCGGCCTCCAACCCGATGCCCTGAGCGGCTTATTTACCCAGCCGCTTGATAAACGCAGCCACTTCCCGCAAAAAGTTCATGTAGGCTTCACGGTGCACATTGTGACCGGCGGCGGCAATGCGCACCGTTTTGCTTTTACGCCACAACTTTTCAATTTGGCGAATCACGGGCGGAGTCAGCACAGCCCCCAAATCTGGCTCGCCGGTAATGATCAAACCCGGGCAGGCAATTTGACGGACAATTTCGGGCCAGTCAGGTTGCGGTTGGAGAATCCAGTCCAGCGCTTCCAGCTTGACCTGCTGTTTGGCTTTTGCCCACTGAAAAAATTCACTTTCGTCCCACATCGGGTTTTGCCGTTTGCCCTCGGCAATAATCTCTTCCAGAGATTTTTGTTTCAGACTGCTCAGCCATTCGCGCCAGTCGGTCAGTTTCTTCTCGCGCTGCGCCCCGTCATTGCCGCCAATCTCCCGCCATGGAGGGTCTTCCAGTACCACCCCCCGAACCATCTTCGGCAGCTGAGCCGCAGCCAAAGCCGCCGTCACCGCCCCCATCGAGTGGCCAATCAGGATTGGTCTGTGCAATTGGAGGGTTTCGATCAGGGTGCACACATCCTGCGCCTGCACCAGCGGTGAAGCGCCGCGCTCATCCAGTCCCGAAGAACCATGACCGCGCGCATCCATCAGAATGACATCAAACTCCACCTCCAATACCAGGGGCAGGCGGTTCCAGCACAGGGCATTGTCGCTCAAACCGTGCAGCAAGATGATTGGCGGCTTTTGTCCCCCGGTACGGTAATACTGAATCCGTACACCCTCAACCAGGATGTGTCCGTAAAAAAGTTGCGGCATCGCCAATTTCCCTCAACTGTAGTTCTCAGTATACTCCGAATTCAGACAGCGGACGGGTAATTTACCGGTGGCTCTTTCAACAAGTTTAAATCGCCCCTTGTGCTAATCCGAAAACTTGTTATAATAAGTATAATAAGTAAAACAGGCAGATCACCCGGATTTTCCATTTCCAATGACCTCACCCATTCGACAGACAACCAAACCCCTTTACCAGCAGGTTGAGCAGGAACTGCTCCGCCAGATGCGCCACAACCTGCTCAAACCGGGTGATAAACTCCCCTCCGAAAGCGAGTTGTCCCGTCAGTTCAACGTCAGCCGCATCACCGCCCGACGGGCCATCAACAACCTCATTCAACAGGGTTATGTTTACTCGCTGCAAGGCAAAGGCACCTTTGTGGCTCAAACCCGCATCCGCGAACTTTCCGGTTTTCGTTCGTTCAGCGAGGATATTCGCGCGCGCGGCATGACCCCCTCCTCCCGTCTCCTTCAAATCCGCCGCATCCAGCCGAAAGCCGGCTTGCGGGCTGAATTAAATCTGCCGGCAGGTATCCCCGTTTACCGGCTGGAACGCATCCGCCTGGTCAATGGCGAGCCGGTAGCCTACGAAGATGCCTATCTGCCCGCCAACCTGTGTCCCGGCCTGGAGCAATTTGACCTTGAAAAACGCTCGCTGTTTGAAGTGCTGCGCAGCGAGTTTAACCTCCATCCCACCTGGGCAGATGCCGAGCTGGAAGCCGCCGCTGCTGACGAAACGCTGGCATCCCATCTCGCCATCCGTCCGGGTGAACCGGTGTTAATTGCCCTGCGTCACACCTACACCGAAACCATGACAGTCATCGAGTACGTACGCTCCATTTACAGCGGCAAAAACTTCACCTTTTACACCGGACGGCAGTACATTGGGTAACCCCCAGATCACTTTTATTTTTTACACCCATAAGAAGGAGGAAGTATGCGTGCAGTAAGTCGTCTTGTTTTTGTTGTGGTACTGCTTGCTCTTGTCGTGATGAGCGCAGCCGGATGCGCCTCTCCCCAGCAAGCCAGCGGTCCCAAAGTCGTCAAAGTGCTGGCCATGCAGCAAGCAGGCCCCACCCCCGAGGAGATGAACGCCATCGTGGCCAAATTCAACGAATCCTCTCCGAATGTGAAGGTGGAAATCGAGTATGTTTCCTACGATGCCCTTCACGATAAAATCGTCACCGCCATGGCCACCAATCCACCCTCCTACGATGTTGTGCTGGTAGACGACATCTGGTACGCCGAATTCGTCAAGAACGGCTACCTGTGGGATGTCACCGATAAAATTGACCAGAACACCAAACAGGAAGTCTTCTCCACCGCCTGGGATATTACCTCGGTCAACGGGCGGATTTACGGTATGCCCTGGCTGCTGGATCAGAAGTACTTTTACTACAACACCGAGATTCTGGAAAAAGCCGGCGTCAGTGTCCCTCAGACGTGGGAAGACCTGGTCGAAGCCAGCCGCAAGATCAAAGAAATGGGACTGGTGGAGTATCCGATTGTCTGGTCGTGGGCGCAGGCTGAGGCGGCCATTTGCGATTTTGTCACCTTGCTTTACGGCAATGGCGGTGCCTTCGTGGATGAGAACGGCAATCCCGTCTTCAACAACGAAAAAGGCGTCCAGGTGGTAGAGTGGATGGTCAAGACCATTGACGAGGGATTGTCCAATCCGGCTTCCATTTCCTATGTTGAGGAAGATGTACGCAACGTCTTTTCTCAGGGCAAGGCTGCTTTTGCGCTCAACTGGTTGTACATGTACGATTTAGCCGCCCTCAACCCAGATGAATCGCAGGTGGTTGGTAAAGTTGGTCTTGGATTGGTGCCGGCATTCAAGGGCAGCGGTGTACCCAGTGCCACCATTAACGGCTCGATGGGCTTTTCGGTCATTGATAAGTCGCCGAACCGTGAAGAGGCATGGGAATACGTCAAATTCCTGACCAGTGAACCGATTCAGAAGGAGTATTCCGCCCATCTACTGCCCATTTGGAGCGGTAATTACGAGGGACAGGCGCTGGAAGAATTGAAAGCCCTGAATGAATCAAACCCGGTGACCGTACCGGCTTTCAGCGCTCAAATCGTCTATTCTCACGTGCGCCCCAAAGTGCCGTTCTATCCTGAATTTTCCAAAGCCCTTCAGCTGGCATTACAGGAAGCCCTGACCAAGCAAAAGAGCCCGGTTCAGGCATTGAATGATGCCGCTGCCAAGTGGAACGAACTGGCTTCTCAATAACAGACCCTCTCCTTAGATGGGGCGGGGAAGCAAGTTCCCCTTTCCCCGCCCCCTTTTTATAAAGGATATACTGGATGAGCATTTCAGCAGTCAAGCCAAATCCAATGACCCTCACCCAGCAACGGCTGCGGGATGGTTTCTGGCTGATTCTGCCCGGTTTACTGGTGATTTTCGGCATAACCCTGTTTCCCATCATTTACACCTTTGTCCTCAGTTTTACCGAAACACCCATCTCCAATCCGGCACCGCAGGGCTTCATCGGGCTTCGCAATTATCTTTATTTTCTTTCCAATTCGGTGTTTTGGGCAGCCATCCGCCGCACGCTCTATTTCACAATTGTCTCGGTCGGAGCCGAATTGATCCTCGGCATGGGGCTGGCTCTGCTCATTCATGCCCGCCCTTTCGGCTGGCAATTTCTGCGCACCAGTCTGATCATCCCCTGGGCAATTCCAACGATTGTCAACGGCGCTATGTGGCGCTGGATCTACAACGCCGATTATGGCGCGCTGAACGGTCTCCTTTTTCAATTAGGCATCATTGATCGTTACAGAGCCTGGCTTTCCGAGCCGGTGACCGCCATGAATCTGGTCATTGTTGCCGATATCTGGCATTCGGTGCCGTTCATTGCGTTGATCTTGCAGGCCGCCCTTGCCACCATCCCGCGCGAGCTGGAAGAAGCCGCCGCTGTGGATGGTGCCAACATCTGGCAGCGGTTTTGGAAAATTCGTTTTCCGCTTTTACAACCGGCCATCCTGGTGGCACTGGTCATCCGCACGGTTGAGGCTTTTCGCGTATTTGATATTATTTACGTCATCACACAGGGGGGACCGGCTTTTGGCACGGTCACCATCTCTTACCTCACCTATCTTGAATCCTTTTCATATGGACGATTAGGTGGCGGGGCAGCCCTCTCGTTTCTCATTTCTGCCTTTACGCTGGTCATGGCTTTACTGTATATCCGTCTGTTATACCGGGAGGATTTGCGCTGATGAACACATCCCGTCAGATTGGCAGTAAAGTCCTCTACTTTGGGTTGACCCTGCTGGCTCTGCTGCTCATTTACGCCCCAATTGCGTGGCTTTTTCTGGCAAGCATTTCCACCCGCGCCGACCTGCTGGCCACCCCGCCGCGCTGGATTCCCGAACACCCCACTCTCAAGAATTATCTGGATATTCTTGTACCCGGTACAGCTGTTTCTGAAGTTGCCCGAACCTTCAAAATTACCCTCGGCAATTCGCTGCTGGTGGCACTCACCACCACCGCCATCTCGCTGGTGATCGGCTCATTGGCGGCATACGCGTTGGCGCGGTTGCGGCTGCCCTACCGTAACACAGTGTTTTTTGGCGTGCTGAGCGTCAGGATGATTCCGGAAATTTCACTGGTCATTCCGCTTTACATCCTCGCCGCCCGCCTCAGCATCCTGAACAAACCGATTGTGCTGATTCTCACCTACCTGAGTTTTGCCCTTCCCTTTACCATCTGGATGCTGACCACCTTTTTTGAAACGGTGCCGGAAGAACTGGAAGATGCCGCGTTGATTGACGGCAGTTCCCGTTTGAATACGCTCTTCCGTGTGGTCATTCCGGTGGCAGCCCCGGGCATCATTTCCACGGCTTTATTCACTTTTTTACTTGCCTGGGACGAATTCTTCTTCGCCTTGATCTTTACCAGCACAGTCGCCGCGAAAACCGTTCCGGTGGCCATTGCCGAATTCACCGGACGGTATGCGGTAGATATTACCGCGATGATGACCGGCGGTATTCTGGCAGCCCTGCCGCCCGTGCTGCTGGCCTTGATCTTCCAGCGTTTCATCGTCAGTGGACTGTCTGCCGGAGCTGTTAAGGGATGAAACAGCCTGAATTTGTGGTTGGAATTGACCTGGGCGGTACCAATGTCCGCGCAGCGATTGTCAGCCAGCAGGGAGAAATCAAAGCCTGGGCGCAATCACCCATCGAAGCCAGCCGCGGGGCAGAACAGGGCATCCAACGCATTCAAAATCTCATCCGCCAGGTAATGAAACAGGCCGGAGTTGAGCAGATTGCCGGTATTGGTTTTGGCAGCACCGGTCCACTGGACAGAGAAAAGGGCTTCATCCAGAATCCTTACACGCTTCCCGGTTGGGAGAATGTGGATGTCCGCACCCCATTAAGTCAGGCTTTCGATGCCCCGCTCATCATGGAAAACGATGCAGACGCTGCCGCGCTGGGCGAAGCCTGGCTTGGTTCGGGCAAGGGCGCTTCCCGTTTTGCACTGGTGACCGTTGGCACCGGTGTGGGCAGCGCTTTTATTCTGGATGGTCGTATCTACCGCGGCATGGACGGAGAACATCCCGAAGCCGGTCATCAGGTACTCGACCCGAACGGACCTCCCTGCTATTGCGGTGCCAAGGGCTGCCTGGAAAGCCTCGCTTCCGGTCCGGCCATTGCCGAACGAGCCCGTTTGGCCGTTGGGCAGAACCCCCAAAGCACGCTGGCGCGGCTCGCTCAAAGCGGAGATGCCCTCGAAGCCGTCCAGGTCGTAGAAGCCGCCCGTCAGGGTGATGGGTTGGCTCAAGAAATCATCCACCAGGCGGCCACCTATCTCGGCCTGGGATTGATCAATCTGATTTTGTTTTATTTGCCGGAGTGCGTTGCACTGGGCGGCGGGGTGATGAAAAATTATGACCTGTTTCTCCCCCACATTCAGCAAGTACTTTCTCAACATGACATCGTCGTTCCCACCCACCGCGTTCGAATTACTCCCGCCTCATTGGGCAATAAAGCCGGGGTGCTCGGCGCGGCGCGGGCTATCTGGCAGGAAGTAAAAGGATGACCACCATGAACCACAATCCCTATGTGCAGGATATTCTTTCTCAACCGCAGGCGCTTCGCGCGGCATTGCAGGGTTATCCCTCGCAAGCACTGAAATCGCTCGCCGCAGACCTGTTGAACGCAAAATTTGACCGGATTTTGATCACCGGCATGGGCGCATCATTGAACGGGTCTTACCCGTCTGTGCTGCGCCTTAGCCGATTGCCGCTGCCGGTACAATGGGTAGAAACCTCGGAACTGGCTCACTTTACCGGCGGACAAATCACCCCGCGCACCCTCTTATGGGTCATTTCCCAATCCGGGCGCAGCGCCGAAATTGTGCGCCTTCTCGAAATCTGCCGCGAAAAGCGGGCAGCGGCTCTACTGGCAGTGACCAACGAAACCGACAGCCCGCTTGCCGCAGCCGCCGATTTTCTGCTGCCGTTGAACGCCGGTGCCGAATATACCGTCAGTACCCGCACCTACCTGAACACGCTGGCTGTGATGGGACTGGCTGCCACCCAAATCCTCGATGAACCCTTCGAGCCGGCGCTGGATGCCTTCTATGCCGCCGCCGATTCCGCCGAGAGTTATCTGGCACGATTGGAAGACCACCGCCAGTCCTTTTCGGCACTTGCGAAAAACTTGCAAAACTTGTTGCTGGTGGGACGGGGCAGTTCGCTGGCGGCAGTTTTCAACGGTGCGCTGGTATTAAAAGAAGCCGCCAAATTCTACGCCGAGGGAATGAGCGCGGCGCAGTTCCGCCACGGACCGTTTGAGTTGGTGGACCACCACTTTTACGCGGCTGTATTTGGCGGTGATGAGCCTGCCCGCCGTCTCAACCTCAATCTGGCCAACGACATCCTGCGCCACGGTGGGCAGGCCGTCTGGATCGATTCTCAACCCGAAGACAGTTTAACCACATGGATGATTCCCCCATCCGCTCCACTCACCCGCCCGGTTCTTGAAATTTTACCTGTGCAAGTTTTGAGCATCGTCCTGGCCGAGCTGCGCGGTGTTGTGCCGGGACAGTTTCGGCATCTGGGCAAGGTGGTGCTTCAGGAATAAAATAAGAAAAAAAACGGAGAAAATTTTTATGAAAATCCTGATCGCAACCGACATGGAAGGGGCTTCCGGTGTAGTCCATTTTGACCAGACCGACCCCAGCCATGCCGAATACGCCCGTTTCCGTCGTCTGCTGACCGGGGATGTCAACGCCGCCATTCAGGGAGCAGCCGCCGCCGGCGCAACGGAATTTATTGTCGCCGATGGGCACTGGAATGGCAGCAACATCCTCATTGAAGAACTTGACCCGCGCGCCCAGTTATTCTCCGGCAGCCCAACCCCGTGGGGCATGGTGGATGGGGTGGATCAGGGCGTAGATGCGGCTCTGTTCATCGGTTACCACGCCCGCGCCGGCACCCAAAATGCCATTCTGGACCACACCTGGTCGAGCGTGCGGGTGTTCAATGTCTGGTTGAACGGCCGGCTGGTGGGCGAGTTTGGCCTCAATGCAGCCGTGTGCGGTCACTTTGGTGTGCCGGTGTTGATGGTCTCGGGTGATCAGGCGGTCTGCGCCGAGGCAGCCGAATGGGTCAACGGCATCGAAACAGCCGTGGTCAAAACCGCCGCGGGGCGGATGAGTGCGCAATGTCTGCCGCTGGAAACTGCCCGGCGTGTCATTCGCGAAACGGCTGAACGCGCTGTCCGGCGCATGGTTGCCGGAGACGCCCCGGCTGCCCTGCAAGTGGCTGCGCCGGTCACCATCGAAATCGAGTTCCATTATCCGCAAATGACCGATCACGCCGCTCTGCTGCCCGGCAGCCAGCGTTTGGACGGGCGGCGGTTGGCTTACCGCGCCGCGGATATGCTGGAAGCCTACCGCGCTTTCCGCGCCGCAGTCGGGCTGGCGGCTAAGTAACCTGCTCTGGTTGGGAGAGGTAGGGGCACAAATCGCGCAGCGGACAGCGCGGACAATCCGGCTTACGGGCATGACAGACTTCACGCCCAAGCCGAATCAGGTTGAGGTGAGCAGGTCCGTAATCCTCCGGCGGAAACAGGGCTGCCAGATGGTCGTGCGCCTGTTCCACCGTCATACCGGGGGGGCGCAGTCCCAGCCGACCACTGACACGGTAGATGTGGGTATCCACCGGAAAAGCCGGTTTACCCAGTGCAAATTGCAGCACAATTGCTGCCGTCTTGCGTCCAACGCCGTTGAAGCGCATTAACCAGGCGTGAGCCTCTTCCGGTGGATATTCGCGCAAAAAATCCAGGTCCAACTGTCCTCGTTCAGCGGTGATCTGACGCAGGACGGCTTGAATGCGCGGGCCTTTCTGATTGGCCAGCCCGGCCGGACGGATGGCTTCGATCACCGCATCTGCCGGTGCATCGCGCACTGCCTCCCAGCTTGAAAATCGGGCTTTGAGCGCTTCGAAAGCCGCATCCCGGTTGCGGTCGTTGGTATTCTGGGACAGAATGGTGGAAACCAGTTCGTCCAACGGTTGTAAAGGCTGGCGCCATTCGGGGCGGCCGTAAACCTCCAGCAGGCGGCGGTGGATTTCGGCAGCGCGAGCGGCAAGCTCGGACGAGTGGCTGGAAGGCTGCATCCGATCTGCCCTCAACTCAGGTTCAGGTGAAACACCGGGCGGATTTCCCCAATCTCCAGCCCGCGCCAGTTGGTCAACCGACGGGCTGCCAGTTTGGACAGTCGGGTATCAAGGTCTTCCTGGCGGAGCAGACCTAATTGACGCAAAATTTCCGCCGCAATCACCGGACGCGCCCGTCCGGAGGGGTCTCCATCCGCCACCTTGAAAGCGATTCCCAAGGCGGGACTGTTTTCTCCCAGCGCGCCGGGCATCACCGCAATGGCCTGGTACCCCTCTGCCCCGGCCTTACAAATGAATTTACCCTGCCCGGCTTCCATCGCCAGCGTATCAAACCGATCCGGGCCGGCCACCATAAAAGGCTCGGCTGCCATGGCGTGGGTCACACGCCGGCAAGCCTGCGCCCGCTTTTCCGGTAAACCGCGCGGATCAGCCAGCCGGGCAAAACCCCAGGCGGCATGATAGAGCGGCACCGCAAAGACCGGCGCTGAACAGCCATCTACACCAACAATCACTTTTTCAACCGGATAGTTGACCATTTCCGCAAAAGTTTGCAGCACCCTTTGCTGAACCGGGTGGGTCGGGTTGATGTACTCCGCCTTTGAGAAGCTACTCAGAACAGCCTGTGCCAGAAAACCGGTATGCTTGCCGGAACAATTGTGACGATTGGGTGTGGGTGATTCCCCGCGCCGAATCAGGGCCTCCTGAGTGGGTTGATGATAAACCGGATGCGTCCCGCACAGCAAATCACTTTCCCGCAGGCCAACTTTTTCCTGCAATGCCAGAATGGCCGCCAAATGCTCATCCGTGCCGGAATGCGAGGCGCACATCAGGGCAATTTCCCGGTCAGTGAGATGAAAAGTCTCGACTCCGCCGTTTTCGAGCAGCGGCAGTATTTGAAACGGCTTGGAGGAGGAGCGTAAATACGTAACATAGTACGGGTCACCCAGACCGGCCACCAGATGACCGGCCGCATCCACGACTGCAACGCAGCCGCTGTGAAAGGACTCCACCAGGTTGCCGCGAGTGAGTTCGACAAGGGGAACGCAGGAAGAATTACTCATTGGAAAACCATCCATTGATGAAAACGGTATTCGGGTTATTCATCCAGTTCCTGACCAGTTGAGCGGTAATGACGGTTGTAGTACTGTTCCAGTCCCCACTTCAAACGCTGATAGTACTGGGCTTTGCGTTCAGGCGGAAAAGTGAATCCGCTCAACAACTCGTTGATCCAGTTGTTAGTTTCAGCCGGCTCACCTTTGCGGGCCGCCAGCTCGTCCATGCGCACCTGAATGTTTTTGAGATACTCGATTTGCTGATGAACATGTTTGTGGGTAATCAAGCCGCTGCGACCGCTGATCAACAGGTGATTCTGGTAGGCGGGGGTCAACAGCACCTGCAGAGATTCCAACCACTGGGGAATATCGGCACCCGCCAGAAACGGAGGTTGATTGACCACCACCGCATCGCCGAGGAAAATCAGGCCGCGTTTTTCCAGAATCACCCAAATTGCGCCTGCCGCCGGCCCAGGCCGATATTCCAGCCGCAGCGGGTCTTCATCCCAATGGATTTTCATCCGTTGAGTGAATGAAATTTCGGGAGGCGCCCAGCGGATGCTGCCAAGTCCGTTATGGTATTCCCAATCCGCGCCCGTATCAGCCCCCTGCGCTTTAAAGGTCATGGGACGGTTGCGGAAAACCTCAGCCATTTTTTCATGGCCGACGACAGTACATTCCATTGCCCGCGAGCCAATCGTCCGGTCGGCATGCACATCCAGATTAATCAGCAACCGCTCGACACCGCCGCCCAAATTGAGCATGGCTGCCCGCCATAAGCGAATGTCATCCGGTCGGAAAGGCGCGTCAATCATTACCTGACCATGAGGGGTGATAATCAACCCCAGCACAACGCCCGGATAAGAATCTTCAATATAAACGTGATCCAGTATTTGCTGCATTGAAAACCTTTTCTCCCGTTAAGATGGGGGTATTCAGCGGATGGGCAGCAGGAAAATGAAATGACTGCCTTCACCCAGTGTACTTTCAACCCAGATTTTACCACCATGCGCACGAACCGCTAACCGGCAAAATGCCAGCCCAAGCCCCAAACCCTTGGGGTAACGCTCACCCTGCAAACGATTGAACTTTTCAAAGATCAATTCCAGAGCATCCTGCGGAATGCCGGGGCCGTTGTCGCGCACCCAAAAACGGATCATCTCCCCCTCACGGCGGCTGCCCACTTCAATGGCGCCTTGCATGGGGGTGTACTTGATTGCATTTTCGATCAAATTGATCAATACCCGCCGAATCATATCCACATCCACCGAGATGACCGGCAAATCATCCTCCAGCACAACCGATAATTGCTGATGTTTGCTTTCGGCGAGGGTTTGGGTGGCATCCACCGCTTCGGTGACCAGCTGGCGCGCCTGAACCGGTCGTTTGTTGATAATCGGCTGACCTGCCTCCAGGCGGTTAATATCCAGCAAGGAACTGATTAACCGCTGCAAACGATCAGCGGCACGCACGGCAATCTCAAATACCGGTTGGATGGTCTCAGCCGCCTCCGCGGGCAACAGAGTTTGAAGGATATCCAGGCTGGAAATGATGTTGGCCAGCGGTGAGCGTAAATCGTGGTAAATCATCGCCGAGAGATCATCCCGCAGGGTATCCAGCTGCTTGCGCTCGCTGATGTCGCGCAAAATCCATTGCAGCATCGGGCTTTCGCCGATCATCACCCGCCGGATGTACACCTCCACCGGTAATCCCAGACCTCCCTGCCGCTGCAATTCGGTCTCGTAATGTACGGTCTGCCCTTCCTGCAACGCCGCAAAGTAATGGCTCAGCGGCGGGGTTTGTGGACTTTGCAGTTGATCCATGCTGCATTCCAGCAGCCTCTCCAAA
>FWPU01012305.1_pt1 | contig 11436 bp, 11 predicted proteins | sample 2228361 | NCBI WGS metagenome assembly FWPU01 (sample SAMEA103939777, study PRJEB20133) | metagenome | reverse complement strand
CTATATGCCCGCCGAGAGGGGCTGTGGGGGTCAAGGGAAGTTCCAGATTTACAATATCCCCGGTCCTGAAATTCTTAAGCGTCGTCCTTACCACTGTCTCCTTTGCCACATCAACTGTTACACTATTAGTTCCTTTCTGAACAACTGTAAGGCAGACGCCATCCACTGCAATACTGTCTCCAATTTTTAATGATGAAATATCTCCCGATGATTCAATCTCCATCTGCATCTCCACACCCTTATGTATAATCTTTTTAATCCTCCCGGTAAATTGTATAATACCTGTAAACATATCAGAGTTTCCCCTCTATCATTATATCAGCGCCTATTCTTTTTATTATAACATCCTTTATCTGCCTTGTATATTTAATATGACTGAATCCGAATCCTTCAAATACACCCCTGCCATCTCCGATGATTCTGGGTGCAATAAAAAAAATGATTCTGTCAATAAGTTTCTCCTTCAAAAGCCCTCCAGCAAGTGTGGCGCCACCTTCAACAAGCAACCTGTAAATGTTTAATTCGTAAAGTTTTCTTAGCATTCTCTTCAAATCCACCCTTCCCTCTTTAGAAGCTACCTGAATTATCCTTATTCCTTTTGTTTCAAGATGTTTTATTTTTTGACGCTGTGCGTTATAGGTTGTCACCACCAGTGTCTTATCCCTGAATCTATCATTCAGCACCCTGGCATGAGATGGAATTCTTAATCTTGAATCCACAATAATTCTCCATGGGCAGTCATCCTCAATTCCATGGGTTGTAAGCGAAGGATTATCCTTAAGAACAGTGCCAATTCCCACCATGACCCCTTCCACATTAGAACGGAGGCGATGGACAATGCTTCTGGACACATCAGAAGTAACCCATTTTGAATCGCCATTTTTCGTTGCAGTCCTGCCATCCAGTGTCATTGCTGATTTAAAAATAATATATGGCATTTTCCTGGTAACATTTTTGATATATACCTCGTTCAGGTCCCTTGCTTCCTCTTCAAGCAGTCCCACTTCAACATCAATTCCGGAACTTTTCAGAATTTCTACACCCTTGCCACTTACAAGGGGATTGGGGTCAATCATACTCACGAAGACCTTCTTTATACCAGTTTTTATAATCAGGTCTGTACATGGAGGGGTTCTTCCATAATGAGAACACGGTTCAAGCGTAACATAGAGGGTACCACCCTTGCTCCTTTTCCCGGCAGAATTTATTGCGTAAACTTCTGCATGGGGTCCGCCTGCTTTTTTATGATAACCCTCTCCGACAATTTTATCATCTTTAACAACTATGGCACCCACCTGAGGATTGGGCAGGGTTCTATTCCTGGACCTTTTAGCAAGAGTAATGGCATATTTCATTATAGTTGTATGATTTATTGCTGACATCAATAGGGATTATTTCTTTTCTAAACTCATTAGATTCCTTAACTCATTCATGAACTCATTAACATCTTTGAATTCCCTGTAAACAGAGGCAAAACGAACATAGGCAACATGGTCAAGTTTGTGCAACTCCTTCATAATCTCATTTCCTATATAACTTGAATGTATTTCTTTCTCGCCGAATTCCATGACCTTCTTCTCAATACGGTCAACCATTTTCTCAATCTCTTTCATACCGATTGGTCTTTTCTTACAGGCAATCTGGATTCCTGTCACAATCTTGTACCTGTCAAATGGCTCACGTCTCCCATCCTTCTTGATTATCATGGGGAGGTCATCTTCAAGGCGCTCCTTAGTTGTAAAGCGCTTTCCACACTCAAGGCAGACGCGCCTCCGTCTGATGATATCCCCCTCCTTGCTCAGGCGCGAGTCAATAACCTTATTTGTCAGGTTTGAACAAAAGGGGCACTTCATTGTTTATTCACCCACTCACCTACTCTCTCATCAATCCTTACACAAGGCGCCTGCTGTAAATGGGAAACCTCTTGCACAGTTCAACTACATCCGCTTTAATTTTTAACAGTTTATCCTCGTTCTTCAAATTTTTCAAGGCGGAATCAATAAATTCAGCAATCAATCTCATCTCTGGTTCTTTCATCCCCCTCGTGGTAACTGCAGGTGTTCCTATTCTTATACCGCTGGCAATTGCAGGCGGTCTCGTTTCAAAGGGGATTGTATTCTTATTCACTGTAATCCCTGCTCTGCCCAGGGCATCTTCAGCATCCTTTCCTGTTATATTCTGTGGCGTAAGGTCAAGGAGAATTAAATGATTGTCCGTTCCGCCAGAAATTAGCCTGTAACCAAGAGTCATTAATTCCTGAGCCAGCACCTGACTGTTCTTAACAATCTGGTGCTGATACTCCCTGAAGTCGGGTTCAAGTGCTTCTTTGAGGGCAACTGCCTTTGCTGCAATGATATGCATGAGTGGACCACCCTGACTGCCCGGAAAAATTCTGCTGTTTAGAACCTTCTCATACTCCTTCATCCCCATCACCATCCCACCGCGCGGTCCCCTCAGTGTCTTGTGTGTCGTCGTTGTTACAAACTCACAGTAAGGGACAGGACTTGGATGAATGCCAACTGCAACAAGCCCGGCAGGATGGGCAATGTCCGCCATAAGTTTTGCACCCACTTCGTCAGCAATATCCCTGAATGACTTAAAGTCAATAGCCCTTGGATAGGCGCTTGCGCCTATAACAATAAGTTTTGGCTTATGCTTTCTTGCAAGGTCCCGAACCATATCCATATCAATCCTGTGGTCTGATTTCCGCACGCCATAGGGGATGACCTTATAAAGTCGTCCTGAAAAATTAACAGGACTGCCGTGGGTGAGATGTCCACCATGACTTAAGTCCATTCCGAGGAATGTATCGCCCGGCTCCAACACAGAAAAATAAACAGCCATGTTCGCCTGAGACCCCGAATGAGGCTGGACATTTACAAAGTCCGCCTTAAACAACTCCTTTGCCCTTTCCTGCGCAAGGCGCTCTGCTATGTCAACGAATTCACAACCACCATAGTATCGCTTCCCCGGGTATCCCTCAGCATACTTATTCGTCATCACATTTCCCATTGCCTCCAGCACCGCTTCGCTCACATAATTCTCAGAGGCAATAAGTTCAAGCCCGAATTCCTGCCTCTCGGTCTCTTTCTGAATTGCAGAATAGATTTCAGGGTCAACCTTGCTCAAAATAGACATTTCTAACCTCGCTTTTGCAAAAGTTATCACAAAATTTCATTCAAAGCAAATAAAATTTACTGTTATGTGTCATTGCAAAGTAAAAATGATTTGGATAACCTTAGCGCACCTTTTAAAACGAATTTGTCGGTATATTTTGAACACCTGAATCTGGAAAGAAATCTCTCCATCCCGTAATACTGCAGAATTCCGGAGAAGGAGCGGTTAGTTTCTTTTGCTTTGTTTTGAAAAGGACAAGGTCAGAGTGCACATCAATATCATGATTAGCAAATATCTAAAGTCCTCTGGTAATCTTTTCAACTTTCTTTTCTTTCACAGGGATATTGAGCGCATAATGGTGGAAAGCGAAGAATGCAACAATGTTTTTATCTCAATTTTTACTTGCATTTAACTTCTAAAAGTAATATTATTACAATTTGAAGGATTAATTATGGCAAAGATTGAACCCATAACCATTGAGAAGACGACGCCTGAAATTAAAAAGGTTCTGTCAGAACTGCACGAGTACTATGGTAACATTCCCATGATGTATCGGGTTATTGTGCGTAAACCAAATATTGCAAAGGCACTCCTTCAATTAAAGAAAGTCATAATGGAATCAGGAAGAATAGATAAAATTACAAAAGAAAAACTGGCTGTCATTGTGTCAACGGTAAATAAGTGCCAGCCCTGCGCCGAGGCACATATAAATAATCTCAAAAAATTAAATGTGGCACAAACAGAAATAGAGAGTTTAAAAAAACTTGATTTTTCAAAATATGAAGAGGAAGAGAGCATTCTTTTTGAATTTACTGCGAAGGCATCCTCAAATCCCCCTGAGATAACTTCAGAACTTTTTGAGACCTTAAAAAACATTTACAACCCCACTGAGATTGTTGAAATTGTCAATGTGATTGCTCTATATAAATATCTGAATACAATAAATATAATATTTGAACTTCCGCTATATTAGCCCTATAACCAGTGCCTGATTAGATAAAACAACTTTTCAAAGATTTTCTGTTTTATGGGTCTCGCCTTCCACTCCTCATAAGAGATCTCTTTACAATTCTTCAGGTCCTCAAAAAACATCTCCTCCATCTGTTTCCCAAACTCAGCATTTAGAATCTCCACATTTACTTCAAGATTGTGGGTAATGCTCCGTCTGTCAATATTAAAAGAGCCAATGGTACTCCACAAACCGTCAACGACTGCGGTCTTTGCATGGAGAACCGTACCTTGCCATTCGTATATCCTTATGCCCCAGCGCAAAAATTTAGAATAAAGAGAATTGCTAGCATATTTCACCGGTATTACATCGGACTTATGGGGCAACATGAGGTATATCTTCACACCTCGCTTCCTTGCATTCTTCAAGGCCCTCATAATACCTCTGTCAGGGACAAAATAGGCATTTGAGATTAAAATGCTCCTTTCTGCATTCTTAATTGCCTGTAGATATGCCTTTCTTATTGCACGGCGATTCTTTCTCTCCTTTGAGCCAATTATTTTCAATGAGGTATTCCCTTTTGATTCTATCCGCTTGAAAAATCTTTCTCCTCCAAGAACCTCTCCCGTCTCCTGATTCCATGTTGACAGGAACAATTTTTGTAAATCCCGGACCGCCGGGCCCTCTATCATTATGTCCGTATCCCGCCAGCCACTTCCTCCGGATTCTATGCCTGCATACTCATCAGTGAGGTTTATTCCTCCCAGAAAACCAACTTTGCCATCAACAATTAATATTTTCCTATGGTCCCTCTGCCACCAGCCCCAGTGCTTACCACTGAAGGGGAAAACCGGATGAAATTCAAGGAGTTTCACACCGCCTGTTCTCAAATATTCAAAATATCTCGCCTCTGTGTCAATACAGCCAATTGAGTCATAAATTATTCTGACAGCACATCCTTCCTCCTGTTTCCTGACGAGACGCCGGGCAAACTCCCAGCCGGTCTTATCGCTCAAGATCTTGTAAAATTCAAGATTGATTGTATCTACTGCATTTTCTATTGCCTCAAACATAATCGGAAAGGCATCACTGCCGTTTTTGAGAATTCTGACTTTGTTGCCATGCACTGCCTCCTGTAAAAAATTATTTATCCACCTTTGCAGTTTCAATTATGATACTCCAGCATAAAAATTGGGGGCATCTTCAGAAGCACACATGAATGCTCCTGACCAATAAATTCCTTCGCTTTCTTCAACGCCTCTGCAGTATTCATTGCAGGGATAAAGCCCATTCTTTGAACTGCCTCAGGGCTCTCAGCATTCGCAATAATGACCATGCGGAGATGCTTCAATGCTCTCGCTCCCCAGTACCACACAAAAAATGGATGGGCACCGTGATAGGAGAATAATGAACGATATGCCTCAATATACCTCTTGCTTCTCGCAAATCTCTCCTCAAAGTTCTTTCTCATCTCAAGGGGGTCTTTTGTCTCCCTCAGGACCCTTTCAAAAAACTCTATGTATGGCAAATGGTGCACTCCGTGAAATTTTTTTCTGCATGGATTAAGGATTATAAAAACACCATTATCTTTAATAAATTGCCTCCCCCTGTAAAAATTAAAAACATACCCAAGCGATAGATTCATCACGAGGACCGGGTTTATTTCTGAAAAAGCGCTGTAGGGGCTCAGATTGGGTAACCCGATAATGACAACATCATACTGTTTATCAACAGGCACACTGTCCTGCTTTGATAATAACCTGAGCGTATTTTTATGAACCTCATCTACATCGCCTGCATGGAGGCCAATAAGTTTATAATTGCTTCTCAGAAATGAACGTAATGCCCGTTTTAAAGGATGGGGCACATATCGTGCAAACCTCATAAATCTTGATGGAGAATGCTTCAAGTCAAATAGATTCTTATATGGGTCATCCCAGATTTCATTATTAATTACACATTCTATCTGAAAGACATTTGCATACCTTTTTATAACCCTTCCCATTCTCTCTATTGACGCATGCATCAGAGATGATGGAGGATCAAGGAGCGAACTCTTTTCAAGAATTTCAGGGGAATGATGGAATTTTATGGAATCATAACTCCCGAGACCAACAGCAATGGACTTCCATCCACCGTTCATGCCTGTCCAGTTCAGATTTATATAAAAGGTAATATCTGAATCAACTACTGCTCTGTTTACCTCCACCCTCTCCCCTTCTTCTGTATTTCCGAGAAAGACCATATTTTCTCTGTCCTCTGCGTCGTGGCATAGGAGCCCTTCATTATATCTGAATTCATTAGGAATTCTGTTTCCGATAATTGTTCTCAGTTCTCGTTCTGTCCATTTCCTGTGCAATCCATTGGCACAGATAAACTTTATGTTATTACTCTTAATCCCTGCTTTAAGCAATTTTTTAATAAGATTCTCTGCAATCAGTCCCCTCGGGTCTTCCTTCATCGGGGGCAATGGCAGGCAGGGGTCATCAAAGGCAATGGTTATCCTGTGACGGGGCTTTAGAATTTGCTCAATCGGTTTAAAGTTAATTGGATTATGAAGTGCATCTTCTATCAGGTTCTCTGGCAATTTCTCTGGATTTATTGGGGAAGGAGGATAAATAACTGCTGTCTCGTCAGGAAGATCTATCTCAATCAGGTCATCGCCACAAAAAACTGTCTCCTTCATCTATCATCATTCTCTCAGAAACATCCTGACAATTGAATAGACAGGCTCCATCTTCAACTCCCAGAAGTAAGACATATCTATCCTGTTAGGATTGTTGCATTTATTACAATTTTCTCCCTCTGATCCTGCAAGTTCTCTGAGCCGCGGACTTGAGTAAATCTCCTTTAGCCCCTGTTCTCTGACCAAGCCAATCGGCTTATCCCAGGCGCGACAGTCAATCACATTTCCTTCAGGTCCGACCTGGAGAACCATCTTCGGAAAGTGACAACGGTAAGGTCGCTTTCCATTTTTGATGCTCTCCAAGTAAAGATATGAATTATTCACTGAATATCCCTGTTTTTTATAATTAATCAATTTCTCTGCAACTGCTGCCTCTTCCTCCTTGCTAGCCTTTAAATGCATCTTAATCCCTTCCATCTTCCCACTCCTCAAAAGGTCAATCTCCATGGGACATACATAGAAGGAAACTCCCAATTCATCAGCAAGTTTAACAGAGTCATCAATTGCATTCTTATTGTTATTTGTAAGCAAAAAATTGAACATAAACTTTATGTAAGGATATTTTTCTCTCGTCACCTGAATTCCCTTTATCAACCTTTTGAACAACCCCCTCTGTCCCCTGATTTCGTCATGTTTTTCTGAGGGATAGTCAAGGGAGACAATTATTGTATCAGTAAAGGGACCAATCTCATCAGCCCGTTCCTCAAGAAACCAGCCGTTGGTGTTTATTACATTCAAAAATCCTACCTCTTTTGAAAACCTGATGATTTCTCCAAAATCCTTTCTGATTAACGGTTCTCCACCCCACATAAAATTCATGATAAATCCAAGTTCCTTTGCGTCGCGATAAAGTTCTTTAATCTCATCAATGGTTAGGTCCTCTGTCCTGTTATCCCGCCAGAGACAGGAATCACATACACAATTGCAGTGTCCGGTGACAAGGTGGCAGAAAATAATGGGACCATGCCAGTTGAGGCGATTATAGATTACCCTGCTCAGAAGTTTCGTTATATAGAAGGTCCTTGATAAAAGACCTCTGTTTTGCATAAAAAAATATTAACAAAAAAAGTAAAAATGTCAATAGATATTTTTTTAAAAAAATTACTTGACATGGTTTGTAATCTCTATATAATATAATTCAAAGTAGTAAGTATTACTTATTACTTATTACTTATTACTTTTACTATGAAAGATGGGCTTTATAAAATAAACGAACTCTCTAAAAAGACCGGCGTTACATCATCTACAATAAAATATTACATCGCACAGGGTCTCCTTCCAAAACCAAAAAAGACCTTCAGAAACATGGCATACTACGATGAGTCCTATGTACAAAGAATCAAAATGATAAAAGAACTGCAGGCAAAGAGATTTCTCCCGTTAAAGGTTATTAAAAAGGTCCTTCAGGCAGACAAATCCGCAACCACAATAAAAGAATTAAAGATCTTCTCATCCCTTCAGGGCAATCTTTTTAAATCCCTGGACTATTCATTAAAGGTAAATCCTGTCACCAGGCCAGAACTAATCAGACGAACAGGGGTGGCACTCCATGACCTCAATGAACTTGAGAGGCTAAAATTCATTGAACCAAAGGATGGGCTTTATTCTGAGGAGGATATAATTGTTGTGGAGAATGCTGTAGCTTTCAGGAAAATGGGGTTTACAAAGGAATTAGGATTTAAGGTTAAGGACCTTGAATTTATAATAAAACTAACGGAGAAAATGGCTGAAGAAGGTATAGGGCTCTTTACAAAGAAGACATTCGGGAAGATGAATGAAGAGGAACTTAGCAAACTTGCGAGAAACGGCATCCAGAGCATAATTGCCTTTTTTGGAGCCCTCTTTCCAAAATTCATAAGGAAAATTTTATATGAATTTGCTGAGAAGGAGTAATTTATGTTAAGAAGAAACTTTTTCAAATTCATCTCAAAGTGTGCAGTTGCATTCACTGCAGTTGGTTCTGGCACTTATTCTATGTTAAAGGCCCTTGTACCTGGCGTCCTCTATGAACCATCGCCGAAAACGAGTATTGGCAATCCAGAGAACTTCCCTGAGGGGGCAACATTCATATCTGACCTCAGATTATTTGTCCTGAGAGAAGGAAATGAATTTCATACGATCTCGGCTGTCTGCACCCACCTCGGTTGCACTGTAAACTATGTGCCACTCCCGGAAACAAGGAAAATCAAGATTAAAGGAAAGCAATACAATGAAACATGGGAATTTTCCTGTCCCTGCCATGGGTCAAAATATTATTTTGATGGAACAAATTACGCGGGACCTGCACCCCAACCCCTACCGTCTTTTTACATTGACCTTTCTCCCATAACCGGCGAATTAATAGTGGATCGGTCAAAGGTAGTGGATAAAAATTATAGACTAAAAATCTGATTGGAGAGATAAAAATGAATGAAAGGACATTATGGGAGCGACTCACCTGGGCTTTTGTTCCCAAAACATTAAAGGATGCCTATCAGGCACGGGTCAGAAACTTTTTACTCCACTGGTTTCCACCGAAGGTGACACGCGTTAGCATATCATGGAGTTATTCACTCTGGCTTGGAACAATTTCAGGTGTGCTTTTCTTTATCACTCTCGTCACCGGTGTTATTCTGATGTTTATATACATCCCTTCTGTTGAACGCGCCTACTGGACCATAGATGATATTGAATTCATCGTGCCCTTCGGCTGGTTCCTAAGATATTCTCACCGCTGGGCAGGGCACCTCATGGTTGTTGCTGTATTTCTTCACATGATGCGCGTCTTCTACACAGGTGCCTACAAAGACATTAAGGGCAAAAACAGTTACAGATACTGGAACTGGATAATCGGGGTTATTCTCCTTCTTCTCACACTTTTCCTCGCTTTCACCGGATATCTCTTACCATGGGACCAACTGGCACTCTGGGCTGTCACTGTCGCTTCAAATATCGGGAGGACAACACCTCTAATCGGTGAATTTGCCTACCGCCTGCTTGTTGGAGGAACGGTGATTGATCAGCCAGCGCTTATTCGCTTCTATACATTTCATTGCGTTGCAGTTCCTGTAATTACAATCGCATTGATTTCATACCATCTCTGGCGTGTGCGAAAGGACGGTGGTCTTGCAGCAGCGGAGCATGTGAAGACAACACCAGAAGAACAATCAGATACCCTCAGAGTCCCTGCGAGCCCATCAATTCCGAAAAGGTTCCTTGTAGTTGCGCTTGCAACATGGATTGTCGTCGTGATTGCATCTCTGTTATTCCGCGCACCATTGTTAGAACCTGCAGACAACTCATGGACACCAAATCCGGCAAAGGCACCCTGGTATTTTCTCTGGCTCCAGGAACTGATTACATTTACTACTATCAGAATTGGTGATTATACAATAAATGGTGGGTTCATAGGCGGTGTGCTGATCCCTGGTATTCTCTTCATAATACTTGCAATCTGGCCCTTTGTAGATAAAAGCGGCGATGACGCAACCGGAAAATGGTTTCACCGCTCAAGGACATGGCAGAATATTCTTTTTACAATTATATGTCTGAGCATAATTTTTATGATTATATTCTCATATTACTTCAGAGGACCTTACTGGGAAATATACTTGCCATGGAGTAGACCTGACATTCCAGGAAAATTTTAGGAGATTGCCATGAATGGGAAAAATGAAATGAATGAATTTTTAAAAATGGATTCAAAACTGCTCTACCTCTTTCTTGTAATTCTTATCATACTAACAGGGATTGTCTTTTACAGGGATAATTCCTCCGACTGGAAGAAATATCAAAAGGAATTTAAAGAACTTCTCGAAGAAAAGTTTGGCAAAAAAGCGATGACCGATTTTACGCTCGAGGTCAAACAGATATGGCTCAAGGATTTAAATCGTATTGATAGATGCATAACCTGCCATCTCGGGGTAGAATACGAAAAACTGAGCAGTCAGGATATTCCTCCGGTCTTCAGGTATCATCCCGTCCCTAACTTAATCAAAGCCCACCCCTTTAAAAATTTTGGATGTACCTACTGCCATGGCGGAAAGGGGCTTGCATTATCTTTTGAGGATGCACATTTCGTAAAGGATAAAGGGTGGACTGAAATCTTTATGTCAAGAAAACTGGCACAGGAGTACAAATTTCCTGATTACGAAAGAATACCTTTGATGGAGATAAACTGCAATGCATGCCACATTTATGATAAGGAAATCAAATGGGTAGAGAATTATAACGGTAAGAAAATTCTTTACGAGACAAAATACATAAACCTCGGGAAAAAACTCTTTGAAGAAAAGCTCTGCACCTGCTGTCACAACTTCAGAGGAAAGGGCGGTCTTGTGGGACCTGACCTTTCTTACGAAGGTGATAAGCCCCCGGATAAGTACGATTTCACCGCAATTAAGGACTGGAAAGAACTTAAGCCATCGGTATTTTCCTGGCATTACTTCCATTTTAAATATCCATATTTTGTATCCCTTAATACACTCATGCCCAATTTCAATTTCAGGGATGAGGAAATTCAAGCGCTCGTGATGCTGGTCTTAAGTTACAAAAAAATGCCTGAAAACCTTATGTCCGATAAAATTAAAAATGAAATAAAATTATCCGGGGTGCAAAAATGAAGAACCTTAATCTTATTTTAAAATCAATTATAATTTTAATTTTTTTAGTTTCTTTTACCGCTACAATCAGCATCTATACAATC
>FWPU01006873.1_pt1 | contig 11436 bp, 12 predicted proteins | sample 2228361 | NCBI WGS metagenome assembly FWPU01 (sample SAMEA103939777, study PRJEB20133) | metagenome | reverse complement strand
AAAGCGTGCCCGACGAGCGCGCCGTACTCACTGAACCTGCAGCAGTGGTGCTGCACGGGCTGCGGCAGGCCTGGGGCGAAAGCAAACCCCGCACCAAGCCAGAAATCCATCACATGAATTGGCGCATGAACTGGCCTGCTCAGGTACTGGTCATTGGGGCCGGAACCATCGGTCTGCTGGCCGTCAAAATGCTGCGGGTGCTGGGGTTTGAGGGGTCTTTATGGGCCGTAGCCCGCCACCCCCGCCAGGCCGAGTTAGCACGGCAGCTTGGCGCCAATCAGGTTTTCCCCTCCACCCAAGCTGCTCAGCAGGCCGCTGGAGCCCGGCGCTACCGGGGTATTCTGGGGTCTACCGCCTGGCGGGGCGGTTTTGAGGGGGTGGTGGAGGCCTCGGGTTCCCCAGGAGGCTTACAAGAAGCCAGCTGGGCCGTGCAGGAAGGGGGGCGGGTCTTGCTGCTAGGAGCCCCGGCCACCACCTTCCACGACTTTTCGCCTTACTGGTTCCGCGAGATTGGGCTCATTGGAAGCTATGCCTATAGCTGGGACGACTTTGCCCAGACGGTCAAGCTACTGCCCGAGATGGAAGGGGTAGAGGCCATGGTAACCCATCAATTTGGATTGGAAGCCTGGCGCGAGGCCAACAAACCCGCGGTTACCCGGCGGGGCATCAAGGTGGTGTTCAAACCATAGCTTCTTCTGCGTCTCGCATTTATCCCCATCGAAGAGCAGCAGGATTGGGAGGGTTTATGACAGAGGACAAACCGGGTAGGGAGTGGGCCACCATCGGGTTAGGTATGGCGGTGTTGCTGGGGTTTGCGGCCCTGGTGGTTTACATGCTCGGCCTGCTTACCGCCGACGAAACCACCTGGAGCCGGGCATTGTACCTGTTTGCCGGGGTAGAGGCCATTGCCTTTGCGGCGGCGGGGTATGTGTTTGGCCGGGAGGTGCACCGCAACCGGGCCCTTGAGGCTGAGGCCCGGGCTCACCACGCCCTGCAGCAGTGGCAGCAGTGGAGCCAGCGGGCCCTCGAGGCCGAGGCTAAAGGCCAGAGCCTGAGTGTAGCGGTGGATATCTTGGCCCAGCAGCACCCAGAGCTGACGCCTGTGGCCCGGATGGCCCAGGGACTGTTCCCCGGCCAGCCTTGAGGCTACTTTTTTCTGCGCGGGGTTTTGCGCTAGTCTGGAGGCAGTATGCCCATCCGCGAATTCCGCATGGCCGACTACGCCAGCGTGCTGGCCCTCTGGCAGAACGCTGGTCTGGAGATCAACCCCTCCGATAGCTTTGAGGGGCTGCAAAAGAAGCTCGAGCGCGACCCCGATCTGTTCTTGGTGGTGGAGGAGGACGGCCAGATTCTGGGGGCCTTGCTGGCGGGCTACGATGGGCGGCGGGGCTGGCTGTACCACATGGCTATTCACCCCTTCGGCCAGGGGCAGGGCTGGGGCAAGCGGATGCTGGAGGAACTCGAGGCCCGCCTCAAAGCTAAGGGCTGCCAGAAGCTAAACCTTTTAGTCGAGCCATCCTACACCGGGGCCCAGGATTTCTTCGAGCGGCTGGGCTACTTCCGCGAGGACCTGATCTTCATGGAGAAGTGGTTGGACTGAGTTGTGCCGAGCATCTGGGCTCTAGACGACGGGGTCGGTAAGGAATTGCGTCTTGCGCTCAAATACAAATAGAAGAACCGGCTATAAGCCCGATATCGGCGTAGAATAACCCTCATGTGGAACTACATTTTGCTGGGCTTTGTCCCTCTGGCGATTGCCCTGGAAGTGCTGCACGCCCCTGCGGTCTGGATTTTTCTGATCTCGGCCCTGGCCCTGCTGCCGCTGGCGGGTTTTATGGGCCGGGCCACCGAGGAGCTGGCGGCCCGTGCGGGCAGCACGGTGGGGGGGCTGCTCAACGCCACTTTTGGCAACGCGGCGGAGCTGATTATCGCCCTGGTGGCCCTGCTGGCGGGCAAGCTCGAGGTGGTAAAAGCCAGCATCACCGGCTCGATCCTCTCCAACCTTCTGCTAGTGCTGGGGCTCTCGATTTTTATGGGGGGGTTGCGCTACAGCACCCAGCGCTTCAACGCCAAAGCCGCGGGCGTGATGACCTCGCTGCTGACCCTCACCCTAATTGCCTTCATGCTGCCGGCCTTTTTTGACATCGCCGAGCGCAACTTTTTCAAGGTGTCGAACCCGGCCCTGCCCGACCAGATGTTCAGCCTGGCCACCGCTGGGGTGCTAATCCTGATTTACCTTGCCAACATCTACTTTTCGCTCAGAACCCACAAAGATTTGGTTTCGGGCCTGTCCGACGAGGCCCACCACGAGGCCCACTGGAGCCTGCCGGTGGCGGTGGGGGTGCTGGCAGCGGCCACGGTGGGGGTGGCGGTGATGGCCGAGTTTTTAGTGGGGAGCCTCGAGGAGGCCACCAAAACCCTGGGGCTTTCGGAATTCTTTGTGGGCATCATCCTGATTCCACTGGTGGGCAATGCTGCCGAGCACTTCGCGGCGGTAATTTTCGCCATGAAGAACAAGATGGATCTGGCAGTGCAGATTGCAGTGGGCTCTTCCTTGCAAATTGCCCTCCTGGTGGCCCCCATTCTGGTGATTGTGGGTTACCTGGCGGGCCGTCCTATGGACTTGGTGTTTCAAAATCCGCTAGAGCTTGCCGCCCTGGCAGCCTCGATTCTGGCCACCAATGCGGTGGTGCGGGATGGAGAAAGCCACTGGCTGGAAGGGGTAATGCTCTTGGGGGTATATGTGCTGCTGGGCTTCGCTTTCTTTTTCACGCCGAAATAGGAACAGTGCAGCACAATCAAAGCCGTCGTACTAGAAACTTAAGTCGATGTCTATGGGCTCCTGTGCTTTCCGCTTGCGCTCCAAAGCCCCGCCCACAATGGTATGGGCAATGCCCACCATCAGGTACACGTCGCCCAGGCTAATTACGTTGGTGTAGCCCAGCACGTGCACCGGAATAATGTCGGCCAGAAACCATAGCTGTGTGGAGCCGGTCATCAGGGTATGGACGGCGTCGTACTGCTGCTGGAGTTTGGGGATATAGGACTCCAACCCCACCCTATACAGCGCCTCGCTGCTTACAGGCATATGCCCTCTATTGGCGAAAATAACCAGCGCGTTACACAAAAGCCCCAGCCCCACAAACCACAGCCCGCGCAGATGGGCATTGACCCACACACCATAGCCCACCAGCAGCAGCACCAGGGCTTTGGCGACTGGGCCGGCAATTTCCGGAGCGACCAGGCCGCGCGTGGTTGCAAAGGCCAGACCACCCTCCAGTAGGGCCGCTGCTAGGAAGACCCAGGCCGACCTGAGCTCGAGGCTGGCGATATCGCGGAGACTTGCCCGGAACCCGAGCGCAAGGGCAATCCCGATAAGTGCGCTGGCAAGGTATAGCGTCGTAAGAACTCCTCCCGATCCTTCCAGATGGGGTCTTCGTGCCACAGGGCCTCGAAGTGCTTGACCACCTGCGGGTCGAACTGCCGCCCCGCATGCATGATTATCTCATTTAGAGCTTCCTGGGGAGTTTTGGCCGGGCTGTAGGCCCGGCCTGCGGTCATAGCCTCGTAGGCGTCGGCCAGCACTACTATGCGCGCCCAGAGTGGAATTTGCTCCTCCTTAAGTCGACTGGGATAGCCGCTACCATCCCAACGTTCGTGGTGATGCAGGATAACGTCCTGTACCTCCTTGGATAACCGGTTTTGCATGGGGCGGAGCACCTCGAGGCCTTTGGTGGGATGGGTTTTGATGAGATCAAACTCCTCTGGGGTTAGCTTGCCGGGCTTGAGCAGGATAGAGTCTGGGATGGCTACTTTGCCAATGTCGTGGATGCGGGCGGCATAGGTGATGCGCTTTACGTCGTACTCGTCGAAGCCCATCCGCTTGGCGATGCTGCTGGCAATGGCGGCCACCCGCTCGGAGTGCAGCCGGGTGAAGGGGTCTTTGGCGTCCAGCGTCGCCACCAGCACTTCGATGGTGTCGTCGAAGGCTGCCTCGATCTTCACCTTTTCGTCCCAGTAGAAGCGCGAGAAGTAGAGCAAAAGCATCATGAAGAGCACCGTAAACCCGCCCCAGCCCCAGATGAGGGGGGTCTGGTAGGCCTTGGCCAGCAGCAGGCCGATGGGGGCCTGCACCAGGTAACTCACCCAGAGCCAACTTCCGTTCTCGAACCAGACCTTGCGCAGGCTGGCCCCGCTGGCCAGATGAATTACGTAGGTGACGCTCCCGACGTTCACCAAAAAGTACATCAGCGAGGCGACCAGAATGCCTACGGCTTCTAGCAGATAGGTGTAGGGGATTGGCTGGGAGTGAACCCAGCCCCAGGCCCAGGCCGCCAGCCCGGTGGCCAGGCCCGACTGGGTGCGGTTGAAGAGGTCTTTGTACCAGGTGTAGCCGGGGCGGCCGAAGTCTTTGTTGAGGCTAAATATAAATACCAGGCCCGCGGCCAGCCAGGGGGGGAAGAGGGTGATGGCGGCCAGGGCCACCACAAAAGCATGTGAGATAGCAGCATTGAAGGGTAGAGCCACGTGGGCTCGTCTGGCAATGACGATTAGAGCGGCCCAGAAGACCAGATCCAGGGCGCTGGGGGCGTAGGGCCCGGACGGAAGCAGGAGGTAAAGCAGCCCGGCAAAAGCCCCCAGGAGCAGCAGCAAGAAGAGCAGGACGCGCAGGGGAGGCAGCGGAAACAGGGCCTTCACCCCTGTAGTCTAGGGTAAAAACCAAAACAAACGGGTGCGGTTTGCACCACCGCACCCGTGAAGGCGTTACGTGGTTACTGCCAGGTCATGTCAGCGCCGGCGGCTACGGCCAGGGCAACCAGGGTGGCGATCAGGGTAGCGATTTTGAAGGCGAGCTTTTTCATAGTTTCCTCCTCCTAGACGGCGTGGAAGCGCTTTTGTTTTTTGACTTCCAACCTTGGACAAGACAATACACCACCCCTCCCTGTGTGGTCAACGCACACAGGGATACGTGCACTTGGTTTATAATGTGCCTACATTACAATACAGCTCAATTTTGCCTTGCCTACCGAAGTAGACGTCCTTTAGCTTAGGGGCTGCTTGGGGGCCAGGCTGTGATTTTTGCACATCAAAAAGCCCCCAGGCGTTACGTGGCGACTCTGTCTTTTTTCAGCCCGCCCTAGGAAAGGGCCACATCGAAGGTGGCCTGGTCGAGGGTTAGCTCGAGCCGGTGCTCGGCTAGGTTACCTACGGTCAAGCGAAAACCTGCTTTGGGAGTCAGTTCTGCGGTTTGAAGGGGGGTGCCCTGGGGGTCTAGCAGCGTGGCCTTGCCCGTGCTAAACGAAACCCCACCTTCGCGCAGCACCTGGCCGACCAGGAGACCTTGCTCGCTGTCTTGTTTGTAGCTGAGGTCGAGGTAGTAGTCGGCAGCCTGGAAGAGCTTAGTCCAACCGGTGCCGGGTGCGGTACGCAGCCCTGGGTGGGTACCTTCGGAGGTTAGGATGAGAATGGCTTGTTGTTTCATATGCTCCTGCCTGTAATGCTTTGCTGTTGAGACGCTTTGATCTGCAATCTTGCTGGTTTAGGTGCAGAAATTGCCCAGTAGCACCTGATATGCCATTATAATCTAAAAGGTGAGGAGTTCCTAGAACATATGCCTAAAAAAACACCTGGGCAATACTTCCTCAGTAAGGGCGTACCACCGACCAAGCTGGCCGAACACCTCGAGCAACTTTATCCGCTCGAGCGCGAGGTTTTGCTGGCCAGGGCTGCGGGCGAAACCTTGCGGGCCATTGGTGTGCGGCTAAGCCTAACCCCCGAGGGGGTTCGCCAGGTTGAGATCCGGGCCCTAAAAAAGCTCCGGGAAGAAGACATCACCGCGCAAGCCCAGGGCCGCCGCTTTCGCCTGGCGGTTGAGCAGCGCCTGGGAGTGCCGTTGGAGGAAGCAGTTAAGGAACTGCCCGAACCCCAGCCTACGCTGGTTCTGGCCTATGCCAAGGGCGAACCCCTGGCAGATCTAGCCCCTACCCTGGGCCTGAGCATTACCGAGGCTACCGCCCTGCGCGATCGGGCGGTGTCACACTTGCTGGGGCAAGAACGGGGCTCGAGGGCCGGCAAGTGGGCTGAGCTAAAAGCAGCGGTAGCAGCAGCCTTAATCGAGAGTCCGCTCACCTACGACGACCTCGAGGCCCGCTTCCCCATGTCCCGTCGGCGTCTGATGAAGCTAATGCAGGAGCTGGTCAACGAAGGCCGGGCCGAGCTGAGCGACGAATACCCTTTCCGTTTTTTGGGGGTTCAATTGGCTGACTAGGCGTTGTTTATTGCATCGAAACCCCCTTTATGCAAAGAGTGCATAAAGGGGGTTTCTCGTGCTGAACGTGGTGGGCGCGATTGGACTCGAACCAACGACCCCTACCGTGTCAAGGTAGTGCTCTAGCCATCTGAGCTACGCGCCCGGGCAAAACCCTTTTTTCTCCCGTTGCTTCCATTGTTGATGGAAACTGTTGGAGGCGCTGACCGGATTCGAACCGGTGAATGGAGGTTTTGCAGACCTCTGCCTTACCACTTGGCTACAGCGCCACAGTTGCTGCCCCTCGAGGGGTTCAGCAACCGTTAGGTTAGCACCTACGAATGGGGTGTGTCAAACCTTTTTCGGGTACGATTGAACCGTGCGCGAAGTGTTTATCAAGACGCCGGGAGGGTTTCGGTGGCCGTTTTCGAAGGGGCTTTTGGTGGAGTCCATGATGATGGCGGGCCTCAAGATGGAGCCTGCCATGTCGGTGGCCCACACCATCGAGGAACAACTGCGGGCCCGCAAAAAGCCAGAAGTTACTGCCCTGGCGCTCAAAAAAATGCTGATTCAAGAGGTGGAAAAAAACTTTGGCCCCGAGATGGCCGAACGGCTCAGGGGCCAGACCCAGGCCTTTGAAGACATTGTGGTTCGGGAGGGCTATCGCCGCCGGCCTTTCTCCAAGGGGGTGCTGGTGCGCAGCCTGGAGGACGCGGGGTTTTCTATGCGCGAGGCCCAGACCATTGCCCGCTCGCTGGAAAACCGCCTGCGCCGCAGTGGGGTGCGCTCGATTGATGCCGATGAGCTGGAGCGGCGTATTGCAGCCGAGATCGAAGAGCTATTTGGGCCTGCTGCAAAAAACCGCTATGCCGGAAGGCAGGCCTTGGCCGGAGAAATTTTTGTGGAGGAAGGGGAAGGTGAGCCGCGGGTGCCTTTCTCCAAAGGGGTACTGGCCCAGTCGGTAATGGCGGTGGGGCTATCGCCCGATGCGGCCTACCGGCTGGCCCGCGATGTGGAACGCCGCTTGCGCGATAGCGGTTCGACTGTGGTCAAGCGCGACTACCTGCGTAAAGCGGTCTCGGAAGAGCTCATGGAGGAAGCCGGGGAAGAGGTAGCCCGCCGCTATCACCTGCTACGAAGCATCCGACGGGCGGTTAAGCCGGTGCACCTGCTGATTGGAGGGGTGGCCGGGGTAGGGAAGAGCGTGCTGGCCTCGGCCCTGGCCTATCGGCTGGGCATTACCCGCATCATTTCGACCGACGCGGTGCGGGAGATCCTGCGGGCGACCATCCCCAAAGACCTGCTGCCCACCCTGCACACCAGCAGTTTTGAGTCGTGGCGGGTGCTGGCCATGCCCCAGAAAGCCGAACCCAGTGCGGCCCTGGTGATGCAAGGGTTCCGCGATCAGGTCTCGAGGGTGGCGGTGGGTCTGCGGGCCATTCAGGAGCGCAGCGCCCGGGAAAAAACTTCGCTGGTGGTGGAGGGTGTGCATGTGGTGCCGGGCTATATGACCCACCAGTACCAGCACGAGGTCATTCAGATTCCTATCATGCTGGTGCTCGAGGACGAGGCCCTGCACCGCGACCGTTTTGCCCTGCGCGAGCGGGAGACCGGAGGGTCGCGCACCAGTGGGGCTTATGCGCAGTACTTCAGTGAAATTCGCCTAATCCAGCAGCACCTGGTTGAACTGGCTCGAGGCGCCGGGGTTCCGCTCATCCCGGCAGAAAACCTCGACCGGGCTATAGACAAGGGCCTCGAGGTGATTGTAGACCGACTACAAGAGGCCTATTTCGATGTGGTGCAGGGGTAGCCAGGCTGCTCATACGTCACATACCAGGGCTGGATGGGCAAGGTAGGCTCGAGGGGTGAGCGAGCAGATTCAGATCAAGGGACTTCCGGCCATCCCGCCCCTGGGTATCGGCACCTGGCAGTGGGGCGACCGGCTGGTCTGGGGCTACGGCAATGGCTACCAGGCAGGCGATACCGAGGCAGCCTACCGGGCGGCCCTGCAGGGTGGGGTACGGCTTTTTGACACCGCCGAGTTTTATGGTTTTGGTCTTTCGGAAAGGCTAATCGGGCGCTTCTACCACGCTTATGAGCCCAAGCCCCTGGTGGTAAGCAAACTATTTCCCTACCCCTGGCGTTTCTCCCGCAAGACGCTGTTTGCTGCGCTTAAAAAAAGCCTGCAGCGCTTGCAGATGCAGCAGCTAGATCTGTACCTGCTGCACTGGCCCTGGAAGCCGGTTCCGCTCGAGCAATGGGCGCTTTCGCTGGCCGAAGCCTACGAACAGGGGCTGACCCGGGCGGTAGGGGTCTCCAACCACAACCTGCAGCAGCTCGAGCGTGTGTCCAGGGTGCTGGCCCAGCACCGGGTTCCGCTGGCCGTCAACCAGGTGGAGTATCATCTGCTTGAGCGTAAACCCGAGCAGACGGGCCTTCTACGCGCCATGCAGGCCGAGGGTATCGTGCTGATGGCCTATAGCCCGCTGGCTATGGGCTGGCTAACCGGCAAGTACAGCCTGGACAACCCCCCACCAGGCCGCTACCGGGCCCAGCGCTATGTCACCCGCAAGGCCCAGATTCCCGCACTGCTTCAGGCTCTTAACGAGATCGCCGAGTCGCTGGGGGCCACCCCCGCCCAGGTGGCCCTGCGCTGGTGCATACAAAAAGGCACCCTGCCCATTCCGGGTGCCAAAAACGCGCGCCAGGCCGAGGGAAACGCAGGGGCTTTGCGAATCTGCCTTTCCGAGGCGCAGATGGCCCGGCTGGATGCCTTGAGCGGTGGGGAAGGGCCGGGCTAGAGCTCGCCCACCTCGATGGCCGCGGTCAGGGCCGCCCCCAGCAGCCCGGCCTCGCTGCCCAGCTTGGCCAGGTGGAGGGGTGGGGTGATCCAGTTCTCCATGTAGCGCTGGTAGCTGCGCTGCACCTCCTCGAGGTAGGCCGGCCCTGCGTTGAGGGCCACCCCGCCGCCCAGGACGATGACTTCGGGGTCGTAGCACTTGACCAGCGAGGCCAGCGCGATGCCCACCCAGCTTGCGGTCTGCAGCACGATGCGGCTGGCCCGGGGGTCGCCCTGCTGGAACAGCGCGAACAGCTCGCGGGTGCTCATCTCGCGCTTGAAGGAGGCCAGGGCCATGCGCTCCATGGCCGGGCCGGTAGCCAGGGCCTCGAGGCAGCCATCCAGCCCACAGCCGCACAGGGGGCCGCCCGGCTGCATGGTGATGTGCCCAATCTCGCCCCCCTGGCCGTTCACGCCGCGCAGCACCTTGTTGCCCCAGACAAAGCCGCCCCCCACCCCGGTCGAGACCGTCATGTAGAGGGTGCTTTCGGCGCCCTGGGCGGCTCCCAGCTTGTGCTCGGCCAGGGCCGCGGCGTTGGCGTCGTTTTCCATGTAGACCTTGTAGCCGGTGGCCTGCTCAAGAAGCTCCACAATGGGGAAATCGGTAAAGTTGGCGATGTTGGGGGCAAACTTGATCCGGCCCCGCTTGAAGTCGAGGGGCCCTGGGGTGCCCAGGCCGATGGCCTGCACCGCCACGCCCGCGGCCTCGATGGCGGCCTTGGCAGCCTGGGCCATGGCCTCGATTACGGCCTGGCCGCCTTCCTCTGGGGTGGGGACGGTCACCTTGGCCTTAATCACGCCCTCGCTGAACACCCCCGCCATAATCTTGGTTCCGCCTAGGTCAATTCCCACTACGCTCATGATGCTTCTCCTTGGTGGTCTCGCTCGAGAATCAGGGTGGCCTCGTGGTAGAGGGCCTCGGGCACCCAGAGGCTCACATCCCCGGTGTAGGTGCCCATGTAGGCTTCGGGCAGGCTAAAGGGGGTCTCGAGGTGAACCGGGATCCGGCGCGCTTCCAGATGCGCCCGCACCCCCTCGGCCACCACCCTGGGGGCCGATAGGAACAGCACGTACCACACCTCCCCAATCCGGCGGCGGGGGAGGGTGGGGTCTTGTGCACCGCTCATCGGCTAACAGCATAACAGCGTCCGTATCCCAGGATTATCCACTCCACAGATTGTTACGAACCGGGTTTTCCCGCTCGAACACGTGGTCGGAGCCCCAGAATTGGTGCTGGAGCACGTAGACTGAAGGGCATGTTGGCGCAGGTACGCACCTACAGTCTGTTTGGCCTCGAGGCCCAGCCCATCACGGTCGAGGTGGACGTTTCGCAAGGCATGCCTTTTTATGCGGTGGTGGGCCTGCCCGACAAGGCCGTGGAGGAGTCGCGCGAGCGGGTGCGGGCGGCCCTCAAGAACGCCGGCTTTCCCTACCCCCAGGGGCGCGTGGTGATTAACCTGGCCCCGGCCGAGCTGCGCAAAGAAGGCACCCACTACGACCTGCCCATCGCGCTGGGGTTGCTCTGCGCGCAGGGGGTCATTCCGCTCGAGGCCCTGCAAGGTTTTGCGGCGGCGGGTGAGCTGGGCCTGGACGGCGAGCTGCGCTCGGTGCCCGGTGCGGTGAACCTGGCTTTGGGGGCCTACCAGGAGGGCTACCAACTTCTGATGCCCCAGGCCTCGGCCCAGGAAGCCGCCCTTATCGAGGGGGTGAAGGTGTTCGGAGCAGCCCACCTGGCCCAGGTGGTGCGCTTCTTGCAAGGCCAGGAAGACCTGGCCCCCACCCGCCCCAGCCCGGAGTCCGAACCTGCCGAAGCGGCCCTCGACCTGCTGGACGTGAAGGGCCAGGCCAAGGCCAAGCGGGCCCTGGAAATTGCCGCAGCCGGCGCCCACCACCTGCTCATGACCGGATCCCCTGGCTCGGGCAAGACCATGCTGGCCAAGCGCATGGTGGGGCTGCTCCCACCCTTGCAAAACCAGGAGGCGCTCGAGGTCACCCGCATTCACTCCGCTGCCGGACGGCTTTTGCGCGGCCTGATCCAGACCCCGCCCTTCCGCAGCCCGCACCACACCGTCTCCGATGCGGGCCTGATCGGCGGGGGCACCGTCCCCAAGCCCGGAGAAATTTCCCTGGCCCACCGGGGGGTGCTCTTCCTGGACGAGTTCCCCGAGTTTTCCCGCGATGTGCTGGAGGTGCTGCGCCAGCCCCTGGAGGACGGGGTGGTGACCATCGCCCGGGCCCGGGCTAGTTTTACCTATCCCGCGCGGTTTTTGTTGATTGCGGCTATGAACCCCTGCCCCTGGAGACCAACAACCAGAACTGGACGCTGCACAAGGTCGGGCAGACCTACTCC
>FWPU01012303.1_pt1 | contig 11438 bp, 6 predicted proteins | sample 2228361 | NCBI WGS metagenome assembly FWPU01 (sample SAMEA103939777, study PRJEB20133) | metagenome | reverse complement strand
CCTGTCGTACTATCACCGTACCACCGCCTTCAGGCGGTGACGCGACAGGCTAAAGCCTGTCGTACCATCACCGTACCACCGCCTTCAGGCGGTCCCGTGACAGGCTGAAGCCTGTCGTACCATCACCGTACTACCGCCTTCCGGCGGTCTCCCGTACCACCGCCTTCCGTCGGGACGCGACCGGCTGAAGCCGGTCGTACCACCCTGTACCACCGCCTTCAGGCGGTCTCCCGTACCGCCGCCTTCAGGCGGTGACGCGACAGGCTGAAGCCTGTCGTACCATCACCGTACCGCCGCCTTCAGGCGGTGACGCGACCGGCTGAAGCCTGTCGTACCATCACCGTACCGCCGCCTTCAGGCGGTGACGCGACCGGCTGAAGCCTATCGTACCATCACCGTACCACCGCCTTCAGGCGGTACGCGACCGGCTGAAGCCTGTCGTACCACCACGTCCCACCGCCTTCGGGCGGTCCCGTGACAGGCTAAAGCCTGTCGTACCATCACCGTACCACCGCCTTCAGGCGGTCAAGACAGGCTCATGGTGTTTCAGGAAACAACCCTCTAGCCCGCACAGGCGGGCTTTGCCCTGGGAGCCGCGGGCTTTAGCCCCACGGCAACCGGCGCAGAGTCCATCCGCAGCATGCGCGCTGACTCCGCCGCCTCACCGCGCCATGATCGGAAAATGCTGCCGATACACCGGCAACCCGGCCAGCTCCCGGTAGACCAGATACGCCGGGCGCCATCGTTCAGGTTCACCATCGAGGGCATAACATGCCCCGCCAGGGCAGTTCTCACCCGGTTGCGGCGCGCGGAACGGAATGCGCACCAGACCCCATCGCTGTGCATTTGGTCCGTCTGCCGGCGGAAAATCCTCGTATTTGAACCAGAAGATGCGCGCCACATCACCACGCGCCGCCAGCGATACATAGATGTCACGCAGGAACTCTGCCTGCCCTGCCTCCGTCTGCGGCGGAATTGGACCGCGCGGTCCGTCCACGTCGAACCCGATGTTGTACCCGATCTCGGTAATCCAGAATGGCACATGCGGGTCGCCTGCCTCGACGAGCGCCGTGCGCATCCGGTTCAATCCGCGGTCGACCAGTGCATCGTTCGGTGAAAGACGAATTTCTTCGGGGTAAGGATGATACCCGATGCCATCAAGGGGCCAGCGACCGTGGGCATCGTTGAAACCTCGAAATGGCTCGCTGGCATACATCAGTTTCAGATAGTCGGCATCGGTAAGAATCGTCTGGGGATTCTGTCCATCAGTCGTGCCGCGTGGGTGCAATCCGCCGGTGATGATCTCCGCGTGGGCGCAACGATATGGCTCGGGACGCGGCAACGGCGGAATGCCGCGACAGAAGCGGTACAGTTTTGTCACCATTCGCGCCACAATGACCGGATCGATGCCGTCACCTGCCGGCCCGCCGGGCAGGTATTGCGGCAGGCGGTTCTGCTCGTTCAGCACCTGATACGCGGCGACCCGCTCACCATAGCGATCCGCAATCATTAGTGCGCGGCGCAGCCACTCGTCCATGTAGCGGTTCACACCACCGCCATAGATCGACGTTTCGGTGAAAGGACCGGTATTGAGCACGTGCGCATCGGCGCCTTGAATCAGGTCAAAACTGAGCAACCCCAATACCTTGAAACCATGCCGCGGCGCGACTTCGTTGATGAAGTAGTCGTTTTTGGCTATCTCGCGTTCGATGAAATCCGGCGGCAGCGGCGGGTCCGCATCGAGCGGCGCGGCAATGCGAAAGTCGAGGCGCACCCAGCGCACCCCCATGTGCGCCAGCGCTGCACCCATGCGATCCTGAAAGGTTTTGTTGGGCTGACCGGGGAAAGCGGGGTTGGTGTCGAAATCGAACCATGGGTCGCGGATGACAAGCCCCATGATGTGGGGCGGAACCGTGACAGGCGCCACAGAGGAACGCTCCTGCGCCATCACCGGGGAGTCCGTCTGACCAGGGATCGTCCCTGCTATCGCCAGCATGAACGAGGCCAGGATCGCACCAATTCCGGCAAACGACAGAAGCCGTCGGTGCGTGTTACTCTCGCCCACGCGCATCGCCTTCTTCGCCAATTTCATCGATGCGCCGCCGCAACCCCAGAGCGATCCCGACCGCCAGTGCACTCGACGCCATCGCCAGCGACAGCCCGATCAACGGTCCTGCCAGGCTTTCGTCGCGTGCTGCGGCAACCCTGGGTGTCGGCGTCGGTTCAGCCGCCAGTGCAACCGGCATGGCAAACAAGGCCAGCAGCACAGCAGCCACCAGCAGGCTGACGGCGCACCATCGCAGAGCACATCCGTGGTGCATGACGGCTTTATTCTTCCTGCAACGGCTTTGAACGCCCAGAACGCATCATCTCCTGCGCTCTGCGCCGAAGCCATTCCCATCCACGAATCAACGGCGCCGGACCAAACAGAACAATCGTCAGCGCCAGAATAATCAATAATCCGGGCAATCCCGCTTCGAACGAAACCATTTCCTGCTGCTCTATTATCAGCACATAAGCTCGCCAGCATTGCCAGCGCCCTCAATACTATACCACTCATGCGCCCTTTACTGGATAAAAACCAGATGAGAAGGTCAGCATCCGTGACTCACAATCGTGTCACCTTCACAAAGTTCGTCGCACCGCGCGCGGCAATCGGATGTCCGCCGGTCATCACAATCTGATCGCCGGGGCGGGCATACCCGCGACCGATGAGTGTGTTGCGCACCGCCTCCTCCAGTTCATCGAGGCGACTGACATATGGGCTGATGACCGGCGTAATGCCCCATACCAGACTGAGCCGCCGATAGACTGCTTCCGAAGGGGTAAAGGCAAAAATCGGCGTTGTCGGTCGCTGCCGCGCCATCAGGCGGGCAGTGCTGCCGCTCCTGGTGAATGCCACAATCGCGGTCACCGGCAGGGTCTGAACAATTGCATGCACTGCAGAACTGATTGCTGCTGCGACTGTCGGCTGCTCGTGGAACCGCCAGATGCTCTCATGGCTATGGTCGCCGCGTCGCCCGCTGGCTTCGGCGACTTCCGCGATACGCGCCATCATGCGCACCGCCTCGACCGGATAGGCGCCGGTGGCGGTCTCGCCGCTGAGCATGACTGCGTCTGTACCGTCGATGATTGCATTTGCCACATCGCTCGCCTCAGCGCGCGTCGGGCGCGGGTTGCGGATCATCGAGTCGAGCATTTGCGTGGCAGTAATAACCGGTTTGCCCGCCATATTCGCCGCTTCGATCAGTTGCTTCTGTACGATGGGCACCCGCTCCGGCGGCATTTCGACCCCCAGATCGCCGCGCGCAACCATAATGCCATCGGCTGCTTCCAGAATGGCTTCGAATTCGTTCAACGCTTCCGGTTTCTCGATCTTGGCAATAACGGGGGTGGACGCGCCGGCAGCCGCAATCTGCGCCTTGATCTCAAGCAGATCTGACGCCCGACGCACAAACGAGAGCGCGACGTAGTCCACTCCCTGCGCCAGTCCAAACAGCAGGTCGTCACGATCTTTGTCGGTCAGCGCCGGTGCGCTGACATTGACCCCCGGCAGGTTGATGCCCTGATGTTCGCGCAGTTCGCCGCCGACGATAATTTCTGTTTCAACCTCATCGTTCGAGACGCGCACAACCTGTACTTCGATCAGGCCGTCCGAAATCAGAATCCGATCGCCAGGGTGCACGTCGCGTGGCAGCGCTGCATATGTTGTACTCACCAGGCTTGCTGCACCCGGCACATCCCGCGTCGTAATCGTGAAACGATCCCCCGCGCGCAACATCACCGGCTTGCGATCCGCCAGTCGTCCGGTGCGGATTTTCGGTCCCTGCAAATCCTGCAGCAGCGCCAGCGGTCGCTCTTTGCGCGCTGCAATGTCACGCAGTATCTGTATCCGTTGCGCATGCTCTTCGTGCGTGCCGTGGGAAAAGTTGAGGCGCGCGACATCCATCCCGGCAGTCAGCAATCGTTCGATCATCTCAGGGCTGCTGCTGACCGGTCCGATCGTTGCGACAATTTTTGTGCGGCGCATATGCTCCTGCTCTATCACGGGGCAACGGTCACGAGCGGCGCCAGTTTTGCCAGCAATGCAGGACCGATGCCGTCCACCTTGCCGAGATCATCGACCGATTGAAATGGTCCTTCACGTTCACGCCATTCGACAATCCGATTTGCCAGCACCGCGCCAATGCCTGGCAGTGCATCGAGTTCTGCTGCTGTCGCGCGGTTGAGATCAAGCAATTTCCCGGAACCAGCGCCTGCGTCAGGTTCGTCGGGGGGCGCCTCTGCAACGATGGTTGCATCCCCGATCCACGGCACGCGCACATGCTGACCATCAGCAATCGGCGCTGCAAGGTTGATTCGCTCGATATCGGCATCGTCGCTCAGCCCTCCAGCCGCCACCACCAGGTCCTTCACCCGCGCCCCGACCGGCAGCTGATACACGTCTGGCGCGCGCACGGCCCCGCTCACGTAGGCGACAATGAACGCGACCTTCGTTGGCGTTGCTGTGCGCTCCGACGTATCCCGGTCAACAAGGTCGTCGGCAAATGCATCGTCGATGAATTCCGTTGCCGCTTCGGTGGGTCCTGGCTGCACGACTGGCGGCGTCAGGCGTTCCAGCACCGTCTGCCCAATCAGGCCTGCGCCGAGCGCGAAGAGGAACGCCGCCGCCACCAGCGCCTTGCGCTGCATCAATTCATTGAACAGGTTCACACCAGCGCTCCCGGGATAGCATCACTGCCGCGCCAGGACACAAATAGCGCGACTTTCCTTATCTATTATCCCGAAAGCGCACCGCCACGCAACAACCTATCGGTCACATGCGCAGGCAGCCCTCTGAACCATGCTCGATTGATGCTTGTGTCCTGCTGACATTACCGATTTTGTGCTCAGACGCCCATGGGACGGCGCAGGGCGCACAAGCATGAAGGGGATGCGGGTGAGACGCCCGCGCGCCCATCTTGCGGGCGAGACGCCTCTCACGGGGATGCGGGTGAGACGCCCGCGCGCCCGGCTTGCAAGCGGCGCCGCCGCACACTCTTCCCACGTGCAACAAGCACCTTCAACGGTCAACGTCCCCCCGCTTCTTCGCCCGCACCGCCGAGGTCGTTGCCGCACCGTTGGCGCCGCTCTTCGCTCCTTTTCGGTCAACCACCGGCGTTTTCGTCACCTGCTCCCCTGCAGCAACGCCGTTTTTGCCTGTTTTTGTCCGTTTTCCGGCGGCGGTTGCTTTTGCTTCGACCGCTGCCGATCCGCTTGCTTTCGACTGCGATGCTCCATCGGCATCAGGCGTGTACTGTGCGACTTCGTCCAGCGAATTGATGAGGTAATCGCACTTCGGGTAGCGGTTGCATCCAAAGAACGGTCGCCCAAATCTGCCGCGCCGCTCGAGCAGTTCACCCTGACCGCACTTGGGGCATGAGACGCCGGTCGATTTCGGCAGCGGCACCGGTTTGCCCTGTTTGTCGAGACGCCGCGTGTTTTTGCACTCCGGATACCCGCTGCATCCCAGGAACGGACCGAAGCGGCTCTTCTTGAGCACCATCGGTCGTCCGCAAACATCACAGACGACATCGCTCATCTCTGGCGACGATGGCGCATCCAGCACGATGCGACCTTCACTGTCGCGGTGGAAGTCGCTGGTGAAATCACACTCCGGATAGCGGTTGCACGCCAGAAACTCGCCATTCCTGCCGAACTTGACCGCCAGTTGTCCCTCGTTACACCGGGGACAGGTCAGATCGGTCAGAATTTCCTCACGTTTGACGTTGCGCATACTGTGCTGCGCTTCCGCCAGTTTTTGCTCGAACGGTTCGTAGAAGGCGCGCAGCACCGGCGCCCATTCCTTTTCTCCCTCGGCAATATCGTCGAGTTGCTGCTCCATTTCCGATGTGAAGCCATAATCGACAATGCTCGGAAAGTGCGCCACCAGCAGATCGGTCACGACCCTGCCCAGCGTGGTCGGCACGAGTTTTTTGTCGGCGAGTTCGACATACTCACGCTCGATGATCGTCGAAATCGTCGGCGCGTAGGTCGAAGGGCGACCGATCCCCAGACGTTCCAGTTCCTTGACCAGGCTGGCTTCGGTAAAACGCGGCGGCGGCTCGGTGAAGTGCTGCACCGGCAGCAGCTGCAGGAGATCGAGCAGTTCTCCCTCCTCCAGTAGAGGCAACCGCCGCTCACTGTCCTCATCTTCCTCGCCTTCGTCCAGGCTGACATGGTAGACCGCCAGAAAACCAGGGAACTTCAGCACCGAACCGGTGGCGCGGAAGGTGTACGGCGCACTCCCTGCACTGCGCGCAATCTCCCGCCCGGCGTCGATGTCCACCGTCGTGCTGTCGAAGACGGCCGCCTCCATCTGGCTGGCGACGAACCGCTTCCAGATCAGGTCGTACAGGCGGTACTGTTCACTCGTCAGATATGGTTGCACCTGTTCGGGCGCCCGGCGGCTCAGGGTCGGGCGAATCGCTTCGTGCGCCTCCTGCGCCCCTTTCGTCTTTGTTTTGTAGACCGGCGGCTTCGCCGGCAGATAGGCTTCGCCAAATCGCTCACGAATGACCGTGCGCGCCTCTTCCTGCGCCTCGCGTGAGACATTCACACTGTCGGTGCGCATATAGGTGATGAGTCCGACCAGACCCTCATCGCCGCCGATATCGACCCCTTCGTACAACTGCTGCGCTACCGCCATGGTGCGTTTGGCGGAAAAGCCAAGTTTGCGCGCGGCTTCCTGTTGCAGCGTGCTGGTGGTGAACGGCGGCGCCGGACTGCGCCGTTTGTCGCGGCGCGTCACCTTGCGCACCACATACGCGGCGCCTTCCAGATCAGCGATGATCGCCTGCGCCTGGTCGCCCGAACCGATATCGAATTTGTCCAGTTTCTTGCCAGCGCGCTCGATCAGAATGGCGCGGAAGGCGTCGCGCTGTGCATCGCCTGCATTCTGTTTCAGCAGATCGGCTTCAATTGTCCAGTACTCTTGCGGAACGAAGGCCTCAATCTCGCGCTCGCGCTCAACAACGAGCCGCACCGCCACCGATTGCACTCGCCCCGCCGACAGACCGCGCCGCACCTTGTCCCACAGCAACGGTGAGAGTTTATAGCCAACCAGACGATCAAGCACGCGCCGCGCCTGCTGCGCATCGACCAGTCGGCGGTCGATGTCACGCGGCGACGCCATTGCATTGCGCACTGCGGCAGGTGTGATTTCCGTGAAGACAACCCGGTAGACTGGCTTGCTGCGCGGAATCTTCGCCGCCTCGGTGATGTGCCAGGCAATCGCTTCACCCTCACGATCCGGGTCGGTCGCCAGATAGACGGCGTCTGCCTGGCGGATCGATTTGCGCAGACCGGCTATTATCTTTTCTTTGCCCGGCGAAACCTCGTACACCGGCGCAAAGTTCGCTTCCAGATCAACGCCAAGATCGCTCTTCGGCAGATCGCGCACATGCCCCATCGACGCCTCGACCCGGTACCCTGAACCAAGGTATTTTTGAATGGTGCGCGCCTTCGCCGGCGACTCGACGATCACCAGTTTCTCACCCATATGCCATCCATTTCCAGACGACTATTCCAGAATAGTTATGAAAGCGTTCATCGCTCAATCTCTCACCCGTGCCACTATAGAGGCTGGCGATCGGCTTGTCAAGAGTGCATCCGCCGCGTGCTATAATGCGGCTCCCGGTTCGTCGTTTCTGACATGCGCCGTTCCTGGCGTTCACTACGTGATTGTTGTGCTGACCGCCATTTTTATTGTGATTGTTCTGGTTCTGACTCTGACCGGCGCGATCATCTGCCAGGCGCTTCCTGATACCTGCCGTGCACCTGACCCCCTCGAACGATACTTCGAGTATACCCTGATCGGCGCCCTGCTGCATGGCTGGCTGGCGTTCACACTGGCACAGACTGGCATCTTTTCAGCCCCTCTTCATGCAACTGTTCTGATACTCGTCTGTTTCCTGGCATTGCTCATCACCAGACGCCTTCGCACATTCCAGCGAGCAACGTTCAACGTTCAACGTTTAACGTTCAACGTTCCACGTTCCACGTTCAACGTTCCACGTTCAACATTCAACGTTCAACTCCCCACCATCCTCCTCATCGCTGTTCTGGTCCTCTTCGCGCTCCTTGTTTCGCGCCCGTTCGAGACGATCATCGGCGTGCGCGACGCTGGCGTGTACGCCAACGCTGGTTTTATCATGGCGCGCACCGGGTCGCTCACCTTCACCGATCCCCTGGTCGCGCAGATCGCCGCCGATCAGCAGTCATCTGACCCGGTCCTCGCCGATGCCGCGCGCCAGGCGGAGACCAACTTCCTCGGCGTGCAGCATCCGCAACGTTTCATTGCAACCCGTCTGCGCGCAGCCGGATTTTTTATCAACCAGGGCGATCTGGCGCAGGGGCGAATTGTGCCACAGGGATTGCACCTCTTTTCGGCGTGGATCGGACTGATCGCCGCATTCTTTGGGCTGCACGCCGGATTGCTCGCTCCGGGGGTCACCGGTCTGCTCGGCGTCTGGAGCGTTGCCATGCTTGCGCGTCGCCTTGCCGGTCCCTGGGTTGGGTTCCTGGCAGCGCTCTTCCTTGCGCTCAATGGTGTGCAGGTCTGGTTCAGCCGCTACTCGACCGCCGAAACCACCGCGCAGTTCCTCGTCTTTGCCGGACTCTATGCATGCAGCGGCGCATTCCACGCTCCACGCTCCACGCTCCACGTTCCACGTTCCACGTTCCTCGCCCTGATCGCCGGGTTCGCGTTTGGGCAACTTGCGCTGACGCGCATCGAGTTCTTTCTGGTCGTCGGTCCGGTCGCACTCTATCTGTTGTACGTCTGGCTTGCCCGACAGTGGATGCAGCCGCATACGGCATTGCTGGCCGGAATGACAGCGATGATTGTCCACGCCGGAATGCAGATCGTGTTCCTGGCGCGCGCCTATTTTTTCGATACGCTCTTTGCCCGTCTGCAGGATTTTGCGCTGACCGCTGCACTTGCCCTGCCGTTCCTCACGCCGACCCTGCGCCAGGTCTATCTGTTGCGCCCCTGCTCGCGTCTGACAATACAACCCTGCCCGCCGATCGCCGGTATGCCGCCAACGGTCGATGCACCACTGAACTGGACGCGCATCGGCGCCGAAGCGCTGGTTGTGATCCTGGTCGCAGCTGCGCTGATTGCAATCCGCCGTCTGAACCTGATCAACCATCTCGTGCCACGGCTCGCGCAACTGTCGCATCCCTTTCGCCTGCTTGCTGCGGTTGCCGTCATCGGCGCGGGAAGTTATGCCTACCTGATCCGCCCGCAAATCCTGTCGCTGCCGGCGCTTGCGGCGCTTCCCGCATGTCTTGCCCCTGCGCAATGGAGCAACCCGCAGGGTGAGTGCCTGATTCTCCAGGGGTATGTCGGCGCGCCAGTCGCAACACCCGCCTATGTCGATCCAATTGCAGGCTGGATGTATCGCCTCACCAGCAGTGCACGCGGACGCCCAATCCCGCCGCTCGACGCCTGCATCGCGCTGCGACGCGATCTGCTGCCGCCAGCTGCCGATGGTCGCACGATACCGGAAGTGATCCGGGACGGATTGCTCGACGAAACGCAGATGACGCCAGAAACGCTCGCGACCCTGCGCTCGTGCGACCGTTATGTGTTGCGTGACCTTTTTGGCGCAGCGCAGGCAAACCTGGTGCGCCTTGGATGGTACCTCTCGCCATTGGGCATTGCCCTTGCGCTGGTTGGACTGGCATTCATGGCATATCGAATCGATGGATCATCATGGCTGTTCCTGGTCATCGCTGCCGTTGCGTCGGTCGTGTTCCTGCGACTGACATACGGAACCAGCGACCAGCACTACATCTATATCATGCGCCGCTACGTGCCGCATGTCTATCCGGCGTTCGCCATCGGCATCGCCTGTGCCATCGTCCGTATATCGTTGAACGTTCAACGTTCAACGTTCAACGTTCAACATTCCCACATTCCCACGCTCTCCCGCCCATTTCTGACGTTCGCCCTCGTTCTGTTCCTGGTCGTCACCGGACGATCGGTCGCCCGCCACACCGAGTATGCCGGTGCGCTGGAACAGATCGGGACAATCGCTGGTCAGTTCGAGCCCGGCGCGGTTGTCCTCATGCGCGGCGGCGCCCCTTCATTCGCACAGGCGCGCGACATCCCCGATCTGCTCGCCACACCGCTCACCTTTGCGTTCGAGGTTGACGCATTTGCGCTAAAGAGCCGCGACCCCGGACGGTACGCGCTGCAACTGACGCGCTACATTCGGCGCTGGCACGATCAGGGGCGCCCGGTCTACCTGGCGACCAGCGCGAGCGGTGCGCTCGCCCTGCCGGGATGGCGCCTCGAACCGGCAGGACGGCTGCGCCTCGATCTGCCAGAGTACGAACAACCGACCGATCGCAAACCCTCCGCCGTGCAGCGGTTTACCCTCGATTTTGCGCTCTACCGTCTGCTGCCCGAAGAACAGGCAGCGGCAGACGCATTGCCACTCACCATCGCCCCCGACGACTACGCCTATCAGGTGCGTGGCGTCTACCGCGCCGAGCGCATCGGCGACCACCTGATCGCCTGGACCGACGGCGATGCGCTTTTCCGTCTGCCTGCGCCGACCGGTGAACCGCTGACCATCACCGTAACGCTTGCTTCCGGCGCGCGCCCCGCAGCGCTCACCGGCGAGACGTGCCTGGCGCTCGCCGCTGAACCGGGACACGCCGCCGATGACGCCGCGCAGGCGGCATTCATGTCGCCGGTCTGCGTCACCCCTGGCGCTGCACCGCTCAGCGTTGCGCTCACCGCCGACCCGCGCGCCATGCCGCCTTCACCGACCGGACGCATCCTGTTGCGGGTGCAGACCCTGCCGTTCATCCCCGCCCGCGACGACCCCGCCAGCCACGACCCGCGCCGCCTGGGGGTGCAAATCCTGGAAGTAAGCGTGGCAAACGCCGAGCATTGAGAACTGAAAACCAGCAGCCGAGAACTGAGACTGGGGGTGCAGATTCTGGAAGTAATACCATTTTAGATTTTAGATTTTAGATTTTGGATTGCAGATTATCGCGCAGGGCGTTCTGATGCGCTTTGACGGAACCCCGCCTGCGGAGTATTCAAGTAAAATTGGTATAAGAGCGGCAAACGCCAAGAATTGAGAACTGAAAACCAGAAACCGAGAACTGAGATTGGTGGTGCAGGTTCTGGAAATAAGAGTTGCAAACGCCAAGAATTGAAAACTGAAAGCCAGAAACCGAGAACTGAGATGTCGAAAACCGGGAACCAGGAACCTGGAACCACAAGCCAGCAACCCGCAGACCACCCCCCAGAATCGAAAGCCAACATCTAGCCACCTGACACTTTTTTAGAGATAGGGTAATGAACAGAACCGGAAAGATTCCAGATTAGTTAAATGCCGCTCTATCATGTCCCAGCCAATGCGGAAAATGCTCAAATC
>FWPU01012297.1_pt1 | contig 11441 bp, 9 predicted proteins | sample 2228361 | NCBI WGS metagenome assembly FWPU01 (sample SAMEA103939777, study PRJEB20133) | metagenome | reverse complement strand
GGGTTCGACGTTCTGGTCCACGGCGAGTTCGAGCGCAACGATATGGTCCAGTACTTCGGCGAGCAGCTCGAGGGGTTCGCCTTTACCCATCATGGCTGGGTGCAGAGCTACGGCTCCCGGTGCGTTCGCCCGCCGATCATCTACGGCGACGTGCGCCGGCCAGGGCCGATGACGGTGCGCTGGATCACCTTCGCGCAATCGCTGACGTCGCGGCCGGTGAAGGGGATGCTGACGGGACCAGTGACCATCCTGAACTGGTCGTTCGTGCGAGACGACCAGCCGCGAAGCGAAACGTGCACCCAGATCGCGCTGGCGATCCGCGACGAGGTGGCAGATCTGGAAGCGGCGGGGATCGCCTGCATTCAGATTGATGAGCCAGCGCTGCGCGAGGGGTTGCCGCTCCGCAAGCCGGAATGGGGGAGCTACCTTGATTGGGCGGTGCGCTGTTTCCGACTGGCGAGTGCGGTGGCTCGGGACGAGACGCAGATCCACACCCACATGTGCTACAGCGAGTTTGGGGACATCATCGAGGCGATCCAAGCGCTCGACGCGGACGTGCTCTCGATCGAGAACGCGCGCAGCGGCAGCGAGCTGCTGGAGGTGTTCCGCGAGCGCGGGTACGACAAGGCGATCGGCCCGGGCGTCTACGACATCCATTCGCCGCGGGTGCCTGCGGTGGAGGAGATCGTGGCGATGCTGAAGGCGACGCTGGAGGTGCTGCGGCCGGAGCAGGTCTGGGTCAACCCGGACTGCGGACTGAAGACACGCCGCTGGGAGGAGGTGCGGCCGGCGCTGGCAAACATGGTCGCTGCCGCGCGGGAGCTGCGGGGCGCGCTGGTGGCGGCAAGATGGAAAGCTGGTTGATCGGATTCTCACCACGAGATCGCGCGAACAGGGGCAGGCAGACCGTCCGGCACCTTGACCGTGCGACCCGGAAGTACGTGGGCACGGTGCGCGCGTGACGCTCGGGTCCGCGCCGCATCACTCCGGTGGAGCATCGAGCGCTGCGAGGGGTTGCCCGTGCAAGCCATGGCTCTCATGCGCCATAGGGTCACGCACCCCGCGATGCCTTCGCGCTCATTGCATGAGCGAGCGCCGGCACCATGCCTTCCTCACGGCACCACAACGCATCCTGCCCAATCCGCGTGGAATCAGCCGAAATGTATGCGGGAAAGGAGGCGCCCTTATCCCCGCAGGGCCTGCACGACGCTGACGCGCGCCGCGTTGATTGCCGGGAGGAGCCCGGCCATGAGCCCAACCACCAGCGCGCCAGCCAGGCCCTGCAGCGCGCTGCTCAGTGGTAGCGCCGTCGACGGCGGGAGGGGCAGGCTCTCCAGCACCATCTCGCGCGCAAACAACTCCACGAGCACCGCCGCTAAAGGAATCGCAATCCCCGCGGCCATCAGCACTTCGAGCAGCGTCTGCACGATCACGCTCGCGAAGATGCGCCCCTTACTTGCCCCGAGCGCCCGGCGCAGGCCGAAATCCCGCGCGCGCTCCCGCACGCTCGCCATCCCGACGCCCAGGATGCCGAGCCCACCGATCGTCAATGCCACGATCGTCACCACCCGTGCGGTCACGTCCTGCTGCGCCAGCACCGGAGCCAGTTCATCACCCTGATCAGCACGGGTAACCCGAAAGACCGGCTGGCCTTGCGCATCCTTCACCGAGGCTACTAGCTCTTGCAGAAAACCAAAATCAGCAGGATTCACCCGCGCGACCCACGAGATGCCCGGCGCGTTGCGGAGCAAGTCTAGCGGCGGATCGCTGGCGATCACCGCGACCGGTGCGTTGCCGAGCAAGAAGGCATTGGTTGTCGTCGAGACGACACCGTCGATCACCATGGGCTTCACTACGCTGGATTTCGGATCAAAGGTTCCGGTCAGTTCCGTACTGTAGCCGAGCACCTGCCCGACCGCTTGCTGGTCGGAAAGACCCAATGCCTCTTGCGCCCACCCCTGGTTGATCACCACGTGGAGGACGTCGGAGTGGGCTGTCTCCTCCGGCCAGGCACCCGCAATCATCTCCACGATCCGGATCCTGCTATAGGTGGGAGAGAGGAGGCGAACGCCATTGAAGACCGGCACCGCGCTGTATGTCAGCTGCACGGGCACGTTGATATCGGTGCTGAGCGCCCAGATGCCATTGGCTCGCAGCGTCGCTTCCAGCCGGGCGGCATCCTCCAACGTGGCAGGCCCAGAGTCCCGGAAGATCGAGACGGTAATCGGCAGACCATACTTGCGCGCCAGATAGATGGCATTCGCATCGCGGCTCAGCACGCCCGCGGCATCCACGAGCACCACGGCCACTACCGCCGCGACCATCCCCGCGATCGCGGCAAAGGTGCGCAGCGGCTTGGAACGCACGTCCAGCCAGGCAGCAATCAGATCTCCGATCATGCCGGCCGTCCCTCCATCCCATCACGCAAGATCCCGCCGGCAAGCGTAAGGATACGGTCGGCGCGGCTGGCGATCGCCCGGTCATGCGTGACAGTGACAAGTGCCACTCCCCGTGAGCGAACGAGGCCGAACAAGAGATCGAGAATGCTCTCCCCCGTGGTCTCGTCGAGCGAACCGGTCGGTTCGTCTGCGAGAATCACTCGCGGATTGCGCACGAGCGCGCGAGCGATCGCGACGCGCTGCTGCTCACCACCACTCAGCAGATGCGGCATGGAGTGAGCACGGTCGGCCAGGCCTACCTGCTCCAGTAACGCCATCGCCCGCTCCATGCGCTCCCGGATCTCCTGGCGAGATCCGAGCAGCAGCGGCTCAGCCACGTTCTCGAGCGCGGTGCGCCGGTCGAGGAGGTGGAATTGCTGGAAAATGAAGCCAAGGACCTCACCGCGCAGCCGGGCGCGCTGGGCATCGCTCATCATCCCGGCATCCTTCCCTTCAATGCGGATTGTGCCGCTGCTTGGCGTGTCGAGCAGGCCAAGGAGGTTGAGCAGGGTAGTCTTGCCAGAGCCAGACCGGCCAACGATCGCGAGAATCTCCCCCGCGGCGACGGTCAGATCCACGCCGCGCAGGATCTCGAGCCGGTCTCCGGACGGCAGCGCGAACACCTTGGTCACGCCAGCGAGCTCAACGACCTGTGTCACCGCTGGCTCCGGCTCCGCTCGAAATCGGCTTGCGTCGGGTTTTGCAGCACCTTCTCACCCGGCTGCAGCCCACTGAGAATCTGGATGTTGAAGACATCGGAAGCGCCGAGCTCGACATCGCGGACTTCCGTGGTGCCGTCATCGTGCACGACGATCACCTGCCCACGCTCCGCTTCACCGACAACCGCCGTCACCGGCAGTGCTTGGGCGGTAACGGGCGTGGCCATCTGCAGCACCATCGTCCCGGCCATGCCGGCGACAACGCGGATGCCGGCGGGGATCGCGCAGCGCATAACCACCCCGGCCACATCTGGCGCGAGCTCACGCGCCGAAGTGACCGGAACCGCGCCAGGCATGCCGGCGGGAGCCAGCCCAGCCCACGCGCAGGCGAACCCGGATGGCCCTCCCTTAATCCGCGCCTTAACGGAGACCGGGGGATCGAGCAAGCGGTAGGCAAGCTCGTCGGGGGTTGCTGGCGCTTGCAGGAGCCAGCCCTGCTCCCCCTGCACGACGACACCATCGGCCGAGACGACGGGGACGATCGAGGTCTCAGACAAGGTGACGGTCGCGCGCTGGTCCAGGGTGATAGGCGGCAGCGGGGCGGTCACATCGGCGGTCACGCCATCATTCGTTGTGAGCTGGGCGACGATGTACGACACCGCCGCCGCGACGAGCACCCACGCAATGAAGCGGGCGAAGCGGCTGAGCCAGGTGATCCGGCTGGTCATACTCAAAATGTCCCCTCCCTGGAACAATTGTGGCGGCGGCGTTGCGCAAGCGGGCTGCTAGGCTGGTGGCGTCGCTACTGGCGTGATGAAGGCGATACCCTGGCAATTGGCGGTCACGTCCTGCTGCATCAGCGCCGGGTCACCGAGCTCAGCCGCCTCGATCATCTGCCGCAGATGCTCGCGCACACTCTGATGAGACATGGGATTTTTCAACGCGACCGTGCGCAACTGCTCAAGGCTTTGTTCCATCAGCGCTGCATCCCCGGACCGGTAGGCATCTAGCCACGTCATCTCCCACGCGCACCGGTGGGGAATCCCGATGATGGTGAATTCTCCGCCGACCTCGAAGACGGATCCCTCGGCGCCATATTTGGCATAGCCATCGAGCAAATGATCCGGATCCACCTGGTAACGGTCCGGCCAGACGTAGGTGGGATAGAGCGCGGCGACTGCCTGCTTGAACTCCTCGAAGGTATAAAATCCGTCGCCGTCCGAGTCGAAGTTGGTTCGGCCCGCGGTGGGGAGCGCAGGTGGCGCCGCGGTGGGCGCAGTGCCCGCGGGCACGCTCTTGACCACCTGCTTCCCGGCAGGCGCTGTGGAAATCACCAAAGCGGAGGATGCGGGCGTGCCCGCGCTCGCATTGCCCGGCGAAGGAAGAGCCCCTGAGCCAGGGGTGGTTGCCACACCGGTGGCGGCTGTTGCATCCGGGGTTGTGCTTGACGAGCCAGCACTACCCCCACACGCAGCAAGAAGCAGCATGACGATGGTGAGCATGGACACGCGGGTGAGCGTAGAGTTTCTCAGCACTGAATAGATCTCCCGCGGGCTCGCGCCCCGCCGGCCCGAGCCCGTGCTCCTCGGCTGGAATGCGCGATCAGTCCCACGCGAGGTCGCCGTTGAAGTTCCCTGCGCCACTCGCGGTAACAGTGAGCAGACAGAACACGGTCGGGCTAGAGTAATAACGAACAGGTTGCCAGGAGCCAATGAATTGCTCGTAGATCGGTCCGGAGTCACCTCCCATGCAATTATGCGTCCCGAGAAAGAGGCGCATCGGGCTTGACTCCCAATACTGCTTGAACGCCACCTCCGGACCCGGAGTAGGCGGATAGGTCACGTATCGTTGAGTGTAATAGAACGTCACTTGTTGATAGGCATAGCCACCAATGTTCTCGTAGCCTTAGGCGAAGACACCTGCTGGAGCAAGCGCAATAGCGCAGGCGAGAGCAAGAAGGAGAAGATGTGGTTTCCTCAGCCGCGGTGTCATGGCATTCGCTCCTTTGTGTGCTCGTCGCTTTGAGAATGGTAGCCAGAGGTTTCAGCAAGCGCGCTGCAGCAAGACGCTCTAACAAGCCATGGCAGCTACGTTGATAAAAAAAACACAAGGCGCTTGTCAAGCGGCCGCTCTGGACCGATCGTATACCACGTCGGGCACGATCGGCAAACCCCTCATGGAACGCCGTTTTGGCGACACAAATCACTCTTTCAATCAGAATTCGGTGATACATCGTTTCATAGACGCCATGGGAATGAGCTCATCGCTCCACTCCCCAGCAGGGCAAGCACCCTCTGGAGCGGCAATGACGTTCCGCGGAATAAGCGCAAACACGTGGGCGATCACAGGCCATCCTGACTCCGGGTTATCCCGGTGGTATGAGTCAGGAGCGCGAGATATCGGCCCACGGGGGTCAGGAATCGTTGCTGCTGGGACGATACCGTGATCTCCCCTCTCCCATCCTGGGATCCCTACCCCTGAGCCTATCGCCCCTGCCTCTGGACCGTCTCCTCGCGGCCCGTTGTGCCGCCGCCTGCCCTGTGCCAGAATAGCGGCGCCGACGATCGTCAGCATGGTCGCTGGCTTGTTCGCTCCGGCGGCGATGCGGAGCGCACAGGCTCATGGAAAAGGAGGAGCCGGAATGGCTGGGAAGCTCGACCTTATCGCAATGCTACAACAGGCAAGCCCGATCACTCGGCGCGAGGTGCTGAGGCGGGCAGCCATCGGCGGGATCTCTGGCCCGGCGCTCCTGGCGCTGCTGCGCGCCGATGGCGCCACGGCCACGCCGGCTACCGCTCCTCGCCACGCTCACAGGTTCCAGGACGATCAACCCAAGCAAGGCGGCACGCTCGTCCTCATGGGCCACCAGGAGATTTCCAGCCTCTCCCCCGATGATGCCGGCCCGACCGTGCACTGGGTAATGGTGACCCAAATCCACAATGCCCTGGTGGAAATGGATGAAATGCTCCAGTTCAACCCGGTACTCGCCGAAGCGATGCCCGAGGTGAGCGCCGATGGGCTGACGTATACGTTCAAGCTGCGCCAAGGGGTCAAATTCCACGACGGCGAGGAGTTTACCTCGGAGGACGTCAAATACACCTATGAGTGGTACATGAATCCGGACAACGCCGCGATCAACGCCGTCGATTTCGAGGCAGTCGAGGCGGTCGAGGCGCCAGATCCCTACACCGTTGTTGTCCGCATGAAGTACCCGTATGCCCCGTTCTTCGCTAGGGTAGCAACGAAATTCATCGTGCCGGCGCACTATCACAAGCAGATCGGCGAGGCAGAGTACAAAGCTAAGCCCATCGGCACGGGGCCGTTCAAGCTCAAGGAGTGGCGCGCAGCGGAATTCACGGAGGTTGTCGCCTTTGACGATCACTTCCGGGGCCGCCCGTATCTAGACGGCGTCCGCGAGGATATCGTGCCCGAGCCATCCGTGCGGGCGATCGGGCTGGAGACCGGCAAGGCCGATTCGTCGGTCTGGCCGTTGACACCGGAAGACAACCTCCGCCTCGCTGAAGATCCCAATTTCACGGTGTTTATCACCTCGAGCTTCGCCGTCAACCATTTCCCGCTCAACAACAAGAAGCCGCAACTCTCCGATAAGCGCGTCCGGCAGGCGATGATGTATGCCATCGACCGGCAAACGGTCATTGACGAGATCTTCCAGGGCACAGCCCAACTTGCGACGGCCAATCTGTCGCCGGCAATGGGGCCGTATTACAACCCCAATGTCAAGCAATATCCGTACGATCCAGAGCAAGCCAAGGCGCTCTTGGATGAGGCGGGTTGGGTGATGGGTTCCGACGGGATCCGGGAGAAGGACGGTCAAAAACTGTCATTTGTCTGCACCACGATCACCGGCGATCAAACGCGGCGGCCCGAAGCCGAGCTGGTTCAGCAATATCTGAAGGCAGTCGGGATCGATATGCAGCTTCAGGAAGCGCCAGTTGCGACCATCCTCGAACAGATGCGCAAGGGCGAGATGGATGCCTCGCTCTTCAACTGGACCTACGGCGGCGACTACGGCGATCCCGACGATGGCGGCACGCTCCGCTCGAATGGCGGCAGCAACTTTTCGCACTTCGAAAACGCGCGCGTCGACGAGCTGCTTGATGCTGGCCTGCGGGAGATTGATCCTGAGAAACGAGCCGCGATCTACCACGAGATTCAGGCGATCGTTGCCGAGGAAGTGCCGTTCCTCTACATGATGTACTGGAACTGGTACAACATCTTCAACAAGCGGGTGAAAGGCTTGCCAGAGCAGGCACTGGTTGGTGACAACCTCTACGCCAAAGCCTACCAGTACTGGCTCGAGCAGTAACGGAGAAGCGAGGCCGGGCCGCAATGCTGCGCTATGTCACGCTGCGCCTGGTGCAGGGGGTGGTGGTCATCTTTCTGGTGAGCATCACCTCCTTCATCATCATGCAGATCGCGCCGGGCAGCCCGGTGGACATCATGGTCGGGGAGCAGCAGATCACTCCAGAGCAGATCGCGGCCATCGAGCGCAAGTGGGGCCTGGACAAGCCATGGTATGTCCAGTACTTCACCTGGCTGGGCAATGTCTTTACCGGCGACCTCGGCACCTCGGTCGTACGCACGGGCGAGCCGGTCCGCGAGATGATCTTCGAAGCGGCGCCGGAAACGCTTAAGCTCAACCTGCTCTCCCTTTGCTTCTCGCTCCTGATCGCGGTGCCCGTCGGCGTCCTGGCCGCGGTCAAGCGCTATTCGCTCTTTGACTACCTGAGCATGGTGGGAGCCACATTAGGCATCGCGCTGCCCAACTACTGGGTTGGACTGATGCTGATCATCGTCTTTGCCCTGAAGCTTGGCTGGCTCCCACCCTATGGCTCTGACTCGTGGAAATCGTTCATTCTCCCAGTCTCGGTGCTGGCATCCCAGGAGATGGCGATCCTGGCCCGCCTTTCACGCGGAACAACCTCCGAAGTACTGGGGCAGGATTACGTGACCACGGCTCGTGCCAAAGGCCTGCGCGACCGGGCCGTGATCTGGCGGCACGTCGTGCGCAACGCCCTGCTGCCGGTCGTGACCATGGTCGGGTACCGGATCGCGTTTATCCTGAGCGGAACCATTGTTGTCGAGACGATCTTCGCCTGGCCTGGTTTGGGGCAGCTCTTCTTCAGCTCGATTGACCGCAAGGATTACCAGGTGGTGCAGGCGATCGTGCTTCTGCTGGCCACCATTGTCGTCGTCGCCAATCTCGTCACCGATCTGGTGTATGCCTATATTGATCCGCGCATCCGCGTGCGATGACCACGAATGCTGGCGGGAAGAACCCTGCGCCATCCCGCCGGGCGGCACTGGTGGCCCCCCCTACAGGGGTCAGGAATGGCGAACTGCTGACGGCTGACTGCTATCGGCGATTAGAGGCGGACCATGGCGATTTCGACTATCGGCGATTAGAGGCGGACCATGGCGATTTCGACGGCAAGAGATGAACGAGCGATGCGGCCAGTGTTCGGCGCGGCACCAGCACGCCGGAGCGAGCTGGCCCGCGCCTGGCGCCGGTTTCGCCGGTACAAACCCGGACTTGCCGGAGGAACGATCGTTCTGCTCCTTATCTTCATGGCCATCTTCGCGCCGGTTGTCGCGCCATATTCGCCGACCGAAAAGGTCGGCCGCCGGGCAACGCCACCATCAACGGAGTTCTGGCTGGGGCTGGATGAGATAGGCCGCGATGTGCTGAGCCGGCTGATCTATGGGTCTCGCGTCGCCCTGATCGTCGGCATCGGCGCGATGGCGATTGCGCTCGTCATCGGGGTAACGATCGGCGCGGTCGCTGGGTATTTTGGCGGGAAGGTTGATCAAGCGCTCTCGCGCCTCATTGATGCTCTAATGGCCTTTCCCCTGCTGGCGCTCCTGATCACCCTGGCAGCACTCTTCGAGCCGCATCTTCGCAATGTGGTGATCGTGATCGGCGTGACAGTCTGGGCCTCCTATGCCCGCGTCGTTCGGGCGGATGTCATGAGCCTGCGCGAGCGGGACTACATCGTCGCGGCGCGGGCGATCGGCGCGCGCAGCCCGCGGATCATCGCCAGGCACATGCTGCCCAATGTACTTGGCCCAGTCATCGTCTTGGCCAGCCTGGATGTCGGCAGCATCATCATCCTGGAATCCGCACTGTCGTTCCTCGGTCTTGGTGTCCAGCCTCCGACGCCTTCCTGGGGCGGCATGCTCTCAGCGGGCCGCTCCCTGATGCGCAATGCCCCGCACATCGCCATCGCGCCAGGGATTGCGATCACCGTCACCGTGCTCGCCTTCAATTTGCTCGGCGACGGGCTGCGCGATGCCCTGGATCCCCGTCAGCGAGAGTAAGGGATGAGCTAGACGCAGGGGAGGTGGTTGGGGAGACATGGGAGGCAGGCGGCCCCTGAAGGTCGGATTGCACTTGCCAGAAACCGAGCGTATCGCTCCCTGGCGGGAGCTCGCGGCGATGTGCCAGCTTGCCGAGGACGCTGGCTTCGACTCGATCTGGGTTCCCGATCATCTGCTCTATCGCTTCCCCGGACAGGAGCCGGCCGGCCCGTGGGAAGGATGGTCGCTGCTCTCCGCGGTGGCTGCCGTCACCCGCCGCGTCGAGATCGGCCCGCTCGTGCTTTGCACCAGCTTCCGCAACCCAGCCCTGATTGCCAAGATGGCCGATACCCTGGACGAGATCAGCGGCGGACGGTTGATCCTCGGCCTCGGCGCGGGCTGGCACGAGCCCGAATATCGCGCCTTCGGATTCCCCTTTGAGGACCGTTTTGCCCGGTTCGCAGAGGCCTTTACGATCATCCGGACACTGCTCCACGACGGCGCGATTGACTTCCAAGGCCGGTTCTACACGCTGCGAGAGTGCGAATTGCGCCCGCGTGGTCCGCGCCAGCACGGTCCACCGCTTATGATTGGCACGCGCGGCGAGCGGATGTTGCGGCTGACCCTGCCCCATGTCACCTACTGGAACGCCTGGGGCCGCTGGAATGGCAACACGCCAGAGGGACTCGCGCCATTGATCAGCCAGCTTGATGCAGCCTGCTTGGCAGTGGGACGCGAACCAGCAACGGTGCAGCGCTCGGTGGCCGCCTTTGTCCGCCTGCCAGGCGGGACCTCCCCGATGCAAGCGCCACCGATTACCGGCTCCCCCGAGGAAATCGCCGCCGCACTCCTCCGCTTCGCGGATCTGGGTATCTCGCATATCCAAGTCGTGCTCGATCCGATCACATGTCATGGGATCGAGGCGTTCGCTCCTGTGCTTGAGCGTGTGAGGAGTCGGGAGTCAGGAGTCGGGGGTCAGGGCAAGAGTCAGGGAGAACCGACGGCTAACGGCTGATAGCTGACAGCTATGGGCTGTGACCGAGCCGGCTTCAGCCGGGTTTGTCTGGGTAGCGCGGGGGTTGAGCCCCGCGCCACGCCGGGAGCGATGCATCGCGCCCCTTCACGTCTCTGACCCCTCGGAGAGGCCACAGGTGCCTCCCCTACGATATCCTGGCTCCTGACTCCTGTCAGCGAGCGGCTCACCATGAGTGGTAAGTAGGGAGGAATCTCTTGAGCGAGGCAGAATCGAGAGCGCGAAAGCGTCCCCTCAGCGTCGGCATCTTCATCACCGCCATGGCGGGTGGCATGCGCGATGGCGCTTTGCGCTGGCGCGATCTCCGTACCATGGCCGAGCGCGCCGAAGCGCTTGGCTTTGATTCGTTCTGGATCCCAGATCATCTTATCTTCAAGAATCCGGGCGAAGCGCCTCATGGTCCATGGGAGTGCTGGTCACTGCTGGCGGCGCTCGCCGCATCAACGTCGCGCATTGCGCTCGGCACGGCAGTTACCTGCGTCGGATTCCGGGAGCCTGGCCTGCTCGCGAAGATGGCCGGCACCGTGGATGAGATCAGCGGTGGCCGGCTGATCCTCGGCCTTGGCGCGGGCTGGCATGAGCCGGAATACCGTGCGTTCGGCTATCCGTTCGAGAACCGATTTGAGCGGTTCGACGAAGCTGTCTCCATCATTCGCACGCTGCTACGCGAAGGCAGCATTGATCATCAGGGCCGGTTCTACACCCTGCGGGAGTGCGAACTGCGGCCACGTGGTCCCCGGCCACAAGGGCCACCAATCATGATCGGCGCGCTTGCGTCCAAGCCACGCATGCTACGCCTGGTCGCCAAACACGCCGACTGGTGGAATGGCTGGCTGCTTCACGGCCGGAGCCATCCCGAGGAAGTACCCGCGCTTCGCGCCGCTGTTGATGCCGCCTGCGCCGCGGTTGGACGGGACCCTGCCAGCCTGGTCCGGACGATCGGCATTGGCATTGATCAGCGCCCAGCGGGTGAGCGACCAGAGTATCCCGCCG
>FWPU01002525.1_pt1 | contig 11442 bp, 5 predicted proteins | sample 2228361 | NCBI WGS metagenome assembly FWPU01 (sample SAMEA103939777, study PRJEB20133) | metagenome | reverse complement strand
ACTTGCACGGCAAGGAGTCCCGTCTTTCAAACGCAGGGGTGGTTCAAGACAACCCAAAGAAAGGATGGGCTCTCACTGATCGGTCACGAGCGAGTGGGGAATGTCCTCGGGTGCCGGATCCTCGACGCCCCGCCCGAACCCCGCTAGACTGTCAGGGCGTCGGCCCCAGGAGGCGCTCTTGCACGCGGCCAATCTCGGGCGCTACCTGTTCCTGTTGCGGACCTTCCGAAACGGCCCCGCCCTGATCCGCGCGTACCGACGGGGCCTCCCGGCGGGCGAGGCCGTCCTGTGGAGCGGGGCGCGGCTGCTCCATCCCCCGGACCGCGGGGGGTTCGTGGGGACAATCCTCGAGGTCTGGCGAGACCGCGTGTACACCGCGGGGTTCTACGAGCCGCTCGACGGGGACGTGGTGGTGGACGCGGGCGCGCACGTGGGGCTGTTCTCGCTGATGGTGGCCCGCGCCAACCCCCGGTGCCGGGTCGTGGCCCTGGAGCCGTTCGCCGAGAACCACGCCTGCCTCGAGGCCAACGTCCGCACTCTCGGCGCGCGAAACGTCGAGGTGCTTCGCAAGGCCGTCGGGAAAGGCCCGGGGGTCGCGGCCATGCGTGCCGTGGGCACGCGCTCGATTGACCACGTGATGGCGCCTGCGGTCAGGGGCAGGGGCGACGAGGTGGAGGTCGTGGGCCTGGAAGGGATCCTGGCCCTCGCGGGCGTGTCGAAGGTCGCCCTGCTCAAGTGCGACGTGGAGGGCTCGGAGCGCGATGTCTTCGAGGCCGCCAGGCCCGAGGTCCTGGTCCGATTCGAGCGGGTCGCCCTGGAGTACCACGACAACCTGCGTCCCGGGACCTTGCGGGTGCTCCTGGAGCGGCTGCGACCGACTCACGAGGTCGAGGTCCGGCCGGAGCCCGGCCAGGAGCACGGGCTTCTGCTCGCGCGGTTGCGATCCTGACTGCGGGCCCAGGGGGAGAGGGGGATGCGAACCCGCTGGACGTGGGCCTTCGCCGTGGCGATCGGTCTCCTGTACGCGGCCGCCCTGAACCCCTATTACCTCCCCGACACCTACGACAACGTCCTTTACCATGGGGCCGCGCGATCCATCACCGCGGGCGAGGGCCACCGGTTCGGCGGCGAGGTCGTCACGGACTGGCCGCCCCTGTTCCCGGCCCTTCTCGCGGTCCCGGACGTCGTCGGACTGCACGGGGTCCTGGCCGCCAAGGCCGCGGTCCTGGTCCTGGCCCTGGCCGGCCTCGCGCTCGCGTGGCGCCTCGCGCGCGCGGAGGACCGGCCCTGGCCTGCCCTGACCGTCGCAGGCCTCGCGCTTGCGCCCACCGGTTTTCAGATGGGCACGCGCATCATGGCCGAGTGGCCGTACGTGGCCGCTTCGTTCGCGTTCCTTCTGGCGCTGCGGCGGGCGTGCGAGCGGCGCGACCTCTCGTCTGTCGTCGCGGCGGGCCTCTTGCTCGGGGCCGCAGGCCTGACGCGCTACACCGGCGTGTTCCTGGTGGCGGCCGTGGGATGGGAGGCGGTCCGGGCCCTGCGCGAGCGGCCCTCGGGCACGCCCGCCTGGCGCCGAGTCCTGCCCGTGCTCGGGGTCGGGGGCGTGGGCCTTGCATTGTGGCTCGCGTGGGCCTTCCTCCTGGCCGGCGCGGCCCGCGACCCCGGGGATGCGGTCATGGAACCCCAGAACCTCGCGGCCTCCACCTATGGCCACTTCCACCCCTTCGCAGTCCTCCACGCCGCGGCCAACCTGTTCTTCTGCACGCAGTCGGTCCTCGGGCGGCTCGGGGTCGCGGGGCTGGCGGTCACCGCGGTCGCCACGCTGCTCGGCGTCTGGGGCCTGGCCGCCCGCGTCCGGCGCGGGGCCTTCCGGGCCTCGGACGCTTACGCCCTGGCCTTCCTGCCCTTCCTCGCGTTCTACGAGCGCGGCGAGGTCCCCTCCCTGACCCGCTATCTTTTGCCCGTCGGGCTGTTCCACCTGTCGTGGGTCTTCGAGGGGGTACGCGACCTCGCGAGGCGCCTGCCGCCCCTCGTCCCCTCCCCCGCGCGCCTCGGGCGCGTCGTGGCCGCGACGTGGCTTTCAGCCCTGCTCGCCGTGGACGTGGGGCTCCTGACGGTGGGCAAGCCGGGCGGCCCCCACGGGGGCCTCTCGGTCCTGGCGAGCCCGACCCCCGAGTCCTTCTATCGAGGGGCGTGGCTCGACCTCTACCGCGCGTGCTCCTTCATCCGCGAGCAGCCCGAGCCCGGCCCGGTAAGCGGCCTGCCCGACTCGACCCGCTACCTCGCGGCCTGGACTGGCCGGGACCTCGTCGAGACGCGCGACGGCTCCCCTGTGGACCCGGTCCGCTTCTCGCGGGTGGTCTTCCTGGTGGCGCCCGACGATTTGCCCACCCTGCCCGGCTTCACCCCCGCGGCCCGGTTCGGCTCGCTCGCGGTGTGGCGGCGCTTGCGGATGCGTGCGCCTCGACGTATCAGCACTTGAGGTTGCGCCTGCTCTTCACGCCATCCGCCAGGGCGCAGTTCCTCGCGGCCATCGGACGCACCCTCCAGGACCCCCCTCTGGCCGCCAGGAGGTTTCGTCGCAAGGCGGAGCGAACGCTTCGACGCCTACTCGATTTTCCGGAATGCGGTCACCGCCTGCCCGAGTCCCCGAACCTGCCCTTCCGCTCGCTCACGACCCGGCGCCGGTGTGGGGCCGGGGGTGGTCCAGGCGCTCGCGCAGGCCCGAGGCGCGCAGGGTCGGGGTCCGGGTGGCCTGGGCGATGCTCTGGGGCGGGGCGAACAGCGTGACCTTTGTGCGCGCCCGGGTCACGCCGGTGTATAGGAGTTCGCGGGTCAGGATGGGGGAGGGCGCAGGCGGCAGGACCACGGCCACGGCATCGAACTGGGAGCCTTGGGCCTTGTGGATCGTGACCGCGAGCGCGTCCTCGTGGGCGGGCAGGCGCCCCGGGGCGAACGCCCGCACGGTGCCAGGCTCGCTCCCCTCGAAGAAGACGCACAGCCCCTCGGGTCCGGCCACGGCGACCCCGGTATCCCCGTTGAACAGGCCGGTGGACGGGTCGTTCTGCGTGACCAGGACCAGGCGTCCCGGGAACCACTCGCCCGCGGGCCGGCCCCACAGCCACCGAGACGCGAGGTCGCGCAGGGTCTCGCACCCGAATGGGCCGCGCCGCACCCCGCACAGGATGCGGAAGCGGCGCGAGGCCGCGATGGCCCCGGCCGCGTCACCGGCCGTCACGGCCTCGACACAGGGCGCGAGCCCGCCTGCGGTCAGTTCCCGCAGGCGGTCGCGCCAGGCCGAAACGAGTTCCGGGACGACATGCTGAACTGCGCTGTCCCCCCGTCCGAGCACGCGGAACACCTGGTCCTCGTCCCCCGAGACCACGGCCTGTGCGAGGTCCGCGACCGCGCCCCCAAAGCGCCACACGCGGCTCAAGTGCACGCGCAGCGGGGCCAGGGGCGCGGCCTCGCACAGGTCCGCGAACACGGCCCCGGCCTCCACGGAGGCCAGTTGGTGCGGGTCCCCCAGCAAGATGATCGGGCAATCCGGCGGGGTCGCCTGCAGCAGTCGCGAGGCGACCACGAGGTCCATCATGGAGGCCTCGTCCACGACCACGGCCTGGAAGTCCCGCGGGCGAGGCGGGGCGAAGGGCCGGTCCGGGTTCAGGCCGAGGGCCCTGTGCAGGGTGCGACCCTCCCGGGGGAAGCGGTCGCGGAGGTCGGGCGCGAGGTCTTGGGCTGCGAGCCCCTCTCGTACGGCCTCGGCCAGGCGCGAGGCGGCCTTGCCGGTGGGCCCCAGGAGGGCGAAGCGGGATGGGTCGCGCCCGGCGCGGGCCAGGGCCGCGAGGATGCGGACCGACGCGGTGGTCTTGCCGGTCCCGGGTCCTCCCGAGACGAGGACGAGCCCGCCCTCCAGGGCCAGACCGGCCGCGCGGTCCACGGGGTCGCGGGCGTCCGCCTGGTCGGCCCGGGACTCCGAGACGCGGGCGAGGGCCTGGTCCGCCAGGGCGATTTCTTCCAGGTAATATCGTTCGAGATATAGGCGCGTCCCGTCGAGGACCAGGGGAGTCGCGCCGTCCGGGCCCTCCCGCACGAAGGGGGCGGACCGCAGGGCCTGAAGCCAGGTCCCGAGGTCCGGCCAAGTCCAGTCGCCCGGGTCCGCCTCGAAGGTCGCGCGCGCTTGCGAGAGGTCCAGGCAGACGTGCCCCTCGCGCGGGGCCCGGCAGGCGAGCGCCGCTCCCAGCAGGGCCTCCGCGACATCGAAGCCGCTCAGGCGCGCCAGGGTCCGGGCGAATGCGGCGTCGAAGGGCTCGCACAGCCCGGCGCGCACCGCACGCTCGAGCACGTCCCCGCTCATCCCCAACTCCCAAAGGCGCCACACAGCGCCTCGACGAGCGCGGCGGACGGCCGGTCGTGGAACACTCCGGTCCGCCCGGACCCGTCGAGGCCCCGCAGGAACAGGTAGAACACACCGCCGAAGTCGCGGTCCCAGTCGAACCCCGGGGTCCGTGACGATGCATGGCGATGGAGCGCGACTGCATACAGGTGGTACTGGAGGAAGTAGCGCGAGGCGAGCATCTCGCGGTCCAGGGCCGGCGGCGCGTAGTCGGCGAGCCGGGGCCCGAGGTCGTTGGACTTGTAGTCGGCCAGGTACCACCGGGACCCCACGCGGAACACGAGGTCCATCTGCCCGGACAGGAACCCGCGCACGGACGGCGCGGGGAGGTCGCGCACGGACGCGGCGAACCGGCCTCCCAAGGCCCCGCCGTGGCGCTCGAAGGCCCGGGCGAGGTCCTCGGGGGACACTGCCTCGCACCGCCCCAGGAGCCCCCCGGCCACCGGGAACAGGAAGGAGACCTCGTTCATCCGGTCGGAGCGAGGGACGTCGCGCAGGCGCACGGGGCCGTCGGGCGACGGTAGCGGGGTGCGGAGGGCCCCAAGGACGGCCTCGCTCACGGACCCCGACAGGCCCTCGACATCCAGTCCGTACTCGGCCAGGACCTCGCGAATGACGGGTTCTGGGTCATCGCAGGCGAAGTCGAGCCGCTCGAACACGGTGTGCAGGCAGCGGCCCGCCATGCGCCCGCGCGGGAAGTCGCGCAGGAGCGCGTCCCCCTCCCCTTCCGGCCGCGAGGCGCGCACCACGTCGTCGTCCCCGGGCTCCTCGCCGCCGTGGCCCGCGACCAGGCGCGTGAAACTGGTCCACTGCCACGAGCGGTCGAACTCCCCCGGGGGGAAGGGCGTGGCCGCGACCGCGCGAGCCCCCTCGCCGGCCGGAGGACGGTATCTCGGGGCCTCCCGCGTCCAGTCCACCGCCGCGACCGCGATGGTGTCGTTCGAGGCTTCAGGAAGCGCGGACAGTTCCGCCTCCGCCGCCGCGTCGTCGAGTTCCATGTAGCGGCAGGGGATGGCCTGGCCGTCCCCGGGGTCGGCAGGCGGGAACAGGAGCCAGCCCAGGGCGGAGGCCTCGCCCCCGCCCTTCCAGCTCGGGACCCAGTACACGAACGTCTGGTGCCTGGCCCGGGTCAGGGCGACATAGGCCATGCGCAGGTTCTCGGCGAAGACCTCGCGTTCCGTCGCGGTCCACGCCTGCCCCCATTCGTCTTCAGGCGAGACGCTCCGGATCGAGACCCGGAGCCGCCCGTCGGCCCCGTCGTGGTACCGGACCGCCACAGTGTTGTTCGCGAGCAGGAGCCCGTCCCAGAGGTACGGGCAGAAGACCACCGGGTACTCGAGCCCCTTGGCGTGGTGCATGGTCACGACCTCGACGGCGTCCTCGTCGCTTTCGAGCCGGATCTGCCGGGCGTCCGACGACAGGGTGGGCCGGCTGCGCTCGCGCAGGAACCACGCGAGCAGGGCCTCCGGCCCGAGTCTTTGCCCCGACTCGGCCACCTGGATCATCTCGGCGAGGTGCAGGAGGTCCGTCACGACGCGCTCGCCGCCCGCGAGCCCCACCAGGCGTGGGAGCACGGCGCGCTCGTGCAACATCGCCCGAAACATCGGGCTGAACCCCCGCTCCCGCCACGCAGCCTCCCATCGCCGGAGGTCGTGGTCCAGGCGCGACCATTCCTCCTCGCGGGCCTCGATGTCGAGGACCTCCGGAACCGTCATCCCGAAGAGTCTCGTGGTCAGGGCGCTGCGCACCGCGGCCCGGTCATCGGGGTCCACGATGGCCCACAAGACGAGCGCGAGGTCCGTCGCGGCCTCGGACCTGAACACGTTCGCCTCGCTGTGCAGGACGCAAGGGATTCCCCGCGCCCGCAGCGCCCGCTGCACGGCCCAGGCCTGCTCGTGCTTGCGGACCAGGACCGCGATGTGTCCGGGTCGTAGGGGCTTCCAGCCGTCGGACTCCAGGACCTCTGGCGCGCTGGCCAGGAGGCGGGCCGCGTCGTCGGCCACGACCTCCGGCAGGCACGGCTCCACCGCGTTCTTCGGGATGGGGCGAGTCCCCTCGATGGAGAAATCGGAGCGGCGCACGACCCGGATCACGAGGGGGGCGTGCCGCCGGCCCGGGTCGCGCAGGCGGTCGTCCCGGTGTTCCGGCGGGACCTCGACCTCGTCGTAGGCGATGCCCGCATCCCAGAATGGCCGGGTCGCCCGCCCGTACAGGGTGTTGAGCGCCTGCACGAGGCGCCCGTCCGAGCGCCAGTTCACGGGCAGGGTGAACCGCCGGTCGGCCTCCTCGCGCGCCGCGAGGTAGGCGTGGATGTCCGCCCCCCGGAACGAGTAGATCGCCTGCTTGGGGTCCCCGATCAGGAACAGGAAGTGCTCGGGGCTCCTGAACACCCTGCGGAAGACCTCCCACTGGACCCCGTCCGTGTCCTGGAACTCGTCAATCAGGGCCGCGCGGAACTGGCCGCGGATCGCCCGCGCCAGCGCCTCGCCGTGCACCTCGTCCCGAAGCGCATCCCGCAGAAGCACTAGGAGGTCCTGGAAGGACCACACGCGCGCCCGCCTCTTGCGAGCCGCGAAGCGCGCGCGGATGTCCTCGACGAGCCGCTGGGCCAGGCGCGCCTGGAAAGCCCGGTACCGGCTGTTGAGCCCGGAGACGGCCTCACGGAAGCGGGTGACCCGATGGAACAACGGGTGCTCCGGGGGCTTGCACCCCTCCTTCGTCGCCGAGCGGATCGTGTCCGAGTCGTGCCACGCCAACTGGTCCGGCAGGTCGGAGAATGGCACGGTCGTCGCTTCCAGCCAAGTCCGGACCTTCCGGGCGCGTCCCTCGATCCACCGGGCTTGGTACTTCTGGCCATCAAGGACCCTGGCCTTGATGGCGGCGCGCTGCGTCTCGAGCGCGTCGTGCTCCCAGCGTTGCCAGTCGTCACGGAACTCGCAAAACAGCGCACACCATGCCCCGACGTCCGGCTCCGCCTCGTCGCCGGCGGGGCTCTCGACGAGCGTCGCGTCCGGGTGGTTGCGCAACCCCTCCATCGTCTTGCGCAGCGTCTCCCGGAAGTTGTGGTGGCGCAGGGCAGCGGCCAGGCCAGGGTCCAGGCCGTTCATGGCCGCGGCGTACGCGTCGTCCATCGCCTCGTCGAGGAAGGCCTGGTCCTCCTCGGCCACCTCCGCGTCCAGGTCCACGCGGGTCTCGACGGGGTGGCGCTGGAGCATCCGCTGGCAGAAGCCGTGGATGGTCGAGATCGCGGCGTCGTCCATGCGGGCCACGGCCGCGCGCAGGCGCTCGACCCGCTCCGCCAGGGTCGGTCCCGGCGCGCTCGCGAGGTGGGTAAGGACCTCGTCGGCCTGGACGTCCGGGGCGGCGAGGCCGGCCAGCACCTGATCCAGCGCCTGGGTCGCCTCGCGCAGCCTCTTGCGGATGCGCTCCTTCAGTTCTGCGGTCGCGGCCACCGTGAACGTGACCACGAGGATCTCGTCCACCCCGAGCCCCTCCTCGGCCACGAGCCGCAGGTACAGGCTCGTGATCGAGTACGTCTTCCCGGTCCCGGCGCTCGCCTCGAGCAGGGTCACGCCGCGCTCGAGGGCCATCACCGGGCTGAACCGCTTCGCGCCAGCGCTCATCCCGCCTCACTCCCCCATCGCGTCCAGCACCGGCCGGAACACGCGCTCGGCCAGGCCCTCGAAATCGTGGTCGCCGGGCGCCCGGACCTCCTCGGGCGACACCACCTCCCCGAAGGCGAAGCGCACGAAGGCGTCTTGCGCCTCGCCCGAGTCCTGCCCCCAGGCCTTGCGGGCCTCTTCCAGGGCCTGCTCGCGGTTCGCGGGGCCACCCGCCAGTGCATACGCATACGAGGTCCTCGGAAACAGGGGCAGTGGTACGGTGCGTCCCATGCGGTACAGGGCGACCAGGTCCTCGAGGAGCGCGCGGGCCTGCTCGCGCCTGACCGGCCCGAGCGAGATGGCGGGCGCCTTCTCCGCCCGGCTCACGAGCACCGCTGTCCCCGGGTACGAATCGAGCGCCACGGTGGCCACGAGGTGCTGCACCCACAGGGGCAAGAGCCTCGGCTCGAACGACGAGGAGAACGTCACGGTGGCAAGCCCCTCCCGAAACAGGTTCGGCAAGACCCCCTCGATGCGCGTGCCGGCGACCTCGATGCCCACCTGCTCCTGCGAGGGCCGCCCGGAGACCCTGGCCCGCACCTGCTGGACCAGCGGCACGGCCATGCCCCGGACGACCTCGAACTCGATGCCCGCCAGGACCCCGGGCGGCAGTCTGCCGGCCCGGCGCAGGCGGTGCAGGACGGCCGCCGGGGCCTCCTCGCGCAGGAGGGCCGCCGCGACCTCCTCCCCGACCTCGAAGCGGTCGAGCCCCTGAAGGGTCATGGGCTCCCGGTCCTCGACCGCGACCTCGCCCGGCTCCACCTCGATGCCCAGGGTCCGCAGCAGGTGCCGGGTCGGGTGAGCGAAGAACCGGCACAGGTCCGACAGGGCCACGGGGCCTTCCTCGCCGGCAGGCAGGGGCCGGTCAAGGCGGGGGCGAGGCTCCGCGCGCTCGCCGCCCAGGAGGACCCGGGCCGCGGCTTCGTACCGCCGGTCGAAGGCGGGGAGGTCCGCGCGCGCGAAGACCCGCGGGCTGAAGGGCTGCAAGGGGTGCCGGACGACCACGCGCTCGCTCGGCCTGGCCCCGTCCGACAGCGTGAAGGACGCGTCGAGCGTGTCGAGCAACTGCCCCACGGGGACCGCCGGCGGGATGGTCGCGTTGTCGTGGACCCCGAGCCCCGTGTACGTGATGATCAGGTGGTCGCGGGCGGACAGGAGGGCCTCGAGGAACAACTGGAGGTCCTCGTCCCGCGGGGAGCGGTCCCCGCGCCGTCGCTCGCGCCCCAAGAGGTCAAAGGAGAGCCGCTGCCCCTGCCGCGGGAAGGCCCCGTCGTCGAGCCCCATCAGGGCGATGACCCGGAAGGGCAGGCTGCGCAGGGGGACCAGGGCCGCGAACGTGACGCCCCCGCGGAAGAAGGCCCCGGCCCCGGAGGGCGCGGCGGCCTCGCCCTCCCAGACCGCGAGCCAGGCCTCCGGTTCCAGGGGCCGCGAGAGGCCGCCGGCGCTCTCCTCCAGGACCCGCCGGGCGGCCTGCCTGGTCTCGAGCGCCCATTCCTCCCCCTCCCCGTCCGGCGAGACCATGCGCGCGAGGACGTCTCCGGTGAAGCGCACCCAGTCGTCCAGGGGCCTCGGCCCGCGGGCGCGGCGCACCAGGTCGAAAAGGGTCTCGCAGAATGCGACGAACCGGGCCAGGGTCCCTCCTCCGCCGCCCGCGGCCAGGTCGCACGGAAGCACATCGGAAAACAGGCGGCAGCCGTCCCCGGCCATGGCGAACCCGAGCAGGAGCCGGTCCAGCCCGAAGCGCCAGGTGTGCTCGTCGCCCGGGCCCCCGTGCTCCGCGCGGTGGCACCCGTCCAGGCCCCACCGGATGCCGGCGACCCGCACGTACTCGCGCGCGCGGGCCAGGTCGTCCACGGTCATTCCGAAGCGCCGCGCGACCAGGGGCATGGCCAGGAGGTCGAGGACCTCCGAGGCGGGCAGGCGTCCCACGGCCAGGTCTAGCACGCGCGAGACCACCCGGGCCGCCGGGTTCTCGTGGGCCACGCTCCGGTCCGCCACCTGAAAGGGGATCCGCGGGAAGCCGGCCTCCGCGCCCCCGTCCCCGAACACGGCCTCGATGAGCGGGGCATACGCCTCGATGTCCGGGGTCATCACGAGCACGTCGCGGGGCTGAAGCGTTTCGTCGGCCTGGAACAGGGCCAGGAGCGCGTCGCGCAGGACCTCGACCTGCCGCATGGGGCCGTGGCAGGCGTGGATGCGGATGGTGCCGTCGTCGCGCTCCAGGGGATGGGGCTGCTCGGGGAGCCGCGCGGCGAGGATGTCGCCTTGCAGGCGCGAGAGCATCGTGCTCGCGCGCCCGGGGGGCTCCTCGAATCGGTCGATGTCGCAGGTGCCCTCCCAGCGGTCCCTGCACGACTCCAGGGCCTCCTGGAAGTCCCGCGACAGGCGACCGAGGGCCGCGAGGAGCGGGTGAGGTCTCGGCTCGCCGTCGCGCGCCTCCCCGCGGCGCAGGGCCCGGTCTTGCTCCGCCGGGGTCATCGCGTCCCCGAACCACTCGCGCGACGGCGCAAGCACGAACAGGTGCACCTCGCGATGGCGCGCGAGGGCGTGGAAGACCTCGAGGTGCATGGGGGGCAGCGACGAGGTCCCGAACACGCACAGGCGGGGCGGCAAGCCCTCGACAGACACGCCAGCCTCCGCCATCCGCCGGAAGAACGCGTCCAGGCGCTCGGCGGGGTCGGGCGGACCGATGCGGGCCCGCAGCGCCCTCCATGCCTCGGCCTGCCAGTCGGACGCGCCCTCCCCCCAGTCCCACGCCCGGATGACGTCCGGGCGGAAGACGAGATAACGGTCGAAGGTCTCGGCGAGGCGGCGGGCAAGGACCACCTCGCGCCTGCCGGCCGCGAACGGTTGCACCACCCCATCGAGGTACGCGACCAGCGGCGCGAACTCGTCCCGGGCGAGCAGGCCCGGCAGGGCGTCCAGGAGGACCCACGCGAGCCTCTTGGCCGTCCACGCCTCCGGGGCCGGGTGGGGCGCCACCGCGTTCAGGGCCTCCCGGACCAGGTCCTGCGGAAAGAGGAAGCGGAGGTTCGCGGCCACCCCGAGGCCCTGGGCGACCTGCATCATGACCCAGCGCTTCATGCCGCTGCTGTGGACCACGACCCAGTCGGGTGCGAAGGGGTCCGGGGCGGCAGGACGGCGCAGGACCTCGCAAAGGCCGTGCGCCAGTACCTCCATCCGGTGACTGCGATGGATGGTCATCATGGGCAGAAACACCCCGATTCCACGCACCCCACGAGGGCGATCCTCGGCCGAGCCCCGGCACGGTTCATGCCGACTTCCGAGTCTTCATTCGGAGGGCCGGTGCGAGGCCGGCGCTCGGGACCTCCAGCAGGACGGCCGCCGGGGCATGGCCTCTTTCCGCTCGAGTGTCGCTGACGGATT
>FWPU01012301.1_pt1 | contig 11445 bp, 8 predicted proteins | sample 2228361 | NCBI WGS metagenome assembly FWPU01 (sample SAMEA103939777, study PRJEB20133) | metagenome | reverse complement strand
AAGCGAGGACGCTTATGCTACGTAGAGCAAGCGTCCCCGCTTGCTCAGGCAGGCCAAACACCTCCGGCACGTCTGGACAGGCGCGAACGCCAGTGCCACCGTACGGCACATCTGCACAAGCGAGGACGCTTATGCTACGTAGAGCAAGCGTCCCCGCTTGCTCAGGCAGGCCAAACACCTCCGGCACGTCTGGACAGGCGCGAACGCCGGTGCCGCCGTCCGGCACATCTGCACAAGCGAGGACGCTTATGCTACGTAGAGCAAGCGTCCTCGCTTGCTCAGGCAGGCCAAACACCTCCAGCACGTCTGACTTACGAGCTGTTATTCGGTTACCGGCCTAGACTGGCACACGTGGAACGCCAAAGCGCAAGCCGAGTGAGGGAGCCTCGGTTGGGCAGGGTAGCCCAACGTACGAGCGGCCGTCGTGTAGGCGTCCATACCCTGCACTCGGCGATTGAGACTTGCCTCACAACATCCATGACGTAAGTTAGTATTGGCGGTTCGCCAAGGGGAGGGCTGGGCATGGCCCGCAGGTTTTGGACAAGCCGATGAGGAGGTTTTGTGCATGGGGCGCGTATTTGCAATTTTCCTAGCGTTGGCGTGGGGGCTCGTTGCATGTGCAGATTGGTCGGCAGCGGTGGGTGGTGATTCGTCCGCCGAACAGCTCGCAGAGCTGCAAGGCAAATGGGTTATCGTGGCATGCCGCCACGATGGCCGCGTCTTCCCGCCCTTGCAAGGTGCTCGCGTGCAGTTCCACGAGCAAGAGATGATCCTCATGCTGCCCAACGAGTTCATCAAGGCGCGCCTGGCTGCCGAAGTGGTTGAAGATCAGCGCACCATTAATTGCGAGTACCTTCTGGGGCCAGATAAGGGCCACACGCGCCACGGCCTGTACGCCTTTCATCAAGATTGCTTGTACCTTTGCCTGGGGCCGCTGGATGGGCCGCGGGCCAAGGACCTTACCTGCCGCCGGGGGAGCCATCGGCTGCTGCTGGTACTGCGGCGGGAAAACCCGCATGAGTGGGACCTGGCACGCTAGCAGGGTAAGCCGCATGCGATCAAACTCGAAGACGCGAACACGCGCGTCGAGAGGATAAGGGCGAATCGTAGCATCGAGCAGCAAGGTACGGGCACCGGCACGGCATGCACGCGTGGCATACAGGTCCAGCGTGCGGGTATGCCCTGCCGGGATGAGAGACGCGGTACCTTGTCGCGGCTGGCTCAACTGCGTGTTGCAGAGCAACTCGTTGGCTCGCGGGCGTAGCGGCGAAGGCGTTCGAATGACGGCCGAAGGGATATGCGTGGGACGGTCGTCGGCCTGCTTCCGCACCCGGAACAGGCTGCGCTACCATATGCGCCCTACATTGGCGACAACCCCGTAGGCCTGGCTTCGAGCACAACTATTCGCGCTCTTCCGGCGCATCGCTGCCTAGCGCCAGGGCATATGCCATGGCGTGGCTACGGCAGTGTGAGATGCTGACGAGTATCTCGCGTACGCCGAGCTGTTCGACCAAGTCGCGCACAGCACCGCGTAGGGCCACCTGGGGGCGGCCCTGTTCGTCGTTGCGCACCTCCATGTCTCGCCAGCTTATGCCGCGCCGCCAGCCTGTACCGAGCGCTTTGAGGATGGCCTCTTTGGCGGCCCAGCGGCCGGCAAAGTGCTGCGTGGCCTGCTTGCGGCTTTGGCAATAGCGAATCTCGGCCGGCGTGTACACGCGGTTCACGAACAGTTCGCCATGCCGGTCGATCATTTGGGCAATGCGCAGGCATTCTACGATATCGGTTCCGATCCCCACGATTCGCACCGGCACCTCCCACAAACTGGCCAACTAGGCGTCGACGGGCTCACGATGCCCCTAGCGCTATCTTGCTCTGAGGCCGCCTCATTGTAAACGGCTGTGCGAGCTTGCTGCGGCTTGGCACCGCCGGTTACGATTGTGGCTGGCACTCGGCGGAGCACAGCTTGTAATCGTGCTTCTTCGCGGACGTAGGAAGGGTTGGTGGGCCTGACCAGCCTTGGCCCTAGAAGGTTTGTTCCAACTCTCTGTTGTAGATCGCCGCAGCGCAGTGCGGCCTCGGGGGCGCAGAATTGCCAGGTGTGATGCATGCCCAATAGCGACGCCACGTGGGGAATCGAGATCGGGCAGTGCGCGCTCAAGGCCGTGCGCTGCGAGTACCAAGCGGGCAGTCTCGTTGCCACGGACTTCGACGTTGCCGAGTACCCCAAGATCCTCAGCCAGTCGGACGCTGACAGAGATCTCTTGATCCGTCAGGCGGTTGAACAGCTTCTCTCTCGCCATACGCTGCGGGGCGAGCGTGTCGCACTAGTTGTGCCGCGGCAGCTTGCGCTGGTGCGCTGCCTGAAGCTGCCGCCCGTACAGCCCACGCAGATCCCCAAGATTATCGAGCACGAGGCGCGGCAGCAGATCCCAATGCCGCTGGACGAGGTGGTATGGGACTACCACATTTGGAACGATTCCCAGCCAGACTCGAGTGGTGCACGGGAGGCGACGCTGGTCGCCGTGAAGCGCGAGGCGGTTCGCGAGTTGCTGCGGCCTCTGCTCGAGGCAGGCATCGAGATCGAGTGCGTGCAGGTTCCACCTCTTGCGCTGGTCAACTTTGCCGTTTTCGACCAGATCGACGATTCGCCGGGCGCGGGCAGCCGCATGCCGGCCGATCCTCTGCTGATCTTGGCATTGGGAACGGATGCCTCCGACATTGTGATCACGAACGGCCGCTTCCTGTGGTGCCGCAGCATCTCGCTTGGCGGCAACCACCTCACGCAGGCCATTTCTCGGGGGTTGAATCTCACATTCGCCCAGGCTGAGCAGATGAAGCGGCATGCCTCGCGTGCAGAGGATCCACGAGCTTTGTTTCTGGCTATGCGGCCGGCAATGCAGGACCTGGCTGGCGAGCTGCGGCGGTCGGTGGGCTATTTTGACACGCTTCATCCGACACGAAGGGTTTCGCGGGCGATCGGACTGGGAAACGCTTTCAAATTGCCGGGCCTGGAGCGTTTTCTGAGCAAGGATCTTGGCGTACGGCTCGAGCGAGTCGATCGCTTTCGGCGGCTGGGAGGGGAGAGGGTGGTCGAGTCGCCGAGGTTTGCCGAGAACGTGCCTAGCATGGGCGTTTGTGTTGGCCTATGCGTGCAGAGCCTGTGCGGAGAGGCCATCCGCACCAATCTTCTGCCGCCCGAGTCGCGGCGCCGGCGGTTGAGCAAGCTGGGGCGTGCGGGGGCCACCACGGTTCGATCGGCAGCGGAACATGTATTTGCGGGGACGGGCCGAGGGTTCCCCTTCGACATTTTGGCGGTTTGTGCGCTCGTGGCACTCAATCTGGGGTTGTTGGTCTGGAAGGTTTCTGGCCGCCGGCAGGTTGAGCTGCCCGTGGTGCCGCCCGCAGCCGAGACGCGCTCGGGGCCTGCGGTGGGAGAAACCGTGCGTCTGAGCGGCCGGTTGCGGATGGTAGCCGGCCACGAGGGAGAATTGCACCTGGTGGGCGATGGCTTCGAGGCGATGACAACTCATCTCGAGTTTGGCCGAGAGCTGGCCGGGTATCGCTGGGCTCCGCAGGGAGAAGAGGCAGATCTGGTCGTTGTTACGGGCGTGCGTTTGAGCGACGGCATGGCCGGCTACCGTCTGTTGCCGGGGGTGCCGCTCATCGACCTCAGGTCGATCGAGAAGGCATCAGACGCATCGAGCCGCGCTGAAGTGGGGCGTGCCTTGCCGGTGATGGATCCTACGCATCCGGCGGCACGCGACCCTCTCTGCTGGCTCGCGTGGGCCGTACCAGCGGTGGGTGAGCAGTGCAGTTTTCCGGCAGTGGTGCGCGCGGTGTATCGAGACCGTGTGGTGGCGGCAGCCCTTACGGCGACCGCGAACGATCAGGCTCATGCCGTGCTGCGGGGCGGTGCGCCTGGTCTTGTGCGGCCGGGAGACGGGATCTTCGTCACCGGCACGGTAGCGCGCGATGCGACGCCGGGGAGATTGGTCGTGCTGGTCAGCGAGATCCGCGTCGTAGCTGGAGGGACTGGAGAGGGCCCTGCGGCCGGAAACGCCGATGCCCAGGGCACGGAGCCATATGCTGGCCTGCCACAGGAGGTGTACGACGATCCCGAGTCGCACCTTTGGCGCGAGGTGCGGCTCGTGGGCGAGTATGCAGGCATTGCCGGCAATGTGCCACACCAGAGGGCGATCGTCTTGCAGCGCTGTCCAGGCCCGTTGGCAACGATCGCAATACGGCTGCCCGTGGAGTGTGATGGCGACGCGCTCGTACAAACGTTGGCTCACGGAAGCGAGCTGATCGTACGTGCGGCGGTGAGCGGCGGCAGCCATGGCAACGCGGAGTTGATGCTCACCAGGCTGGCGCGCGTGGGAGATGAGGACACGCCGCTGCAACAGTTTTCGCTCGATGTGGCGCGTGCCCAGCCGGGCGTTTTGCTGGCCAGGATAAGCAGAAACCGGCTTGGCAGCCTGCATTCGATGGACTACAAGGGGGGCCTGGCCGCCGTGGCAGACGGCGGGGGACCTGCCACCGTGTGGGATGTAACAACACAGCGTGAGGTATTTGCGACTCCCCAACAGCCGGAGGGCGCCACGTGTGTGGCTCTCAATTCCAACCTGCTTGCCGTCGGATATGCCAGCGGCGCCTGCCGCGTATACGACGTGGCCCAAGGCTCCCTGGTTTACGAGCAAACCGATCTCCCAGGCAACGCGGTGCAGCTCATCTCTTGGGACCCATTGCCAGACGGCGTCGAAAACCTGTTCGCAGCCGGGAACGTTGGAGCAGTGTGGATCATGCAGCCTGGTCCTGACGCAATAGCCACAGTGCTGCAATTGGACGGTTCGGTCAGCGCTGCGGGATGGCTTTCCGGAGGCGAGCTGCTCGCAATCTGCGACGGTCCGCAAGCCACGCTTTGGCGTGGGCCCATTGGCCCGAGCGAGGTGTTAGGTGCCGACTTCGACTCGCAGGCGCCTGGTGACATGCCTGACGCAGAGTTGGCTCTGGCGCTTCCCGCGCGGATTGCCGCTGCAAGTTGCCATCCCATTCGAGCTTGCGTGGCCCTGGCGGCAGGCAGCCAAGCAGTGGTCACAGGGGTGGGCAGCCTCGGAGCAGCAGAACCGAAGTATGTGTTGCGCACTTTCGATGGTCTCGAGGTAAATGACGTGTGTTGGGACGGGTGGGGCAGACGCTTGGCCGTAGCCTCGGGCACGGGCGTGCAGATATGGGACGAGTGGGGCACGCCCCTCCTTTGGTTGCCGATGGCGGGCCAGCCGGTCCGCGTGCGGCTGAGCGAAAGCGGAGAGAGTCTCGTCGTATTGTGGGCAAACGGCAGCGTGCGGCATTACGGGCTGGGCACTTTTCTGGAGCCGATGGGGCCTCCGCAGCAGCCATGGGGAGTTGCTGCGGGCGAGCAGGAAGACCCACCGGGTTTCGAGCCCCCAGGGGTTGCTGCTGGCCCGCGTCGGCGGGGCGGCCCGATGCAAGGCGAGCCGCCGGCAGAGCTACCGGGTGATGCTCTTGGCGGCGATGGTACGATGGGACCAAGCTTGCCCGGCCAGCTCCCCGAGTCTGCGTTGCCCATGGGCCCCGAAGGCGACCCGGTTTTTGAGGCAGAGACATTGCTGCAACAAGGCGAGCTGTTCGCTGAAGTTGGTCAGTGGGACGACCTGCACAGCATCGTAATGCAGCTCGACAACATGGAGTTGGACAACCAACAGCAAAGGCGGGCCAAGGCCCTGCGCGAGCGGTTGCGTAAGGCTGCCAACTCGGCGGTCGCTCAGGCACGTAGGCTGGTCTCGCGAGCCAGGCGCAACGCCGAGATCTGGTCGCAGTGTGTGAGCTTGTTGCAGCAAGCGCAGGCCTGGGATCCAGATGGCGCCGAAGGCCGGGCGTACCAGGCGGCTGACAAATTGCTTGAGCAATTGTACCAGTACGTTCCCGACTCTTGATGGATAGACCATCTGCTCGCTGGGCGCCTCCGATCATGCCCAGAGTCGCCAGCCTGCGCGCAAAAGTCTGCCGGCCGCGCGGCGGTGGAGGAAGCCTGCCCGAGCGCTTCAGTCCCTTGGCATGGTTGGCGTGGACAGAGCCTGCCGCCGCGGCCCGCTACGCTCGATGCGCAAACGGGAACAGCGGCCCGGCATAGCAGGCTGCGGCGCCCAGCCGCTCCTCGATCCGCAAAAGCTGGTTGTACTTGGCCGTGCGATCGGTCCGCGAGAGCGAACCGGTCTTGATCTGCCCTGTGTTCAGCCCGACTGCCAGATCTGCAATCGTCACGTCTTCGGTCTCGCCGCTGCGGTGGCTGACCACGGACGTGTACCCGTGCCGCTGGGCAAGCTGGATGGCGTCGATCGTTTCTGTAAGCGTGCCGATCTGGTTCACCTTCACCAAGATACTGTTGGCCACACGCTCGTGGATACCGCGGTTCAACCGCTCGGTGTTGGTGACAAACAGGTCGTCTCCCACAATCTGTACGCGGCTGCCGAGGCGCTCGGTAAGCAGCTTCCAGCCCGCCCAGTCGTCTTCGGCGCAGCCGTCTTCGATGGAGACAATGGGGTACTTGCTCACCCACGTCGCTAACAGTTCCACCATCTCTTCGCTGCTGAGATCCCGGCCGTCCACGCGGTACGTGCCGCGACTGGCGTCGTACAACTCGGTGGCGGCCACATCCAGGGCCAAGGCCACCTGTGTGCCAGGCTGGTAGCCCGCCGCCGCCACCGCCTCCAATACCACGTCCAGCGCCGCGGTGTTGCTGGGCAGGTCCGGTGCAAATCCCCCCTCGTCTCCCACGCTGGTGCGCAGCTTCCGCCCGGCCAGCTTTTTCTTGAGCTGCTGGAAGATCTCGGCCCCGCATCGCAGCGCCTCTGAAAACCGCTCGAACGCTAGCGGCATGACCATGAACTCTTGCACATCCACGTCGTTGTCTGCATGGGCGCCGCCGTTGAGAATGTTCATCATCGGGGCGGGCAGCAGTCGGGCTGCCGTACCCCCCAGGTAGCGAAAAAGCGGCAGCCCCAACGAGGCCGCGGCAGCGTGCGCCGTAGCCAGCGACACGCCCAGAACAGCATTCGCACCAAGGCTCGCCTTGTTGGGAGTGCCGTCCAGTTCCAGCAGCATGCGATCGACCACGCGCTGTTGCAGGGCATCGACGCCACGTAGCGCCGCGGCTATGGTTTCGTTCACATTGGCCACTGCCCGCGCTACGCCCTTGCCGCCAAACGCAGCTTGATCCGTATCTCGCAGCTCCCATGCCTCGTGGGCACCCGTACTTGCCCCGCTGGGCACTGCGGCCCGGCCCAGAGAGCCGTCTGCCAGCCGGACCTCGACTTCCACGGTGGGGTTGCCGCGGCTGTCGAGAATCTGGCGGCCGTACACCTGCACGATATCGGTCTTCATAGCACGTGAATCCTCGCAGAGGCTTGTTCGCATATGCCGGACCGCATTGTACGCGCTAACTGCTCGACACAACAGCAGCACGGAACGGTCCGACACAACAACGCAACAGGCCGGTTCGCCTCCGCGCAGCGCTGTCGTACGGTTCCCCCCACAGCTCGCCGATACCCCGGTGGACCGCGGCACTGGGGTCGCTGCGCCCTGCGGCATGCGGCGACTGAGACGCACGGCAACGGCCGGCTCGCAGGCGCCTTGCGCTTCGACGGCTGGGGGGCAGCACAGGGAGCCAGCCCACAAGCTGCAAGTCTCGGCTAGCTTGCCTGCCGGGCTACTGGCCAGGCGGGCGCGACCTGCTGCGGTCAGTTGCTCTCATCGTACAGTGTTTTCGCGCTGGCGGGGTGGTGCAGCGGAAACACGTGCGGCAGTTGACGTGCGTCTACTGGAAAGGCAGCCTCTAAAGCAATCTTGCGTCATGCAGCCCGTTTCATGGCGCCAATGGGACGGACCTTGAACCGCCATTGCAGCGACGTGCCGCTTTCCAAATGGCCATTGCAGAGCGAACCGTGACGGGCCGAGGCGCTGAACAGTGCCGAAGTAAACGTCCATCAGCACCAGGACATCAGGGAGGCTGTGGCGGAATGGCTTAGCGCTCGCTAGCCCGCCATACTATAGGGAGGAAATCATCGTCCCCACTACCGGGCCTGTGTCGGTGGAGCGCTGACTGATAGGCTACAGCGGCACGCCCCAACAAGATCCTCTCTGCACCGCCGCGCCGCCAGCCCGGCGGCGGACCCTGGATGTTGTTCACGCGGGACGCAGGAGCCGGGTTCTGCCTCCCCCGCGTCCGTGGAGCCGTGACGGATGCCGCCACCACTTCCCCCGTGTGCCCCTGCTTGATGCACCGCGACCGTAGGCGCGGATTGCAAGCCGCGTGGCAGCGTGCATACGCCCGCAGTACTGCTGAACGGTTACAGCAGTGCTGCCCTGTAGTGAAACGTGGTTGGCGGGACGCGGTACTGTGCGCAGGTTATAAGCGCCAAGGCGCAACCCACGCTACTGGGCCTCTTTTCCGCCCTGCTTGGGCATGCGTGGACGGCAACACGTGGATCTTCGCCGCCGGGCTGGCACCCGGCGGTAGCAAGAGAAAATTATTGGGGCGTTCGGCGGTAGCCTGCGAGTCAGTGCTCCACTGACGCAGGGTCGGTGGTGGGGGCGCTTCGTGGCTCGGGCAAGGCAGGCGTGCTCAGCGCACCGCACTGCTTGACGCACAGCGTCAAGCAGTGGCACACGGGTGCGTACGCGCACTTGGCCACGCGGCTTGCAAGCCGCGTCTACCGTAGACGTGCGTCCGGCAGTGGCACACGAGCGTTGCAGGGGACCCGCAGCACTTGTAGTCCGCGTGGTGCGGACAGGCCATACGTTCATTGCCCGGCACCTTCACCAGCCGGCCCTAACCCATTCCGTCACAGCCCCTCCGACCCCCTGGTGCCGGTGGACGGTTACCTCCCGAAGCCGTCCTCATGCTGTGGAATGCCCCGGCCCGCTTCGCTGCTCCTTCCCTGCTGCTCTACTGCCGGCTAGAGCAGCAATCGGGGTGAGTGGACACGGTTCGTATTGTTCCTGGGCAGCGTCCAGGGTCTGCCGGCGACAATCCGTGCCATGCTGTGCCAGGCAGCGACAGGCTGAGGTCGGGAAAGTCGGTTTCCCGGCGATGCGGCAGCTTGGGCTACATCTCCTCGAACCGATTCGGGAGCGTCCCAAACTTGTTGGCAGCGTCAAATAGCGTTACTAGTTCGGAAGGCGGCTGCGGTCCGATCCGGGAATTCTTCCCGAACATGGCCACCGCGTACCCGCCCGGAGCCGGCGCATCGTCCGTGGCGTAGTGCTCGGGCTGGTTCGAGAAAACGAGAACATCCCACGGATCTTCCTCACCCTTGCGATCAATGCCGCGCAGGATCGGATCGGCGAACTTTTTGAACCACTCCGGAGTTCCGGGCGCGGGTGACACTGATGGAAGGTTCAAGTCCAAGAAGATTGCGAGCAGGTGCCGATGGGGCTTCTTCAGCGCGTCGTTGATGAGTCCCCCCAATCGCGTGCGGATTTCATCATCAGGCTCACGCGCGCCAGCCATCCCAAGGACGCCACTGCGGTGCTTGCTCTTTGCCTCAACGCAGATGCTCACACCTGTCTGCCGGTGGGTTGCGGTGAATTCGGTGTGCTTGCACGACCTGTCCGACTCGTCCTCGTACTCGATGTCGAAGCCCGCGCGGATGCACGTCGCCGCCGCGAATAGTTCGTGGCGCGCACCCTGGTACTGGTCCCGGAGCCGCAGCCGGTGAACCAACTGGTCCTGCAAGGCAGAGTGGTGGTGAAGAGCATAGGGGTCGAAAGCCAAAAGCATGTACGCCCGCATGGCTGCGCTCGGCGCGACGACGAATACCCCGTCAGGGCCGGCCTGTTGCTTCATCGTCGCCTGCAATCGACAGGTGCTGTCATACCACTGCATTACGGGGTGTCGGTCGGCGAGCGGCTTCGCTAACTCAGCCTTGCCCTAGTCCGGGGTCATAACGTACTTCAGGTAATCCAACAGGAAGTCGCCCGGGGTCTTCCAGTTGGCAGAGTTGAGGAGCTTGTTTCCAAAAGCGACCCACTTCTGCCCCTGCCAGTCAGCGTGGATCGCGGGACGGACCTGCCCGAAGCGAGCCTGGCGCTGACGTTCCTGCTCCAAAACCTCGGCGAGTTCAGGTGGAGGACCGGGCATCTGAGTCACAGGGATGCTGCCTTCGTATGCAGCCCGGCCTTCGCGCAGGCAACACGCACCGAACGTCCTCCCACTCCGGTAGGGGCACAGGGCAAGGGAACGTGCGGCGTCACCAGCAGCGTGCCGTCCTCCCACTCCGGCAGGGGCACAGGTCGCCGTTACCAAGAAGTCGTGGGGTGTTCACTGAATGCCTCGTTGCCGCAGGCAGCCCAGAGTTTCGGCGTTCCCGCACGGGCGCTGCGAGAATTTAAGAGGGCGTCAGGCCGCGAGTCCGTGTTGTTTATTGCCTTCCCCGGAACAGAGCAAGGCTAGCCGGGGCCCAGGGGCGGCAATGAGCGCCCTTGGTCGCCAGCACGGATGCGGCGAAATCTTGCAGGGATGCGAGATCAAAGCAGGTCGAGGAACTGGCGGAGCCGGGCAATTCCCTTGGTCAGTCCCTGGCCTTCGAGCGTAGCGAGCAATTCCTCGGCCGTCTTCGGTGGGTTGCGGAGACTCTCCCGCTGCCGTTTGACGGCGGCGCAGACCGCACCGGGGGCCGCGTCGAGCAGGGAAACCAGGAAGTCATCCGGCTGCTGGGCCTCGATGTCGAAACGGGAGAGCGTTTCCGGCGGAAAGTCAGTCAGGTTGTAGGTCACGATGACTTGCGCACCGTCCCGGATGGCGGCGGCCAGGACATGCCGGTCGTCGGGATCGGGTAACGTCAGGGAGTCGATGAACTCTTCGTGGCCCGTCACAAGGCAATCGCGGACGGCCTCATTCATCAAGGTTCGGGTTCAGGCCAGACGCTCCGGCGACAGCTTCGGATTGTCCTTGAGGACGGTGCGAAGCCACTCGTCGTGGACCAACTCTGTCCATCGTGCGCGTACCAGCCCTGCCTGCGCCAGCCGGATGAACAGATCGCGCAGGGGGGCCGGGTAGAGGATGTTCGCGTCGTAGACGGCGGTGATGGGCGGCTCCATCAATAGCCCATCCCGAGTTCCTGGGCCTCGGCGGTCAGTTGGTCGAGCACCTTGGCCCTGGCCTCGTCGTCCTTCCGCTTGTACGCCATTAGGTCGTCAAAGCGAACGCGGCGGTACTTGCCGACGGTGCGGCAGGGGATTTTTCCCTCATCCAGCAACTTAACCAGGTAAGGCCGCGAGACGTTCAGCAAGTCGGCGGCTTGCTGCGTGGTCAACTCGGCGTGCGTCGGGATCAGGTAACCGTTCACGGCCCGGGAATTGATCTTTCCAGGAATTGAAGAATTTGCGACAACTGGTGCATGTCGCTGGAGATGATCACGGAAGATC
>FWPU01012300.1_pt1 | contig 11446 bp, 8 predicted proteins | sample 2228361 | NCBI WGS metagenome assembly FWPU01 (sample SAMEA103939777, study PRJEB20133) | metagenome | reverse complement strand
GATTTGAAGAAAAGGAGGAAACGAAGTTGCCAGGACAAATCTTCGTATCAAAAGCTTGAGTGAAACCTTCTTCATCATCTCAACTTTCCATTATCCAAAACATACTCATAAACTCCCTCTGTCTTCTCGGCTGTTTTTTCCCAGGTAAATTCCGAGGTAACCAGTCTCCGGGCATTCTCCCCCAGCCTCTTCGCCGTTTCAGTGTCCTCGAGCAGATTAAGGATGGCGTCTGCATAAGCAGTTACATTCCCATTTTCGACCACCCATCCTGTCTTTCCGTGTTCAAGATTCCTGGCGGATCCTTCGAAAGAGATGATCGGTTTTCCAGCCGCCATGTAATTGAGTAGTTTCTGGGGAATTCCGTCACAATCGGTACGAGGATTCAGTGCAACATCTGCCCCGGCCAGATACATGGGAAGACTTTTAAACTCGGATAAAACTACGTCGATATGACCTCGTATACCTAGTACACCGGCCAAGGGCTCATAATAATCAAAAGGAGAATCGGAGACGATAAGAAGACGAACATCCCCACGCTTGTTCAGCACCTCCCTAAAAGCCTTGAGGAGAAGGTCGATTCTCTGATAGGCGGCTAGATTACCGGCATAAATCAAGGTTTTCTTCCCATCAGGGGAGAGCCTTTGCCCCTCAGGCCCAACCTGGAAATACCCAGATGAAACGCCGTTCGATACAACGGTAATATCTTCCGGAGACATCCCGGCATCCTCAATCAGCTTACTCTTTATCTTGTATGTCACTGAAATGACGTGGTCCGCACGCTTGGGGAGCCAACGATCGACACGCTGACCGAATCCCTTTTTTATCCTGCTGGGCCATCCAAGCTCGTGATAAAAGGGAAATTCAGATTCGAGGAGGGTATGTGCATCGTAAATGAGGGGATGCTTCGTTAATTTCCGTACGCAAAGAGAAATAAAAAGCCCCTCGTAATTATGAGCGTGAATAAGGTCGATATCGTATCTCCTCAAGACCTTCAAAAGTTTGATGGCTAAGAGTGAATCTAAGATAATAAGCTTTTGATAGGTCGGGCCTGGGGATAATTTGCCATATGTTTTTATGTTTGGGATACGGTGAATTTGAAAACCGGAGTGGCCAGGGACTTCACCAAGATGATAGGTTACCACATGCACCTCATGCCCTCTCCCGGAGAGGGCTTCGGCCATCCTTAAAATCCTTATAGGAGTCCCCCGGGGATAAGGGAAGGGACAAGCCGCTACCATTGCGATTTTATAACGCTTTTTCATTATCCGCGGTTTTCCTCAAGCCGTTGATTCTTTCGGCGATAAAATCGGCTACTAACTCGGCGTTGGCATCTCGATCGTAGCCGAGACGAAGCTCATAAGCCTGGCTATGCCGGGCCAGGACCAAAGAGGCTCGAAACCTGGAAAAGAGGATGGGAAATTGCCTGGCGATATCTCCAAAATCGAAGCGGAGAAGGTATTCCATCAACTGGGGCAAGCCCACCCCCATCACACAAAGACGAAAAAGGGCGGTGAATGCTCTCCAGTTAGAGATTTTGATAATCCGTGGTTTAGACGAATGTATTCGCTTCCCCACAAAAAGAACTCCGGGCTGGGCGGCCGGGGCGATTTGGTCTTTGAAGTAAACTACGTCTATGAGCGTTTTGGGTTCGTAGTGCGTTCGCCTGAAGGGCTTTAGGTATTTCTCCGGGATAGAGAGAGGGGTACCTTCCGTTACCCCCATACGAATAGGGAATGGGTATAAAATACCGTTTGACGACACCAGAGGAACCTCTTCCGAAAGAAGCGAGAACTTTTTATTCTTCAGGAGCGAAAGGGTAAGGGTCGTCTTTCCGCCTCCCATAGGGAGTAGGCAGAGTACCGCCTTCCCCTCATAGACAACCCCCATCGCATGAATCCGGTGGAGTTTATTTCTGTCGAGCAGCTCCCCTACGCGACTCATGATTATGAGATAACACTTCTCATACAAGATGTCGCGGGATTGGCTGTAAACCTCCACCGAATTACGGGGGTAATCATGGATTACCAGGGCCTTCCCGAAAGAGTCGAAATAGAGCATGTCCCCATGCTTGTAAACTACGGAGTCCTTGGTGTGGTAGGCAGCCAAAGCACCCTCCGGGACCTTATGATATGGAGGGGCCTCCAGGAAGACCGAGACGTTAATCTCCGGTATTTTCTCTTCCTTCCATGCATGAACACGAAAATAGGAAAAATCGCTCTCGACGAAAGAAGATAGTTTTTCGTCGTTCGATACTACTTTTAGGAGAATCCCATGAAAATCAAAGTAAAGAGTCTCATAAGACATGGTCTAGTTCCTTTCCCACCAGGCCGACCGGCTCTTTAGAAGACATGATTCGAAGCTCATTAAAGTTCAATTTTAACAACCATAAGGCAAGGACCGTCTCGGAGATTAAGGTTGTGCAGGCCGCTCCTTGAGCACCCCAGAATGGGATGAAAATGCTATTTAGGGTTATATTGACAATCACGCAGATGAGCATGATCTTCACCACTTTTTTTTCGAGAAAAATAGATTTGGCAACCAGCGAACTGACCATTCCTATATACAGCAAAGGGACGCTCAGGTAAAGTATCCTAAGAACGGAAATAGAGTCGCCGTATTTTGAGCCAAATACTAGCGGTATGATAAAACCCGCCCCCATAACCACTGCCAAAGCAATACCCCCGCCTACTACCCCAGTGATAAGAAGCATCTTACTTAAGATCGTTTGGATCCCTTGCCAGTTTTTGCGCACTGCCATCTCGGAGCAGAGTGGAAAAAAAATCATCCCCATTGGCAGAATTAAGAAACGCGAGGCTTCGAGTAATTTATAAGCGGCTTGATATGTGGCCACAACAGAATAGGGTTTCATAAATCCCAACATGAGTGTATCCACTTTAAAATGAACAAGACCAAGGGCACTCATGAGAAAGAATGGAAATGATATCTGAAGGACCCTTCGAGCAGAACCCTTGCTCCAGGAGAATTTTAAACCTCCGACTTTTCGCCGGAATATTATGAAGGCGATTGATACTAAAAGGGTATTTGCGGAGATATAGCCGGCTAATATTTCGGTTAGGCCACCATTGGAGGCGACAACGGCGATAATTAACCCGACTAAAAACAGTCTTGTACTGACCCCAGCTATTACGTTATATATCACTTTCTTGAGTCCCAAGAAGAGTGCCCCAAAGCTTTGATAGAGCCCGTCTAAAGAATCATAAACCGACGTCAGAAAGATAACCAGCAGGATGTCGGGCTTAAATATGAATGCAAACCCGTTCAAGATGATAAAATATAGACTAAAAAGAAGAAGACGAAGTGATATCACTTCGGAAAAGTGCTGGGATGCTTTTTCCGGGTTAGCGGCAACCTCTCTTATGATATAGTTATCCGTGCCTAGGTTCGCAAACAGGCCGAAAAAGTTAGCTAAAGCAGAGGCGAAGAAAAACTCCCCCATCTCCTCTTTGGCCAGATAACGTGTCAGTATGCTAAGTATTAGATAGCCAGCAACCTTGTAAAAAAAATGTGACGAGGCAGCCAGGAGTAAATCCTTTTTGACTTTTTGCCAATCCATCTTAAATTGAGACTCGTCCTCTTTAGCCCTAAGCGAAGAGACTTGCTCTCGGTTTGAGAGCTTTGCTCTTATTATTTATTGCTAGCATAATTTATGCTACCAATCATCCCGCCCTGAATTATCTAAATTGCTTCACAATGTACTCGGCGGCTCTGATAGCTAATGCAGCAATCGTTAGAGAAGGTTGAACCGCCCCTCCAGTCACAAAGACACTGCTACCAACTATGAAAAGGTTATTCACATCATGGGCTTTTAGATTACGGTCAACCACAGACCTATTTGGATCGTTCCCCATCCTGCACGTACCCATATGATGAAAAGGGAGAGTAAAGTTTTTCTGTGCCTCCTTCCCCCCATGTGTGATTTCAACAGCTTCTAAAGCATCAAATATTTTTTCCATGATCTCAACCGCACTTTTGGCGGTCTCCTTCTCATAATCACCAATTGAATATTTAATCCTGGGTGCTGGATTTCCAAAACAGTCCTTAACCAACGGGTCAAGAGTTATTGAATTGTTTTCATCCGGGAGTTGTTCTAATTCAGCGTTTATATGCACGTGCCGACCAAAGGACTCACGAATTTCCTCCTCTAGGGGTTTCCCCCAATTACCACTATTCAGAGCTATATCGAGTGGCTTTGGCCCAGAATTATTCGCAAATTCTAATTTGATGGAACCTATTCTATCTATATCTTTAGTAGCATAGAACTGGTGGCTTTCCGCCGTACCAAATCCAATTCTATACGGAAAGACTTGTTCTTTTAACCTGCCTGCTACGCTAACATAAGGATGTTCCATGAAATTCTTGCCAACCATACCGCTACTATTAGCCAAGCCATCCGGGAATTGACTGGATTCAGATAACAGCAGTAATCTTGCTGACTCAACTGCATGGGCAGCTAATATGAAAACACGGGCCTTCATTTCTTGTTCTTTTCCATCCGGGTTTACGTATATTACCCCAGTGGCCCTACGGGACTTATCTGTATTTATTTTTATTACGTTAGCATTTGGGATAATCTTGGCATTTCCGGTTTTTTCCGCTAAAACAATATGCACCTCCGCGGTATACTGGGCTAGGATGGGGCATCCATAGCGAGGATATCCGCAAATTGAAAATGCCCGACAAGCCGGTCTATATTGATATTGAATGGAATTCCTTGCCCAAGGCACATGATGCATTACTATTCCAAGTTTATCGCAACCCTTCTTCATAACCGTATCACCATAACTAAACGGGAAAGGGGGCAGCGGGAAATCGGTACTCCGATATGAGGCAAATGGATTATCCGCTAAACCGGAAACACCCAAGGCCTGTTCACCTTTACCGTAATACGGTTCGAGTTCCCCATAACTGATAGGCCAATCATCAGCCAACCCGTACGAAGACTTCATCTTAAAATCCTTCTCATACAAACGCAGCGAACGTCCGTGCCAGTGAAGTGAAGAACCCCCAACCGCTTTTACCCTCGATTTATGTAATTCGTATTTGATTTCACCCGCATTGGTGTAAACATCCCTATCCGGATTATTAGAACCCCAGGGATCTTTACCCCTAAGCAAACATTCTTCCAAATAAGAAAATCTTGCTCGTGGATCATGCCTGGGACCCGCTTCTAGGACAACGACCTTGAGACCTCTAGAAGCCAATTCATAAGCCATGAGTCCACCGGCAAGACCTGCACCTATGATGCACACATCCGGAATATCTCTATTCTTATTCATGACCCGCACTTTAAACTCTGGCTTACTGGGGTGGCAATTCGAGAGGGGCAGAATAATCTCTGGGATCCGTACTTGGTATACCGGGATAATGAGAGTATCCAACTATAAACCATCCCACCGGAGATCTCTTAAACGCCTCTAAAATATCCATTACTACGAAATCTCGAAATGCTATGTTTCTTTTAGAAACAAGGATTCGTTCGAGACGTGATTTTATTACCTCATTTGAACGGTATCTCCATAAAATCGACTCAAGAACTTTGTCTCGTTCAGATAAATTGAGTTCATAGAATTTCCTATCACCTTCGATGACTTTTTTGCTTGCCTCTTCAAGAAGCCTTACCGCATTCCTATATTCTTTTAAATATCCTTTTACATTGTTTGTTTTATGATTTACGTGGTTTCTAATACACTCCTCATTTACCCCAGACTTTTCGGCCGTAGGCATCAGAATTCCGGAGAGGGCGATAATCGTTTTCATTTCTTCATCCGAAAGAATTCCTGAAGGATAATCTTTATCAAGCCGTGGGTTTATAAGACGGACAATTAATTTCTTTAGGGCGTTTAGCCTAACCCTTAACACGAATAATACGGCTACGCCGGTGACTGTGAGCCCCACAAACAAGACAAGAAATTTTCTCCTATTCATCGGGTGGCCTCAAATATTAGTAATCCGACTATGTCGGTTTATCTCTTTAACTTATACGTTAGACCGTATGCAGTTTGTTTCTTAAAGCTCCCAGTATCCTGGAAACTCATGACATGGAGAACGTGCTCTCTCCCCGGTAGTTACTTGAATCAATTCCGTTGGGAAAACCAAGTAGTTGCCTTAAGGTTTGAAGTTTTAGGATATATCCTAAAGAAATCATTTAGGTCTTTTTATGCATTCTCGCACCTGAATAGACTATGCTCGGCATCGTCTGGAATTCCTATTAAATGATTTATCTTCTTGCATCCGATCTTTTCCAGAGGTTCAAAATTAGCGTCTCTTCTGACATCTACGTATTTGATCTCATTCTTCTTAATATATTCTTCTAGATCTTCCTTCACCGAATCCCACAGCACGCATTCTCCTTCAAGATAATAACTCATTCCCGGATAGCGGCTGCAAATTACCTTTGACGGCGCAGTCTTATTTCGGAGATATTCCCCCATCACTTTATAATTCGTTTTATACAGATATTCACGGTTATATTCGAGCATCGCCATCGCTTTTAGAAAAAATAAACAACAAATCAAAACCGTAATAGCCGCAAGTAATCGTTTATTCCGAACGAACTTCGGCAAGATCATATTCAAACCGTAAATACCATAGCTAATGTAAAAGGAAAAGAACGGAACGAGAAGAATTAAATACTGGGTATAAAGATTTTTACCTAAATGGATTGGCAGATACGACAGTAACCAAAAAAGCCAAAATAGATTGACTTTTCTCACATCCCTTTGGTTAAGCCGGGTTAGTGATAGCAAGACTCCAAAATAAAAAAAGATTTTATAAAAGATGCCGAATTCTCTAGAAAAATTAAAATGCCCCTGTCCCAGGTACGGTCTTGATAGGCTATGTATGATATCTGATCCCCATCTATTTATTCCTGTTCGATTTACCACATTATGCTCGAAAATCATATCCCATATGTCACAATTAGGCAGAAAACAACCTCCATGAAATCCATAATATTTATCTTCATTCAATGACAGTAATAAAGGCCAGATCATGAAGATTAAAAACCCTCCTAAAACGCAAAGCAAGGCATAAAAGCAGTATCTTCGTGGGTCTTTTTCACGGCTATTATAAAGAAATAGCCAAGCCATTATTCCCAGGACTGGCAAAATACCGAACCAAAGAAGTATTAATAGATTTATTGCTACTAAGATTCCGGCGATGAGTAATAGTTTAAGCTTTTTTTCATCTACTCCTCTAATCAATAAGTAAATAGAAGTGATCGAAACAAATAACGCAGGCACATGACCCATAAACACTCTGGATAAAGCTATATGCAAAGGGAAAAATGCGAAAATGTAAGCAGATAATACTGCTAATACTCTATCTTTTGTAACGTAATTTACCAACACGTAAAATGCATAGATCGATAGGACTCCGAACAATATAGATACAGCTCTTGCACTTAGTTCCCGATTTCCAAACACCTTAACAAACGCAGTCCCAAGTACGTAAAGCCCAGGAGGTTTATCCATAAGAATGCCGTCTTTATCTGGCATATGATTAATAAATAACAGGTCTTTGTCCTCAATAAAGTTGTTCACGGCAATCATACTATAGCCTTCATCCCATGCTCCACCGACATCAAGACCACCTATTTTGTACATTCTTACAAACAATCCCAATAAGACAGCAAATATTAAAATAAATTGTTGATATTCTCTCACCTGTTGAAAGAAATATTTTTTGCTCTTTTCTTCGCTTTTAGTATTTTCCATGGATTTATCTTTGCAGAGGCTGATAGCCCATTTATATGTTCTTAAAGGTCTTCAAACCTATATTTAACTTAGATCTTGGATCACCCTACGGTGGGGAAATTCTATTTTTTCTGGAATAGATACACCCATATGCTTATAGATTTACCGGTAGCATAACTCTCACTAAGGTATTCCTTGTGATATGCTAAATTGTGGGACTCCCCGAGCATTTTCATGATCAGTCCACTATCATCTTTGTCATAACCCTGTATAAGCCAAACCTTATCATGACCCTCAACCATTAGCCTTAATTCTTTTATATTTTCTTCATCAACATGGCTGGCATCTTCAGGAAATGGCTTTTTGACCAAGTCAGCTCTTCGGGAGTAATAGTCGAACGGTCTCTGATTATAGCCCGCATTAAACAGGACTAAATCCTCGACTCCAGCGCTGGAATCTAGGTAATTCGCTATGTCCCTCCACTGTTCCTTATTAACCGAGTGGTAATACCCCCAGATATTTAATGAAGAAAGGACTATGATTAAAGCAATTACCGCTGATTTGAAGTTTTCATGATTTATGTCTCTAACCCCCTTTGCCGCCAACAGGTAAAAGGCGACTGAGGCTCCGATCGTATATCTAGTGATATAGACTGGAGTAGAGACCCTGGAAATTATGAATGGCAAGATTATGGGGGTTAATATCCATAATAGTATTAAATAAACTCCTGCTACACTGGAGGAACCGAAATCCAACCTAAAGCCTTTGATGGACCTGAACAGAACTTTCCAATCAGCGTTAACCCCGAGTTTTTTGTAGCCTACCACGGAAAAGATGGACAACATCAGGAAAAGTAAAAACAATGGCTTGGACCCGGAATAGGTTATGAATGGACCGATTAGCTTGGTCACCGGCGGGGCGGGTATCCAAAAATCGCTTTGCACCATTAACATTTGGTTTATCAGAATCTTAATCCACGGCGAGAATAAAACAATTAACAAGATTTGTAGCGTAATCCATCTTTTATAGTTTAGTTCGTAATGTTCTTTCGATAATAGAAACAGCGTAAAGACATAGATATTCTGCGCCATTATTATGAATAAACCGTAGATGTGGGTGTATATCAAAAGGATGCTCGATAGTAGATAGCCGGTTGAGACCAAAATACTCCTACCTCTAAGCAATCTTATGAAGAAATAGACAGAGAGCAGGGTTAGTAGAGTCATTAGACTATACATCCTAGCCTCTTGAGAATAATGAATATGAAAGGTAGATAAGGCTAAAATTAAAGCACTTAAGACACCCGTCTCCTTATCAAAAATTAGACTACCCACCTTATAGCTCATCAATATGGAAAGGAAACCGAACACGACGGAAAGAAATCTCGTAGAGAATTCAGAATTCCCGAATAAATTAATCCAGTAGTGCAAAAGTATGTAATATAGCGGGGGATGGGGGTCCTCGGCGCTACCCTCGATAATCCCAAATAAACTAGAACTAGCCAATTTAATTGAAAATGCCTCATCCAGCCAAATACTCTCATCGCCTAAATGGTAGATTCTAAGGAATACACCCAGAAAAAAAATTGCTAATAGCGTTAATTTACAGTTTACTGCTTTAATATAGATTGATCCCCTATAATAATCCATTCTATTTCTATACCCGATTCTTGAGTTCAGGATCCAGGTTTATCAGGTGAATAACTTCCCGATCCTAGAAAAAGAACCATAAAGATGAATCAGATAAATCTCTTTACTTTACCCCAGTAAAACATAGCCAGGAAATCCAGAAGATTCTTGCCTGCCCGCTCTAAGGGGCTCTTTATTAGCTCTGTACTATATGGGACTGGGCCGCCTACGAGAATTTCATGGTCCGGGGTTCTTCTCGATTTTTGGACGATTCGCCGCTTTTCCAGTATCTCGGCTGGGTGTGAGAATATCCAAAAAAGGGCTTTAAGCCACTCGCTCAACCACCCCTTTCCAATAACCCCGGCTAGCTGAAAGACTTCATAAACAAAGAATATAGGAGATAAAAGAAAAATAGTTTTAAATTGATAGTTTTTAAGAATCAGTTGCCACCTGTTGCGAATAAGGCAGTAGACTCGCACCCTGGAGTAGCTCTTCCCTTCTCGCAGTGATAGCCCATCTGTCCCCTCACCGTGATAACAACAGGCTGAGGGTACAGATAAAACCTCGTATCCCCTAATTCGGGTCCTAAGACCAAAGTCATGATCCTCATAATTGAAGATAAAACTATCGTCAAAGGGATCACCACCATCCCATTTTCTGCGGTCTACCAGGAAACAGGCGGTAACCAATGAACTAATTTTTCTGTTGGTGTTCGCTGCTGAAGATACCGCCTGGTTTACGTTATGAAGTGTCATGAACCCGAGAAAATGACTATCCGCACCGTCGTATTGAATCAGGTCTCTCCTGTCGGCATAAAGAACACGGGGCATTGCTACGGCCGCCAGGGGATTGTCACCAATTGCCTTTAAGAGCCTATCAGTACAGTCAGAGGAAAGATAAACATCGTTATCCATGAAAAGAATTAGGTCGCCGGATGCCGTTTTAAATCCCACATTCCTGGCTGCTCCGGGTCCGAGGTTATTACCAAGCTTGACCACCTTTACGCCCGGGAATCGCTCATTAACTATCTCCAGACTCTTATCTACCGAAGCATTATCGATCAAAAGAATCTCTTTGAATTTTCCCCTTTGAGCGATAACAGACCCGAGCGATTCCTCCAGGTAACGCTCTCCGTTATAATTTATCAAGCAAAGCGTAAGACAAATATTCATTATCCAGGCTATAACTAGTGCTGGTTATAGTATTTGCCAGCAAAGACTCTAAATTTTCAACCATAACAATGCGTAGAACGCTTAAAAACGTGATAATCAGCAGGTCACAGTGGTTCGTGAATGGTTATCATTAATCATTTGAGTGGATTGAGAAAGTTAATCACACGAGTCCCTCTATATAGCTCCGCCCTTTGAATTCATCCAAACTTAACCAATTATAGCCCGAGAAGTCAATAGGACTTCATTACCGTAGTCGAAGCAATAAAGGTATTAATCCTCCAATACATATAAGACTCTAGACTTAACCAGCAGGGCTACCCCATGGCCAGTAGTTTACACTGAGATATAGATTCTTCCCTGAGTCAATAAGAAAACTAGGCAAAATTCCTGCCCGTTTTTTTTCTAATTATGCTATCCATCTCCAGACCTGCTTTACTATTTAAATCCAGCACTTTTCTGTTACCATAAATGTTTAAACTTAAATGCTATTAGCAAACACTAAGGGATTACTCGAATGCATGCGGTTATTTTTCTACGTTCTTACACCGAATTATTTTGGGCCTAAACCTGGAACCCTTGCATGAATGGCGCGCCCGGAGGGATTTGAACCCCCGACCTTCGGATTCGTAGTCCGGCGCTCTATCCAATCTGAGCTACGGGCGCTTAGAAGAGATAAGTTAAAAATCTACATTAGTTTCCACACGTTGTGAATAGCCATCCTAAAGAACAAGTAAAAAAGTCATTGAAGTCGTTAAAGAAATTCTTTTGGCTATTTTGATTCACCTTTGAGCAATCAAATTAGAAATAATTAGAGATAGGTCTTCACGAAACTTTTTTATGATAAAATAGTTAATAGATAGGTTAAACAGGATAGGGGTGAATTAATGAATAAGCCTAACGGAATTTATCGAGATGATACAAACGAAGAAAT
>FWPU01012299.1_pt1 | contig 11450 bp, 8 predicted proteins | sample 2228361 | NCBI WGS metagenome assembly FWPU01 (sample SAMEA103939777, study PRJEB20133) | metagenome | reverse complement strand
ACCGTAAGTAAGTATTTCAACCGGTATGGCAGAACTTTGAAACTTATGGAGTTGCAGTGGCGCATCGGGAATAAGCCCAATGAGTGCATTTTCCAGAAACTGGCCGAACTGCATCTGGCCCCATCCGCCCGGTGAAGAAGCGATGTAATTAAACGATGAAACGACCCAATCGGTGCTTTCGCCTGGTAAAGGATTTTTCAGCCGCGTTCGCCAGTAGTAGGTAACGGAATCCGCTGGCAAAATTTGAATCACTTTTTCGGCCAATGCCCCGGTAACCTCAAATGCCTGGTGGTAAGGACTGTTGAACAAATAAGATGTATCCAACTCAACTTCAAATGTCCGCGATGGTGAAAGAATATCGCTGGCTGAAAATACAAGGCGCACTTCGGTAATGTTTACAAGTGCATAGTTATGGGGCAATATGTTACGCGTGGCGTTGGAAGGTATGAGTACGCTTATCTCTGCCCAATTGTTATCTTCGTTCAGTTCAGGCAGCAGGTTATCGGGGTCCAGTTCTATACGAAAGGTGTTGTTCCCTCCGGCACGGTTGCGTTGCTGCGGAATGATAAAGGTAAGCGTATCGGCATGATAAACCGGCAGGTACAACGAGTCGTAGATTACCGTCGAATTATCGTCAAAGGTGCGGATAACGCGCAGGTGCAATGAGTCGGGTCTGGCCTGTCCAAAATTGCGCACAACAAAATGCAGGGCCGCCTGTTCGCTGAAAGCCGTGAGTGGTTCACCGGTTAGCGATTCCACCAACAGGCTATCGTTATTTATTTCGTAGTCGGCAGCCGGAGCTCCGAAAATTTTTACTGCGGGGTCTCCCAGCAGCAGCATCTGACTTACCTGGGTTACGTGAATTTCAGAGGGCGATTCGGTTTCCATGTACCTTCTGGCAATTTCCTTCTGTATGTCTCCCACACCTTTTTTAACATAAACCGAATCGGCATAGGCCACCCGGTAGAATAAATCAGAATATTTACGCAGTGTGCTGGTATATCCAAATGAGGTATGGGCCATAAAGCCGAGGGCTCCCTTATTGCCGGCCAGTACCCAGTCTTCGCCCCACCTGAACGAGGTCGTGAAAAAGTCGGCAGCGTTGCATCCGTTTATTAAAAACATGGGATATTTACCCGTGTTGTTATATCCCAACAAGGGGTCAGTTACATATCCTACTTCAAAGTCGTTAGTAGTTGGCGAAGAGTGCCCGAAAAAGGTAATGAGGTTTACTCCGTTGTTTACTTCAGTGGCAATATTAATCAGCTCACCTACCTGAGTGGTGTTTTTAGCCTGAGCCTTAATGCGCGCACCCATGTAGGGTCCGGATGCTGTTTGGCCGTATTCTTCCAGAATGGTACGGAATAAAAATGTTTCCAGCGGGTTAAGTCCGCCGCTCAGGTGAATGATGTTTTTGCGCCACAGTGCCTGATACGGCAGTGCTTCGGTTAGCTTAACCTTATCGAGGTAGGCAGCCACCTGTTCGGGTGAGGTTGCCGATATTCTTCCTGTAGGTACGGCCGGTTCATAAGTTGTTCCTGCCAGGCCAATGGTAAATAACATGTCAGAAGCCGGCATGCCGGCCGAAGGAACCAGGTTTTTATGTATAACAAACTGGGTATTATCTGGATTGCGGAAATAGTTCCATGACGGGTCAAGCCCTTTGCCAATAATGAACAGATACGAAGGCACCCGTGTGTTGCACAAAAACCGCATGAAGTTATAGATGGCCAGGGGCGATTGCTCACCATAGTTAAACTGGTCGTACAGCTGTTGAATATTTACCACCAGGGTATCAAAGCCGCCACCGGCAGCCGAGGCCCTGTAGGCGGCATAAGCATTTACGGGATCGGTATAGGGGCCGGCAGGTTTACGCAGCAGCGGATGGGTAATGATGATGTAGTTGTGCTGTGCCGGCTGAATATTGCGGAATACAACCTTTTTTATAAGGGCTCCGCTTTGTACAGTTGTGAATAAAAACAACCTGCGGGGTTGTGCCGTCCCCGATATAACCAGATGTAAAGGTGAAGCGGGTGATGGTGGGTCGTACCAGGTTATGTTACCGGTATCGGTTACGTCCCACAGCCGGGCATTGGTGCCGGTGTTGGTAAACTGCACGAATGATTTATTCTCTGCTTGGGGCTTGAGAAAGTAAAACTTTTCGGTAAAACCTGAGGCATCAAAACTTTGTGGCCAGCTAAGGCGAATGTAACTGGCACTAAGCCTAGCCGCACCCGAACCCTGGCTTAATGCCCGTACGCGCACCACCAGGCGGCCGTCGGTTGCTATGTCGGTCCAGTTTATCGGCTGCGAAACGGTTATGGGGGTAAATCCCGAAAAGTCGCGGGTTGTCCAAAGGCGTAATGACGAGGTGTTAGGGCCAATGTATATTTCAACGCGGTTCTGTGTTTCGGCACGGCCTACTACCTGTACTTCCAGTATGGGCTGGTCATCGGTTGTAACCCTCCGGATAATATTTTCCAGTACATAATCAATCTGTTCGTTTTGTCGCAGCAACGCTCCGGTCCATCCTTCGCCTTCATCAAAAAAGGTTTGCTGAATGAAGTTGTTCGGAACCGGCCCATAGGTTTTTCCGGTAGCGTATTGGCTGGTTAGCAATAAAAGCAACTGACTGTTGTGCGAAGATTCTGCCGGCAGGCCGCTTACGTTTACTTCCCATGTTCGCTGCACGCGCCTGCCGGGTTGCAACAGGTTGTAGGTAAGAAAGTACCATGAAGTATCGTTGAACAGGTTATAGTAGGGATGAGGTTGCCGGCTGGCGGGTCGGTATAGGGCCGAGTCGGTCCTGCCGTCGTTGCGTTGGCCGAAAAATTCAAGGTAATCATCAGGGTTGAAAACCGCATCATCCTGTCCGCGGATGTAAATGGCTTGCTCGGTGCCGCGATGGAACAACTGCAGACGTCGGGGGTCAATTGCTCCTACCGGAAATCCGGCATTTTGCAGATCGGCATAAGTTATTCGATACACGCCGTCATGAGCAATCCCTATTTTGAAGTAAAACTGGTTAAACTCAATCCACTCATTACCATATTGACCCCAGGCAGATATTCCTATGCAACATATAGTCAAGGCCAGTAGTACCTTCATGAACCGCATCATTCCAAAAAAATCTGCCACAAACGAAGTGCAATATACAGTAAGCCGGTCATTAATACAGAAACAGCCAGCTTGGTAATAAGAGGGCCTCATTCTACTTTTGGCTTTCGAATGTTGCGCTTGCCTGCTTTTTTGGGCCTTTTGTTGCGTTATGGAACCCTGCAGCCGTGCTCGCCTGATTACGCTCGCTACCGGAGGATGCACCTTGGTAATCTACAGGCATTTTTGCCACTGGGTTTTAAGTTGGTTAGTACGGGTGTGCCTTCTAACTGGCGTGCCTTTGTCGGCCATGTTGTTAGCGCATTGAAACAATCAAGTCCGGGTCATTTGCTGCATCCCTTTCGTTCACTTTATTATATTCGCATCCCGCGGTCAGGGGGCACCAGTCTGGCCCGTGCCTTCCTAACGGCCCGCTATCCGCATTTGCCTGATATTACGCCCACCCAAATGAATTTGCTTTGCGATGCCTGGTTGAGCCATAAGGTTAACCGGTCGTTAAAAACCCGAACGGGTTTTGCAGTGGTGAGGCATCCGTTACACCGGCTGGTTTCGGTGTACCGAAACTTTTTTGAGCAACCGCATGATGATATTTTTATTTATCAAGGTTATCTTTTCAACATCCTGCAACCAGGGCTGTCGTTCGAAGAATTTGTAAGGCGTGTGGTGCAGATTCCGGTGCGAATGCTGGACCGGCACTTGTTGCCGCAGCATCTGTTTCTTCAGCCTTATCTGCGCAAAAATCTTCCACTTCGTGTTTTCAGGCTGGAAGAACCGGAAAATCTTCGGCTGTTTCTATCCCAAAACGAAATGACTTTGTACCGCGAAAACGCCTCGAACCAAAGCTACGATTACCGCGATTATTACACACCAACCATAAAGAAACGAGCGCTTGAATTGTACGATTACGACTGCCGGGTGTTCGGCTACGGACAGTAATATGGACAGCCCATATACTTTAAGGCCTTTGCAAATAGTAAAAAGGGCCTTTTTCGGCTCGTGGCCGGTTTGGCCCGGTACTTGGTATTACCAGGTAAAAGCCGGAATAATCATGAATCTGGAGAACACACAGGTGCAGATGCGCAAGGGAATACTGGAATTTTGCGTACTACAAATCATATCGCGGGGTGAGGTGTATGCATCTGATTTGATGGATGAACTTACCAATGCCAGGATTATTGTTGTAGAAGGAACGCTTTATCCCCTGCTTGCCCGATTGAAAAATGCAGGCCTGCTGGAACATAAATGGGTAGAGTCTCCGTATGGCCCTCCGCGAAAGTATTATCGCTTAACCGATAAAGGGGTTAAATTTCTGTCAGCACTAACTTCTACCTGGGAAGAACTGGTGCGATCAACCGAACTTATTCTGTCGCGATCGAAAAAACCTGCTTAACAATACCAAACCATGAAAAAGAATATCAGCATCAACATCAGCGGTATTATCTTCCACATCGAGGAAGACGCCTACGACATCCTGAAAAAGTATCTGGACTCTGTACACAAATACTTTGCCTCGTATGAAGACAACACGGAGATTATTGCCGACATCGAAAGCCGCATTGCCGAAATTTTTCTAAGCAAACTGCACGAAAGCAAGCAGGTCATTGCGCTTGACGATGTGAAGAGTCTTATCAACACCATGGGCAGTGTGCACGATTTCAAAGTTGCAGAGTCAGAATACGCCGATACCGTCGGAGAACAGGCCCATCAGCCTTTTGCCACTACCCCCCAACCCCGGCGCCTGTATCGCGACCAGAAACGCAAAATACTGGGAGGCGTATGTGCCGGTTTAGGTTATTACTTTAACGTAGATCCGGTATGGATACGCTTGCTTTTTGTACTGCTCACTTTTGCCTGGGGAGTTATTTTGATAGCCTATATCATCATGTGGATAGCCATCCCGGGCTCGTATGAACTGGAAGAACCCGAAGTAAGTAAAAAACTGTTCCGCGACCCCGAAAAGAAAGTAATAGGAGGGGTGGCCGCCGGACTTGCCGCCTATTTTCACACCGATGTGGTGTTGTTCAGGTTGCTGTTTATCATCTTCACCATATTTGGCGGCCTGGGCCTTATTACCTACATCATCCTGTGGATAGCGGTGCCCCAGGCCCGCACGCTTACCGATCGCATGCAAATGCAGGGTGAGCCGGTAACCCTGTCGAACATCGAATCCACGCTTAAAAAAGCTCCGCAGGGAACGCCGGAAGAAAGCCTACTTACCCGCATACTATTGTTCCCCTTCCGCCTGATCGGCTGGATTATTACCGGCCTGGGTAAAATCCTGACCCCTGTTGCGCACATGTTGCGCATTGCGGCAGGTGTTGTTTTAACCCTGGCGGGACTGGTCATGTTGTTGGGTACATGCACCCTGTTTGGCGTACTGCTAGGTATGTTTACCCTGTCTTCAGAACTTTGGTTTGCATGGAGTGACCTGAGTTTTCCGATACAGGAACTGGCCCGCAATATCTCCACGTTTACCACTTTAACAGGTTTTTTGATGTTCCTCGTTCCTGGTATAGTTATAACCTTGTTAGGTATTTCGGTAATAGCTGGACGGATTATTTTTAACGCCATGGCGGGTTGGACTTTGTTTTTCATCTTTCTGTTGTCTGTGATTATTTTGGGAATTTCAGTGCCCGGAGTAGCAATGAACTTCCGCGAGGAGGGTGAAATACAAAGAGAAAGCATATACCCTGTAAACGGTAAAGTTCCCGTACTGCGCACCCGCGATACAGGACTTGACGACTACCGGGTGGCTTCATTGTCGTTGCGGGGTTATGAGGGCAAGGAACTAAAACTGGTACAGCTTTTCAGGGCCCGTGGTAAGTCGCGAAAAGATGCTCAAACCTATGCCGAACAGGTTACCTATACCGTACAACAGCGTGATTCGGTTCTGATATTCGACTCTAATATTCAATTTCAGGAAGGAGCCGTTTTCCGGGCGCAGCGCCTGAAAATGACCTTGTACGTGCCTTTTAACCAGCCTTTTGTGCTGGAAGGCGACACCTGGCGGTTGCTGAATGATTACATTCCACGTGAAGATCGCTACGGACAGACCTGGATGATAACGGATAATTATGTTTTAAAATGCCTGACTTGCGCAAAAGCTGCTGAGCGCGATCAGGATGATGTAAACTGGGAAGAACAAAGCAGCACTTCGGGTTTGATCATCCGCGAAAGCGGCTTTGATGATTTTGATGAGATTGAACTGAGCGGCGCTTACGATGTAACCATATACAAAGGAAATGCCTACCAGGTTGAATTTTCAGGTGATGATGACCTGCGCGATCGATATAACGTGCGCCAACGCGGCAGCGTACTCATAATCGAATACGAGAATCCTTATTTGGTGCAGAAGGATCTGATAGGCGATAAAGTGCATATTCGCATTACCCTGCCTGAACTGCAGCGGCTGGAAACAAACGGTGCCGGGCGTGTAAGTTTTAGTGGTTTTTCGGGCGATCACCTCGATATTGAAGTTGCCGGAGCCGTAAAATTGAAAGGGGATGTAAAGGTGCGCCACCTGCGTGTAGACCTTACCGGAGCCTCAAAACTTACCCTGCAAGGAGAAGGCCATAGCCTGGATGCCGACCTTCTGGGAGCTTCGTATCTGGACGCTTTTAATTATACCGTACGCGATGCCCGCGTATCGGCTACCGGAGCTTCAAAGGTACGGGTGTATGTTACCCGTAGAATAGAAATAGAAGAAAGCCTAGCCAGTGATGTGGATTACCGCGGTAACCCGAAAACCATCATCAAAGATTAGCCACTAGCCAACCTTCCAAAGGCTTGGCCCATCTTTAAATGCAGAAAATATACCTATGATTCTACTTCTTATCTTTATACTTCTTATATGGATAATGCGCTGGCTTATTGGATGGTAAGCAAAAAAGCAACAACGCCATGCAACCCGGTCCGCCATGCCGGCATCTTCTTAAACAGAACCCGAAATGCCGTTGTTGGTTAACCACTTAACGGAGGAGGAGCTTATTGCAGGCTGCCGCAAAGCTGATGCACGTGCCCAGCGCGAGCTATATAATCGCTTTGCAGGTAAGATGTTTGCCCTTTACCGCCGCTACGTGGTGAGTCGTGCCGATGCCGAAGATGTACTCATCAGAGCCTTTACCCGGGTTTTTGAACGCTTCAAGCAATACCGGGGCGAAGGCAGTCTGGAAGGATGGATAAGAAGAATTGTGGTAAACGAGGCCCTTTCGTTTTTGCGCCAGCAGCGCACCATGTTTCTGGAAACAGACATCGAGGCCGCCCGGCTTGAGCCCGACTACCGCCAACTGGCCGACCGGCTGGAAGAAGAAGACCTGATGAACCTGATAGCCCAGCTGCCGCCCGGTTATCGTGCGGTTTTTAATATGTATGCCATTGAAGGGTATTCGCATCAGGAAATTGCCGAGCAACTGGGTGTGAGCGAAAACACCTCGAAGTCGCAGTTAAGCCGGGCCAGGGCTTACTTGCAGAAAATGCTGGCCGACTATCTTGAAGCACCCGTAAAAAATGCAATGCGCCATGAGCCAACATCCCGATAAACTCTTTCGCGATAAGTTGCAGTATTACCGGGCTGAGCCGCCGGCCACAGCCTGGTTGCGCATAGAAGCCCACCTGCAACAAACCCGTCGTAAGGTTTACTGGCGGGTGGCGGCTGCCCTGGCCATGCTCATGGTAGCCGCGCTGTATGCCCTGAAGTGGTACCACACCGGATCTGAAAAACCCGGGTTGACCCGGACGCACGAAACTCTTCAAGTCATGCCGCATACCGGTAACCCACCTGCTCCGCCCTCGAGCAACAAGGCTCCTGTTAACGAAGTTGCACGCCCGCAAGTTAAACGGCCCGTTGCCCGCAAGCCGGTGCCTGTGGCATCGCAGACTTCAGAGGCCGATACTCCTCCGGCGGCTGATGCTACCAACGGCCTGAGCGCCAACCTAGCTGCTGTACAGCCGGACGCTGCATCGGGAAAAAAGGTAGTTATTTCGCTGGCCGAGGCCCGGCAATTTCTTAAACCGGGTGAAGGCCTTCGTGCAACCCCCGAACCTAAAAAATCATCTCGTTTACAGCGGTTCGTTGAACTGGCCAGTATCATCGTAGCCGAAGATGACATGATGGGCCAGTTACGCGAGCGTAAAGATGAATTACTGGTGCGGCACATGCGCACTACGCATGAACGTCAAAACTAAAGCGATGATGATGAAAAATTTGCTATGCTTTTCGCTTGCCTGTCTGCCTTTGTTGCAGGCCGGTGCACAATCCGGAACTGATACCGTTGTAGTTGAACTAACCCCCTCCAGTCGGGTTATGCTGCTGGTGTCAGACACGGCTGACCTTCCCAAACTCAGACAATACGACTTCCAGTCGTTGTTCAATCACTTGTTAAATAAGTTGGAGCGCAATCCGGATGCGGCACCCGAAAGGGTTGGCTTATCGGAAACCGCCCCCGCTCACGAGGCCGAGCCTGAAGAAGTGATTTGGGAAGAAGATGATGAAACAGATTACCGGTGGAGGCAAACTCACCTGAAGAAAAGTTATGTTCGGCCACGCAGCTCTTTTAGCCTTGATTTCGGGTTAAACAACTACCTTACCACAGATGGTAGATTTCCGGGAGGTGAACTATATGAAATAAGACCATGGGGCTCGTGGTTTGTAGGATTGAATTCGGTACATCGTTCGCGGGTTACAAATAAGTTTTACCTGGAGTGGGGGCTTGGCATGAGCTGGTATAACTTTAAATTTCAGGAAGATAACGTCAGAATTTCGAAAACGGAAAATGGTGTATCGTTTGCAGAAGATCTGACCCCGGACAGAGATTTCATTAAAAGTAAGCTTTCTGTAAGTTACGTGCAGGCATCGTTTGTACCGGTACTCGATTTTGGAGGTTCCGGACGCAAAGTGCGCTTCTGGGATTCGGAAGGCAGCCGGTTTAGAATTGGCATAGGGCCTTATGCTGCTTACCGCGTAGGCAGCCGATCGAAAGTGGTGTATAGCGATGGGGGCGGTCGTGAAAAAGACAAAGACCGCGATAGTTACCACCTGAACAACTTTCGTTACGGAATACGCCTGCAGGTTGGCGTGCGCTCTACCGACCTGTTTTTTAACTACGACCTGAACAACCTGTTTAATAACAAGCCAAACAATCCGGCACTCAGTGCCATTAGCTTCGGAATCATCTTCTAACAGGCAAAACATCCGGGCTTAAGCCTGCTGCCAACTTATTTCCAGAATTTCAGTGCCTCGTACTCCGAGGCACTTAATTCCAGGGCTTTGCTAATGCGCGGAAGTGTGGGCCATTGAAAAAACAAATACAACAGGATGAGCAGAAACAACCAGGTGAATAACTCCTGCCGCAGCAACATGTAAGCTCCGGCCAGAGTAGTGAGGGCAATACTGATGCCGGCAAAACGTACAATCGTTAGGGAATAAAAATTTTCAAGCCTTTGACCAAGGCTTACGGCAGTTCGGATTTTGGCCAGTCGTTTAAAATACCAATACTCAAACACCAATGCATCGGCTAAGGCAGCACAGGCAAAAATGAACCATACGAAATCGTTTTCGAAATTTAATACACGAACCTGCACATAGTACAGCACGGCTAAAACGGTTAATGGTGTAAGTACTACAGCAAATAATATAACATAAAGGGTGTACAGGTATTGAGCCGCACTTTGGTGCTTCATAGATTTATGATCGAAATTTACAGATAAACTTCCGGATAAAGATTTATTTGTTCTAACTTTGGAGAACTGTGCAGACCCTAACACCCATATCCAGAAGAAAGCAGGTAATTAGGATGGCCGCCGAGCTCTTCAAAGAGAAGGGGTATGCAGCGGCTTCCATGCGCGACCTGGCCCAGAAACTGGGCATTGAGGCCGCCAGCCTGTACTCCCATATCAAGTCCAAGGAAGAAATACTGCGTACCCTGTGCTTCGATATGGCGGCCGAGTTCCGGGCCTCGCTCGATGCCGTTGAGAAGATGAAGGTACCGGCAAGCGAAAAACTGCGCATCGGCATTGAAGAACACGTTAAAGTAATGGCCCGCGATTTAACCGCCTCGGCCGTGTTTATGAATGAACACCGCCACCTGAGCCAGCCCTTTCTGCGCGATTTCCTGCTGTTGCGCATTAACTACATTAACCGGTTTAAAAAAATCATTGAAGAGGGCATCAAGAACGGTGAGTTCAAACCACATATCGACACCAAACTGTCGGTAATGACCTTATTCTCATCGTTGAACTGGATGCCCCTGTGGTATAGCCCGGAAAATTCCATCCAGCCTGAAGAACTGGGCCGCCAGCTGGCCGATATGCTCATAAACGGACTGAAGAAAAACTAAGCCATCATTACGGTTGTTAACAAGTGTTAGGTGCATTAGCGCCGGTTTTATACTTTTGTCTTAAATAATACACTACTATGTACGGAGGCGGAAATACGTTTGAAGGCATTAAAACCGACAGTCTTGCGCACGAAGACCCCGAAAAACTGGCGGAATTCGAGGCGCGCATAGCGCGGGGCGAAAAGATTGAACCCTCTGACTGGATGCCCCAGTTGTACCGACGGCAGCTTATCCGCATGATTGAACAACACGCGCACAGCGAAATTATCGGGGCGCTGCCCGAAGGCACCTGGATAACCCGTGCGCCGGGCTTCAGGCGCAAACTGGCGCTCATGGCCAAAGTACAGGATGAGGTAGGACATGCCCAACTGCTATACAGTGCAGCCGAAACACTGGGCAAGTCGCGCGAAGAAATGATATCCGATCTGATAAACGGCAAGTCCAAGTACTCCAACATCTTCAACTACCCGGCCTATACGTGGGCCGATTCGTGTTTTATTTCGTGGCTGGTCGATGCCGGCGCCATTGTAAACCAACTGGCTAATGCCAAGGGCAGTTACGGCCCCTACTGCCGGGCACTGGAGCGGATATGTGCCGAAGAATCGTTCCACCTTAAGTTTGGCCATCACTGTGTAATTTATCTGGCGGCTGGCACGCGCAAGCAACGGCAGATGTTTCAGGATGCCATTAACAGATGGTGGCAACCCATGATGCATTTCTTTGGGCCTTCGGATAAGATTTCGGCCCACACCGAAATACTGATGCGCTGGAAAGTAAAAATGGCCTCGAATGACGACATGCGCAATCAGTTCCTGGATATGTATGTACCTAAAATCTGGGAACTGGGCTTTACCATACCCGACCCGAACCTGCGCAAAAACCCTGATACCGGGAGGTGGGAATACACCGAACCCGACTGGGAAGAGTTTAAACGGGTAATTAACGGGCAGGGCCCGTGCAACCGTGAGCGTCTGGAGGTGCGCCGAATAGCCGAAGAGC
>FWPU01012298.1_pt1 | contig 11452 bp, 10 predicted proteins | sample 2228361 | NCBI WGS metagenome assembly FWPU01 (sample SAMEA103939777, study PRJEB20133) | metagenome | reverse complement strand
AGAGGGCCGGCGCCATCGAGCGGCTCCGGCTGGACTGAAGACCCGGCTGTCGAGCCGCCGACGGCGTTCAGCCACCCACCCCGGCGAGACACTACGGATCATCGCGCTTCTTGCGCGCCGTGCCCGTTACTACCTTCGGTCCGTACTGGGCGCTGCACGAGGCTTGGCGCGCCTGCTCGCCGCGCATCGCAAGCAGGCGCGCTCCGTTCTCATCTCACCCAGTATTGGGCCCCCCACCCGTAGGAACGATCCGGCTCGGGGGCGCACAAGAGATCGTTGCGGCAAGGCCGCGCAACGCCAGCCCCCAGCCACGTGCCTGGGTCGCCTCTGCCTCGAGCCCGACGTCCCGCCCGCCCTCGAGGAGCTGGCCCGGGAGGTCAGTCCCTGTTGCGCATGCTGCGGCGCGCCCGCGAGGAGCTGCTCACCCGCCGCATCCGGCAGATCCTCTAGGCCTAGCGCGTGGCCCGCCGCCGAGGCGGAGGCCGCCTGGCGCGACTGGGAGCAGCGCCAACGCCAGCGGAGCCGCGCGAGCGCGCCCTTAGCCTCCGAGCGGAGGGCTGGTCGCACGAGGCGGTCCTAGCCTGGTACAGGTGCAGCAGGGTCATTCTGGGCCAACCGAGAAGTTCTTCAAACACTTATTTCGAAGCGCGTGGGGGTGAGGGCTGCTACCCGTCACTGAGCCCAAGCCCAGCGCCCGCAGTCGCGTCGTATCCCGCGGGCAGGGGCTCGTGTCCACCCTGGGCCACGAGCCCCAGGTCGTGACCATCGCTCTGGACCTGCTGCTCTCCCAGGGTCGGCCTCTCCGGGAGCTCACCGTCGTCCACACCACCTCGCGGACCGTGCTGGCGGGCCTGCGGTCCATCCGCGCGGAGTTCGCTGCCGCTCGCTACCCGGGCATCCGGCTGCGGTCCGTCCCGGTCCGGGGCCTGGCCGGCCCGCTGGACGACTTCCGTACCGAGTCCGACGTCCGTAGCCTGCTGGCAGCCCTGTACCGTGCGGTGCGGGACGCCAAGCGCGCTCACAGCGTGGTGCACCTGTCCCTGGCGGGCGGCCGGAAGGTCATGGGTGTGGCGGCCATGGTGGTGGCGCAGCTCCTCTTCGGGCCGGACGACCGTGCCTGGCAGCTGCTGAGCGAAGGGTGGGCGCCCGGCGCGGAGCGCCGGATGCACCTGGACCCGGGTCAGGAGGCGCACCTGGTCCCCGTGCCAGTGCTGCGGTGGACCGACTCTGGTGTGATGTTGACTGCCTTGGCAGAGCTGGACGACCCCCTAGAGGCCATTCGCCGGTACGAGGAGATCGTCCGCGGCGAACGCATGCGCCGCCGGCGGGAGTTCGTGGAGCGCTGGCTCACACCCGCAGAACGGGGCGTGGCGCGGCTGGCCTGCCAGGGTCTGGACAACGCAGCCATCGCCAGGCGGCTGGGCCGGAGCCGACGGACAGTGGCCAACCAGCTCAGCCAGGTGTACGCCAAGCTGGCGGACTGGCTGGGGTTGGCCGGACCGCCCGCGGGGCGCCCGGCCCTGCTGGCCGAGTTGTCCCCTTACTTCGATGTGGTGGCACCGTCGAAGACGGAGGTGGGTACCGTTTCCTAGGCAGGAAGGGAATTCAGACTCATGCGTCTTCACCGTGCGGGTGGTAGGCTGCTTCCGAAGTGAAGTGTCGGGAGTGCGATATGACGTGTCAGGCTGCCTGCACGTCCCTGCCATCGCGCCGATCCTGGCGGAGCTGTACGCGCTGAGGTCACGGGATGGGTGCGTTCGAAGTTGGCCGCTACAGGTTCCGATGGGTATCGGAGTCGGATGGGCGGCTGCCGCGTTTCCTCGGCCCGAGCTTGCGGGGCGGCCTGGGGCACGTGCTCCGCAGGATGGTGTGCGTCACGCGCCTGCCGGACTGCGCGGGCTGCATCCTCCGGTACCGCTGCGCATACCCGGTGCTGTTCCAGCCCTTCGCGCCCCCCGGGGCTCCTGCGGGGGATCGCTATGAGCGCATGCCCGTTCCATTCGTCCTGCGGGTCCCCTTCGGCCGGGCGTGGCAACCCGAACTCCGCGCCGGTGAGCCCGTGGAGTTCGAGATTGTGCTCGTGGGACGCGCCAATCAGGATCTGCCCTACTACGTCCTGGCCCTGGCAGACGTCGGGCGCGCGGGGCTGGGGCCCACTCGGCACCGCCTGCGCCTCGAGGAGGTGGCCGCCTGGGCGCCGGAGGGGTTCCTGCCGGTGTACCGCGCGGACGACGCCATGCTGCGGACCGACGCACCACTAGTGCCCCTGGATCGGTTGCTCCGGGAATCGACGCTGCCAGACTCACGCAGGCTCACCGTACGCTTTGCGACCCCGGTGCGGTTGGACCTGCGCGGCGACCTGGTGTACCCCGTGGCCTTCCACCAGCTGGTGCGCGCGCTGGACGAGCGGTGGCGGGCGCTGGCGGCATGCTATGGGGGACTGCGGCCTGAAGACGTAGACCTAGCCGAGGCCGAGCACGCCCGGGCGGTGCGCGACCGCACCCGGTGGGTGGACCTGCGGCGGTATTCCACGCGCCAGCGGTCCGACATGCGCATCGGCGGGGCGGTGGGCACGGTCACCTACGAGGGCTCCAACTTTGCCGGGTACGGCCGGCTGCTGGCCTTCGGCGAGTGGCTGGGCGTGGGTAAGCTGACGAGCATGGGTCTTGGCCGGATGGAGGTGGTGCGTGCGTGATCGAGGAGGCGAAGGTCGCGACCATCGCTGGCCTGCTGCACGACATCGGGAAGTTCCGGCAGCGCGCCTTCTGGGGAGAACGTCGGAATCACCAGCGCCACGGTCGTGAGTGGGTGGAGCAGACCGTGCTTCTCCGCCTGGGTTTCCTGACCGACCAGCAGAGACGCCAGGTGGCGGAGGTGGTGGAGCAACACCACGAAAGCGGGGTCTACGCACGCGATGTGCGCGTGGTCCAGCTGGCGGACCGGCTGGCGAGCGGCGAGCGCGTGCGACGGGCCGAGGAGGAGGAAATCGGCGATCCCTCCACCGAGCTGCTCCTGCCGGTCTTCGCCAGGCTACATGTGGACGGCCGTGGCCTCGACGAACCGGACCGGAGGCGCTGGGCGTACGCCACCGCAAGGCTGGGACTGGGGCCTGACTTTTTCCCGCGGCCTCGCGACGAGCTGAAAGCCGACTACCGCGAGCTGTGGACCAGCTTCCAGAGGGCCTGGGATGCGCTCCCCGACACGGCACCTGCGTTCGAGGACCCCGACGCCTTCGTCCTTATGTGGCTGTCGTTACTCCGCGTCTACACTTGGTCCGTACCTGCTGCTGCGTACAAGGACGAGCCGGATGTCTCGCTGGCCGACCACCTCCATGTCACCGGCGCGTTGTCTGCCTGCGTGTGGGAACTTGCGGATCCCGCGCTGGACTGCCTGGAGCGGGATTCGACCGCTGAGGAGCCCGTGGCCCTGCTGGTCGGCGGAGACGTCTCGGGCATTCAGCGGTTCCTGTACACGGTCAGCAGCGCCGGAGCGGCCAAGAGCTTCCGAGGGCGGTCCGCATACCTGAGCCTCTTGTGCGAGGCGGTGGCCGAGTACGTCCGCCGTAGCCTCGGTCTGCTGCCCTGCAACCTCCTGTACAGCGGCGGTGGGCACTTTTACCTGGTTTCTCCGCTCAGCTCCCGGGACCGGCTGGAGGAGTTGCGTGCGCAGATCACTGACCTGTTGCTAGACGTGTTCGGAGGCGAGGTCGCTATCGTCCTGGAGTCGGTGCGCCTGTTGGCCTCCGACCTGAGGGTGGCGGCGGGCGATCCGCGCAGTCCCCTCGGCGAGCGGTGGAAGGAGCTGTCGGAGCGGCTCAGGCAGGCTAAGAACACACCGCTGCGGGAAGCGGCGCTCGGTGAACCGGAGAGGGTGTTCGGGCCTTTCGGCGTCGGCGGGCGGGAGACTTACTGCGTGGTGTGCCACACCGAACCCGACCAGCCTGAGGGACTCACGAGACGGGGCCTAACCAGGCCGGTAGCAGACAGCCCGGAGGAGCAGCAACGCAAGTGTTCCCTGTGCAAGAGCTTTGAGGACCTGAGCCAGATGGTCAAGGATGCCGAATACCTCGTCCTGCGACAAGTGGCACCACGCACCGGTGGGGACCTGGCGTGGCACTCCGTGCTGACTGCGCTGGGGGTCGAGCTCTGGCTCGACAGCGAGGACGAACTCCTCCGGCATTACCGACCTGGCGACTGGGTAGCGCGGCTCAACCACCCGCACCTACGCCCTGTGCAGTGGGACGGGAAACAGCTACCCGTGATCGGGTTCCGCTTCCTCCCCAACTTCACCCCACGGGATGCGGAGGGGAATATCCGGGAGATCGCTGAGATGGCCGCGGCGTCGAAAGGTGCCGGATACTTCGCGTCGCTGCGCATGGACGTGGACAATCTAGGCCGCCTCTTCTCCGAGGGATTTGGCGGACGTCTGTCGATGTCGCGTGTGGCCACCCTGTCCCGTTCCCTGGCTGCGTTTTTCGAGGGATATCTGAACCGCATCTGCAATGAACAGGATCCCAAGAAGGAGCAGGTCTACCTGCTCTACTCCGGGGGCGATGACCTGCTCGCGGTCGGCAGCTGGGACACGGTATTGGCGCTTGCGCAGGAAATCCGATCCCGCTTTCACGACTACGTGTGCCAGAACCCAGCGGTTACCTTGTGCGGGGGCACTGCCCTACACCACGAGAAGTTCCCCATCTACCAAGCAGCCCAGCAGGCCGGAGGGTTACTGGAGGCCGCGAAAGCGTGGGAGCGTGGCGGAAGGACCAAAGACGCATTCAACCTGTGGGGCCAACCCGTCGAGTGGAGCGACGTCGATTGGGCCCGAGGATGGCACGAAACTATCTGCGGCTGGCTGCGGGACGAAGGCCAGGTGCGCCGGGCCTTCGTGTTCAAGCTGGCGCGCATCGCCAGCCTGTACGAGGAACGGAGGCGGGAATTCCGTCGCCGGAGGGCCCTCAGCGAGGGCGAAGTCCGCCGGCGGGTCCGCTATGACCGGTGGCTCTGGACCCTCGTGTACTACCTGGCGAAGGAGAGAGAAGAGCTGCGGCAGGATCTGGAGCGGCTACGGGAGGACCTAGTAGACCGCAACCATATCGAGCAGCTCGCGCTGCTTGCCCGTTGGGTGGAGCTGTCGACACGCTGAAACCAACCGAGGGAGGTGAGGCACATGCCACCGAGGCCAGACGCACGTCCCAAGAGCCCAGGCGGCCCCAGGGCCGGCATTGAGACAGACGTCAGGCGCATTGTGGCCGAGGAGAACTACGAGCTCCTCGTCGAGAGGGCGGAAGTGTGGGGCGGGCAGCTTGCCGAGAACAACCTGCGCATGGCTCAGATCCGGCGCGTGTTCGGCGAGGTCAAGCGCCTGCAGATGCGTTGGGAGCCCTCAAGGCTTCGGATGTTGCGGCCACGGCTGGCTTACGTTGCCGCGCGCGCCGGCCAGGGCGGCCAGCTCTTGCGGGAGATCCTGACGCCGGCGATCGACACGGTATTTCAGGCGCCGGCCGGTGATCAGGCCAGGCGCTTCAAGGTCCTGGCCGACCTGTTCGAGGCCATGCTGGCGCACTACACCCAGCGCGAGCGCGGTGAGGGGAGGAGAGAGGTATGAGCAAGACGACACCAACCCTCCGCGGGAAAGTCGTGGTGTCTGCTGAGATGCTCGCACTGACGGGACTCCGCGTGGGCGCGGCCGCCTCTGGTTTAGACATCGGCGGGGTGGACCAGCCGGTCCTCCGGGAACCCATCACCAACGAGCCGTACGTCCCCGGCTCCACGTTGAAAGGAAAGATGCGTAGCCTGCTCACGAAGGCGCATGGCCTTCCGCTGCAGGAGCTGGTCCAGAGGCCCGTGCAGGTCCGGCTGCACTGGTGCACGGACGAGGCTGCGTACCGCCGCTGCCTGGTCTGTCCCACCTTCGGCCAGTTCCCGTCGGGCCCGCGGGGTGCCCGCTTCGACTTTGTCACGCCAACACGTTTGATCGCCCGGGACGCGCGGCTCGGACCGGAGCTGCAGGTGGTAGAGGACGGCGTGCCTTCCCGTAAGCGATGGAAGGAGGTAGAGACGGACCTCCCCTACAGCGAGGTCAAGGTCGAGGTGGTCCTGGACGTGGTCACCGCAGCCAGCAATCCGCGACAGATGGAGCGCGTTCCGCCGGGCGCCATCTTCGACACGGAGCTCCTCTTCAGCGTCTACCGAGCCGACGCGAACGACATCGACCCCGAGCTGGAGCAGAAGCGGCTTCGGGAGGTCATCGCCGCCATGCGCCTGCTCGAGGACGACTACCTAGGATCCTCCGGCACCCGCGGGTACGGAAAAGTCAAGTTCCAGCGCATCAAGGTTGCGTGGAGACACCTGGAATACTACCGAGACCCGCTGGGCAATCCGGAGCAGAAGCTTTGGGAGGGGGAAGAGCTGTCCGACCTCCTGTCCGTATACGAGGAGTATGTAGCCCGTAGGGTATGGTCATGACCCTGCACAACGTGACGTTGGAACCCCGCGGAGCGTTCCACCTGGGGGAGCGCGGGGTCGGCTACGAGGAAACCTCCGAGATGGTCCACGCCGACACCCTGTTCGGCGCGCTGTGCTCGGCCTGGTCGCTCCTCTACGGCGATGAAGCGGTCCTGAAAGACCTGCTTCCTGACGGGAGTCCGGACTGGTGCCCTCCACTCCTCCTCTCGTCGGCGTTCCCACGTGCAGGACTGGTGCGCTTCTATCCGAAGCCTCTCTTGCCCCCTCCTGATGGAGACATTCGGAGGTGGAAGGACGTAGAGTGGGTATCCGAGGTGGTATTTTGCACCTGGCTAGGCGGCGGGCCGCTACCTCGGTGCCTCTTCACCCACGGTGGTGAAGTCGCCCTCACCGAATCGGAGCGCGACACCTTGGTGGGGCACCTGCCGGGCCGTGACCCCGAGATGCCGTTCTGGAAGGTGGTCCGGGTTCCCAGGGTCACTCTAGACGCGGCCAGCAACGCTTCCGAGCTGTGGCACTTTGGCCGTCTGCACTTCGCGCCGGAGTGTGGCCTGCACCTGTGGGTGGGGCTGCGTCGCCTCGAGGACCGCTTCTGGACCGCTCTGCGCGTCCTCGGCGACGTGGGGTTAGGAGGCGATCGGTCCGCGGGCCACGGCCTGTTTACAGTCGGCCACAGTCCGGAAGAGCCGCCGTGGCCGCCCTCGGGGCAGCGGTTCGTGACGCTGTCGCCCGTCTACCCACGGAAAGACGAGGTCGCCGCATTACTCGCCGACGGATGCGCCTACCGGTTGGTGACCCGGACCGGGTGGATCGGTGCAGCGCTGACGATGCCGTACCGAAGGCGGGCGGTCCGCCTGATCGCGGAGGGCTCAGTCCTCACGGGCGCCAGCGACGCCATGTGGGGCAGCCTAGTGGACGTGACTCCCGATGGCGTCCCTGACCTCCCTCACCGCGTGTACCGTTGGGCCTACGCGTTCCCAGTAGGGGTGAGCCAGCCATGACGCGGCCATTCACATCCACTACCACCTACGGGGTCCGGTTCCTCTCCCCGGTGCACGTCGGGACCGAGGAGCGGCTGGGTGTCCACGACTTCTTGGCTGTCCAAGGAAGGCTATGCCGGCTGGATGCCGGTCGGCTTCTTTCTGAGCTCGAGCAGGCCCCGCAGACCCGCGACCGGTACTTCACCGGCGGCCTGCCCGCGATCGAGCAGTGGCTGCAACAGAGCGATCGGCTGAAGCGCCTCTCGCTTTACCAGTGTCCGGTACCCAGGCTGCCAAGACAGCGGGAGGACCTCCGTCCCTTCCTTGCGGATCTACTCGGACGCCCCTACCTGCCGGGCACTGAACTGAAGGGAGCCGTGCGGACCGCGGTACTCTGGAGGCTTGTGGCGGCGCACCCCCACAAGAAGGACCTGGGCCAGCGCGTGGGCCAGCGGCTCAACCGCCAGCGCCAAGCTGAACCGCAGCGTGACCGCCGCCTCGCCGGTCAGTGGCTCGGGCAGACCTTGCTCGGCGAAGACCCACGTAGTGATGCTTTCCGCATACTTCGCGTGACGGACTCCACGCCCGTGCCGCTCTCGGCCGTGAAAGTGTACCCCATCCTAGTCGCGGGTCGGCAGCGCGATGGGCTGGCCCTCATGGAGCAGCCCCGGTCAGGCGACCGTCCGAGCCGGTACTCGCAAGACGTAAGCCGCGCCGTCGCCAACTTCTGCGAGTGCCTGGACGGGGGTGTACCTGACCTGCGCACCCAGGTGGAGCTGGATCGCTTCCTGCTGGGCAGGTGGGAAGGCGACGTCAGCTTCATGGAGCGCTGGCCCGAGGCGTGTAATACCCACAGCCGATGGATCGCCGAGGCGGAGCGCTCGTGGTGGGCCCAGGGGTACAGTAGCGCGCCTGCTGGCCTGCAGCAGCTCGCGAAGGCCATGGTGGACTTCCACACCGGTCTGCTGGAGAGGCTCCAGGGCCTGCCAGACGGCCACGTGGTCCTGAACCTGGGCTGGGGGGGAGGCTGGCGGACCAAGACCGTGGGCGAGCACTTCGGCGACGAGTTGGTGAGGGGTGTCGTACGGCGGTACAACCTGGACCGCGGCAGCCGGAGCTCACCGTTCCCGAAGACCCGCAAGGTCTGCTGGCTCGGCGGCAACCGTTTTGTGCCGCTGGGGTGGACGCTTCTCGTCCCCCGGTAAGGAGGAAAGGCATGGCCACTGTGCTGGTCCTGACCGTGGGTACCACGCCGGACCCCTTGCTGGAAGCTGTGGAGGAACAGCGCCGTCAGGACCCCCGACTGGCGGTGTACTTGCTGTACGGCCGGCCGTTCCCTGACCAGCACCCTTCCCCGTTCGACATAGCGCGGCAGGTGAAAGAACGCGCAGCGGCACTGGGGTTGCGCGCGGAGACCCGTGAGATACCGGATCCTGAGGACCTAGACATGTGCCTGCGGATATGCAGGGAAGCTCTTCGCGAGGTGAGCGACTATGACCGGGTGCTCGTGGACTTCACCGGCGGCACCAAACCGGTTTCGGCCGCCGTGGTTCACGCGGCTCTGACGGAGCCCCTCATCGGTCAGCTGGTCTTCGAGTACACCGGGGGCAAGGTGCGCGACCGCAACGGCCGCGTCCTGAAGGAAGCTATGCGGCGCCGCTCCACAGAGCGGACCGCCACGGAGGAGATGCTGCGACAGGTCCTGGAGCTTCTGCCGAGATTCGCCTATCGGGAGGCGCGCATGCTGGCGCGGCGTCTGCCAGAGACCGGCCGCGCCGGGTTTGTCAGGCACGCGGTCGAGGCGCTATCGGCGTGGGACGAGTTCGACTACCAAGCGTCAAGGGAGCTACTCCGCAGGCACCGCGAGGCTGCACGGGCAGTTCAGGACGTCGAACAGCTGGCGGTACTGGCGGGGCTCGTGCTCCGGCTACTGGAACCGGCCAATCGGGTGGTGGACGCGCTGCAATGTCTTCAGGCGCTGCAGGACGGGCCCCTGCGGTACTGGCCAGCTACGGAAGGCATGGGCCTACTCGTGGCAGATGCCCTAGAGAATGCGTGCCGCCGGCTGGCGGAGGGGCGCCCGACCGACGCGGTGCTGCGCGCCTACCGGGCGGTGGAGACAGCCGTGCATGCACGTCTGGTCGCGCACCACATCAACCCTTGGCAGCCCGACTGGCAAAAACTAAGTGTAGAATACCGCGAGCAATACGAAAGGTTCTTGGATGGCCATCCGCTGCCGCGCGACCTAGCACTGACCACGGGCCTCCGGCTCGTGGCAGTACTCGACGGGGGGCTGTCGCGGGAGTTGACTGACCGCCTGCAAGACCTCCAGCAGGTGCGCAACCGCAGCTATCTCGAGCACGGCTACAGACGGATCCGCGAAGAGGACGGACACCGGCTTCTGGGCTACGCGGAGGAGCTCTGCGCGCTTATCCTTAAAGCCGATATGCGGGCCCTGAGGGAATCTGTTACCCACCACGTGTGGACCTGAACCGGGGTGGCGGCGCTGTACGTAGTAGAGCAAGGCGCTGTGGTCCAGAAGGAAGGCGAGCGGGTCGCGGTGCGTAAGGACGGCCAGACACTCATGAGTGTGCCGGTGTTCAAGCTGGACTCGGTGGTGGTGTTCGGTGGCGTCCAGCTCTCCGCGCAGGCCATGGCCCTGTTGCTCGCTAACGGCATCGAGGTAGCATTCATGAGCACCGACGGTAGGATCAAAGGGCGGCTCATGCCCGCGGAGTCGCGAAACGTCCCGCTTCGGTTGCAGCAGTACGAGCGCTACCGCGATGCGGATTTCCGCCTCAAGCTAGCCCGGGCGCTGGTCCGTGGGAAGCTGCACAACGCACGGGCCCTCGTGCTGCGCTACCTGCGCAACCATCCGAACGCTCCTCTGGACGAGCCGCTCAGGTTGCTCGAGGACTGCCTGGCGCAAGTGGATTCGGCGGCCGATCTGGACTCCCTGCGGGGCGTGGAGGGGAGGGGCTCGGCGGTGTACTTCACCGCCTATGCGCGCATGGTTACCGGCGAGCTAACCTTCTCCGGTCGTAGCCGCAGGCCGCCCAGAGACCCTGTGAACGCGCTTCTGTCGCTGGGCTACAGTCTGCTGGTCCAAGAGATGTTCGGAGTGGTTGCCGCCCGGGGTCTCGACCCCTACCTGGGTTTCTACCACGACGTCCGCTACGGCCGCCCAGCCCTGGCCCTGGACATGGTGGAAGAGCTCAGGGCACCCATCGTGGATCGGACAGTGTTGGCGGTGGTGAACCGGCGAGTCTTCGGACCCGAGGACTTCGAGGAGGGAGATGCGGGGGGCGTGTTCCTAACGAAGGACGGCCTCCGGAGGTTCCTGGCGGCCTACGAAGAGCGTCTGGGAGGGTCTGCTCCGAAAGGTCTGGTAGGCGGGTGGCGGACGGCATTTCGGGAGCAGGTGGGACGGCTAGTGCGGGCCGTCCGGTGGGGGGAAACGTATGAGGCCGTGCGTGTCGAGGCCTGACGCTGGCCATGCCGTACGTTGTGGTGGCCTACGACATCCGGGACGACGCGCGGCGCCTGCGTGTGTCGAAGGCGCTTAAGAACGCCCTGGAGCGGGTACAGAAGAGCGTTTTCGAGGGATGGGTGGACTCCGTTCAGCTGGAACGGGTGGAGGCCAGGGCGCGGCGTCACATGGATGAGCACCAGGACAACTTGCGGATCTACGTCCTTTGCGGCCGGTGCGCGCAGGCCGTGCGTGTCTATGGGGTTCCGCCAAACCTGGAGGATTCCGACCTGCTGATCGTGTAATGCACCTTGACAACCAAATAGCGCTGGAGGCCGCGGCAGGGGTTGGTTTGCCCGCTAACCGCGTCTGGTCTGCAAATGGCGGGGCGATCAGCAGTTCGCCGTTATTTTCGGGCGGCAAGATGCCACGCAAGTTCGGACAAAGCCGAAAATTAAGCCTCCCTAGCCGCATTATGGTTCTAGTCCTCATGGACGTTCCAGAAGCAGCCAGGCCGCCGCTAAGGAAATACCGAGACC
>FWPU01012296.1_pt1 | contig 11457 bp, 13 predicted proteins | sample 2228361 | NCBI WGS metagenome assembly FWPU01 (sample SAMEA103939777, study PRJEB20133) | metagenome | reverse complement strand
CAGATTTCGCATGGACTTTTTCTCTCCTCTCTTGGTGGCAACTTGGGTTAAATAGTTTTATGGAGAGCTAATTATGGGTCAGTGCTTCTGTCGCAGATCCCCGAAAGGGAGTAGGCACAGGCGGATCAAGGGGAGTGCAATGTAGATCTGCTTCTCGGATAATTTTCTGAACAGCTCTCACACCCCCTGCACTGCATCCTGCATCCATTCGGCTGTCGGGTGCAGGTAACGCCCGGTTGTCTCCAATCGGGAATGTCCCAAAATCGCCGCCGGGGTAGCCACATCCACCCCCTTCTCCACCGCACGGGTGGCAAAGGTGTGGCGCGGGGTGTGGGGGGTGGCTTCCACCCCGGCAATCCGGGCGTACTCCGCCACCATGCGCTGGACATCCCGCTCCGCCAGCGGCTTGCCCGTGCGGGAGAGAAACAGCCACTCACCCAATCCCTTAGGTCTTTCGTCCAGCCAGGCTTTCACGCCTGCTGCGCCTCGCTGTTGAGCGGCACGCGGCGGGTCTTGTTGCCCTTGCCGCCCCGCACGGTGAGCCAGCCGGAACGCCCGTTGATCTCCACATCCTCCGTGCGCAAGTTTACTACCTCCCTCACCCGCAAGCCCGCCCGTGCCAGCAGGTTGAGGATGTCGGTATCCCGCCTGCTGCTTTCGGCGGCGGCAAAGAGCCTGCCCAGTTCACGGAAGGTCATCCCTTCCGGCGGTTGAGACACAGCGTAGCGCGGGTCAATCACCCATCGGCTGGTTGGAGTTGACAAAGTAAAAATACGACCCCGGACACCAGCCCCAGAACAACCCCGGCCACCACTGCCAGGAGGGACACGATAATCGCCACCCTCATAACCCACGAGAACACACACAGGGCTGGCCGGACGCAGCCCTTTCCACGTCACCACCGCTCTCTAGGATACCTCCCCGATCCAATGCGCCCACGTTGCTCCCTGTGCTTGCAGGGCATTGACCAGCCATTGGTCGGCGCTCCACAACTCCGCCCCGTGCTGCTCTGCCAGTGCCACATACTGGGCATCATAGGCTTTGCTCTGTCCCAGCCGTTCTGCCCAGCGCAACGCGGATTTCAGCAGGACGGGGTTCGGCTCCACCACCCGCACGCCCAAATCCGGCAGCACATCTACCAGTAATTCGGCGTCCTGCTGATTCAGTTTGCCCTTGAACACGGCAAAACGCAAGGCAGATACCACTTCCGCGTACCAGTGGGCTGGTGCGTACAACTCTTCATCGCTGGACTTCCAGCCATCCAGACACTGCTCCGCTTGTGCGGAGTAATCCTGGGGCAGCAGGAGATTGACCACCACGCTGGCGTCTATGACAACCCCCATTTCTCCTCCTGCTCCCGTTCGTGTTCCTCACGCACCTCTCGCATAATGTCGCCCTCATACATGCCATATTGGGCAACAGTGCGTTCGCGAATTTCTCGCACCTTTGCCAGCGTGCGGCGGAATTGCTCCTTCTCGGTCTGGCGTTGTTCTTCCAGATAGCGGCGCACCAGTTCCCGCAGGATTTCAGACATGCTTTTGTCCTGCTCACGGGCGGTCTCTTGCAGTCGTGCCTGGTCGTTTTTATCCAGCATAACTTGTACTCGAATCAATTCTGCCATTTCACACCTTGTTGTGTATAGAGTATTACACAATAAGGATTTTGTCAAGCCTTCGCATCGGTTCCCATAAAATGTTACTGAAGTAAGATAGTTAGCTCAAAAGAAACTGTGACCGGTGAGCTAACTATGGTCGAGATGGAGCGAATGACCATCAACGAACGTTGAAAATATCTTATATAAGATGTGGAACGTTATTGCAGCGCCAGGCACATGGAGAAGGGATACCTGTTGGGCGAGATGCAGGCGGTGACGGGGATGCACCGCAAGTTATTGATCCGCATTTTGACCGGACAGCTGTCACGGAAACCACGCCGCCGCGAACGCGGGCGAACCTGCGGGGCAGCGGTGGAGGATGCGGTGTGGGTGATTGCGCGCGGTCTGGATGCTCCGCCAGTATCCCAATTTCTTTCAGCCGGTCATGCATACCCAACCAAAAAGCGGGGTGGATGAGCGGCGCTACCGAACCCGGCGGACAAATCAGTCCATATCCAAAAAACCTTCAGAAGAGCATGACCCTTTGGTAACTTTTTCTTTTGAACCATTCACTCTTCCCCGGTAACATGATCTTTTGACTTTACAGGGTCCCCAAACACACTTACCAGCGTTCCAGCCATAGGTCGCTATGTTTTGTCAGGATGGTCAGTTCGGTGGCCACTGCCGGAAAGCGAAGTTTGAGATAGCGCAAAATCCCCTGCATGTGTTTGGGAGTCGGGGTACACACGGCTATATTGCTCTGGAAGTGATACTACTCGATCCACTTGCGCACCCAGGTGTTATCCGCTCCGTCCCGGCGTTTGCGCGGGTTGCGCAACACCTCCACCTCGACATCAATCTGCTCGTCGTCCTTCTCGACCAGCACATCCGGCTCGACCAGCGGATGGGACAGCCCAGTTCGGTGGCAAAAGCCACGCCCTTATCCGTCAGGGGCAAGACGGCGTAATTCGTTTTCCCGCTGCCAAAGAATTGCTGTTCAATCAGATTTTGTTCCAGAAATGCTTTTATCAACCTGTCTGTTGCTCCGCCTGAAAGTTCCATGCGATAGTGCTATTTCTCTTTGCAGGCAAACCCCCTCTGCAAGAATTTGCACAGCGGTTTCCATCCGCCGCCACAATTTAATCCGAATGACGTTCTCTGTCGCCTAAAGGCGACAGAGAACGTCACTCTCCCACCACCAGCTCAATCCTAAAGAGACAGGAAAAATGGTTCCTCCCGTCCCGCCCCCACACAGGATTGAAGGAACTGTCGCAGGTTTCAGGCAACAGGCGTTTCTGCCTCCTGCACCGCTTTACGGGCAGCCAGATTGATCAAAACCGTCAGTGCACAGGCAACTGCCAGAGCCGCCAGCATTGAAATCAGAAAGCCCAGAGGCTGATTGGAAACCGTCGGGGCAATGAGAGCTGGCACGTAAGCAGTGCCGCGCACACCGAACAGCCCGCATAATGCGCCGCTCACCATTGCTGAGAACAAACCAGCAGCAAAAACGCGCCGGTCCGAAAACATGAATGGATAAGCCGCCTCCACAAAAGTGCCAAATCCAACATTGACCATGAACCCCGGCACAGCTAAAGCCCTTTCGGACTGCTGGCGCGGCAAAAGCATGTTAGCCAGCGTGATTCCCGCAGAAACCATGACCAGCCCGGTCATATCAATGGCGCCCAAAAAACTGTTGCCCTGTGTTTCCATTTCCAGCAAAACAATCGGCAGAATTGCGGCATGATAAACCCCGCCAATGATCGCCGGCCAGATCAGCAGACCGGCCAGCGCTCCGGTCAAGACCGGGCTAAACTGCAGCGCGCTTTGAATCAAACCGCGGATACCGTCACCCAACCACAGTGTAATCGGCGCTAACAGAAAATAGACTGCAGAACCGGCTGTCAGCCCGCCAATTGCCCCGGAGACAAGGCTGGCAGTCGTCGCTGGAAAGCGCATTCGAAACGACCAGTTGAGCAGGTAGCTTGCCAGTAGGCCGGCAGCAATGCCACCCACAATACCGCCGAGGATACCGCCGTCTTTGGAGAGAACACCCGCCACAACCCCGGCGACAATTCCCACCTCCTCCAGTCCCGAAACCTGCTTGGCCGCTACTACTGCCACAATGACCGGCAAAGCCCCCACCAGCACATCAAACAAAGGTCCGAACGCATCTGTCAAAAAAGGAATTTTCCCAACTGCCAGTACCAGCGCCATGGCAATAAAACCGGGCAGTGACCCCATCATAATGCTGCGAACCTGTATACGCTTCCGAATGTTGGCTGTATCTGCCTGGCTGATCTTGCCGATAACCGGATTGTACTTGACCTTCCAATGACCGGCTAAAGCCGAAATGTACCCGATCGCACGGGTTCGGTTGGTGCTACCCGTTGTGCCGGATGAGGCAATCACATTCGCGCCCATTGCGCGGACTTCAGCCATTGAACTGCCTCCGGTGCCAACAACCGGGATTTTGGCATCGGCGGCCGCCTGAACAACCGATTGATTGATGTCCCTTGCATCCGCGCTGACCAAAATCAGACCATCCACTTCACCCCTACGAATTTTAGCCGCCAGTTCAGCGGAAGCCTGACGGGCTTCCTGATTGGCCTGCTGCAAATTGAGCGTCTGACCGCTTTGTAAACCCTGTTCGGTCATCCGCCAAAGGCTGGCTGTAGTGTTTTCGCGGATCGAGTCCATCGAAGCGGATGCCGCCACAAACACCACATCGCTGACCGTAAAACCGGCTGCGCTGGCTTGCTGAATAATTTCACCCAGCAGAGCCTGCGGGTCACGGCCTCCCAGCACAAACAAATGTCCCCCCGAACTGCCTACCACTGCCAATCGTTTTGGACTCATAAAAGACCTCCTGATTTTAGGAAAATTTTACAATAAACCATATCCGGTCAAATTAGGCAAAAACAGGTTCTTCAAAAAAGAACAACTTTGCCTCTCATCATCACTAATCCATCATTCCGCTCGCCGGTTTCCAGCGCCGCCCGCATTTGCTCAGCAAAACGCCGTGCCGCCGTCCGCGGTTCATCCGCTTGCCGCACCGCCTCGATCAGTGCCGAGCCAATGATCACCCCATCCGCCAGATGTCCAATCAACCCCGCCTGCTGCGGGGTGGACACCCCAAACCCCACCGCCAGTGGCAGGGAAGTGAGCGCCCGGCTGCGCCGAATCAGGTCTTCCAGTCCATCGGGCAGATGGTCGCGCGCACCGGTAACACCGGTCAGCGACACCAGATAGAGAAAGCCGCGTGAACTTTCGGCTACCCGCCGGGCGCGTTCCGGCGGGGTAGCCGGCGAGATCAGGTAAATGGTCGCCAATCCATTTGTCTCACAGCAGGCCTGAAAAGCCCCCGCCTCCTCCGGCGGCAGGTCGGGCAAAATGACCCCATCCGCCCCGGCGGTTACGGCGTCCCGGACCCAACGCTCCACCCCGTAGGCCAGAATCGGATTGAGATAGCCCATCAGCACCAGCCCCTGCTTCACCCCCCGCCGCCGCAACTCCGCCACGGTCTGCAAACAGCCCTGCATGGTCATCCCCGCTGCCAGAGCCGTTTGGGTTGCCAGCTGAATCGTAGGTCCGTCGGCCAGTGGGTCCGAAAACGGCATCCCAATTTCAAGGATATCCGCTCCGCTGTGGGCCAGCCCCTCCAACACATCCACCGCCACATCCGCCTGCGGAAAGCCGGCCGGGTAGTAGAGAATCAAGGCAGCATGCCCCTGCCGCCGGGCGTCCTCAAAAATCGCTTGCAAGCGCTGTCCGCCGTTCATGCCCGCCCCTCCCCCAAAGCCTGCAAAACGGTGTCCAGGTCCTTGTCGCCGCGCCCGGAAAGATTGACCAGCAGAATGCTCCCCGCAGACATTTGCGGCGCCAGGCGAATTGCCTCGGCAAGCGCATGGGACGATTCGAGTGCCGGTAAGATGCCCTCGCTGCGCGCCAGCCGCTGAAAAGCCGCCAGGGCCTGCTCATCGGTCACATAAGTGTACCTGACCCGCCCGCTTTCAAACAAAAAAGCATGTTCCGGCCCAACGGCCGGGTAATCCAGCCCGGCTGAAATGGAATGGGTGGAAAGCACCTGTCCATCCGCATCTTGCAGCAGGTAAGTCAGCGTGCCGTGCAACACACCGGGACGCCCGATGGCAGGGTCGCCAAAGCGGGCAGCATGACGACCGCTGGCAATCCCCTCACCGCCGGCTTCCACCCCAATCAGGGCCACTTCGAGATCATCCAAAAAGGCGGAAAACAACCCAATGGCGTTCGAGCCGCCTCCAACACAGGCCACGCACACCTCCGGCAACCTGCCGGTCTGTTCCATAATCTGCTGGCGCGCTTCGCGTCCGATGACCGATTGAAAATCGCGCACCATCAGCGGGTAGGGGTGGGGTCCCAGCGCTGAACCCAGCAGGTAATGGGTGCTTTGCACATGGCTGACCCAATCGCGAATCGCCTCATTGACCGCATCTTTGAGTGTTCGGCTGCCGCTTTCCACCGGGCGGACTTCGGCACCCAGTAGCCTCATTCGCTGGACATTGGGCTGCTGACGTGCCATATCCACACTACCCATGTAAACCACACATTCCAGACCGAGCAGTGCCGCAACGGTGGCCGCCGCCACCCCATGCTGACCGGCGCCGGTCTCCGCCACAATCCGCTGCTTCCCCATGCGCTTTGCCAGCAAAGCCTGACCCAGTGCGTTGTTGATTTTATGCGCTCCGGTGTGGGCAAGGTCCTCGCGCTTGAGGTAGATGCGCGCCCCGCCCAGTTCAGCCGTCAGACGGGCAGCAAAGGTCAGCGGGGTCGGCCGCCCAACATAGGTGCGCAGCAATTCAGTCAATTCCGCCTGAAAAGCCGCATCCTCGCGGGCATTCAGGTAAGCCACTTCCAATTCCTGAACTGCCGGAATCAGAATTTCGGGAATATACTGCCCGCCAAAGCGTCCGTAACGCCCCTTGGATGGGGTCAGGAGATGGATCGCAATTTCGTTTAAGTTCGTCTGCATTGGAGTTTCTCCCAGTTACTGAGCCAGTTGAATTTGAAAAGCCTGTTTAGCCGCCCGAATAAATGCCCGCAGGCGGAGCGGGTCTTTTCTGCCGGGGGCAATTTCCACACCCGAAGCCACGTCCACCCCGTAGGGATGTACTTCCTGGATCACCGATGACACATTTTCAGGGGTCAATCCCCCCGCCAGTAAGATCGGATACTGCCTGGCCAGCAAGGCTGCCAGTTCCTGCGCAACCTGCCGACCGCTGCCACCATAGAGTGCCGGATGATGGGCATCCAGCAGGTAGGCTGGCGGATCGGTGCGCGCCGGGTAACGGTGCAGGGCTTCCCGCAAAGCCGACGCATCGGCAGGCCGCAGAGCCTTGAAGGCGCGCCCATCCATTTCATTCAGCACGAAGGGGGGTTCATCGCCGGATAACTGCGCCAGATCCAGCCGGCAATCTTTCATTATCTGACGAATCAACTCAACTTCTCCATTGACAAACACCCCCACATGCAACACACCACTGCCTTGCAACGCCTCCGTAATCCGTGCGCAGGCTTCCGGGTGGATATAACGCGGGCTGGCCGGATAAAAATTGAACCCCAGCATGTCCGCCCCCGCTTCGACGGCGATCAGCGCATCGTCCAAAGTGGTAATTCCGCAAATTTTGACGATCACACTCCCCTCCCCAACAATTCGCCTACTTTTTGACCCGGGTCGGGGCTGGTTACCAGCGCCTCACCAATCAGAAGCGCATCAAAACCAGCCCGGCTAAACCGGGATACATCCTGGCGGGTGCGAATACCACTTTCGGCTACACGAATTACAGTCGGCGGTATGCGCTCCACCAGATCCAGCGCCGTTTCCAGCCGTACCTCAAAGGTGGTCAAATCCCGATTGTTGATTCCGATGACAGCCGGCTGGCACGCCAGGGCTCGTTCCAGTTCAACGGCGGTATGCACTTCGATCAACGCATCCATGCCGTTTTGACGGGTGAATGCGTACAAATCCGCCAGTTCATCATCCGAAAGGCAGGCGGCAATCAGCAGCACCGCCGCCGCCCCGGCGGCACGGGCTTCCAGAATCTGATACGGTGAAAGGATGAAATCCTTGCAAAGGACGGGCGGTGATTCGGGCAGTTCCGCTACCCGGCGCAAATCCTCCATACTGCCGCAAAAAAAGCGTTCATCGGTCAGCACACTGATGGCGGATGCTCCATTGGCAAGATAGGTTTGAGCCAGTTTGGCAGCGTTCAGTTTGGGCGCAAGTGCTCCCCGCGAAGGAGACGCGCGTTTGACCTCGGCGATCAGCCGTATCGGCTGACCGGGTTTGCGGCGCAAGGCCGCCGCAAAGGATGGCGGTGGCGGCACGTTTGAGGCTTGCTTTTCCAGCACGGCAGCCGGCAGCTGCTGCTGACGTTCCGCCACCTCCACCCGTTTGTACGCCACAATTTGCTCCAAACGGTTCATGCGTATGCTTCCTGTCGGGTGAACGCAATCAGCGCTTCCAGCCGGTCCAGTGCTGCACCGCTGGAAAGCGATTGTTCGGCTTCCGCCAATGCGGCGGGCAAATCACCGGTTTGAGCGGCAATCGCCGCCGCACTGTTGAGCAAAACCACATCCCGGCGCGGACTGTCATCCCGATTTTCCAGAATAGCCCGCAGGATCGCTGCATTTTCCGACGGATCGCCGCCGCGTAAATCTTCGGGGGCGGCGCGCCGCAGTCCAAAATCGGCTGCATCCAGCTGGTAGGAGACCACCCGCCCGTCCACGACCTGAGAAACATGATTTGGCCCTTGTGTGGTGAGTTCGTCCAAACCGCCGCAGCCATGCACCACAAAAGCCCCGCCGATGTTTAGTTCCCGGAGAACCTCTGCCAGCGGCGATACCAGATCCGCTTCGTACACCCCCAGCAACTGAAATTCGGCGCCGGCCGGGTTGGTGAGCGGTCCCAACAAGTTGAACAGCGTTCGCTGCCCCAATTCACGGCGCGGGCCAATGGCATGTTTCATCGCCGGGTGAAAATTTGGCGCAAACAGAAAACCGATTCCCACTTCCTCGATACAGCGTGCCACCTCTGGCGGGGTTAAGGCTAACCGCACACCCAACGCCTCCAGCACATCCGCGCTGCCGCAGCGCGAAGAAGCCGCCCGATTGCCGTGTTTGGCTACCCTGCGACCGCTGCCTGCCACCACAAAAGCCGCTGCCGTGGAGATATTGAAGGTGTGTGCGCCATCTCCGCCAGTGCCGGCGGTATCCACAAGCGGCGCTCCGCGTACGGAGACGGTTTGGGCATGGGCGCGCATGGCTCTGGCGCTGCCCAAAATTTCCTCGACCGTTTCCCCTTTCATGCGCAACGCCACCAGATACCCGGCAATTTGGGCCGGCGTTGCCTGTCCGCTCATGATGATATCCATGGCCTGTTCGGCTTCTGTGGCACTCAAGTGCTGATAATTCATTACTTTGGCAAGATAGGGTTTTAACATCGTCTTCCTCCTGACCAATTAAACTTAAGATGAAATCCATGCGCCCGCGGGTGCGGGGATTTTCAAAAAGTTTTGCAGAATCGAACGACCGCAGGGGGTCAAAATGGATTCGGGGTGAAATTGCACCCCAAAAATTGGCAGCGTGCGATGCTGCAACCCCATCAACTCGCCCTCAGCAGTGAAGGCGGTGGCTGCCAATTCCTCCGGCAGCGGCTGTTCGACGATCAGGGAATGGTAGCGGGTTGCCTCGAACGGATTCGGCAGGCCGGCAAACAAGCCCTCTCCGTTATGGTAAATGAGCGAAGTTTTCCCGTGCATCAGGCGCGGGGCGCGCACCACCCGCCCGCCAAACACCGCACCGATGCACTGATGCCCCAGACACACCCCCAAAATGGGAATGGCACTCCCCAGTCGGCGAATCACCTCCGAGGAAATACCGGCATCCGCCGGCCCGCCCGGACCGGGGGAGATGACAATCCTCTCCGGCTGCAAGTCCATCAATTCCTCCACGCAGATTTGATCATTGCGCACCACGCGGACTTCTTCCCCCAGTTCGCCGAACAGTTGAGCCAGGTTGTAGGTAAACGAGTCGTAATTATCCAGAATGAGCAGCATGATTATTCACCTCCATTTTTTCGGTCAATTCCACGGCTTGCGCCAGCGCCCGGGCTTTTTTGAGGATTTCCTCGTACTCGCGTTCGGGAACGGAATCGGCAACGATGCCCGCACCGGCCTGCAAATCCACCCGATTACCGCGCATGACCAGAGTGCGAATGGCAATGCAGGTATCCAGGTTGCCGTCGTAGGCAAAATAACCCACCGCCCCGGCATATACCCCGCGCGGCTGATCTTCCAAATCGGCAATGATCTGCATGGCACGCACTTTTGGCGCACCGCTGACCGTGCCAGCCGGTAAGGTTGCCCGCATCAGGCCAAAGGCGTTCATCTCCGGGCGCAACTGACCTTCAACCTGGGAGACGATGTGCATCACATGCGAGTAACGCTCGATGTTCATTTGCTCGCTCACCTGAACGCTCCCAAACGTACAAACCCGCCCCAAATCATTGCGTGCCAGATCCACCAGCATGATGTGTTCGGCGCGCTCTTTCGGGTCGGCCAGCAGGTCCTTTTCCAATTCGGCATCCTGTTCCGGGGTTGCCCCGCGCGGACGCGTGCCGGCAATCGGGCGGATGATGGCATTCCGCCCGGTCAGCCGCACGTGTATCTCCGGTGATGCCCCGATCAGTCGCAGTGGCGGATCGCCATTCCAATCGGCAAAGTCCAGGTAAAACATGTAGGGAGAAGGATTGAGGCGGCGCAGGGTGCGGTAAATTTCAAACGGGTGGGCCGCAGTGAGCCGAGTAAAGCGCTGAGAAAGCACCACCTGAAAGATTTCACCCGCCTCAATGGCTTGCCTGGCGCGTTCCACCGCCTGCAAGAAAGCCTCCCGCGGTGGTGAGGTCCATCCGGTTTGCGCCACCTCCCCGTCACGGGAGAACGACAGCGTGATGGGCAGGGGTCGCCTCAGCAGCTCCTCCATCTCATCCAGTCGTTGGTGCGCCTGTTGCTGCCGCTCCGAAGATGGCAGCAGCGGATCGGGATGGACGATGAGAATCACCCTGCCAAAAGCGTGATCGAACGCCACCAGCCCATCGGCTTCCAGGAACAGTCCATCAGCCATCTCCTGATCCACCGGCAGATGGGCTACCCCCGGCTCAAACCAGCGCACCGCCTCGTAACCCAAATACCCCACCAGCCCCCCGCTGAATCGGGGCAAGCCGGGAATGACCGGCCGCCTTCGGGCACGAAATTCCTCTTCCATCTGTTGAAAGGGATCACCGAGCCGCACCCGCTGCCCCCCGTCGGCTTCACAGATGATCAGCCGGTTGGCTTGCAGGCGGTACATCCGGCGCGGCTGAACACCGATGAACGAATAGCGGGCCACCTGCTCCCCGCCCGTTACCGATTCGAGCAGGAAGGAAGGCGATGAACCGTTCGCCAGTTTCAGGTAGATGGAAACCGGCGTTTCCAGATCAGCAGGCAGTGTGCGCACGAGTGGCGCTTCTTGCTCGGTTGAGGCGGGTTGGGTGAAAGAAAGGGGTGCTTTGTTGTGCATCGGCTCATGTCCTCCTGACAGAGAAATCAAAAAAACCTCTTCGTCCATTGGGACGAGAGAGGTTTCTCGCGGTGCCACCCAATTTAGGCCGGGCTGTGGGTTTTAACAAAAACCCCCGTGGTGATGACAACGGGGGAAGAAAAGCCAGCCTCACTCTTGCGGGTACGGCGGTTCGATGAACCGTTTATACCCTTTGCCCTGATAACGGTGGCAACTCCGGCGCGGGATACTCGGCAAATCCGCCTTTGACCCTGCGGCTCCGGGAACCA
>FWPU01012293.1_pt1 | contig 11458 bp, 8 predicted proteins | sample 2228361 | NCBI WGS metagenome assembly FWPU01 (sample SAMEA103939777, study PRJEB20133) | metagenome | reverse complement strand
ACTCGGGCTCGCCCTCTGGCTGGCCGCGGTCGCCGTGCCGGCCGTCGCGACCGACGAGCCGTCCCGCGCGGAGCTCGAACGCGCCGAGCGCCGGATCGCGGAGCACGTGCTCCGCGTGCAGCGCGAGCGCTTCGAGGCCGAGGCGCGCGGCGACACGAAGCGCCTCGAGCGCCTCGAGCGCGAGCTCCGCCGCACGCGGACGCGCTGGCGGGAGGCGAAGGAGGCCGTTCAGGCCGCGGACTGAGCGCGCCGGCTCACGGACACCCGCCCGCCCCCGCGGGCACCTGCCCGCAGTCGGCGAGCGAGACCACCGTCAGCGGCGACGGCAGCGCCCCGCCGCCGCCCACGTTGTTCGCGAGCCCCAGCGCCTGCGAGCTGTACTGGATGATCGCGCTGCCGCCGACGACCAGGTTGATGTCCTGCGTCCAGAGCGACCCGTAGACGGTCGCGTTGCCCGTCACCTCGGTGTCCGAGTCGTTCTGCACGTTCGTGCGGCCGCGGACGAGCACCAGCCCCTTGAAGTTGAAGCTGCCCTTGATCGTGAGGTCCCCCTCGACGATCAGGATGCCGGCCCCCTGGAGGCTGCCGTTGCCCTGGATCGTGACGCCGTCCTCGACGTCGAAGTGCGTGATCTGCGGCGCCTCCGGGGTGCCCAGGTCGGGACCGCTGTTGTTGACCGTCGTGTCGGTGCGCACGACGACGCCGGGCCGCGCCAGGATGTCGTCGATGATCTGGTTCATCTGCGCGACGGTCGGCGCGGCGGGGGCGGTCCAGACCGACGGCACGAGCGGCGAGGCCGAGAAGCCCTGCCCCTGGATGTTGTCCTTCTGACCGGTCGAGAGGCTGGCGATGACCTCCTGCGTGTTGGTCTCGTTGCGCGTCGCGATGCCCGGCACCGCCGGCAGCGGGCCGGCGCCGCCGGTGTAGTTGCGGTCGTTGCCGTCGATCAGGAAGCCGTTGCCGTTGAAGGTCGCGTCCGTCGGATCGTCGCGGGCGAGGTAGATCGCCCCCGGCGAGGTCGCCGGGATGTTCGAGCGCACCACGTTGGCGACGACGACGTTGCGGACGTTGCCCGGCCCCGTCGCCGTGGCGACGAGCCGGCCGGCGCCGGCCGGGTTCGCCCCGTCCGCGACCGGCGCGACGGTGTAGGCGTACCCGGCGGGGAACTGGTAGGTGCCGGTGCCGAGCCAGTTGTCCCACGCGTCGACGACGTCCGCCTCGAAGTCGACGACGCCGACGGCGTTGATCGTCTGCAGGGCGTCCGAGATGCCGCCCTCGGCCGCGAAGCGCACCTGCGCGGCGCCGCGGTAGTTCCGGGTCGCGAGCAGCCCGGCGCCGCCGATCAGCATCGAGCTCGCCGTCGCGAGGCCGAGGGCCAGCACCATGAACAGCGAGAGCACCAGCGCCATGTCGATCGTCCTCCGCGGTCAAAAGGTCGCGAGCGAGCGGTTGCGGATCGCCACCTCGCTCTCGGCCGTCGCGCGCCGTGGCGCCGGGTTCGACGGGTCCGGGCTCGCGAGGCTCGCGGTGACGACCACGCGAACCTTCGCCACACAGTCGCGCTGCGACGCGCTGAGCGCCGGCGGCGTGCCGGTCGGCACCAGCTCCAGCGGAGCTCGAGAGCCTCGACGCCGCTCACGAGCGTGACCGGATCAGCGGCGCCGTCCTGCCGGCGGATCGCGCCGCCGTCGAGCTCGTAAGCGACGTCCTCGCCGGGGTCGGCGACGTCGCCGTCGCCGTCGAGGTCCTGCTGGAAGTGGATGCGGGTCGCCGTCCCCTCGACGATCCCCTGGCGAACGCCGGGGCACGTGGGGCCCGGCGACAGCGCGAGCGCGGTGCCGGTCGGGTCGTAGGACGCCATGCGCAGCTCGCGGCTCAGCAGGTCGATGACGGTGCGGGTGATGACCTGGCTCTGCTGGTACGTCGTCTGCGCGGCCTGGGCGCGCTGCTGCGCGGAGAAGAAGGACACGAGGACGCCGAGCGTCACGAGCGTGAGCGCGGTGCCGACCAGGAGGTCGGCGGTCGTCATGCCGCGCGCGCGTCGGCGGCGCGGGCGGGTCATGGACAGGGCACCGTGCTGCACCGCACGTAGGCGGAGAGCTGTGTCACGTGCGGGCGCGAGTCGGTCCACGCCACCCGCACGGTCACGGTCTTGAGGCCGAAGCGCGGCTCGTCGCCGCCGGAGACCGTCCACGTGCGCGTGAACGGCCCGCCCGCCGAGCCGTCGGCGGCGAGGGTCGTGCCGTCGGCGTAGTCGCCGGCGTCGAGGGCCGGGGCGCCGAGCGGCAGGCTGCGGAGCTGCTCGAGCTTCTGCTGCGCCAGCGCGGTCGCCACGCTCGCCGAGTCGGCGAGCTTGGCGGCCTGGGTCAGCGACACGGAGTACGCCGAGAAGCCGAGGAGCGCAGCGGCCACCAGGCTGGTCGCCGCCAGCGCCTCCACCATCGAGCTGCCGCGCGTGCGTCTAGTCGATCGTCGTCTCGCCGAGGACATTCGTCGTCACCGTCTGCGTGCCCGTGCCGGCGACCGACACGGGGATGGTCACCGTCGCCGCCAGCATGCCGCGCGTGTCGAACACGGGGTCGCCCGGGTTCACCGTGCCGAGCGTCGCGCCGGCCGGCAGCGGCTGCACCGCGCCGTCGGCGACGAAGGTGTTCGGCAGCGTCTCGCGCTCGAGGCGGTAGGTGTCGGTCGCCTCGTCGAACGCGACCCGGAAGCGGACGTTCTGCGCGATGGCGCGCAGGCGAGCCCCCTGGAGGTCGGCGGCGACCTGCGTCGCCGCCGAGCGCAGGGTCCAGGGCCCCGCGAGGGTGCGGAGGTTCGGCACGGCGACCGCCATGACGAGCGCGGAGAGCGCGGTCACCGTGAGGACCTCCAGGAGGGTCGCACCGCGGGACCGGTGCCGGACGGGGGCCATGCCCCCGATGCATCGCCGGTGCCGGCCGAAACCCGCGCGCGTTCGTGCAGCGGTGGTCCGGGACCGTCACGGCGTCGACGCCGGCCCGCCGGTTCGCGACGCGCGGCGTACGCACGTGTACGGGGAAAGCCCCGCGCTGACTCACCGTCGGATGGCGGCGGGACCCGGCCCTCCCGGCGTCTCGAGGAGCGCCGCGGTCGCCGGCTCCCGTGTCGGGGCGACGGCTGCTGCCGCCAAGCTCCCCCGCGAGTCGCGTGTTCTCCGGACGGCACGGCCTCGGCGCGCGTGCTTGGGTAGGGGCGCAGAAGGGAGGCTCGCCATGCACCACCGTTCGGCATACGCGGCAGAGTGTCTCGGGACGTTCGTACTCGTCCTCGGCGGTTGCGGCGCCGCCATCCTCGCCGGGGACCGGATCGGCTACCTGGGAGTGGCGTTCGCGTTCGGCCTGTCGCTGCTCGCGATGGCGTACGCCCTCGGCCACCTCTCCGGCTGCCACGTGAACCCCGCCGTGAGCCTCGGCATCACGCTCGCCGGGCGGCTCACCTGGCGCGAGTGCGGCGCCTACGTGGTCGCGCAGGTGATCGGCGCGATCGCGGCGGCGTGGCTCCTCTACTTCATCGCCCTGAGCCACCCCGGCGATCCCGTCGGCGCCGGCTTCGCGGCGAACGGCTACGGCACGCACTCCCCCGGCGGCTTCGCGCTCCCCGGAGCGTTCGTCGCCGAGGTCGTGCTCACGTTCGTCCTCGTCTACACGGTCCTCGCGACGACGAACCCGCAGGCCCCGAACGCCCTCGCCGGAGTGGCGATCGGCCTGGTGCTGACCCTCGTCCACCTGGTCGGCATCCCGGTGACGAACACGTCCGTGAACCCGGCGCGGAGCACGGGACCGGCGACGGTCGTCGGCGGCTGGGCCCTGGCGCAGCTCTGGGTGTTCTGGGTGGCCCCGCTCATCGGCGGCGCGCTCGCCGCGGGCGCGTACCGGGCGCTCGAGTACGTCTCGGAGGAGCGCCTCGCGACCGCGCAGCGCGACGAGGTGCTGATCCGCGAGCGGGAGCGGGAGCGCGAGCGGCGCGTGGGGGAGCCGCGGTAGCCGCTACTCCTCGCGCAGCGCCACCCCGACCGACAGCCGCGCCGCGCGCGCCGCCGGCACGACGGCCGCGAGGAGGCAGAGCACGAGCGTCAGCCCGCCGGTCGCGACGCCGAGCCGCGCCGGCACGTGGAGGTCGAGCTGCCAGCCGAGGATCGCGGGGAACTGCGACTCGACCCAGAGCAGCCCGAGCCCCGCGCCGACGGCGCCCGCGATCGCGAGGCCGAGGACCGCGATCGCCGCCGCCTCGAGCAGCACCATCCGGAAGACGCGCCCCTGCGAGAGCCCGACGGCGCGCATCATGCCGAGCTGGCGCGTGCGCTCGCGCACGCCCGTCGCGAGCGTGTCGCCGATGCCGATCAGCACGAGCAGGAAGGTGATCGCCTGCATGACGTACAGCACGCTGAACGCGGCTCGCGCCTGGTCGGCGAAGAACTGGATCAGCTCGGCGCCCGAGGGCACGCGGATGCGATGGCGCTCCCCGAGCGCGCGGCGGATGCGGTCCTCGACGGCGGCGCGCGTCGCGCCCCCGTCGAGCGCGACGTGGGCCCACGTGACGAGGGCGTCGTTCCACGCCGCCCGGTAGCGGTCGCGACTGAAGATCGCCGCCGCCGTGGGCTCGGCGCGCGTCACGCCGACGACGAGCAGCGGCTGCGGGCCGCTCGGCGACGCGAACGTCACCGTGTCGCCCGGCGCGGCCGCGAACTGGTGCGCGAACGCCGTCGAGACGAGGGCGCCGCGGCCGTCGGCCACCAGCCGGAGGGCATCGGGCAGGGCGCCGCGCTCGAGCGGCCAGGTGCAGAGGCGCGCGTCGGTGAAGCACGCCGGGTCGTACCCGTCGAGGATCGCGACACCGCCGCGATACGCGACGTCGCGCCGTTGCTCGCCGACCGCCGCCGCGACCCCGTCGATGCCGCGGAGGGCGGCCACGACCTCTTCGTGCACCGGGGCGCTCACCCACCCGCCGCTCTCGAACGCCGACGTCACGACGAGGTCGGCCTCCAGCCGCGACGCCACCTGCGCCACGAGTGTGCGCTCGAAGCTCCACCCGAGGATGCCGAACATGAGCACGCTGCCGAGCCCGAGCCCGATCGTCGCCACGCTGAGGCTCGCCCGGCGCGCCTGCTGCCCGAGGTGGCTCACCGCGAAGCGGCCGCTCGGCCCGAACGCCCACTCCCACGCCCGCGCGAGCGGCCCGTCGGCGGCCCGCACGAGCGGCCGGGCGAGCGCGCACCCCGCGACGGCGACGAGGGCCGTCGCGGCGTGGCCGAGGACCGGTGAGCCGCTCGCCTGCTGGGCCGCGATCAGGACGACGCCGACGAGCAGCACCAGGGTTCCCGCGAGCGACCGCGCGAGCGTCAGCTGGTCGACGGCGTCGCGACCGCGCAGCGCGAGCGCGGCCACGGGCTCGGTACGCGCCAGCCGGAGGGCGGGCGCCGCCGCGGCCACCGTCGCCGCGACCACCCCGACCACCGCACCGACGAGGACGTCCGTGGCCCGCCACACGATCGGCGGCGTCGCAGGCACGGGCAAGTGGAAGTTGAGCGCCGTCGCCGTCGTGATGAGAGGCAGCGCCAAACCGCCGATCGCCACGCCGAGCGGAATGCCGACGCCCGTGCCGAGAAGCCCGAGGAGGAGGCTCTCCTTCAGCATCTCGACGAACACGACCGAGCGCCGCAGCCCGACGGCGCGCAGCAGCCCGATCTCCCAGGTGCGCGCCTCGAAGATCGACCGCAGGCGGCTGTAGCAGATCACGAACCCGGCGACGACGGCGAGCAACGCGAACCCCGAGAGCATCGTCTGAAAGCCCCGCACCGTGCTCCGGATGAGGTCCTTGCGCGCCCGCGGCTCCTCGACCGCGAGGCCGGGCGGCAGCACCGGCGCGATGCGGGCCGCGACCGTCGCCGGCTCCGCCGCCGCGTCGAGGACCACGTCGACCTGGTTGATGCGGCCGTCGGCCGTGAAGGCCCGCTGCGCCGCGTAGAGGTCCATCACCACCAGCCGACCGCCGAGCGTGCGCGCGAGTCCCTCCGGCTCGAGGAGCCCACGCACGGTGAAGCGCTGAACGCCGCTCGGCGTGACGAGCGGGATGCCGTCGCCGACCCGGATGCCGCGACGCTCGGCGAACTCGCGGCCGACGATCACGGAGTCCGGCTGGTTCAGGAACACCAGCGGGTCGTCGACCAGCTCGCCGTCCGCCCGGTGGTACAGGCGAACCGCCGCGTCGTGCGTCACGTCGACGCCGTGGACGGTCAGCAGCTCGCCGCTGCCGTCGTCGGGAAACGCGACCGCCCGGACGAGCGGCACGGCGAGCGCCACGCCGGGCACGTCGCCCACGCGCCGCACGACGTCCTCGTCGAACGTCGCCCCCTCCCCCGCGGCGATCATCAGCGCCGCCCGCCCCGACACGCCGTCGACGGTGCTGAGGAACGCGTCGAGCACCGCGGCGTTCATGAGCCGGGTCGCGACGACGAGGGCCACGCCGAGGGCCACGGCGAGGACTGCGGCGACGTGGCGGCCGCGCGCCGCACGGACACGACGCATCGGCCAGGTCAGGTCGAAGGCGAGCCTCGTCATTCATATCGCAGCGCGGAGACGACCGAGAGGCGCGACGCGCGGCGGGCGGGGAGCAGCGCCCCCACGAGGCAGAGGACCAGCGTCAACGCGACCGCGGCCGCGACCGACGTCGCCGGGACGTGCAGCTGCAGGCTCCAGCCGACGAGCGCCGGGAACTGCACGCCCACCCACAGCCACCCGAGGGCCAGCCCTGCACCGAGGGCCAGCACGAGCCCGAACACGCCGATGGCGAGGCCTTCGAGAAGGACGAGCCCGAAGAGCCGGCTCCGACGGATGCCGACCGCGCGCAGCATGCCGAACTCGCGCGTGCGCTCGAGCACGCCCGTCGCCAAGGTGTCGCCGATCGCGACCAGGACGAGCGCGAAGGTGACGGCTTCCATCACGTACAAGATCGCGAATGCCTGACGCGCCTGGGCAGCGAAGTACTCGACGATCGCTGCTCGGGAGCGTGTCCGGAGCCGGTAGCGCGGGCCGAGTTGCTGCCCGATTCGAGCGGCGACCGCAGCCGGCTCCTCTCCTGGATCCGTCGCGACGTGGATCCACGAGAGGGAAATGTCCTGCCAAGCCTCTCGGTACAGATCGCGGCTCACGATGATCGCGCTGGCGGGCTGACCGTTCGTCACGCCCACGACGCGAAGCCGCCGTGGTCCGGTCGGGGAGGACATCTCGATCTCGGCAGGTGGTTGCACGCCGTGTAGGCGGGCGAACGAGGTCGACACCAGTGCGCCGCGCCCGTCCGCGACGGCATCCAGCGCCGCAGCCGACTGACCAGGCTCGAGGTGCCACGCGCACACCCGAATGTCCCGGAAGCAGACGGGATCGTAAGCGTCGAGCACCACCGTTCCGCCTTCGTATTCGACGTCGCGTTGCTGCTCGCCGGCGACGACCGCCACGCCCTGAATCGCGCCGAGTTCCGGAAGCAGCGCGCTCGTCAGTGGCGCACCGACGTACCCGCCGCTGAGAAAGGCCGACGAGAGCACGAGGTCGGCTCGCATCCGCGCGGTGAGCACCGACACGAGCGTCTGCTCGAAGCTCCACGCCAGCATGCCGAACATCACGACGGCACCCAGGCCCATGCCGAGCGTCGCCGCCGTCAGCGAAGCACGGCTCGCGTGTTCCGCCAGGTGTCGTGCGGCGGTCCGGCCGGTCGCACCGAAGAGCGATTGCCAGACCGTCCCGAGCCACCGTCCCCCGACGACGACGAGTGGATTGGCACACGCCCAGCAGGCCGCCGCCAGGAGAGGCGTCGTCACGTTGCCCAGAGCGGCGGCGTCGGTGACCCATTGGGCAAGAACCAGCACGACAGCCGCCAGCGTCAGCACCGCGGCGACGATCGATCGCACGCGAAAGGCGCTCGGCGCGGACGCGGGACGTCCGCGCATTCTCAGGGCCGCAACCGGCTCCGTTCGTGCAAGCGTGAAGGCAGGCAGACATGCCGCGAGCACCGCTGCGCCGAGCCCAACGCTCGCCGCATCGCGGACGAGCGACCAGTCCCAGGTCGCGGAGGACACCGGAACCGGCATCCGGAAGTTCAAGGCCGTCGCGCGTGCCACGGCCGGCAGAGCGAGGCGCCCGATCGCAACACCCAACGGGATGCCGGCGACCGTGCCTGCAATCCCGAGGAGAAGGCTCTCCTTCAGCAGCTCGGTGAAGACCGTCTTCCGGCTGAGGCCGACGGCGCGGAAGAGGCCCACTTCCCACATACGCGCTTCGAAGATCGCGCCCAGCCGCGAGTAGCAGATGACGAATCCCGCCAGCACTGCGAGTAAACCGAACGCCAGGATGATTCCCTGGAAGCCCCGCACCGTTCGCCGGATCAGCTCTTTTCGCATCACCGGCTCTTCGACCGAGAGCCCCGGCGGCACGATGGCTGCGATCCGTGTCTTCACCGCGCCCGCGTCGTGTGACGGTTCCACCACGACGTCGACCTGGTTGATCTGCCCGTCGCGCGTGAACATCCGCTGCGCCGCGTAGACGTCCATCACGACGAGGCGTCCCCCGAGCGTCTTCGCGAGCCCTTGGGAGTCCAGCAGACCGCGGATCGTGAAGCGCCGGACGCCGGTGGGCGTGACGAGGTCGAGCCGGCTGTCGAGGCCGAGGCCGCGCCCCTCCGCGAACTCGCGCCCGACGATGATGGAGTCGGGCTGACTCAGAAACTCGAGCTCGTCCGCCACGACCTCGTCGGGCCGGTCGGTGCGATGGTAGAGGCGGACCGCGGCGTCGTTCGTCACGTCCACGCCGTGGACCGTCAGCAGCTCGCCGCTGCCGTCGTCGGGGAACGCGACGCCGCGGACCAGCGGCACGGCGATCGCGACGCCCGGAACCTCGGCGATGCGGTCCACGAGCGCCTCGTCGAACGTGAGGCCCTCGCCGGCGGAGATCGTCAGCGACGCGCGGCCGACGACGCCGTCCACCGTGTCGAGGAAGGCCGCCAGCACCGCCTCGTTCATCAGGCGCACGGCGACGACGAGCGCGACGCCGAGCGCGACCGCGACGATCGTGAGCGCCATCCGGCCGACGCTCGCCCGGACGTGCCGGTAGGCGAGCTTCAGCGACAGCACCCGGCGCATCACCCCTCGGCCGCGATCGGCTTGCGAGGCTCGCGCGGCGGCGTCTTCACGTCGCGCACGATGCGGCCGTCCTGCATCTCGACGGTGCGGTCGCCGTACGTCGCGGCGGTGGCGCTGTGCGTCACCATGACGACGGTGACGCGCTGGCTCTCGTTCAGGTCGCGCAGGAGGTCGAGGATCGTCTGGCCCGTCCGCGAGTCGAGGTTCCCGGTCGGCTCGTCGGCCAGCAGGAGCGTCGGCCCGGTCGCGATCGCGCGGGCGATCGCGATCCGCTGCTGCTCCCCGCCCGACAGCTCCGCCGGGTACCGGCGGCCCCGGTCGACGACGCCCACGCGCTCGAGCGCCTCGGCGACCCGACGGCGGACCTCCTTCCGCGAATAGCCCGAGAACTCGAGCGGCCAGGCGACGTTGTCCTCGACCGTGAGCGCCGGGATCAGGTTGAAGGCCTGGAACACGAAGCCCACGGTGCGCAGGCGGAGGTCGGCGACCTGGTGGTCGCGGAGCGTCGCGAGGTCCCGGCCCTGCAGGATGACCCGGCCGCTGTCGGGCGTGTCGAGCCCCGCGATGACGTTGAGCAGCGTCGACTTGCCCGACCCGCTGGGGCCCATCACCGAGAGGTACTCGCCGCGCGGGATGCGCAGCGTCAGATCGTCGAGCGCGATCGCCGCGCCGTCTCCCGTTCCGTAGCGCTTGGTGACGTTCTGGACGTCGACGACCGCGTCGGTCACTTCCGGCGTCCACTCTTTTCGCGCCGCGTCTGGAGGCTCGGCGCGCCCGCCTCCTCGGCCCGCCGGTCGTAGGTACGTCGGTTTCGTTGGTGCCATTCGTCGAACTCCTCCCGGAACTCCTTGAGGAACTCGATCTCCGCGGCGTTCTGCTTGATCTGCCGCGCGAAGAGCATGGGCAGCGGATCGTAGCGATCGGCGGTCTCGCGCAGTTGGCGGTCGGCAACCGCGTCCTCGCGCTCCCGGGCGAGCTGCTTCCCGCGCATCCACAGGTCCTCCTGGCGGCGTTCGAGGAGGCGCTCGCGGACGTCGTCGGGCAGGCGGTCGGCGAAGAGGATCCACGTCGGGAGCTCGCCGTCCTGGATGGGCGACGACAGCCAGCGGTCGAAGACCTGGCGCCCTTTCTCGGTGATCGCGTACGGGATGCGACGCGGGTCCGCGTCGGGCGGGTTCGCGACCGTCTGCACGAGCCCCTGCGCCATCAGGCGCGGCAGCTCGCGGTAGAAGTTCCCGGCGCTCACGTGGATGCCGGAGCGGTCGCGATACTCGACCATCAGCTCGTAGCCGTGCCGGTGGCGACCGTCGCGCATCAGGCCGAGGATCAGGCGCGAGAACAGGGGCCGTCGGTCCACATCGTCGCGGCGCACGCGAGACCCTCCTCCGGGGGGCGAGTCGAACGGACCCCCTACGACCATCCACGATCGACTGTCAAGGAAGTGTGGTAGTTGCTCGAATGGATGCCCCGCACTGAGCGGGCGAGGCACCGACGCCAGCTACCGCACCTCGATCGCGTTCGTCCGCACCGTCTCGGGGGTCTTCTCCACCCGCGGCTCGCACGGGCGCAGCTCGAGGTGCCCCCGGGTCGGACCGTAGCCGATGACCCGCACGCGGCCGCCGCTCTCGGCGACCTCGACGCAGCCCTCGGGCTCCCCTTCGAGGGGCAGCTCGACGGCGCCGCCGTCGTCGCGGACGAGCCGCGCCCGGGGGGCGATCCGGACCGGCGGGACGGTCATCGCGTGGAGCGAGACCACGAACGTCTCGCCGGGGGTGTAGCGGTCGAACTCGGTGCGCGCGAAGAGACGCGCGTTCCCCGCCGAGAGGTTCTTGTCCACGCCGGAGGTCGCGGCCTCCCAGAAGCGGGGGCGGCCGACGTCGACGTGGAGGAAGCCCTCCTTGGCGTAGTAGCCGGCCCCGCAGCAGTCGAGGGCGCGGATCTGGAGCCAGAGGCTCTTCAGCGACCGGCGCGGGAAGGCGATGTCGGCGGCGAGGCCCTCGGTGTGGAGGGAGCCGCCGGCGGCGGCGCGGCCGCGGTCGCGCAGGCTCTGGTTGTAGTCGGGGCTCCGGTAGCCGGAGAGGACGATCAACGGCGTCACGCGCGTCGTCTTCTGCAGGTGGGCGAGCACCTCGACCAGGCGGAGCGCCAGGTCCCCTTCCCGGCCGTCGCGCGAGCGGAGCACGCGGCGGAGCTTCGCCAGCTCGGCCCCGTCGTAGGCGCCGTCCTCGCGGCGGTAGCGGACGGTCGCCCGCTCGTCGGTGTGCGCGTTCTGGACCGCGAGCGTGCCGTCGCCCTGGAGGAAGAAGCGCG
>FWPU01012292.1_pt1 | contig 11461 bp, 7 predicted proteins | sample 2228361 | NCBI WGS metagenome assembly FWPU01 (sample SAMEA103939777, study PRJEB20133) | metagenome | reverse complement strand
CGCTATCCAGCCATGATTCAAGCTGGAGCGGAGAACAGTCATTGGGCCTACAAGCTAAACGGAGGCCCCCTCCAGGATCAGATGCCACATCCTGCTTCTCTCATTTTGGAGCACTTGCCTGAAGTAAAAGAAATCTTTGTGCTCTCTAAAAATCGAGGAGTCTTGCCGAAACCATGGCCTGACGAGATTCGTGTCCTGATTGATGGGGGAGCAGTTCATGCAGAGATTTATCTCTCTTTTAGTCTGAGACCTGATGCTATGGTCTTGACTATACGGGGAACGGAAGGAACCGTGCAGGCCGATATGGGCAGTATGATTGCTACTGTGGAAAGCAACAGTGTGCTCCCACGAGCAATAGCAAGAGGTCTGGCCGGATTCAAACGCAGCCTGCAGAATGCTAAAGGGGCTCTGGGGAATATCTATAAAGTTGCTACTGGTAAGTTTGATAAGACTGGCGGTGTAAAGGAGGTTGTGGCTGGGTTCTACAAAGCGATCGAGCAAAGAACCATTCCACCGGTAACAATGGAGGAAGGAAAGCGGGTTGTCGAATTGATCCAGCGTATCTGGCCCGAACCGATTCGAAAAGTATCGACTATACCCAGTGAAGCATCCCACAGCTTTACGCCGCATATTAAAACGAGACATCACCCGACAATACTTGTGACTGGTGCTTCAGGATTCATTGGGAGTCACCTTGTCGAGCGGCTTCTCTCCCATGCTCTTCCTGTCCGGGTCCTGGTTCGACCAAATAGCCCTGGCTTGGGATTACTAAAAGAGATGAACGTCGAGATTGTGCAGGGAGGTCTATCCAATCCCCAGGCTGTCCAAGAGGCTACTACTGGAATTGAAACGATCTTTCACGTCGGGGCGGCTACGGATGGGAATTGGGAAATCCATCGTCAAGCGACAGTGGTGGGCACCCAAAACATCATTGAGGCGGCTGTGAAAGCAGATGTGAAACGAGTGATACACTTTAGCTCCTTAGTGGTTTACCGGGTGATAGGAGTCTCTAAAGGGGCGGTAATTGATGAGGAATGGCCATACGAGGAACAGGCTGAAAAACTCGGTCCATACACCAGAGCCAAAATAGAGGCAGAAAGAGCCATTTTTGATGCGCACAGAAAACAGGGCTTGGCCACAGTAATAGTGCGTCCAGGGATCGTCATTGGGCCCCGAGGGCGAGTCTTCTTTCCTCATATGGGGTATACGCTCCAGGATAAAGTCTTTATCGTTCTGGGAAAAGGGGATGGAATCTTACCATTAATCTACATCGACAATCTAGTTGATGCTGTAATTCGCTGCGCAAACACCGATGAAGCTATTGGCAAGGCCTATAACCTCGTTGACGATGGCTCAGTCACTGTACTCGACTATCTGCAAAAATTTATAGAGGAAACAAAACTTCCCTCGAAAATCGTAAAAGTACCTTATATATTGCCTTATTGTGCTACGGGTGTTTACGAGATCGTGGCAGGGCTTGGCTTCTTACAGAAAGGAGTGACCTCGAGGCTGCAACTTACCTGGAAACATAGATCTCTTCATTGCAAAATCAGTAATGAACGAGCGAAAAAAGATTTGGATTGGTCTTCAGAAGTTTCCATAGACCAGGCCCTGGCCAGGACCTTCCAGTGGTATATCCAGACAAGACGGTAGAGGACAGAATATCAAATGAATTATGATGTTTTATGTATCGGAAGTTTCTTTACCAGGAATTACGGAGATCGGGCTATCTTTCAGGTCATAAAGCGGGCTTTATTTTCTCAGGCTGGGCTTCGGGCACGTCCTTTTCCACTCAAACCCATATTTGTAAACAGACATGGCAGTTCCATGGGTTTTATACAGAAGATCTTTATGGGGATTCTTTTGTTACCACGGCATTATGTGGGCTTGTATAAGCGTGCGCGAGCAGCCAAAGCAGTGGTAATCGGTGGTGGAAATCTCATTCATGATGTCTATCCCTTCACCGTTGTCCAATTCTTACTGACCTGTCTCGTTGTGAGGGCCGCCGGACGAAAATTCTGGATATTCGCCATTGGAGCTGGTCCTCTGCAGAGGAGGATTTCCCGAGCCTGTATCAGCATGGCGTGCCGGTTGTCTGCAGGAGTAATTGTACGCGATAGCTACTCATTCTCTGTGCTGAAACAGTGTTGGGGCATAGAAAATCGTCTACAGCCAGAAATCGTGCCAGATGTAGTGCTCACTATGGAAAGAAAAGAGGATCGCTCCCCCAATACACCGGTGTGTATCGGGGTAAGCACGATGTTCTATATGATGCCTCAAAGATATCAGGGTGGCAAGGCAGAAGCATATGAAGTATACCTTGATCGCATGGAGAATCTTATCCGCCTCATCGTTGGTCGCCTGAAGGCTCAAGTGCTTCTCTTTTCTACAGAGCCCAGTGAAGATCAAGAAACTGTTAATGAATTAGCGAAGAGAGTGAGCGATCTAAAAGAAGTCCGTGCAGCTAAAGTAAAATCTCTCCCGTCGGCCATTCGTATAACTGGTTCTTGTGATTATCATGTGGGAACCCGTTTGCATTCTCTTATCTTTTCTCTGGCTCAAGGAGTTCCAGCAGTTGCTCTAACCAGCCACGGAAGGATTACTGGTCTCTATACCGATCTGAAAGCAAAGGATCTGCTCTTTGATATTGCAAATTTTGATGCCAGTTCTGTAGTGGATGCTCTTGAGCGCCTTATGGGAGAAAGAGGAAATCGATTACTTGAAAATGTTGGACAGCGTAGGAAAGAGGCGGTGAAGGGGATTGCAAATATAGTTGAAGAAATTCACAACGCTGTGCACAAGCAAAAATAAACTATGAGCTCATAGCGGCGAGTAAACCTCAGCATGTCATTCCGAGTCCTTCGCTTCGCTCAAGGATAAACTTCGCGAAGAATCTCCGCTTTTGAACAATACAGGTGAGATCCTTCACAGCGTTTACCCTGAGCAAAGCGAAAGGTTCAGGCTGACGACCGGACTTCCCTACACTTCGCTCCGGAATAACAAGAGAGAAATACTCGCCATGACTACTATGGGTTATTGGTGATTGAATACTTATCTAACTAATTAATGAGGTAGAGATTCTTGATGAGAATAGGAATTGACGCGACGTCGGTAAGCTCCTCTGAAGGTACAGGAATGCAAAGCTATAGCTTTAATCTGACCAAAAATTTGCTGGAGCTGGATCAGAAAAACGAATACATTATCTATTGCCGGAAAGAGATACCCGAAGCCTTTCGTCCCTTTGTCGGGAAGGCAGAGTTTAGGATTTGTAAGTTGCCGAAAAGGAAATTGTGTGAACAGCTTTGGTTACCCCTTGTTTCTCCGTTTGATTCTCTGGATGTCTTGCACTGTATTTGCAGTCTCCCCCCCGTTGTCTCGTCACGCGTGAGTGTTTTGACGGTGCACGGGCTCTCCTGGCGTATTTTCCCAGAGGTTTTTACTACGGCACTCCGCTGGTATTGGATCCTCACGGCAGAACGCACGATGAAGAAAGCATCAAGGCTAATCGCTATATCACATTGGACTAAAAACGTGGTTTCTAAACATGTTGGGATCCCGAAGGATAGACTGGATGTTGTTCATCATGGAGTCAATCTCGATGTATTTCATCCAATTACCGACGATAGGAAGATAAAACAACTAAAAACACGATACTCTTTGCCCGATCACTTTATATTATTTGTAGGCTCGCTTCTTCCCGTGAAAAATATCCCTACACTTATCCGGGCGTTTAATGAACTGATTCAACGGACGGAGTTTAAGCACTATCATCTGGTTATTGCAGGAGGTAGAGGATGGGGTTATCAACCGGTATATGATCTTGTCACACATCTTGGATTGGAAGATAGAATCATTTTTACGGGATTCTTTCCGGCTGAAGATTTACCTACCCTGTATAGTGCCGCAGAGGTATTTGTTTTACCTTCTCTCTACGAGGGATTTGGAATTCCTATCATTGAAAGCTTTGCCTGTGGGACTCCGGTCATTACATCAAATGCCTCTTGTCTACCAGAGGTAGCAGGAGATGCCGCTCTACTCTTTAATCCTCAAGATACTACAGATCTCGTTGAAGCTATGACAAAGGTGTTATCAGATAGTATGTTGCGAGAGACAATAATCGCTAAAGGGCTAGAAAAGGCGAAAGAGTTTTCCTGGAAAAAGACTGCAGAAAAGACACTTAAGGTTTATATAAAAGCGTATACCATGGTCAACTTTTCTGATATGAGATGTTTTTCTTTATGCAGCCTGATATTTGGAGATTTTTTTCTTTAAGGTTAGCCTTATAATGGATGGTTCACTCAAATTTCTCACAACCTATCGAAAAAGTTCACTTGGGGGTTGGTAAATCTTCAGCATTGGCCTCTCCTAACTCATCAATTGAACTCATAGCGAATAAATGTCCGAATGTCATTCTGAGCAAAGCGAAGAATCTCCTGTTTTGGAGCAATACAGGCGAGGTCCTTCACAGCGTTTACCCTGAGCAAAGCGAAAGGTTCAGGCTGACGGCCGGACTTCTCTACACTTCGCTCCGGAATAACAAGAGAGAAATACTCGCTATGAATTCATTTTCTAAGGAGTTAGAAAAATGAGCGAATCGTGGGCTAATATTAATTTGCTATCGAAGATAGCAAATAATAAATCATAACCAATTGAATTTACAAGACTTTATTTTCTGTTTATTCCTTTTTTGATGACAAATTAGTATAAAACCCTTCTACAACTCTGATTTTTAGTAAAAAATACTGAGTTAAAAAACAAAGAAAAAATATGAAAATAAGTTCTATTAGACGCAATGTTTTCTACTCGGGGATTACTAATTTCAGCGATATGATGCTATTTGTGCTTCTGATTCTCGCTGGAAGATTTCTCGGAGCTCAGGATTTTGGCACATTCTCTTTTGCCCTCTCGCTTGCCACACTCTTTTTGACGTTTGCCAACTTTGGTCTGACCGGCCTAGCTATAAGAGACGTGGCTCGTGATAGAGTCCTCGCATCATACTACCTTGGAAATATTTTACTCTGGCAGGGAATTTTATCACTTCTGGCTTTTATTTCTCTGGTCATAACGGTTTTTTATCTGTTGGAAGCAGACCGAAATACGTGGTTAGTAGTAAGCCTGTTAGGTATAGCAATGGGATTAAGAGTTTTTTTATTGACTGGACGGGCCTTTTTGCAGGCCTTAGAACAATTCGATACCGAAGCACTTTTTGTCTTAATTCAGCAGATAGTACTTTTGATGAGTGGAGCGGTATTCCTATTATTAGGGTATGGAGTAATTGGGTTAGCCTTTGCATTTCTTTTTACACGACTTATGGGATGTTTATTTCTATTTTCTCTCCTAAGAAGAGGTATCCCCTTTTCTCTGCAATTCAATCTTTATTTTATTCTAAACTTACAGCGACAAGCGATACCTTTGGGTATTGCCTTCTTAGTTACGATGTCATACTTGCATATAGATACTTTACTCTTGTCTTATTTTCGGACCCATACAGATGTGGGATTATATAATGCAGCATTAAAGATTTATACTGGCCTCTTTCTTCTTCCTTCAATTGCAAGCTCTATATTGCTTCCTCGATTATCCAGTATTTATCTTAAGGATAAGGAACACCATCTTCTTCTTCTCATCCGCGGCCTTTTTTATGTGCTTCTGATTTCTCTTCCGATTAGTATAAGTGGCATCCTATTTTCTAAGACTATTATTGTACAGATCTTTGGAGAAGAATTTATCAGTTCTATTCGTCCCATGCAGATTCTCTTCGGTATAGTGATAATTACCTTCCAGAACTCATTGTTGCGAACCGTTCTCATCTCTATGAATGGACAGCAAGCCCTTATGATCTTCAATATTTTTACTCTAGGGACACGAATAGTGTTTAGCGCTCTTTTTATACCATACTACGGGATTAGTGGTACAGCTATAGCCACTGGAGTATCAGAGCTTTTGCTTTATTTTAGTATATGGATATATTTATCCCAAAAGTATTTTGGTCTAAAAAGTCTAGGTGAGCCAGGAAAGCTTTTTAAGAAAATATCCTGTGTATATCACGAGTTTCGGAATGCGTAAGGGAACAGTAACTAGTCCCTTTTTAAAAAAGTTTTGGAACATTTGTGAAAGTATGGCGAGTAAAGTGCGAGAAGAAAACCATGACTTCTGTAAGCAATTTTCCAGAAACTCCTGATATCGAGACCTCTTCTGATGATTATGCCCAGCGTTTTGCTGGAAAAATTGGCTCCTGGTTTTTATCTGTACAAGAAAGAACTTCGCTTCGCATGCTAGCGTCTTATCCTCAGGCAACAATCTTAGATGTGGGAGGAGGACATGGACAACTCGCCTCTGCTCTTATCCATAGTGGATATCGGGTGACGGTACTGGGGAGTGCAGAGATCTGCCAGAAACGAATCCAGCCATTGATTGAGGAGAAACGCTGTTCTTTCAAAATTGGGAATATACTGGATCTCCCATTTCCTGATCAGGCTTTTGATGTCGTGATCAGTTTCCGTCTTCTCCCGCATGTAAATCGATGGAGACAACTGGTGGCTGAATTAAGTCGAGTAGCTCGTAATGCGGTTATAGTAGACTACCCAACTGTAAGAAGCATCAATGTTATCGCACCGTTGTTATTTCAATATAAGAAACATCTTGAGGGGAATACACGTCCGTTCACTTTATTTCGAGAGCGAGAACTATTGGAAGTGTTTCAATCTTTTGGTTTTGTTCGTGCGGACCGCTATCCAGAATTTTTTTTCCCTATGGTATTCCATCGAGTATTACGGCTACCTGGAATTTCGTCAACCCTAGAAGCAATTTGTCGGCTAGTAGGGTTAACCCCTCTCTTTGGTTCACCCGTTATTACAAAGCTGATTCGAACAAGAGGATGATTTTCGAGAACGTTAGGAGAGAGATATCAAGAGAGGTTTAACCGTTGATACTTCTTTGGGAATGGGTATGAAGAAATCTCTATCTAAGGGCGGGTTCAAAACCCGCCCTTACTATTGGATTCTCCCTCCGTTAAGGCTCCATCTGGAGTTCGAATTGGATAGCATCGGCGATGACATAGTTATTGGCATCATCACTAAGTTGCACAAACCCTTCCGACCCAACTCTAAAGGGATAGGTCCCGAGGAAAACCCATTGCCCACCATTTTGGGTTTGGTTGACTTCTACTATCTCGCTCCCTTGGGCATGCACAATCTCATACTTGGCATTGGTCGCCCGATTGGGATAGCTGGTCCAGCGGGCATACACATTATAAAGGCCAGTGTAGGGAAGGGCAGGTGTCCACACCGCTACATTTTGTCCTGCTCCTGCTTTCTGGAAGTGATAGTTCTCTCCCCAATACCCAGTCACAACCTTGGATGTAGACCAGGTTCCCCTGAACGTCGCCTCTGTGTTATCAACGACAATAGGCTCGACAGAGAGGAGTTCCTCCAGTTCGAATTGGATAGCATCGGCGATGACATAGTTATTGGCATCATCACTAAGTTGCACAAACCCTTCCGACCCAACTCTAAAGGGATAGGTCCCGAGGAAAACCCATTGCCCACCATTTTGGGTTTGGTTGACTTCTACTATCTCGCTCCCTTGGGCATGCACAATCTCATACTTGGCATTGGTCGCCCGATTGGGATAGCTGGTCCAGCGGGCATACACATTATAAAGGCCAGTGTAGGGAAGGGCAGGTGTCCACACCGCTACATTTTGTCCTGCTCCTGCTTTCTGGAAGTGATAGTTCTCTCCCCAATACCCAGTCACAACCTTGGATGTAGACCAGGTTCCCCTGAACGTCGCCTCTGTGTTATCAACTATAATTATTAAATCCTCTTTTGTGATAAGTTCATCCATCGCATCTGGATCGAGAAGATTAATAAGTCCATCTCCATCATCATCGGCATTCCATCGATCTCCCCATTGAGCCACCAGCTCACCATCATTCAGATCCTGACTTATCGTATGGGCGAGGGTAGGACTGGTGCCGTAGAGATAAAGTTCATCACTATCCGAAAGCCTGTCTCCATCTGTATCGACTACCAGAGGACTGGTGCTGGAGGTATAGATTTCTTCATAATCCGAGAGTCCATCGCCATCCGTATCGGCGAGCGTAGGATTAGTCCCATAAATATTGTTTTCATCTTTATCTAGTAAACCGTCCCCATCCGTATCCTTCCACGGAATAGTATAATTGACTTCGTTAGAGAGGTCGCTTTCATTACCTGCCGTATCATACGCAGTGACCGCAAAATAATAGGTTTGTCCTTCTATGGAGTTGGGAAGCAGCGTGGCCAGAGGGTATTGGGTTTGTTGACCGGCGTTGACCACTGATGTATAAATACCCGCCGTTTGTCCATAGTAAATTTTATAGCCGGCCAGATCGGTGAGGGGGGTGCCGTCTGTAGTGGTGCTCGGCGCATCCCAAGCCAGATACATTGATCCGGCATGTGTCCTGGAAACAACGCCGAAAAAGAGCACAAGAAAAAGAGAAAGAGTGAGTAGTTTGAGAGATTTCATTCTCGCACCTCCATAACGCTAATCTCATGATATGTTGGATAGCCCGCCCGAAATGCTACGAGCCCTCAAATGGAGGTGCTCTGTACAACATTTCGTTCGGCAACCCCGCTATCCTGAAACAGGTCAGGACCGGAGGCTTTGCGTCCCGGAATTACTTACCGGTTTGCCTTTTTCGAACGAAGGGTTCGTTCACTTTTTATTTTTCTACCCATCTTGTCGTCTCCTGGTTTGTAAAACTTTAGGAAAATTTTCTGGAGAGAAATTTTAAGGGAAGAAAAGGATCAGACAAAATTTCAGGGAGGCATTCCATGGGAAGGTGCCTGAAGAGAAAATCCCGGTGGCTTTTTCGCCTGTCTTTGATTGGACAAGGCGTTGTGCTGAGCTGTGCGGTGATTTTTTATCGTTTATTTGGCCATACCCTGGTGAGAGAAATATACGAGGGGGACTCCTTGCCTTTCTTGAACACCACTATTCAAGGCCAGTCCCGATACGATGTGGAGCACTACCTGATTGTGATGGATCTCTGGATGGAAAAGGTGCTGGCATTAGCAGCATTGCTCTGGCTTGGTCAAGGATTAGGGTATCTCTTCTGGCGATACCATCACTCGGAAAAGAAGGAACAAACGACAAGCCGCACGAGCCAGCTTTCGCCATCCAGGTTATTCCTCTTTCGGATTTTTCTGGTGATATTCCCGTGGTTATTGCTGTTGGTTCCTTACACTATCTTCTATTACTCCTATTTCTTGAACACGCTCATCGATCATCATGGGATGAGCCACTCTTCGTATCAACAACCTGTGTTTCCCCGATTAGCCCCTGAGCAAATAGTTCAGCTTGGCTGGGCTCACCGGGAACATATCCATCCCCTCAACTCTTATGTGAAATTTGAGCCAAACAAACCTGTAGGGACAATTCGCATAGGACTCTTCGGCGATTCGTATGTGGAAGGGGAAGAGGCGGATCCAAAGCATGACATATCTTCCTTTCTGCAGAAACACCTGTCTAAGGCTGGTTTGTACAAGGTAGAGGTGATCAATTTTGGCCAGGGTGGTTATGGTATGCATCAAGCCTACCTGATGTGGGAATACCTCGGGAAGAGGTATGAGCTGGACTACACCATCATAATGCCCTTCTCTTTTCATATCAATCGAGATAATACTTTTCTCTTTAGTGAGAAGGCCTCTGGACCTGTCCACGCTCGATTTATCATTGAACACGATCACCTCCAGCTTGTGCCGGTGCGAGGGAATAGCCGAGTTGAAGCCTCTCAGCAGTATTACCGTCTACTCCCTCCCTGGCGCTATATCCGGTACGATTCGAGGATTCCGGTCTTCTGGAGAGCTATCCTCCCCTTTGGTAGTCCCTATATGAGGAGTAATCCCTTCTACTACTGGCAGTCAGAGGAGCCTGAAATCCTCCTGACCTACCGGCTGCTGTTTGAAAGAATTACCCAAGAATCTCAAAATCTCATTATCTTAACTAACGACGAAGTTATGGCTGACTATCTTTCTGCTTTTCTTCCAAACGATCGCCTGTATATTCTACAGAGTCAGATCCGAGATCAGGCTTACAAGCTGTCCACACTTTATAGCGCTCCTCGATTCCACAGGAGTGCTCTGGGCAATGAAATCTACGCTGCAGAGTTGGCTACTCTTTTACTAGGTGGAGAGATCCCAGAGCTTAAGGTAATTGATATCATTGACGAACTAATACACCAAGAAGAAATCGAGACCAGTAGCATCGAGTCATTAGCCCAGGTAACTACGGTAAATCTGGCCATCTTCGACCAGCCGGTCGCCGAGTTTGTACAGAGGTCATCACAAGACGCGGGCTGGAGTCTGTCGGATGAGGTTCTCTTTCGCGAAGAGGGTATCGAGAGTATGGTATTTGTGGTAAAGAATAACGGCATCATATTTATACCGCTTTCGTTCCGCCTCCCTGATGGAGCTCCGGTCGTCCTGCAGCTAAAGGGGGATAAGAAAGAAAAACGTATTCCTCTGGGATACATTCGTACCTCTAATGGAATTATCGGCCAGATGGTGCTGGAATTCGGCAAAAATGGACCAACCCTTCCTGGCCAACGAAGGGGAACGTATCAGCTCGCAGAGACTTTCTATTTTTACCAGGTGTCTGCCGAAGAAGTATGGGAGATTGAAGAAGCTACTCTGTTGATCGATGGGAAACATGCCCTGCAGGGAACAATTGTACCGCACAATTTTTCTTTCTTACCAGAGTTTCTCCGTTCGATTCTGGTAGGAAGAAAAGTATCGAAGGTGGATATTTCCTTTGTACCAACGATTGCCGATTATATTGGTTTCCGGGGGAAAGCTGGTCAGTACATTGACCTTACCGCATTACCAGCAGATACCGGGACAATCGATCTTGCTATACAGGATACCAAAGGAAAGAGATACCGTTTTCCTATTTTTTCTTTTGTACTCAGAACGCTGCAAAAACCTCAGGGAGGATCATTTCTCAGTCCTCTGGAATTGAATTAAGGACCATTGCTTTTCTCCTTAAGCTATCTCAGAGTAGATATGCTCTCTATCGGACTGCTCGTTTACAGTTCACCCCAAGCATTGGTTGTGATCACCAAAGGGGCCCATCCAGGAATAATGGAAAAGTTCAAACTTGCGTTCTGTACCAGGCAGAGAGGTGAAAAGAGATGCAATTTTTGCATGTCTCAGATGAGGTGGTATCGTGTCCTGTAACCAGGAATTCCTTGGGTTTTGCTTTCTTATGATGTGAGATAATCGATCCTTCCCTCTGTAATCTTCTCTTGCCCTTTTCCCTTAGCGGCTATATGGAAAAGTATCCAGGATTGCCCTGGAGATAAAAACTGGCACAAAAATTGCTCACATGACTAAATTACTATGCCCCGCTGCTTGCGGCGGGGATCCTATTACTGGGGTTCCAAGGGGGCGTGTAGCATCCCCTTGGTCAAGGGCGGGGT
>FWPU01012288.1_pt1 | contig 11463 bp, 8 predicted proteins | sample 2228361 | NCBI WGS metagenome assembly FWPU01 (sample SAMEA103939777, study PRJEB20133) | metagenome | reverse complement strand
ATAATATCCGCTGGCTATGAGGAACAGTCCGATAACCGGAACCAACAACACTTTTAGCATAACCGAACGGATTTGATGCAACCGGTGGGCGTACATCCATAGCAACAAGGCCGGCAAAAAGCACAACAGGATGTATTTCTTTACCGAATAAATAATCCATACCGACAAGAGTAATAACAATATGTTATATGCACCAACTTTGCGCAACATCCAGATTTGATAAACCGCCCAGGTAAGCATACCCAACGCCCCTACGGTAAGGGTATCTTTCAGAATGCCCGAGCCCCATAAAATAACCGAGGGGATGAACAAGGTTGCCGCGGCAATAACCCCGTGAAACCGGGGCAGCATTCGATAAAATGTAAGGAAAAGCATCCACGAGCCTATAAACGAAAACACGGCAAAACAAACAGCCGTAGCGCTATAAGTTGAAAAGGTAAGCAAATCGAAAACGGATGCCACCAGAACAACAAAAAACGAAGAGGGATCGGTATAAAAAATAATCCGATGAGTGAATTGCGCAGCTCCGGGGAAATAATTACCGGACGAAAATAACAGGTTAAATCCCAGCACAGGCGATTGCCAGAAGGCTTCCCATATTACACGACTGCCGTTGGTGTGAAAGTTATATGTATCGCCTCCATTATAATAGTATTGATAAAGCAAGCCTAACGCAACAGCCCCGAATATTTTAAAGATGAGTGCAGGAAAATAATACCGCGCGGTAATCTGGTCTGTTAGCTTTTTGCGCAGCATATAAGCCAGCAGCAGAGCTAAGAACACGAAAAGCGGTGTTACAATCAGGTCGCGAATGTCCATGCGGGCAATTTTCTGTGTAAAGGTAAATTTTAGTTGTTATTTGTTTATGGTCGGTCCATGGTTAATCAGTCCATGGTTAATCAGTCCATGGTTAATCAGTCCATGGTTGTTCAGTCTATCGACTATCAAACCATCGGCTATCAAACTATGGACAATCAAACCATCGACTATCAAACCACCTGACTAATCCTTCTTATCCAGATTCTTCAACCTTTTTTTTGCTTCTTTATAGGCTTCGTCTTTGCGTCCAGCTTTTTTGCGCACTTCATTAAAATATTTTTTAGCCTCTGCCTTGTTACCCTGCATTTCGGCTATTTCGCCTAAGGCAATTAATGAGTACAGGTAGTAGCCCGCATCTTCCATGCCCAGTTGTTTACCGTAATCCACACATAATTGATAATACCTGCGGGCTTCCTCCCACTGCCTCCGTGATTCATATATCTGTCCCAGAAAAAAGGCAGCATATCGCCCGGTGTTGATTTCGTAGCCAATCATGCCGCTGTCTATACGCGCCAGAATTTCCTTGCACACGGGCTCGGCTTGTGCAAAACGACCCATGGCATACAACATGCGCGCATAATAGCGATGAAAAAATGGGTTATCCGGGTAGGTTTGATATAAATATTCGCTGAGTTGAAAAGCCCTCAGGTTGTCGTTTTCATAATTATTCAAAATGCGCATGAGCCACACCATAGCTTCAGTACGGGTATAGAAAGCATTGTACGATACTTCTTTAAGTTGTTGCAAGCCCAGTTTTTTATCACCCTTCGGGAAAAACCACAGTATTGGCTTCAGCGCCGGATAATGCTCCGGTACCCATACCGAAAAATAGTTGTACAGGGCATCACCAAACAAAAGTTCCGGACTTAAATGCTGACTTTGCTTGCACACTTCCAGGTAGTCGAGCGCCTGCTTGCCGGCATGAGCGGCCTTGCGCCACTGCCGGCGGTATTCGTCTGAATACAACCTGCCCTTAAAGCCATAAGCAGCCGCCAGAAAAAAGGCGGCTTCAATTTTATAAGGCGGATATTTTTTGTAGAGATTTTCGGCCACTAAAATGGTGCTGTCCATGTAGGCCAGGAACTTATCATCATGCTGGGTGCTTTTTGTGTTGGGCATAATTTTCCACCATTCAATGAGACCCATCAAAAAATACGGTAGCGGGTGCCAGCGGTACTTGTATCGCAGATAATAAAACTGGCTTTCAGCCTGTTTAAACTTAAAGTTATACAGGTCGTTCAAAGCCTGCGTACATTCCAACTGAATGGCCAGGTCGGTTAACAGAATTATGGTAGTATCTTTTTTGGTAAAATCCTGTGCTTTAAGCCCTGCGCTGCCGACCCATAATGCCAGCAACACTAATACGTATGTACGGCACCGGATTTGTACTTTGCTTTGCATGACCATGAAAACCAATTACGAAGCTAACGCATTATTTACGGCTGACAAACGGCTTTTGTTCCTATTACTCTGTTTGGTTTCTTTTCTTTCACTCTTTGTGCGGCAATCGTTTATTGAAAGCCAGACCGCCGTTTTTGAATTCCTTTACGATCGCCCCGAGGGCTTTGTGCTGCGGGCCATACAGGCCCTGCAATGGGCCGGCATACCGGTTATTTACTTGTGGAAACTTACTATTATTGCCTTTGTGTTATGGGTAGGCTGCTTTACTTTCGGTTACCGCGTTACCTACAGCCAATGCTGGTCGGTGGCACTGGGGGCTGAATTTGTTTTTCTCATTCCAGACCTGCTTAAAGTATTGTGTTTGTTGTGCCCGACCCGAAATATGCTGAGATCGGCTCTTTCTACCCCTTGTCGCTTTTATCCTTTTTCGATTATTTCGAAATTGACCGCAAGTGGGCCTACCCGTTGCGCGCTTTGAATGCCTTCGAAATACTGTACTGGTTTGCCCTTTCGTATGGCCTGCGTTTTTACACCCGGCAGCCACGGGCCATAACCTGGCAAATAACCGGTTGGTTTTACATTACGATGTTTTTGTTGTGGCTGGGTTTTTATGTAATCGTTTACAAGTAATATCGGGGCGTATCGGCTTAATTCCGTATTTTCGCCACTTTGTCAGTTTGCAGATATGAATTTTCAGAAGATCAACAACCTTACCGGATGGGCCATATTTGCAGTGGCACTCACCGCCTACTGGATGACCATGGAAGAAACCGCCAGCTATTGGGACTGTGGTGAGTTTATTGCCGTTTCGTACAAACTGCAGGTGCCCCATCCGCCGGGAGCGCCGTTATTTCTGCTGCTGGGTCGGATTTTTTCGTTCCTTTCTTTAGGTGATGTAACCCGCGTAGCTTATTGGATTAATTTCATCAGCGTTTTGGCCGGTGCCTTTGCCTCTTTATTTACTTTTTGGTCGGTTACCCTTTTCGGACGCAAGTTGCTGGGCTTAAAAGATCATGAACTGCCGGCCGATAAAGTTATTTTGCTTATGGGTGCCGGAGCGGCAGGAGCGCTGTCGATGACTTTTGCCGATTCGATTTGGTTTTCGGCTGTAGAGGCCGAAGTGTACTCCATGTCAATGTTCTTTACAGCCTTTGTGGTGTGGGCCATGCTTAAATGGGATGCCATTGAAGACGAAGCCCGTGCCAACCGATGGATTTTGCTCATCTCGTATGCCATTGGTTTATCTATTGGCGTACACCTGCTCAATCTGGTTACCTTGCCTGCGCTGGGGCTCATCTTTTACTTTAAAAAATACCAACCTACCCGCTGGGGAGTAATAGCTACGCTGGTGATAAGCGGCCTCCTCATTGTTTTTATCAACGACTTCATCATTCCCGGCTTACCCGGTTTAGCCGGCACCTTCGAAGTATTTTTTGTTAATACCCTGGGCCTGCCGTTCGGCTCGGGCGCCTTGTTTTTTACTTCGGTTATTATTGCCGCCCTGGTTTACGGAATTGTGTACAGCCAACGCAGGCAAAAAGCCGTGTTCAACACCTTCTTACTTTCTACGGCTTTCATTCTCATAGGCTATACTTCTTATGCCATTATCGTTATTCGATCAAACTATAACCCGCCCATAGACGAAAACGACCCGGGTGATGTGATGAGTTTTGTAAGCTACCTGAAGCGCGAACAGTACGGCAGCCGCCCCTTGTTATACGGCCCTTACTTTACTGCCGAAATCGTAGATGTTAAAGAGGGTGCTGCTATCTATAAAAAAGGAAAAGACCGCTACGAAATTGTGGACCGCAAGCGCGAATACGTGTACGACCCCAAACAAATGACCATACTGCCGCGCATTTACAGCAACATGGAAAACCATGCGTCTATATACCGAAGTAAGCTGGGCCTGCGCGAAGGGCAAAAGCCTACCTTTGCCGATAACCTCAGGTTTATGTTTCAGCATCAGATTGGCTGGATGTATGTGCGATATTTCTTTTGGAATTTTGCAGGGCGCGAAGGGGATGAAATTGGCGATGACTGGCTGGGGCCCACGCAGTGGTTTGAAAAAGTACCCTATCTTATTGACAACAACAAAGCCCGAAATAACTTCTTTATGATTCCTCTGCTGCTGGGCTTCTTTGGCCTGTACTATCAGTTAGTAAAAGATCCCAAAAACGCTGCCGTAATCGGCTTGCTGTTTATCCTTACCGGCGTGGCGCTGGTTATCTACCTTAACTCACCGCCAACCGAACCGCGTGAACGCGATTACATCTATGCCGGCTCCTACTATGCCTTTGCTTTCTGGATCGGGCTGGCGGTTATAGGCATAGCCGCTGGCCTTGAAAAGCTACTGCGCAACGTCAAAGCGGCAGCGGTAGTCGCCACTCTTATTGGCATTACCAGCCCAGCCATTATGGCCGCCGAAGGCTGGGACGACCACAACCGCTCCGACCGCTGGTTTTCGGTCGACTCGGCCGTGAATTACCTGGAATCCTGTGCACCAAACGCCATTCTGTTTACCGGCGGAGACAACGACACCTTCCCCCTATGGTACGCTCAGGAGGTAGAAGGCATACGCACCGACATGCGCGTGGTGGTGCTGAGCTACTACAACACCGACTGGTACATTGAGCAAAGTATGCGCAAACACTATGAATCCGAACCCTTTCCCTACACCTTAACAGCCGAACATTACCGCCAGGGTGGGCCTAACGAAACCCTGGTGTATTTCGATGCCGGTCTAAAAAGCATCGACCTGGCGCAATATATCGACCTTATCAAAAAGAAAAGCAACACCTTGCTTCACCCGTATTATCCCAACACCAACATGGTGCCTGCTAAAGAACTGGTGCTCAAGGTCGATACGGCCCGGGTAAAAGCCATGGGCATCATACCGAAAGATTACGAAAAATTTATCGTACCCGAAATGCGGCTGCGCATGCGCAGCAACAGCCTGATGAAACAGGACCTGGCCCTGCTGGACCTGCTCCTTACCAATAACTGGCAGCGACCCTTATATGTTAATAACACATCGTTAGAGCAATTTAACATAGACCTTAAGCCTTTTGTAATAAGCGAAGGCAATGCTTTTAGAATCCTGCCGATTCAAAATCCGCAACCCGAAATAAGATGGGTGAATACAGAACTGGCCTATCATAACATCATGAATAAATTCCGCTTCCGCGGATTAACCAATCCTAAGGTTTTCTATAGCGTTGACTACCGCAACTTTGTGCAAAATCACCGCAGCACCTTCAACGATGTTGCCGAAGCCCTGTTAATGAAAGCAGATACCGCACGCGCCCGCCCGGTTCTGCTGCGCAGCATTGAAGTAATGCCCGATGCGAGTATTCCTTACGATTTCACCCAGGCCCTCGGCTTACAACTATGGTTCGAAACAGGCGAAAAAGATAAAGCTATTGAAATTGCGCGCACCTTAGGCAACCGCACTGATGAAATGATTGCTTACATGATAGAAAAAGGTATGGTTAACCGCGATCTCTACAACCATATTGCCGTGCTGGGCACCATCCAGAATGTGTTGTACCAATATGGAGAAGACGAACTGGCCCAGCGCTATGAACAGGCCTACCAGAAATACGCCGGCCAGGTACCGGCAAGGTTCAGGTAATTAAGCATTGCGCTTTTTCTGCGCCACCAAAAAAAGGTCCAAACCCTGAGCGGCATCGGGCACCAGCAGGTAGTCGGCCGTGGTAATGGCATCTACCAGTTCATGACTGTTATTGCGAAGTCGGTTACGGTTCAGGCGGTTCAGCACTTCGTAAGGCAGGCGCAGCATCCAGGCCGGTAAACGATGCTGCAGGTTTAGCACATCCCAGCGCATAAGCCGTTCTACTGCAACCTTGTTTTGCTCATAGTAGCGCATCACCTTTTCATTGCCGGTAATGCCTTGCACCTCAACCGATTCAAATACCCCGGCAGCTAATTCGCGCAGTTCATCGGCCAGGTATTCGCGTACATGCCAGGGGTTGCGGGTAAGTGTTTTGCTGCGGTTGGGAGTAGTCATCAAAGCTATACCACCAGGCTTTAGTACCCGGTAAATTTCCCGCATAAAAAAAAGGTCATCCCGCACATGTTCTATTACCTGAAAACTCACTACCACATCAAAAGTATTATCAGGCAGAAGCGAAAGAGGCGGAAAATGCATAACATCAAATCGGGCGGTTGGGTATTGGGCCCTGAGTTTTGTTATGGCAGGAACCAGCTTATCTACAGCGGTAAAGTGCTTCACCGCCGGCAGCAACAAGGCAACTCCTCTGCCTTCGCCACAACCTACCTCCAGCAGGCTTTCGTTGCCGGAAAGAAACGAAAGCGTGAGTTCATACGGCTTGAGTAAGCGCTGATGCAGGGGATTGTCCGATGGAAGCGTTCCCGAGGTTACCTCGGTGGTATAGATTTTGCCGGCCATAAAGTCACAAAATTAACGGATGACACGATATTTACTCCTGAATCGTTATTTTCATGCAATGAACCGCTTATATGCATTCACTATCCTCTGCCTAGCGCTCGGTTCGAATGCTGCCGGCCAGTCTTTGCGCGATAACAACTTTAGCTACTTATATCACTCGGATGAACCCTTTTTGGTATCGGGCGTATGTTATTCTGAATATGAAAAGTCATACTTTTATTTTTCGTTCACCACCAGGGGTTCGCACAATACGAATGAGTTTCAGCTGAGTGCCGAGTTACGCGAAAGCGCCGGTGCCAAAGAAGGCGCGCCCCTTCCCGAACCCGAGTGGCTTACTTCTGCCCCAACCGATAGAACAGCCCGTATTCTGCTTCCTCCCGATGCTTCGGGGAAGCTGGTCGTGTTGCGTGTTACCCTGGCATCAGCCCGTAAACCCTGGTGGTTTTGTTTTACAGTTCCGCCACTACCCGCATATACCCTGTTATACCGCCGGAAGCCCGTAACCGCCAGGTATATTGGAGTTAATCAGTACGTAACCTTTGCCGGATTCGAGCCCCAAAAGCCGATTATTGTCTCGGTTTATGAAACCGATTTTCCTGCCGCCCTGCCTCCATTTACCGGAGGCCGCGTGACGGTTTCACCGTTTATTAAACCCAACAGGGTTTTTGTCCATCAGCCGGCCGATTCTTTGTCGTTTAGCAAAAAAGGGCTGATACTCGTGCAGCAAGATACTGCCTCTGCACAAGGTCTTGCTTTTCGGGTGGAAGATGACTACCCGCGCTTTACTACCTTACAGGCACTTGCCGCACCCATGATGTACATTTGCGAAAAAAGGGAGATAGACCGGCTGCAGGCCGCAACAGGCAACAAGCCTGAGTTCGATAAGGTAATTCTGAGCATTTTGGGTGATGCAGAACGCGCCAGAATTTTTATGCGTAATTATTTTCAACGCGTTGAACAGGCCAACCGGCTGTTTACTTCTTACAAAGAAGGATGGAAAACCGACCGGGGCATGATATACATCATCTTCGGCCCGCCCGATGCCGTGTACCTGTTGGATACCCGCGAAATATGGGAATACAACCAAACCACCCACAAAGAAAGTCTTACCTTTGTGCGGTCGGCCAGCCTTTTCGACCCCAACAATTTTGTGTTGCTGCGCCAGCCGCGATACCGCGACACCTGGTACAACGTAGTGGATTTGTGGCGAAGGGCCAGGTTCTGAAATTCCGAGCACTGAATGCATGAGCAAACCCGCTTTGATATACGGTACGCACGCCCTTGCCGAGGCCATTCTGGCAGGAAAAACCCTGGACCGTGTTTACATTCAGCAAGGCCTTAAAAGCGAGGCTGTGCGCGAGCTGGTGCGCATGCTGCGACTTCGGCATATACCTTTTACCCAGGTACCTGCCGAAAAGTTGTCGCGGCTATCGGGCAAAAACCATCAGGGGGTTGTGGGCTACCTGTCTGAAATACCTTATTCGCTGCTGAGCAACGTTGTGCAACAGGTGTACGAAGAAGGCCGTCAGCCCCTGATTATTCTGCTGGACCGCATAACCGATGTGCGCAACCTGGGCGCCATTGCCCGTACAGCCGAAGGCATGGGTGCCGATGCCTTGGTTTTACCTGATAAAGGCAGTGCACCTGTTTCGGCCGATGCCATTAAAACTTCGGCCGGAGCCCTGCTGCATCTGCCTGTGTGTCGTGAAAAAAGTTTGATTCAGGCAACCCGATTCCTGAAACAGGCCGGACTGACTGTTGTAGCGTGCTCGGAAAAAGCGGAGAAAAGCGCTTTTCAAACCGATATGAACCGCCCCCTTGCGTTTATTTTCGGGGCCGAAGATACAGGTATTGCCCCCGAATTGCTGCGCACTGCTGACGAACACATAAAAATACCTATGACAGGCAAAGTGCAGTCGCTTAACGTTTCGGTGGCAACTGGCATGATACTGTACGAGGCCATCCGTCAGCGCACGCATGCACCAACCTTAGCCTGACAAAAAGGTCACAAAAAATCGCTGCCGTTTTTCATTGCTTTTACATCGTTTACAAACTGCCTGAACAAATCTTCCCGATCTTTCTCGCACACAATAATTACGTTTCCAAACTCCCCAACCAAATAGCCGTTCAGACCGTGTACCACCATTAGCTTGTCGGGCGAGGATACCCTCAAAATACAGTTGCGTGTTTCATAATTCAGAACCCGCCCGCTTACAAGGTTGTTCTCTTTATCCTTGGCCGACACCTCATGAATGCTTCCCCAGGAGCCCAGGTCGGACCAGCTAAACGATGCCGTCAACACATATACGTTGGCGGCTTTTTCCATCACGCCGTAATCAATGGAAATATTCTTACACTGGGCATAGGTGTATTCTACCGACTCTTTTTCAGCAGGCGTGCCCAGATTTATACTGCATTCTTCAAACACTTCGGCCATTTCCGGTAAATGCTCTTTTAAGGCCCGGATAATTGCCTGCACGCCCCAAACAAATATGCCGGAATTCCACACAAAGTCTCCGCTTTCTAAAAACTTTTTGGCCAGGGCAAGCTGCGGCTTTTCGGTAAAGGTTTTAACCTTTTTAAGGTACGATTTATCGGGATGATATTGAATGTATCCGTAACCTGTTTCCGGACGGGTAGGCGTAATGCCTAAGGTAATAAGTTTATCCTGGTCGCGGGCGGCCTCGGCTGCGCGCAGTATGTTTTTTTCAAATTCCTTTTCATTCAAAATCAAATGGTCGGCAGGACTTACCACCAAAACAGCCTGCGGGTTAATACGGGCAATACGGTAACTGGCATAAGCTATACAGGCTGCCGTATTTTTACGCATGGGCTCGGCCAGTATCTGGGTTTCGGGTAGCTGCGGCAATTGCTCGCGCACCAGGTGCACGTGTTCTTCGTGGGTTATGACATAAATATTGGAGGGTGAGCATATCGACTTGAATCGCTGCCATGTAGTTTGTAGCAGGGTTTGGCCAATCCCCAGCACATCCAGAAATTGCTTGGGCTGTCGGTTCCGGCTATAGGGCCAGAAACGTACTCCCACACCGCCTGCCATAAGTATTACATAAAGATCTTTATTCATAACCAAGATGATTGGATTTGCGGGTAAAGCAGACGAGCGGCCTCATCAGGCAATACCCTCCTTTAATAAATCGTGTAGGTGAACAAATCCGGCTATTCTTTCACCGTCTAATACCACTAACTGGGTGATATTGTTTTCCTGCATTTGCTGTAGTGCCTTTACGGCAAACTCGTCTTTCTGAATACACTTGGGGTTATGCGTCATGATATCACTTGCTTTTAAAGCAGCCAGGTCGGGATTTTTCTCCAGCATTCTTCTCAGGTCGCCATCGGTAATAATACCCAATAGTTTACCTGGGCCATCGGCTACGGCTGTACAGCCTAATCTTTTGGAAGAAATTTCCAGTATCACTTCGCGCAATGAAGCATCAGGCCCTACCACAGGTAGTGCATTATGTACCGCAATATCCGAAACTTTCAAATAGAGTTGCTTACCCAATGAGCCGCCGGGGTGGAACATGGCAAAATCGGCCTGGGTAAAGTTACGCAGGTGCACCAGGCATACGGCCAGGGCATCGCCCATAGCCAAATGGGCCGTTGTACTGGTGGTGGGGGCCAGGTTGTTGGGACAAGCCTCCTTATCTATTGTGGCATTTAACACAAAATCGGCCTGGCGTGCCAGATAGCTGTCGGTATTGCTTACCAGTGCCACCAACAGCGAACCCCTGCGCTTAAGCAAGGGTACCAACACCTTAATTTCGGGAGTATTACCACTTTTCGATATGCAGATAACAATATCCTCGGGCTGCACCATGCCCAGGTCGCCATGAATGGCATCGGCCGCATGCATAAAAATAGCGGGTGTACCGGTTGAATTTAGGGTGGCCACAATTTTATTTGCTATTATGGCACTTTTGCCAACGCCTGTTACGACTACCCTTCCTTTTGCAGAATAAATAGCCCGAACGCACGCTTCAAAATCATCGTTTATGTAATCTATTAGCCGCTCAATTGCCTTCGACTCATTAAATAATACTTCGCGTGCAATGTTTTTAATATTTTTTACTATATTCAATGCCCTTTCCGATTTAGTTTTGTTGATAGCAAAGATAAAAGTTTAAACTAACCCACGTTAGGATATGATGGTGGCAGAAGAGAAAGATGTTTTAAAGGCAAAACTCAAAGAAGTTTTTGGTTACAGCAGTTTTCGCGGCAACCAGGAGGCGATTATCCGCAATGTACTGCAGGGTAAAAATACGTTTGTAATCATGCCCACTGGTGCAGGCAAATCGCTCTGTTACCAGCTTCCGGCGTTGATTATGGAGGGCCTGGCCGTCGTTATTTCTCCGCTTATTGCCCTGATGAAAAATCAGGTAGACCAACTGAACACCTATGGTGTAAACGCCCGTTTTCTAAACTCCACTCTTTCGAAAGGAGAAATTACACGCCTGAAAAAAGACTGCGTAAGCGGCCATGTTAAGCTGTTGTACGTAGCACCCGAATCGTTAAATAAAGAAGAGAACATTGAGTTCTTAAAAAAAGTAAAAGTATCGTTTGTTGCTATTGACGAAGCCCACTGTATAAGCGAATGGGGTCATGACTTCAGACCGGAATACCGCAAAATCAAATCTATGATTCAGCATCTGGGCGAGTTGCCCATCATAGCCCTTACGGCCACGGCCACGCCTAAAGTGCAGCTGGACATCCAGAAAAACCTGCAGATGGAAGATGCCGACATCTTCAACTCATCGTTTAACCGAAAAAACCTGTATTACGAAGTACGCCCC
>FWPU01012287.1_pt1 | contig 11465 bp, 5 predicted proteins | sample 2228361 | NCBI WGS metagenome assembly FWPU01 (sample SAMEA103939777, study PRJEB20133) | metagenome | reverse complement strand
CGACCGTAAGGGAGGGGGGCCAGCGCACACACCGAGCCCCGACCGTAAGGGAGGGGGCCAGCGCACACACCGAGCCCCGACCGTAAGGGAGGGGGGCCAGCGCCCCCACCGAGCCCCGACCGTAAGGGAGGGGGCCAGCGCACGCACCCGAGCCCCGACCGTAAGGGAGGGGCCCGACGCCCCGCTGGGCTTGCCTCCCTATCACCGACCCGCCTGGCGCGCCATACTGGCTGAAAGTACTAGGCGGGGCAGCTCAACGCTCGAGACTCCGGGAGGCCGCCATGCCCAACCGCCTGGCCCAAGAAACCAGCCCTTATCTCCTCCAGCACGCCGACAATCCGGTGGACTGGTATCCCTGGGGCGAAGAGGCCCTGGGGCGTGCCCGAGAACTCGACCGCCCCATCTTCCTCTCCATCGGCTATTCGGCCTGCCATTGGTGCCACGTGATGGAGCACGAGAGCTTCGAGAACGCCGAGATCGCCGCGCTGATGAACCAGCACTTCGTATGCATCAAGGTCGACCGCGAGGAGCGGCCCGACCTGGATCACATCTACATGGCCGCTGTCCAGTTGATCAGCGGCCGTGGCGGCTGGCCGATGTCTGTTTTCCTCACCCCACAGCTCGAGCCCATCTATGGCGGTACGTATTGGCCGCCGGCCGACCGCATGGGCATGCCCGGCTTTGCACGCGTGCTGTCGGCCGTGGCGGAAGCCTGGGCCAATCGCCGGGAGGATGTGCGGCGCCAGGCTCGCGAGCTGGCCGCGCATGTCGAGCGGATCTGCCGGCAAGAGATGGAAGAGTGCGAACCCTCGCCCCGCGCCCTCGACTCTGCTGAGGCAGCCCTGCTGCGCATTTTTGATCGCCAGCACGGCGGCTTCGGCGGCGCTCCCAAGTTTCCGCACCCCATGGATCTGCGGCTCCTGTTGCGCCGCTGGCGCGATCGCCCCCGCGAAGAAGTGCTGCACGCCGTCACGCATACCCTAGACAAGATGGCCAGCGGCGGCATCTACGACCATCTTGGCGGCGGCTTCCACCGCTATGCCGTGGATGAGCGCTGGCTCGTACCGCACTTCGAGAAAATGCTCTACGACAACGCCCTGCTGGCGGCTTGCTATGCAGAGGCCTGGCAGGCTACACGCAAGCCGCTCTACTACCGCGTGGCCTGCGAAACCCTCGACTATCTGCTGCGAGACATGGCCCATCCGGCTGGCGGCTTCTACAGCAGCCAAGACGCCGATAGCGAGGGCGAAGAAGGCAAGTATTACCTCTGGACTCCCGCCCAGGTGAGCGCTGTGCTGGGCAGGCCCGCCGCCGAACTCTTCTGCTACGTGTACGACGTCACCGAACATGGCAACTTCGAGCGCCGCAATGTGCTCAACCTGCCCAAGACCGTCGAGCAGTGTGCTCGGCTCAGGGGCATCGAGCCGCGCGAACTCTCCGGCGAGCTGGACGGGATGCGTGAGCGGCTGCTGGAGGCCCGCCGCCAGCGCGTGGCCCCTGGACTGGACGACAAACTGCTCACCAACTGGAACGGGCTGGCAATCGAGGCGCTTGCGCTAGCCGGCGGCGCCTTTCGCAATAGCCGTTACGTTCAAGCGGCTGTGCGCACGGCCGACTTCTTCCTAAGCGAGCTGCGGCCAGGCGGCCGGCTGCTCCACTGCTATCGCCAGGGGCAGGCACGCTTTGCTGCTTACCTGGACGATTTCGCCACGCTCGCCAATGGCCTGGTCACGCTCTACGAAGCCACGTTCGACGAGCGCTGGCTTGCCGCCGCGGTCGAGCTGGTTGACGAAATGCTCGCGCGCTTTCAAGATCGCGACGCGGGCGGGTTCTTTTTCACGGCCTCAGACCACGAACCATTGCTCGCACGCCACAAGGACGTGCAAGACGCCTCCGTTCCCAGCGCCACCGGCATGGCCGCAACTGTGCTCGTGCGGCTGGCACGCCTGCTGAACCGTGGCGATTATGCCGCAGCCGCCCGCAATGCGCTCTGCGCCTGCGGCCACCTCATGGAACAACACCCTGCCGCCACGGGGCAATTGCTTCTTGCCCTGGATCTCTACCTGGCACCACCATGCGAAGTGGTCGTGGCAGGCGGCCTCTCTGCCAAGCGAGACAAGTTGCTCTCTGCAATCCGCGAGCGCTTCTGGCCGCGCAAGGCCCTGGCCGCACGCCCCGCCGAGGTCCAGCAGCCACTGCTGGACCCCCTGTTTGCCGATAAGCCCCTGGGCTCCCAGGATCCCATACTCTACCTGTGCCAGAATTACGCCTGCCAACGCCCACTGGAAAAACTCGATGAAGCCCTCGCCGCCATTGAGCGGCTCGCGCCCGCGCCTAAGGTTGTGGGAGCATAAAGCCGGCAGAAAGCTGGCTGTCGCAAGTTGTTGCCACTTAACGACTTATGTGGCAAATACCCCGTTGTTGGGCCGTTGCCGGCGCTCGCCGATCGGGGTATAATCGCCACTTTGACCAACACGCTTGCCCGCCGGAGTGTGCGGTACGGAGTGCCCGGCGGAGCGGCTTACAGCATTCCTACCGCACCGAACGGAGTTGGCCTTGTCGACTGGTCCCGACGAACCCGGCGCCCCCCATCCCGCCGCCGATGGTACCCCGCCGGAGAGGAGCGCGGGCGCCGACGGCAGCCCGCAGGCCCTGGCAGCCGTCGACCTCTCCATCGCCGACGAACTCAAGGACAGCTACCTCACGTACGCCATGAGCGTGATCGTGAGCCGCGCGCTGCCCGACGTGCGAGACGGCCTCAAGCCCTCGCAACGGCGCATCCTCGTCGCCATGAACGACCTCAACCTCTCGCCGGGAGCCGCGCGCGTCAAGTGCGCCAAGATCGCCGGAGACACCAGCGGCAACTACCATCCGCACGGCGAAAGCATCGTCTATCCCACGCTCGTGCGCATGGCCCAAGAGTGGAACATGCGCCACGTGCTCATCGACAAGCAGGGAAACTTCGGCTCCATCGCCGGCCTGCCCGCGGCGGCCATGCGATACACCGAGGCTCGGCTCTCGCCCATCGCGGCGCTCATGCTCGAAGACCTCAAGCTCGATACGGTGGACTTTGTGCCCACCTACGACGAGCGGCGCCGCGAGCCCACCGTGCTACCCTCCAAGTTCCCCAACCTGCTGGTGAATGGCGCCAGCGGCATTGCGGTGGGCATGGCCACCTCGATTCCGCCCCACAACCTGCGCGAGGTTTGCCAGGCCCTTATCCGGCTGATCGACGATCCGGAGATCACGATCGACGAGATACTCGAGGTGCTGCCGGGGCCGGACTTTCCCACGGGCGGCATCATTTGCGGCCGCAGCGGCATCCGCCAGGCCTATCACACAGGCCGCGGAGGCGTGGTGCTGCGTGCGCGTGCGGACATTGAAGAGCTGGGCCGCGGCCGGCAGCGGATCATCATCCGCGAGATCCCCTACCAGAAGGCGCGCGATGAGCTGGAGGAGCAGATCGCCCGGCTGATCCACGAGGACAAGATCACGGGCGTCTCGGCCTGCCGGAACGAGAGCGACCTGCAAGAGCCGGTGCGGCTGGTGCTCGAGTTGGAAAAGAACGCCGATGCGGAGGTCGTGCTGAACCAGCTCTACCGCTACTCCGAGCTACAGACGACGTTCTCGCTCAACTTTCTGGCGCTGGTCGACGGCAAGCCGCGCACGCTCACCATCAAGGAGCTGTTGGAAGAGTTTCTGCGGCATCGCACCACGGTGATCCGCCGCCGTACGCAGCATCTCTTGACCCAGGCGCGCCAGCGCAAGCACACGGTCGAGGGCCTGCTGATGGCATTGGCGGACATCGACCGCGTGATCCACACGATTCGCACTTCGGCCAGCCATGCCGAGGCCAAGACGCGGCTGATGCAGATCGAATGCCCGGCCGCAATGTTGGCCCGCGCGCTAGGAGCAGCCGGTTTCGCCAGCGTGGAGGCGGAGCGCGGCCGGCGCGATACGTACACCCTCTCCGCCGTCCAGGCCGAGGCCATCCTCCGCATGACGCTGGGCAGCCTGGTCAACCTCGAACAGGAAAAACTCGCCGCCGAACACCGCGAACTCTTAAGCGAAATCGAAGGCTATTTGCAGCTCCTCGGCGATCCGCAGCGGATCCGCGAACTCATTCGCGAAGAACTCCAGCAGATGGCCGACAAGTATGCCGACGACCGCCGTACCCAGATCACAGATGAAGAGCCGGCCGACGTCGACCTGGGCGAGTTGATTGCAGAAGAGGCGATGGTGGTCACCATCAGCCAGCAGGGGTACATCAAGCGCACGCCCGCCACCACCTATCGCCGCCAGCGGCGCGGCGGCAAGGGTATACGCGGCGCTGGCGCCGATGAAGACGATCCGATCAGCCAGCTTTTCGCAGCCAGCACGCACGATTATCTGCTCTTTTTCACCAACAGCGGCCGCGTGCACTGGCGCAAGGTCTACGAGATTCCCCAGCTTGGCCGCGAGAGCCGCGGGCGAGCGATCGTCAACCTGCTGCGGCTGGCAGAGGGGGAGAAGATCTCGGGCTGTCTGGCAGTGCGAGACTTCGATCAGCCAGACCGCTATCTGATGATGGCCACGCGCCGCGGCCAGGTGAAGAAGACCGCATTGGCCGAGTTCAGCCGTCCCAAGCGCGGCGGCATCATCGCCATTGGGCTGCGCGAGGGGGACGAGCTGGTGGACGTGGTGGTAGCCGGACCGGGCGACGAGGTCGTGCTGGCTACGGCGCAGGGTCAGGCCCTGCGGTTCCGCCAGTCGGCGGTGCGGGCCATGGGCCGGCAGGCGGCGGGAGTGCGCGGCGTCCGTCTGCGGCAAGGAGACGAGCTGGTGGGCATGGTCGTGGCCGATCCCGAGGGGGCGCTGCTGACGGCCTGCCTGCATGGTTATGGCAAGCGCACGCCCTTCGGCCCCAATGCTGGCGAGCAAGGCGCCGGTGAGGAATCGGAACGCGAAGAAGCGGCGGAAATGCCGGACGAGGCAGCAGAACCGCTGGACGATGCCGTCCCCGGCCCCGATGGTACAGAAGAAGGGGGCGAAGCGGCGGCTGATGGCGCCGACATGCACGCCGATGGCGAGGGCGAACATGAGGAAGAGCCTGTATTCGATGCCGGCAGCAGCGCCGCGCGCTATCCAACCAAGGGGCGCGGCGGCCTTGGCGTGAGAGACATTCGCACGACGCAACGTAATGGCCCTGTGATCGGCATCGCCAGCGTGCGCGACGATGACGAGCTGTTGATGATCTCGGCTCGCGGCAAGATCCAGCGGATTCATGCTGCAGAGGTGCGACTCACGGGGCGAAACACCCAGGGCGTGCGGATCATGACGTTGGAAGAGGGAGATACGCTGGCAGCCATCGTCCGCCTGCCGCGAGACGCCAACGGTCCCGTCCCGGGCGCGCCCACGATGCCTGCTCGACCTTCCCCGCCGCAAATTGAAGACGAAGATGAGGGCGACGCTAACGGCTCGCTCCCTCCAGACTCGCTCGACGAAGACGAGTAACGGCCTGGCAGCGTTGCTCGGGCTTGCAGCCTCAGCCGGTTGATACCTACGGTGCGTGCTCGCCCAGGCGGTCGTGCCCCGTGTGCCACTGCTTGACGCAGTGCGTCAAGCAGTGTGATGCGCAAAAGCCTCCAACCACCCCCCCCGTGTGCCACTGCTTGACGCACCGCGTCAAGCAGTGCGATGTGCCAAAGATCCCAACCACCCCCCCGTGTGCCACTGCTTGACGCAGTGCGTCAAGCAGTGCGACCTGCCAACCACGTTTCACCTTGGGAAAGCACTGCTTGAATGCGGCCGAGCCGAGTCGACCGGGTTTCAAGAAGCTCTTTACCGGCCGCATTCAAGCGAGTGGCACACGCGCGGCAAGACATGCGCGCCCCACAAACCTTCGTGAGCCTCGCTCCACTTGGTACTGCTGGACGGTTACGCACGATGAGCCGTGCAGCGGCGCGCGACCACCGGAGAGGGACGCAGCCTCGCCGCGAACGCGGCACATGCCTGGTTAGGGCTTATTCTGAAGCTCGGGCGGGGCCATACCCTGAGAGATCATCATGCGGCGGTAGTTCTCTGCCACGTCCAAGAGCGGGAAGCCCTCGGGCGGGAACTCACGCTCGTCTCCCATGAGCTGCATCAGCCTGTAGTAGACGTGGAAGGTATCTCCCAGGTCGTCGGCAATCTCGTTTTCGCGCGTGAGGGAGTGGAAGCGGCCGCCTTGTAGATCGAATGCCTTGCGCCAAGCGGCGTACCCGCGATCGAGCAGGTTGCGCGCCTGTTCGAGTTCGCCATCGTCGAACGCGCGCAGGCCGAGGAAGACGAGCCGCCTGGCCTCCACGGCTTCTTTGGTGCTTTCCAGATCAGCACGCTTCGCCCAGTATTCGTAGTTCACCACCTCGCGATCTCGGCTGAGCGCGAAGAGGCGGCCGTCGTAGTCGTCGATTTGGGCTGCCAATTTGATGGCCTCGTCGCGGTAGGGTTCGGCCACGCGTTCGGCGACCTCGCGATGCATCACGCGCAGCTTGAGTTCTTCGACGTTCATGGCGATGCGCATCTCGTCTTCCGTGCGTTCTTCGGGAGGCGTATCGATGGCGGCTCGCTCGGCGGGCGAGAGCTTGGCACGCTTCTCCTCGCGGATTTTCTGCCGCAGTCCGGCAGCCAGCTCCTCCAGGCGCTGCAAAGCGGCGGCGCGCTGCTGCTGGAGCGGCTCGTATTCGGCAAGGTAATGCTCCCGGCCCAGCGAAGAGGGCAGAAGCTGCCGGCCGAAGTCTCGCCACTCCTTGCCGGCGATGATCCAGGCAGTGCGTGCCTTCTCGCCAAAGGTGCCCTCCTCTTCCAGCGCTTGGGCATAGTCCATCTGGTACATCGGAGACTGGGAGTAGAACAGCAGCAAGGTCACCGTTGCCTTGCGTTCGGGTTCGCGGTCGAGGATCTCCAAGGCACGCGCGTGGTATTCCTTGGCCACCAGCCAGTTGTCTCGCTGCTCGCGGGGGCGGGTGCCGTGGAATTCGTCATCGGCGATGAACAGCTTGCGGTATTCGAGCCGCTCATCGGCCGTACCCAGCTTGTTGCCGATCACCCAGCCGATGTACTGGATCAGGCGGGGTTCGTTCTCATTGATGCGAAACCCCTCTTCCATGTAGTGGATGCCCTTTTTGATCCAGTAGTAGCGGTCCCGATAGTCGTCGAACTCGACGGCCACGTTGTACGAGATGTCCCAGCCCAGAAACTTCCACACCTCGACGAAGTTGGGCATCAGCTTGGTGATTTGCCGCGCCGTGGCGCTGGCCTTGGTCCAATCTTCCCGCATTTTCTGCTGATGCACCTGGTGCCAGAGGATGGTCGCCGCCGGGCCGCGCAATCCAAAGGCGGCCAGTTTGATGGCCTCGCCCGTGGGATCGATTTCTCCCAGCGCCGCCTGCGCGATACGATGCCGTTCGCGCTGGCGGGCGAGCAGCCCTCCCGCACTCCCCTGCCCTCCCAGGGCCTTGGTCGTGCTGGGATGTCCCAGCAAGTACAGACCCAGGATGGCCGGCAGCATCAGACCCAGATAGACCAGCTTGCGAATCAGCAGTTTGCGGTTCAACTGGCCACCTCGCGCATCTTGAAGAACACGCTGGCGAGAATCGTCATAGGCACCAGGTACGCCAGCGTCATGATCACATTGTGGGCCAACACGTCGGCCAGCGGCACGTTGAAGCCGAACGAGATATAGTCGGTAACGCTCAGGCTGCGCAGATCAGGCAGCAACAGCGCCACGCCGTGGAGCACCTTCTCCACCACGCGGTCGAAACCCGTTACCACAGTGCTCGTCACGCCCGGCTCCAACTCGGCCATGAGTGCGTCTTGCCGCAATACCTTGATGGCCGACTCCGTCGGCCCGCCGCCAATCAGCGTGCCGCGCGCCAACTCTAACAAAAAGCCCCGGAAAAAGGCCAGCGTCGCCCACCCCAGGTTGGCCAGCATCGCCACCGCCCCATTCAAGAACGTGCTCCAGAGCACCCCCGAGCAGGTGACCAAAACCACCTGCATCCAAATGCAGCCCAGCCCTTTCACAAGGTTCAGTTCGAAGCTCGCCTCCCGCGCCAACAGATACATGTCTGGCTGCGCCATGCCGAAAAACTGGCCCTGCTCTAGACAGCGCAACTCGATCTCCAGCTCTCCCCCATCAACCAGGTCGGCGAACAGGTCGATCGGCTCGCGGTTGGCGCTCAGCAGTTTGCGCGGGATGAATCGTTCAAAATCCATATACTCCGCGGGCACAAAGTTGATGGGGCTGCTGGCCAGCTTCGTGCGCGGGTTGCGCAAGACCACGCTCGCGGCCACGCCCTCTCGTATCTCTCCCTTGTGCGTGCGGAACACGCGAATGGTCATGTGTAGCGGGAGGCCATGAGGAAAATCTTGCTCCCGCACGTTGCGGAAGTTCCAGATAGCTCGGGCCAACGTGCCCCCCTCGATAAAGCTGCGGTACGTCCACTCGTAACCGACGTTGATGCCCTTGTCTTTTTTGGCCCCACCCCGATCGCGAAAACTCAATGTGCCGTAGATGGGCACGCGGGCGGTCAGATGATCGCGTGGCGGACCCACCACGTAACGCTTGCGGGCGGGCACTTCGACCAAGCCTCGGGCACGATCGGCCCCCGCGGAACCATTCGGCTCCTGCACCGGGATGCGCCGCGATTCGACCTCGATGTACCGCTTGCCCGCGTCATCTTCTCGGACCGGGAAGCGGTCTCCGCGGCTCAACACGTACTCGCGGCGCGTAGCAGGATCGACGCGCACCTCTTGCAGCTCTGCGGGCACCTCTTCCACCAACACCGAGTGGGTATGGCCCTTGGCGGGCAGCAGCGCTATCTCGCCGCGCTGGTTGCGGATGAGGATATGCCGGTGCCCGTCCGCCGCAGCCGAGGTGCGTGGACGGTTCCCTTCGCGTTCGCCCACATGGGCCAGGCGTTCCACTTCGGCCAGCGAGATCTCGTGCCTGTGGTCCAGTCCCCGCACCACCATCACATATGTGCACGCCCCGAGAATCGCCAGCAACCCCAGCGACACGACCGAGAAACCCAGCACGCGGCCCAGGATCAGCTCCAGCGAGCGCACGGGCTTAGTGACCACGGTGTAGATGGTGTGGCGGCTGATGTCGGTGGGCAGGCTGAAGGCGCTCAGCAACAGGGCCATGGCCACGAGCAACAGAGAGGTGACGGTGAGCATGAAATCGAGGAATTGGCGGGCCGGCTCCTCGCCCGAGGCCGTTTGAAACCAAGTGGCAAACAGCATCACGCCGAGAAACAGCGCAAACCCCCAAAGCAGGCGGCTGCGCATGGCCTCTTGCACCGCCAGACGAGCCATGGCCAGGACGCGGCGGGGAGAGAGAGACATCAAGTCTCGCCAGTACGAAACAGCGAACTTGAAGATCCGATCGCCGCCTGCCAGGGGGCCATGGGCTACCGCCGAGACCACAAAGCAGCAGATGAGCAGCACCACGGCAAACGCCATCGAGATGCCCACCCAGTAGACGGCTGCCTGTTGCAGCCAGATCAGCAAGGGTTCGGGAGGAGACTCCAAGACCATACGGCTATACCCGTTCTCGTTCTCGCGGCGGCGATACCTTGGCCCGCCGCCTGGACGCTAGGCTATCTGCTTGGGGCGGCGGCCTGGTCGAGCCTCGGCATCACGTACGATCCGCAGGAATAGGTCTTCCAGGGTTGTCGTGGGATTGTCGATGCCCTCGACTTCGCCGCCATGTTGCTCGATCACGCGGCGAATCTCCTCACGGCCAGCATCCGACAGGTTGCGCGCGCGAATCTCCGTCACCTCGCGGATCCGCACCAGGTCGGCCACCCGGCCAAGCTCTTTGAGTTCGCCCTGATGCAAGATGGCGATGCGGTCGCACACATCTTGCACATCGGCCAGCAGATGGCTGCACATCAGCACTGTCTTGCCGCTCTCTTTGAGCTGCAAGATCAGGTCCTTCACGTCCCGCGTGCCGATTGGGTCTAGGCCGCTGGTGGGCTCGTCGAGCACCACCACCTCGGGATCGTTGATCAGGGCCTGGGCCAACCCCAACCGCCGAGACATGCCCTTGGAGTACTCTCGCACGGGGCGCCGCCTGGCCCATGCCAGCCCCACCCGATTGATCAGCTCGTCCACCCGAGCGCGCCGCACGGCCGCCGGCATGTCGAACAAACGGCCATAAAAGTCGAGCGTCTCGGCCGCATCTAGAAACTTGTATAGATACGACTCCTCGGGCAGGTAGCCGATTCGCTCGTTCTTGCGAATGTCTAGAGATTCGCACCCCAGCACCCGCGCCTCGCCGCTGGTGGGAAAGAGCAGCCCCAGGAGCAGCTTGATCGTCGTCGTCTTGCCCGACCCGTTGGGCCCGAGCAGCCCAAACACCTCTCCCCGGAACACCTGCAAGTCAAGAGACTTCAGGGCCCGCACCTTCTGCCTTCCCCAGAAGTCTCGATAGGTCTTAGATAGACCCCGGCACTCGATCACCACATCGGCACGCCCTGCGGGGAGCCCGCCCGACCGCGCCGTGCCGACCCGTGACTCCGGCGCCGTCTGTGCCCCAGCCGCCTCTTCCGACCTGGCCGGAGGCGCCTGGCCGTCTTGGGCTCGGTTGCCGGCAGACCTAGCGGTGTCTGCTTCGAATGCCATGACTTACCTCATCTACTGTGCGATGCTTCGGTGCACAACAAGTACTGCGTGCGCAATGCTCCGCCTCACCGGGAGGGCGGCCGCGCGCACCGCCAAGCGTAACTTATACGTCCCCCAACCCCGCTGAGTTCGCTAGCCGGGCCAGCGAAACGGAGTTTGCGTAACCCGACAGCCCGGCCGCCCGCCACCGCACCTGCCGGCTTGCCGGCTTGTCAGGGGTGCATCACCACCCCCCTTATGTTGCGCGGCGGTCGAACCACGGCTGTAAGCTCCACTATAGAAGCCGGCTGCCCCAGCTTCAAGAAGCCTGGACGGTTCTTGCACCCTCGGGCGAGGGAAGGAACCCCCGCGGCGCTGCGGCTTCGGCCCTAAGGCGTACGGTTGCGAAATCTTTAGGGGGCCCCGGCAAGCCAAGGCATTCGCCTACAACACGGGGACCAATCCGTAGCCGCAGCGCGCAAAACGCAGGCCGCGGTACCGCTGGCCAGAACGCGGCCGTAGCTTGCTGCAAGCTCGCTCGGCCCGCCCGCCGCTGCCTGAGTGGGGAGTAGACGAGCTTCGTCAGCCCCAACAACCGTCGCTCGGCCGCATTCAAGCAGTGCCGTCCGAAGCTGAGACGTGCTTGGTAGATCGCACTGCTTGACGCTGCGCGTCAAGAGAGTGGCACACGGAAGAGGTGGTTGCGTGGTTCGCCATTCGAACTGCTTGACGCTGCGCGCGGGGCGTGTGCCACTGCTTGAATGCGGCCGCGAGTGAGCCTGCGGGAACCGGATCGATCCACCACGGCCGCATTCAAGCAGTGCCGTCCGAGGCTGAGA
>FWPU01012284.1_pt1 | contig 11466 bp, 9 predicted proteins | sample 2228361 | NCBI WGS metagenome assembly FWPU01 (sample SAMEA103939777, study PRJEB20133) | metagenome | reverse complement strand
TGCTGCTGAACGCCTTCCCCTACCGTCTCCACGCGGCGATCGTTGAGCCAAGATCGCAGCTCACGGCGGTCTTCACCGACGCGGGGGCGCCATGAGGCCCCCGGCTCCAAGCGGCCCACAAAATAAACCCAACCGCGATAAAGAATCACGGCATCGTCCAAGGCGAAGGGAAACGCATTCGTCACCGTTCCGCTCAACAACTGTTGGCGATCGGAAAGCTCGGCTTCCAACACGGGCTTCTCCGGTTCGCCCTCAATCACAGCCCAAACCGCACGGGTGGCCTTGGCCGCCGCGGGCAATCCCTCCAACTCGGCGAACGGTCCCGCCTTGCGAACCGAATAATCTCCCACGGATTCGCCGAAATCCAGCGATGCTCCTTCCATCCCGCCGAGTCCGCGGCCCGGCGAAGCGAACCATCCCACGGATGCGGATGCCGGCCGCAAATCGAGGCTGCTCCAGCACTCCGCGCTCGGTTTCACATCGAATACCCCCTCCCTCGGCGTGAAGAAATCGGCCCAAGCGATGGTCCGAGCACGCCGGCTCTCAGTATCGACGTCCAGCAGGCTCACTTCGTTCACCAGAACGTCTCCCCCTTTCCACTCCTCCCCTAGTTTCCACGCAAAGACGCAGACGGCCGCTAGCAACGCGGGAAAGGTCAACCAGGTCCAGCGTCGATCGGGAAGGTATCGCCCCAAAATCAAGTAGTCCAAGGGGCCGACCAGCACGAGGTACACCCCGAGTAGAATCGCCACGGTCGAAAAGGGTACGAACGTGACGCCGGGAAAACGCTCGAGAGCCGCGTGCAATTGTCCCGACAGATCGTTGAACCCATGATGCATCAAGGTCCGCTGCTCGCCGACCTGGCCGCCGTGGTTTTCCGCGCGGTCCAGCAGCCGTTCCAGGAGGCGATCCTTTTGCGACCACTCGCGGATGGCCCGATGCGACAGGTCCACCGTGCAAAGAACTACGGTGCCGAAACCGTACTGCCTTCGCAGCACCAGAGGAATGTTCCCCTCCTTGGCCGCAACGATCCCTTGAAAACCCGGCACCTGCACCGCCTTGAGGAAGGCTTCTCCGCGGCGAACGACCAGGGGTCGAGGGCTTTCGGCGTAGGTCTCCAAGGCTGCGGTCTTCCGTAACTGGATACTACCCGCAATACCGCCCGGGATGGCCCATTCCAACACTCCCCCCGGGGCAAAGAGTTCGGCTGCGGACTCATCGACGCTCAAAACGAGACGCCCGCCCGAGGCCACCCATTCCCGTAACCCCTGCCACACGTCCCCGCAGCGAGACGATTGTTCTCGGAATCGAGCGTCCGCTCCCATGGTAAGCAGGACGGCGGAGACCATTTGATAGGCCGCGGGGTTACGCGGCAGAGCTTCCGGGGTGGCGATCGTCACCCAGTGACCCCCCCCTAAGATCCGCCCTTGGCGGTTTTCCACGATCGGCACGGGCCCAATTTGTAGGACGACCGGCTGTTCAAACGTCTCTCCTGCCGCGGCAGGGCCGACCAGCGAGCGATGCGACGGCACGCTGTGCCGTAGCGTACGGCCGTCGTCGAGTTGCCATTCGACGGTGACGGCGGCCCCCGGCCGACCCAATCGCACCAGCGATTCCACGGTTCGCGTTTCGTTGCCGTCGAGCTGGACTCGGCCGCAGGGATACCGGCAAACCGCTCCCTCGCTATCCGGGCAAGAGACCACCAGCTCCCCTGCCCCACCCGTCATTCCGCCCACAAGCGTGATCCAAATCGGCGTCCAGAAACCCGGTTTCAATACGCCGCCCCAGCCAAGCTCCACCGCCGCGACACGAACGTCGGCATGTGCTCCAGCTTTTGCGAGTGCATCGGGAACACCATCTCCATCTCCCTCCGCGACCGCGACCCCCGCAAAAACGCTAAAACACACCCCTACCACGAGGGGAATACCGGCCAGAAGGGGCAGGACTTGGCGAAAATTCACCGGTTTCACTTACGACCTGATGTCATTCGGAAATCAGTTTTTAAGAAATCCCTCTATAGAGCGGCACGTGACAAGCGATGCACGCCTCTGATTCGCGATCCTTCGCTCCCCACGAATCGCCCCGGAGTCATCGCGACGGACCGGGTCACCCCACTTTACGCAAAATTATGCCCGCGGTTCAAAGAAAGTCGCGTTCTTCCGGTGCCACCGGGAGCGGCTACGGTTTTCCCTCGTCGGGACACACGCAGACGAACTTGCCGCAGCCCGGGCAGCCGCTGCCGTATTTTTTCCTCAGCGCCTTCGTCAAATCGATCTGAGCCACGTTGGCGATGGTAGCTAACCACGCAATCACGTCCGCGAACTCGGCTTCGCGCTCTTCCTGGGTGCCGCTCCGGAGTGCCGCTGCCAACTCCCCGACTTCCTCCATCAGCCACATGAACGTGCCGTCGATGCCGCGCACCACATCCTTGGAATAATACATCCGCCGAATCAGCGACTGGAAATCCGAGAAACTGATGTTCGGGGCGGCCGATTCCTCGGGGATATCGGCGTTTTCATGGCGCGAGACCGCGTTTTCCATAATCATTCCCTCCCCATCTTTCCATTCTGTGCCGGATCGTCCTCGGCGACTATCCCGGAACCAACTCGCATCGTGGGCGGCAACGAGGGCCGGAAAGCCGAGACCGCTAATTTGCCTTGCCGCTCCGGGAGTTGACTCGCCCCCTACAGGGGTGGGGATCAGCCGGAAAAGGGCGTTCACCCAACAACCAGGCCACCACCTCCGCTAACCCTTCTTGATCGTGAGTCGGCGCCACGTAGTCAGCGGCTTCCTTAACGACGGGCAGGGCGTTGCCCATCGCAATCCCCAGCCCCGCCTCCCGGATCATCGGCAGATCGTTCACGTCGTCTCCCACCGCGCAGACCGCCTCCAACGGCACGCCGCACAGGGCCGACACGGTTCGAACCGCCGTCCACTTGTCGACCCCCGCAGGGGCGATTTCGCAAAAGAAACCCTCATAACGCGGACTTCGCAAAACATGCGTCACGTATTGCGAGGGAAACGTCTCGTGGATTGCCTGCTCCACTTCCAGCATGGCATCGCGGTCACCGATCGTAAACGCTGCGAAGACCTCCGGCGGGGGTTGCTCCGCGATCCGCGGCCAATAGCGCTCGCAATCCGGATTAGCGCGAAGGTAGTCCTGCAAATAGGAGTTGGGAGGATCCCCGGGGTCCAAATAGTAATCGAAACCCTGATCGAAGGTATCGCCCAGGAGAACCGGCTGAAACCCAAGCCTGCGAAGGAGGCATATCAAGTCCCGCAGGCCGGCCTGGGGAAATTCAGCCCGGAAGAGGGTCTGATGGCTCACGGGATTCTTGACGATCGCTCCGCTGGAAGCAATGACGGGCACCTCCAAGCCGAGCGATTCCACGAGAGGCAAGGCTCTGCTGTATCTTCGGCCGGTCGCCAAAACTACCCGCAGCCCCGCCGCCCCGGCACGACGAATGGCCCGGCACGTGGTTTCTGTGAGACGGTCTTGACTATCGACCAGCGTACCGTCGATGTCCACGGCCAACAAACGATAATCCAACATAGCGAGCACAAAAAGAATGACGCAAAAGGGTAAAGACGCTGCCGAACGCGGGCTGCATCGGGGTGTGGTTGCAATTTCACGACGCCCTTCTTTTCGGTAATCCAGATCGATCGCGCCATGCCCGGATGCTTGATAACCCGGCCAGGTCCACGGGAGCCAACCAACCGTCAATTTACGCCATGACGCCCAACAGGAAAACGCCCCTTCCGCGAAGGAAACGGACGGGGCTTGTGTTTCGCGTCTGTCCGGCCGATTCGCCGGTCTCCATTTCCCGTCCGCCGTGCGCGGCTCCGTCCGGAGCTTGTTCCGAAATCACAAATCGCGTACCCTGTGGAAGTCGGGAGTTGGACACACCGCGCCGGACGACTCGCATCACGACCGCTCAAGCGAATCTTCCAACTGCACGGACCGCCGCCGCTTGCGATCGTCGGCGATGATTGCGTCGCCCCGGCAGCGTCCCTCTCCGCGAAAACAGATCGACACCCAGCACCGAAATCGAAGCACATGGATCACGTGTTGCATCCGCAATCCCTGCCTTCGGACGCGGACCTTGTCATGGTTTTGCACAACCCCAAAGCGGGCAGGCGCTCTTCTCAGCGGCAATTGGACGGTCTTCTGCGGGCGATCCAGGCCTACGGTTATCGCGTCGAGACGTCCACCGATTTGGAACGCGCGACCGAGACCGCCAATCGGCGTCATGAGCGAGGAGATTTGCGTTGCTTGGTGGGTCTGGGGGGCGACGGTACCGCGTTGGAGTTGATCAATCGGTGCTCTCCGGGCGTGCCGTTGCTACTCTTTCCTGCCGGAACATCCAACCTTGCCGCCTCCCACCTCGGTATCAGCAAGAACCCGAACACGGCCGCCCGCCTCGTTCATAACGGCCGCATCCTACATTTGGATGCCGGTTCCGCCAACGGTCGATTATTTCTGGTTATGGCAAGTTGCGGGTTTGATGCGGCAGCCGTGGAAATGGTCCATCGCCGACGTCTGGCGGGTTACCGGGGCGGCCACGGCAGCTTTCTCAGTTTCATCGGTCCGATCTTCAAGCTCATGCGCACCTATTCCTTTCCCGAGCTTTCGGTCACGTACACGTTCCACGACGAAAGCGAGATCAAGACGATCGGTCCCGTGGCTTGGGCGTTCGTCTTCAACCTGCCCAAGTACGGCTGGGGGCTGCCGCTGACTCCTCGGGCCGACGGCACCGACGGCGCATTGGATATCTGCACCTTCAAACGCCGCGGAGTCGCCCGCGGCCTGTGGTATACCGCCGTCAGCCAACTCATGCTCCATCCCAGACTTCCTGACTGTCGCCTGGCCCGCGCACGGCGGATTCGCATTACGGCGGCGGAGCAGGTCAGTTACCAGCTCGATGGCGATCCGGGGGGGATGCTCCCCCTCGAGATCGAGGTCGTAGCGCAGCGCGTCCCAGTCGTGGTGCCGGCTCATACGGCCGCCAAGTGGAATTCGCGATCATCGTATGCCGAATGCGTCCGCGGGCAAGCCGGTACAATCGGTAATGAAAAACTCACATGACGGAACCTTTCGGGCACAGCGGACTTGTGTTCACAAGTGCCCTGTGCGGCCGGGCAAGCACCTGCCGGACCCGGTCGCAAGCCCGGCTTTTTTGTGGGAGGTGTTGAGGTGCTGCGGCTTCCCGCCGAAATCGGTCCCTATCGTTGCGGCCCCGGCCAACCCTTGCTGATCATCGCCGGGCCTTGCGTCATCGAGTCCGAAGAGCTGACGCTCCAGACCGCCGACTTCCTCCGCCGGACGGGCGAAGAGCAAGGTTTGCAAGTCATTTTCAAAGCCTCGTTCGACAAGGCGAATCGCACCAGCCTTCGATCATATCGCGGGCCCGGCTTGGAGCAGGGACTGCGCATTCTGGCGGAAGTCCGGAATACCCACCGTTTACCGATTACCACGGACATCCATTTGCCGGACCAAGCCCTTCCCGCGGCGGAGGTATGCGATTTACTCCAGATTCCCGCTTTCCTTTGTCGTCAAACCGACCTCTTGGTCGCCGCCGGATCTACAGGGAGGCCTGTACATGTGAAAAAAGGGCAGTTTCTGGCCCCAGCCGATATGCGGCACGTCATCACGAAACTTGCCGAAGCCGGCTGCCGGGATGTGCTGTTGGGAGAACGCGGCACCTTTTTCGGTTACGGAAGGCTCGTGAACGACATGCGGAGCATTCCGCTCATGCAGTCTTTGGGCGTACCCGTGATCTTTGATGCCACCCACAGCGTACAGGAACCCGGCGGACAGGGCGAACGATCCGGCGGAGATCGCCGTATGGTTCCCACCTTGGCACGCGCGGCGGTGGCGGCGGGGGCCGACGGCGTCTTTCTCGAAACCCATCCCGATCCCGACAGCGCGCTCAGTGACGGTCCCAATATGGTACCTCTGAAAGATCTGCCCAAGCTGTTACGACAACTGGCATCCATCCGCACCCTATTTCTGCGCGATTTCGCGGAGGACTCGGCATGATGGACGTGAGGCTTCGAACATCACCTTCAACCACGAACATTCCGCGAACAGCGCCGGTCGGCCGCCGCGTATTCCGATCGCTCAACCCGCACGAGGGGCGTGCGGCCGGCGCTCGTGGCTGCGACCCCGCGAACCGGGGAAACACGCTCCATCTTCCCAAGACATGCCGACGCACGCCGTCCGATTGCCGACTCTTGTTGTGTCACCTCGCCATTCTGTGGCTCCCCCTGGTTCTTCCGGCGACGCTCGGTTGCCGTAAGCCGTCGCAAACGGAGGCGCCGCCTCCGACCACGAATGCGAACCAAACGGCCACGCTTCACCGCGACGAGCTGTTCGAAATCGCGATCGATACTCTCAATCGCCTCTACCAATTCGACGGAACGGATATGGCGATTCAGGTCGCCGATCGCTTGGACCAGTGGATTCGCACGCAAAAACCGCTGGAGGATTGGCAACCCGATCCGCTTTTGGAGACCCTGCCGCCTGAAATGCGGGAGCTGCCGGAAGTCAAGAACCTGGCCGAACTGCATTTCACGCGCGACGACGCCTTTTCGCTACAAACCGCCGTCTGGCTGCGCGACATCGCGGCTTGGGCGCGAGGCGACGGCGTGGACGAGTTATCCCGAGCAAAAGCGCTCTTCGACTGGGTCGTTTTCCACATCCAACTCGATCCGCTCGATAACTCGCCGCAGCTTTCCAATGGGGAGCTCCTCGTTCGAACGCCGTGGCAAACTCTGTTGCTGGGCCATGGTTCCGCCACTGCCAGGGCGTGGGTCTACCTGCTGCTCTGCCGCCAGGAAGGCCTCGATGCAGCCATGCTCGCGGTCAACGTTGCCGCCGAGGGCCAAGAGCCTCGCTGGGAACCCTGGGCCGTGGGCGTCGCGATCGAGGGCAACATCTACGTCTTCGAACCGAGCCTAGGATTCCCCATTCCCGCCGAAGACGGCCTCAAAATCGTCCCCGGCCGGGGTCTGGAGATCGAGCCGGCGACCCTCCAAGAACTGGCGGGCAACGAATCCCTCCTCCGCCGCCTGGATGCCGATCCGCGAAATCCGTATCGCGTCAAATCCTCCATGCTGGGCTCCGTCCAAGTGTTGCTGGAAGGCTCCGCCGTCTATCTATCGCAGAGAATGGAAATGGTCGCCCGAATGTTGGCCGGCGGGGAATCCCTCGTGCTGACGGCTCACCCCAGCGACGAAGCCGCGCGGTTCCGGGAACTATTCGGAGTCGAGGATGTGTCGCTTTGGACGCTGCCCTATCGCGCCTCGCTCCAGCGTCAGTCTTTCGCCACCGAAGTGAATCGCTACCAGGCGATGGATATGCTGCCCTTCATGGTTCAAACGGAAAGCATGATGCCGCTTTGGCGCGGGCGCGTGCTCCACCTGAAGGGCGACCTTCTCGGCGAAGAGAGTGCGACGGCGTGCTACCAAGCGGCGCGCCCCTCGCAAAGGCTGCTCGATTCCTCCGGCATGAACTCCGCGCAAGAAATGATGTACATCCAAGCCAAACTGAACGCTTCCTATTGGCTCGGCCTGATTTCCGTCTGGTCGGGAAATCGCAAGTCCGCCGAGGACCTCTTGATCAACCGGACCGCCCTGTCCGTTCCCGGCCAGCCCTGGGAACCGGGCGTGGCCTATGCCCTGGGGCGACTCAACGAAAAACTGGGAGATTACCCCCGCGCCATCACCGCCTATCGTGCCGATGTTCACCTGCCGAGCCGATTCGGCAATCTGGTTCGGGCAAGGTGGATCGAGGAATTGACCGGCGCCAAACCGCTGGACATCGGCGGCACGACCGAAATCGGCAACAGGCCCGCGGATGAGTCCGGGAATAACGAAACCGCGCCGGAACAGCCGAACGCCTCAGCTTCGACGGATTCCGGAGAACCTTGACGGTGCCAGGGAAACCATGACAAGCTCGGCTGCTCCCGGACGGGTCTCCGTGGCCGTCCGCTTCAAAGCCTCGGCCGGAGTTTCATCCTGCGCCCCACTCCCAGGAAACTCAATCGGGGCGATTGAGAAAATCCCATCCCGCCGCTATACTTCAAGATTCAGGCCTTCCAAGTGATGGCCCGCTCCGGCATTGATCGGTCGAATGCCGCACCGGAGCCAAATTTAGCGGCCCCCCATACAGGCGGGGCATTCACAAAATTGTGCCGATTTCCGTCACGCCCGATATTTCCGGAGTCTTTGCCATGAAAGACGGCATTCACCCGAACTATGTCGAAACCAAGGTCACTTGCGGCTGCGGGAACACATTCGTCACCCGTAGCACCAAGTCCGAGTTGAAGATCGACATCTGCAACGCCTGCCACCCGTTCTTTACCGGCAAGCTCAAATATGTCGACACGACCGGCCGGATCGAAAAGTTCCGTAACCGATTCGCGGGAGGTTATTCGAGCGTGACGAAGGGCCGCAAGAAAGGTCAACAACAGGAGTCGCAAGACGCCGGTTGATCGCTGCGCGGCTGGACGTTCGGCATGCTTCCTAGTCGATGTTTCGCCCCAGAAGCCACTTCGATCCGTTCCCGGCTCCTTGAGGTACGTGTGGACATCCGATGCCCTTCCGAGCGGTCGGCGGCTGTGTGATATTCCCATGCGCAAACAACTGGACGAAAAGCTCGCCCGGTTCGAGGAGTTGGAGCGGAGCCTTCACGATCCCGAAGTGCTCGTCAACCCTTCTCGGATGTCCGCCATCCTTCGCGAGCACGGTTCGCTGGCCAAATTAGCCACCCGTTACCGCCGTTTTCGGCAGATATCCCAGCAAATCTTAGAGGCCCGCGAACTAGCCGAGGATGCCGCCGACTCAGAACTCCGCGAACTGGCCGCCTCCGAATTGGAAACTCTCCGCCGGGAACGCGAAGAACTATGGGACGAGTTGCTGGCCCTGACCGTGGGCGGCGAGGACGCCGAACGGACACGCTGCATCATGGAAATTCGCGCCGGCACCGGCGGCGATGAGGCTGCGCTTTTTGCTCGCGATCTTTACGAGATGTACCGCCGTTATGCCGAGCTGAAAGGCTGGAAAATCGAAATCTTGGAGATGAATCCCACGGAATTGGGCGGATTCAAGGAGATTTCCTTCGGGCTGGAAGGTGAAGAGGTCTTTCGCCGCATGCAATACGAGAGCGGCGGCCACCGCGTCCAAAGAGTTCCCGAAACGGAAGCCAAAGGTCGCATTCATACATCTTTGGCGACGGTGGCGGTCCTTCGCGAGCCGGACGACATCGAAATCGAGCTGAGGCCGGAGGACTACCGCCGCGACACCTACCACGCCAGCGGTCCCGGCGGCCAACACGTCAACAAAACCTCTTCGGCCGTTCGCCTGACGCACTACGAGACGGGAATTGTGGTGCAATGCCAGGACGAAAAGAGTCAACACAAAAACTTCGCCAAGGCGCTCCGGGTCTTGAAAAGCCGCATTTACGAACACTATCGGCGAGCGAAAGATGAGCAGCGGGCGGAAGAGCGGCGGACGTTGATCGGCTCCGGAGACCGCAGCCAAAAAATCCGCACGTACAATTTCCCCGAAAACCGCGTCACCGATCACCGGATCAACCTCACACTGTATCAGTTGAACAACATCCTGGCGGGTAATTTGGATCCGCTGATTGAAGCCATCCTGGATCACGAGCGGGCTGAACTCCGCAGCACCTTCGGCCAACTCGATTGAGGCAGCAAGCGCAGTAGGGGAAGGAGCGGAGGAGGGATTTCCTTCCAAGTCCCCATCCATCCGGTTCGGGACGGGATTTCATCGTAGAGGGGACCGAAGCCGTGGCCGAAACCGAAGTCTGGACGATCGGGCGGCTCTTGGCATGGACGACCGACTATCTTGAGCGACACGGCTCGGAGTCGCCCCGGCTCGACGCCGAAGTCCTGCTGGCGACGGCCAAGGGATGCCGGCGCATCGACCTCTACACGGCCTTTGAAGAGGTCGCCTCCGACGAGGTCCGCGCCAAGTTTCGCGCCATGGTTCGGGAGCGAGCGGAGGGTACGCCGGTGGCCTACTTGGTGGGCCGGCGCGAATTCTTCTCGCTCAGCTTTCGCGTCACGCCCAGCGTTTTGATTCCCCGCCCGGAGACGGAAGACCTGGTCGTTCGCGTGTTGGATCTGGCCAAGGAGTTTCCGTCCGATCACCCCCTGCGGGTCTGCGACGTCGGCACCGGCAGCGGTATCTTGGCCATCTGCGCCGCCAAGCACGTGCCGCAGGCGGAAATCACGGCTGTGGACATCAGTGATGAGGCCCTCCGAGTCGCCGAAGACAATGCCCGACAACTGGGCTTTTCGGAGCGTATTCGGTTCGTGCAAAGCGATCTCATGGAGGCCCTTTCCCCGCAGGAGCCGTTCCATCTCATCTGCTCCAATCCGCCCTACGTCAGCGAAGAAGAATTCGCCCGTCTGCCACGTGATGTGCGCGACCACGAGCCGTACCAAGCCCTGGTGGCGGGCCCGCGCGGAACGGAGGTCATCGCGCGGCTAGTACCGCAGGCGGCGGAGCGGCTGACGCCGGGCGGGTGGCTCCTGGTCGAAATCAGCCCCATGATCCGCGAAGAGGTTACTGCCATCTTCGAGGGAGAGCCGCGTCTACAACCCGGTCCCATCTTGAAAGATTCGGCGCGGCGCTGGCGGATTGCGCAAGCTCGCCGGATCTAATCGCCTCCCGGCGGTTCGCTCTGCGAGGCCGCTTCTACTGAGCCGCCTCTCCCGATCCGCGAAACAATGCATGCCGCAAGAGGTTACGGTCGGAGGTCAGCGGTCCGTCGCCTTGATCGTCCGCCAAGATGCGCCGCATGATCGTGAATTTGGTATCAATGGCATCGGCATAATACACTAGCAGCGCCTCCGGAAACATAGGCGGTTTCGAGGAGCCGTTTTCTCCCCCCTCCTGATGTGCAAGGATCACGTGCTCCAACTTCAGCAATCGCTCTCCCGAAAACCCCACCGCTTCCGCCGCCTCGCGAACCAAGTCGCGCCCTAAAACCATGTGGCCAAGCAAAGCACCATCCGCCGAATAGGCAGTTTGGAGAGGAGAGCAATCCAGTTCTCGCAGCTTGCCGATGTCGTGCAAAATGCCGCCGGCGAGAACCAAATCACGGTCCAGCGGCGGCTGCATGTCCGGGTATTGGCGGCGATACTGGTCGGCCAAGAAAAGGCAGATTTCGGCGACGGAACGTGTGTGCTCCAGCCACCCCCCCGGGTAGGCATGGTGGTACGTCCTCGACCCCGGAAGCGTCAAGAGCCTCTCCCGCTCCTGATCGAGAACAAACAAGGTAAGATCCCGCAAACCGGACGGCTCCATCTTCTCCGACGCCAAGGTCCGCAATTCCGCGTGGAGTTGCTCTTTTGGGACGGGCGAATCCGGCACGAACTTGGCGGGGTCGAAACCGGCTTCTCGGTCGCTCTCCCGCACATGTCGAATCTTGCGGAT
>FWPU01012281.1_pt1 | contig 11469 bp, 5 predicted proteins | sample 2228361 | NCBI WGS metagenome assembly FWPU01 (sample SAMEA103939777, study PRJEB20133) | metagenome | reverse complement strand
CTGCGGGCAAGCCCGCCTACCCCGGTTAAACCCGCCCAGTGCGGGCAAGCCCGCCTACTGCGGGCAAGCCCGCCCACTGCGGGCAAGCCCCATTCCCCCAGCGAAACGACATTATCCTACCCTCCCTTAACGCTTCCGTTAACGCTCCGTCAAAGGCGGGATTAGAGATGCTCCTCACAACGCTCCGCAAGCGCATCTAGTCCACGCGCCTTGCTTTGGTCTTAATTTGAAAACTTGACTTGAAGTGTCAACATATTCTTTGAAGCGCCTATTGCCCTACCAGTTAACCGCAGGGTTACTTGAAGGCTTTTCAAGCCCTATGAAGTGGCGATTCTCTACCAGTTGCCTGTGGGGCAATTGAACGCTTCCCAAGCCCCATCCAAATCCTGTGAAGTCCCTCTACACTTCCCCTTCTGGCTGTTAACCTCACCTCCTTCAAGTTGCGGAGTTTCACAAAGTGGGCGATGGGTTTACGTTCCCGTTTCTAACTTATAACGGAATCTCCAAAAGCATCCGCAAGTTCCGTAGACAATCTGCAATTTCCTTCTACAATATGAAGCTGATTGACAGGCGCAATCATTTCCACTATAATGTGAATGATTTCACTAATTCACTTACGGAGGAGAATTATATGGAGAGAAAATTTTACGGACAGCAGGAATTCGCCAAGGGGCTTGAGGGCGTAATCGCCGCGGAGACGAAGATCGGTTACATTGACGGCGAAAAGGGCGTTCTGATCTACCGCGGATACAACATCTTCGACCTCGCGGAGCACAGCAATTTTGAAGAAACCGCATACCTGCTCCTCAAAGGCGAACTGCCAACCGCCCAGCAACTCGCGGATTTCAAAAGGACTCTTACCGCAAACAGGGCTATACCGGAAGAGGTGATTAAGGTGCTCAAAATAATCCCCAAGGACTGCCATCCAATGTCCGCTATGAGAACCGCTGTCAGCGTGAGCGGAACTTTTGACCCTAAAGCGGAGGATACGTCCATTGAGCATTACAACGAGTGCGCCATAAAGCTCACCGCCCAGATGGCGACGATTGCGGCGGCGATACAGCGCATTCGCGCCGGAGAGGAGCCCGTCCCGCCCGATTCTAGCCTAGACCACACCGCCAACTTTCTTTATATGCTGACGGGCAAGCCCGCGGAAGAATTGGCGATTAAGGTTATGGACGTTGCGCTGATCCTCCACGCCGATCACGGAATGAACGCCTCAACTTTTACGTCAATGGTGGTAATAAGCTCCCTCACGGATCTCTACAGTGCCATAACCGCCGGCATCGGAAGCTTGAAGGGTCCTCTCCACGGAGGAGCCAACGAGCAGGTGCTCTATATGCTTCAGGAGATCGGAAGCTTGGACAAAGTTGAAAGCTACTTAAACGCGAAGTTTGAAAAGAAAGAGAAGATTATGGGCTTCGGACACCGAGTCCTAAAGGCTTTTGATCCGCGCGCCAGAATCCTCAAGAAGTACGCGGACGAGGTAACCACGCTGAAGAACTGTCATCACCTCTACGAAATCGCGGATAAAGTTGAAGGGATTGTGGTGGCACGGGCTGGCGAGAAAGGCATCTTCCCTAACGTTGACTTCTACAGCGGTATCATCTACCACGCCCTCGGCATTGAAACCGCTATGTTCACGCCGATATTCGCGGTTTCAAGAATCGTGGGTTGGGCAGCCAGGATTCTTGAATACCTACCTCAAAACCGCATTTACCGTCCTAGGGCGGTTTACATCGGCGAGGCGGATAGAGCCTACGTTCCCATAGGCGATAGAGGCTAGTGCCCTATGCTCCTCTAAGCTTATCGGATGCGTTCGCTGGTCTACGCTTTGAATAGAGTGCAAATAGGCGCGTCAGGCTTGGCACGCGGAGTATGTTGAATCTCCCTAATCCGCAAGCGTCTCCTTAATCTTCAGTATCTCGTCAATTGAGCGCTTGAACGCCTGATAAGCGTCGGGGTCAAAGTGGAGACTTGCCTCCTCGTCCATCACCTTGAAGACTTTCTCCAAAGCGAACGCTTCCTTATAGGGTCGTTCGCAGGACAGCGCGTCAAATACGTCCGCAATGGCGACTATCCTGCCAAAAAGGGGGATTTTCTCGCCTTTCAGTCCAAAGGGGTAACCGTTCCCGTTCCACCACTCGTGATGGGATATTGCGATAACTTCACCCGCCTGAAGGTACTTGTCCCAGGCTCTTCCGAGAATCTCCGCGCCAATTAGCGTGTGTTGTTCCATAACCGCTCGTTCTTCGGATGAGAGCTTTGCGGGTTTTAAGAGCACGTCGTCGGGAATTCCAATCTTGCCCACGTCGTGAAGTGGCGCCGCCTGGGTGATAATCCTTGCTTCCTCCTCCGTTAGCCCCATTCCCCTAGCGATGATTCCCGAGTAAAGTCCTATTCTACGAATATGCTTTCCCGTCATCTCATCCTTGTATTCGGCGGCTCGGGAAAGCCTGTAAATGGTGTTTAGGTGCGCAGCCTCAAGTTGCCTGAGTGTTTGGTCAAGCTCCTTTGTTCTTTCAACGACTTCCCTCTCAAGTTCCCGCTGGTAGTGCTTAAGTTGGTCGTGGAACTCCTTAATGGTCAACATATTCTTGACGCGCAAGGAAAGCTCCGTGGCATCCAACGGCTTATTCAAAAACTCGTCCGCACCCGCCTTCAGTCCGGTAAGAATCGCCTCCCTGTCCTTTAGAGCGGTCACCATTACCACTGGAATATCTCTCGTCTTCTCGTTGGCCCTTACCTTCTTGCATACGTCGTAACCGTCACCGTCAGGCATAACGACATCAAGAATTATCAGGTCGGGAAAGGTACGGAAGATTTTGCTTTCCGCTTCAGCCGCGTTTTTAGCGGTATCAACGATGTAACCTTCCCGGGAAAGCAGATGTTGATAGAAGTCTCGGATAACCTCTTCATCATCCACCGCCAACACAAATGGAACTTTCGCGTGAGCCATGGATATCAGCTTCTTGTTACACCATAATAATCCGCGGGGAACGCCTTGATTCCATTCGGTTCCACTCTACATAAACGAATGAACCGCGTTATATCAGTGCCAGTCGCCTGCGTCGGAAACATCGGGGTGGCAGGATTTGAACCTGCGACCTCAGCGTCCCGAACGCTGCGCTCTAACCGGGCTGAGCCACACCCCGCAAACTTGTTTACATTTTGCCCCTTGACCGCCATTTGGCATTTGCCTAGAGTGAATTCCATTCTAACAAATAAGCTAGATAATTTGAAGAAGGAAATACATGCCTTGATGGGATTACCGTTCACTAGGGGTGATTCTCCGGAAGCCCTAAGAGGAGACGAGAGCCCGCCGATCCTCAGGAGCGAGGCGACGCCGAGATAGAGCCTTTCCACTGGTATATGTTACCAGTTCTTCCGGTTCAAGTCAAGCTACAGCTAATACTGGTTTACGGGTCTGCTACCTTCCACCACTATCCGCACGGTGGCGTGAAGAATCCAATTCCACAGCTCTTAGGAACCGCCTTCCACGTTCACGTTCTTTCCCCGCTCCAAAGAGTAGCTTCGCTTATGCTAAAATGAAGGTTCGGCAATGACGGAAAAGTTGGACAGCCTGAGGATCCTTGAAAAGCACCTCAAGGGTTTGACCAGCAACACAGCCATCATAAAGCACGTGGTTTATTACCTTGGCCCGATCCGCGTTGAGGAAATTGCCCGTATCACCAGCGAGTTTTTGCGGTCGTTCAAGGCGGACGAAGAGGGCATTAGGAGCAACATACTCCCCATTCTTGAGAAGAAGGAGTACTACAAACAGGTTAATGGGATGTGGGACGTTGAAATAGCGAAATTTCCGGAGCATCGGGTGATACCGGAAATCTTTCAAAGGGAGCACAGGCTTCTCTCGGAAAGGGAAGTGAAGAACAAGATCGCTGCGGAGCTGTCAATTAAGGTTAAGGAGGTTTGCTTTGAGATTGAGCGGGACGAAAATCTAAAGAAGTTTGACGGCGGATGGGGATTGAAGAAGTGGGAACTCGTTAACGACCAAGCAGTTCAGGTTTTGAAGGCACAGGGAATGCCTCTCGCTGAGCGCGAAATAATTCAACTCATTTCGGAGAAGTATAAGAAACCGGTTGAAGGAATCGTCCTTAGCCTGAATACCGATAAGAGGTTCGTGCAGGAGAAGAAGGTTTGGGCACTCAAGGAGGAAGTTGAGGCGAGGAAAATTAAGGGGGGAAGGAGGAAAATCGCAGAGAGGCGAGATGATGTCCAACTTGAGTTGGAGAAATCCTTTCTCAAGGCGCAGGGGATCGTCAGGAAGGAGCAACCTGACGAATCTCCGCCGAGGAAAATGAAGGTAAAGCTCAGAAAAACCGCAAGCCAGCAGGTGCGGGAGATGCTTAAAGAGAGGGAGCTTCAGGTTATACCGGTTGAGGTAGACCTTGCGGCTGAGCTATCCTCATCCCAGGTTGCAACCTCAGTCGCGGAGACGACAACGTTTAGTCGGGTTGAACATTCCCCAAAGGAGCGGAGCTTAAGCGCAAGGGAGCGCGAGGCGATAGCTTCGTTCGTGGAACAACTTGCGCGGCTTGAGGATAAGGGGGTAGGAGAGAGCACCAGTAAGCTCAGGCGCGAGCCACTTTCCCTCAATAAGATACTAAACCTTCTTAGGCTTAAGTACGTCCCATACTTCGCCGAAAGAGTTGTAATCCCTGAGGATTATTACCGCTTCGCCGCGGAGCTGATCACTCCGCGAGCGGGACAGACCGTTCTCAATCCATCCTGCCATGACGGTCTTTTTGCCATAGAAGTTCTTACCGCGGTTTTCGCTAGACTTGAGGGGTCCGCGTGGGCGCCACACGGTAGCCAGATAGAAGTTGTCCAAAAGGACGGCTTGCGCTACCGAATCGGCGTTGAGGGCACCTCCCTGCAGAAGAAGAGCCTTGAAGACTTCCTCGTTACCCAGACTGACGTTCTTGATTACTTCATTGAGAACAACTTCGCCGCGATTGAATACGACAGGATCCTCGCCCAGTCTGCCAAGTACTGTTTGAGGCTCGCCGGTTTTCCTAACGTCTATCTTGCAAATATGGATTACCTTTCCCAACTGCCGGAAGTCTTCGGCGAGCCGGCAAACGACAGAAACGAAATCTCCCTTAGGTTTGACCTGGTGTTCGGTAACTTAACGTTTCTAAAGAGTCACAACCTTTCCGCCAACTACCTTGACCAATCGCTGAGGATTCTTGAAAGGGATGGCGTGGGAGCATTTTTTGTCCATCACGACCTTCTGAAACTCCTGAAGGATAATCCCTTTATGGAAGGCGTGCTAACCAGTCATTACTTTCACTACATATTCACCTTCCCACCCCTTGAAGGCGTGAGCGAAGTCAAGCTGATCGTTCTGAAGAGGAAGAGCGATGAGAAGCCAGGCGTTTCTCTGGTCACCGCGAGAATCAAGGACGTGAAGGACTTACGGTACATCCTCGTTGATTTGGCTCGCGGAATAAAGCAAAGTCCCTACTACGAGTGCCTGAGCCAGGAAAGCGTCCCCCGCATCCTTTTTGAGTAAACTTCGTTCCTTGGACGGGAACCTTCATCGCCTTGAACCGCTCCCCACGGAGTAAGCGGGTGCCCCGCCTTGATTGCTTCTTCCGCCAGCAAAGGTTGACGCGGACGTTTTTGCGGAATCCAAGTCAGCGCTGACGGAGGAGTTGGTTACTTACGAGTCCCCGGGGCTGATGTGGATCCGTGTCGGACGCGGGCGTAGGGCGCGATTCATGTTCGCAATGGTGGGTTATATCGCGCAGTCCAATCTCCGAGTATCCTCGTGTAGGGCGCGATTCTTGCCCGCCTTAGTGGGGTTATGCCGGGAGGCGCGGGACGCGGTGACCTTTCCGAGTCCACGATAGTGTTAATCGCAAATTCTCTCTTCAAAGCTATTGGCTTTGGCGCCCCGTTAACCAAGTCCAGGCACCCAGGGTCGCCTGCCTACCTCCGCGCTTCCATACGGGTGTAGTTCAGCTTCCCGCCGGCAAGGATAATGTCAACCTCCCGCGGGCTTAGGTCGTGCCTGAGCTTCAAGTCGAATCCCTTTGTGATATTCTTCCCCTGAACCTCGTTGCTCCCCTTGATTTGGTTCCGCGCATTCTCAATGACAAGCAAATCTCCCTGCTCAACTTTGTCGTAATCCGCAGGGTCCGCAAAGGTGAACGGCACAATGCCGAAGTTCACAAGATTGGCACGGTGGATACGGGCGTAACTTTTGGCAAGCTTTGACTTGACACCAAGGTAGGCAGGCGCGATGCCCGCGTGTTCCCTGCTACTGCCCTGTCCATAATTGGCGCCGGCGACGATGAACCCGCCTCCCTCGTCCTTCGCCCTCTTTGGAAATTCAGGGTCAATGGCGGAAAAGACAAATTCGGATATCTTCGGAATATTGCTCCTGAAGGGCAGGACCTTGGAGCCTGCTGGCAAAATGTGATCAGTTGTGATGTTGTCGCCCACCTTTATGAGAACTTTACCGCGAATGGTATCGGGTAGGGGTGCGCTTTCCCTGAGGGGGACTATGTTGGGCCCGCGGAGGATTCTAACCTTCTCGGCTTCCTCAGGCGGGATCGGCTTGATGATGTCACGGTCATCTATGATAAATTCTTCAGGTATTGTCACGTGGGGATATTCCCCTAGGGTTCTGGGGTCGGTTATCTCGCCCGCAATGGCGCTGGCTACCGCGACTTCAATTCCGCAAAGGTAAACCTGCGCGTCCTTGGTTCCGCTTCTTCCCTCAAAGTTCCGGTTAAAGGTCCTGAGTGACACGCCTCCGCTGGGGGGCGCCTGGCCCATCCCGATGCAGGGACCGCAGGCGCTTTCAAGGATTCTCGCCCCCGCCATGACCAGATGAAATAGCGTGTCATCATCCGCCATCATAGTCAGCACCTGCTTGCTACCTGGGCTAATGGTCATAGTGACTTGCGGGTGCACGTGCTGATTCTTCAACATCTGGGCGGCAACCCGCATATCATGGAAGGAGGAGTTTGTGCAACTACCAATACATACCTGCGCAACCTTCGTGCCAAGGACCTCCGTTAGGGGGACAACGTTATCCGGCATGTGTGGCTTCGCGATGAGGGGCTCAAGCTTGGACAAGTCAACTTCAATCACTTCGTCATATCTGGCGTCATAGTCCGGGCGAAGGTTGACGAAGTCATCCTCCCTCTCCTGTGTCCTCAGGTAGTACTTGGTTTCCTCGTCCGCTGGGAATATGGAGAATGTCGCGCCAAGCTCCGCCCCCATATTGGTAATAGTTGCCCTCTCGGGAACGCTCAGGCAATTGATTCCATCGCCGAAGTATTCAAAGCACGCTCCCACGCCTCCCCTGACCGTGAGTCTTCTCAAAAGCTCAAGAATCACGTCCTTAGCGCTTACCCACGGGCTTAGCTTACCCTTGAGGTGGACGCCAACGATTCTGGGGCAGGGAAAGTAAAAGGGTCCGCCACCCATTGCCACCGCGACGTCCAGCCCCCCCGCCCCAATGGCGACCATCCCAACACCTCCTGCGGTCGGCGTGTGGGAATCTGAGCCAAGTAGCGTCTTTCCCGGTTTTGCGAACCTTTCCAGGTGAACCTGGTGGCAAATACCGTTCCCGGGGCGGGAGAAGTAGATCCCGTAACGCTGTGCAACGCTTTGCAGGTAGATGTGGTCGTCCGCGTTCCTGAAGTCCGCCTGAAGCATATTGTGGTCAACGTAGGATACGGATAGCTCCGTCTTCACCCTGTCTATACCCATAGCCTCAAACTGAAGGTAGCAGAGGGTCCCGGTAGCGTCCTGGGTGAGGGTCTGGTCAATCCTCAATCCTATTTCCTCTCCCGGCGTCAGCTCCCCCTCAACTAGGTGCTCCTTCAGTATCTTTTCGGTCAATGTGAGTCCCATGGATCTTCTCCTTTTCCTGGTAGTTTAGATATTGCAAGTCCTTCCGCAAGTGAATACAATTATTCGTGCGTCGCGTTTAGAGAAACTGAAGTTGGCGAATTCAACGCCGGCCATTCCTTCCTTACCATTATAAAGAATTTACGGTGAAATGGAAGCCATTTAGACAATCGCTATAACTTTCCCTTGCCAGAGCGGAAAAGCCCGCATAAATTCCGTCTTGTGATAAACTAAGGAATTGGATAAAGCAAAGTGAGATTACGGATTTTCGTCGGCATACTCGTATTCCTTTTCATACTTCTCATTGAGCAGACCTACCGCTCCTACAGGTTCGTTGAGGACAGCCTCGTTGACCAGATTGGGGAGTTTCAAACTTCTGTGGCGGGAATTACAGCTCAGAACTTTGGCGGTTTTCTGGAAAGGGTTGCTAACGAACTTGAACGCCTCTCTATGGACGAAGACGTAATCAATCTCAACGACAGGGGCAGGGCGAAGCTAAAGAACGTAAAGGCTACCCGAGGCGAGCTGGTTCACCGAGTACTTGCGCTTGATAGCAACCTAAGAATCATTTACGGTTTTCCAGAGGAGCTAGTAACTTCCCGCTCCATTTCGTACTCAAGTTTGTTCAGCAGAAAACCCGCGGGTGACGTCGCAAGTATCCTTGAGCCTATCTCCTCTGAGGGCAACGCGAGCATCATTCCAGTGGTACGGGTGGTGAAATCCGCATCCTCTCCGCATCTGGTTGTATTGGAACTGAGCGAACGAGCAATTGCGCGGGAATTCTTCTTCCCTCTTCTAAGGGTATCCGCTGAGGCTAGAGCCTACATTCTAGATTCCGACTCGCGGGTGATTTGGAACATAACCGGTGCGGCGGGAGAAGTTGCGGAGACCTTCTTATCCCTGGAGGACAGGCAGAGACTGGCGGACGCCATTGGTAAGAGCAGGACGACCAAGGGCGCGGTCCAATACTACGGTAAAATCCCACTTTCTGAAGGCTCCTTCATCTCTGGCGTCGCGGGAATAAACCTCCCAGGCGACGGTGACTGGCACCTCCTGTCCGGGGTCCCATCCACAACGCTGAAGAGCGCATTGGCGACTTACCGCCTAATCTCCCTAGGAATGGCAACCGTAATTGCGCTTATGATCTTCGCGTTCTTGACCGCCCTCTTCTACACCCAGAAGGAAAGCTATCTGGCGAGGGAAAAGGGCAAACTGGCGGACGAATTCCAGCAAAGACTTAAGGAGAGGACCAAAGAGCTTGCCCTTGCCAAGGAAGAGTTATCAGCATACGCGAAAAACCTTGAGGCGCAGGTGAAGGAAAGGACGAAGAAGCTTACCCAGAGCGAGGAGATGTACCGCCAACTTGTGGAAGGCACCGGGACCATAATCATAATCCTGCGTGGCACGAAGCTCGCCTATGTAAATCCCGCGTTCCTCTCCGTTTGGAAGAAAAAGAAGAAAGCCAGCGACTGGCTAGGAGACGAGCTAATCTACCTCGTTAGTCCCAAGTCCAGACCTGATGTCCTCAAGGGATTGTCAAGGCTGAATGATGGCGAGGACTTGGTGGAGCTTGAAGAACTTGAGGTTGAGGAGAGTGAGAATTCAAAGCGCGTCTGGGAGGGCGCCCTTAAGAGGGTTCAGCTGGTTGACAGGCACCTAGTGTTCGGCTTTTTCAATGATATTACCGAGAGGAGAGCGCTGGAGGCGCAAGTCCTTCAGGCGCAGAAGCTTGAGAGTATGGGGAGGCTGGCGGGAGGTATCGCCCACGACTTCAACAATATCCTTGCCGCCATATTCGGTCATCTCGCTCTGCTCAAGGGGGAGGTTGGAGAAGTTGTCTCACCGGAGGCGAATGAGCTTATATCCACCATTGAAACAGCTGCGGGAAGAGCTGCTGAACTCACGAAGAAGCTCCTTGTTTTTGCAAGACGACCTGAGGAGATTCACAAGCCTGTGGACATTAATAAGTCGCTGGATGATGTGGCTTCCCTTATACGGACGTCCCTTACCGCAGGAATTACTCTTGAAGTGAAGAAATCCGCGGAAAGGTTAATCGCGACTGCGGACCCAACCGAGGTTCAGCAGGTTTTAATGAACCTGAGCATTAACGCGGTTGAGGCAATGCCCAATGGCGGAAAGCTGACCATTTCAGCAAGTCTTGTCACTAAGGCGGATGATCCTGAGCTTCCCTACGACGGATTGGATCCAAAGGAATTCGTGCGTGTTCGCGTCGTTGACACAGGTCACGGCATTGCGCCTAACGTGCTTAAGCAAATATTTGAGCCCTTCTTCACTACGAAGGAAAGTGGAAAAGGCAGCGGGCTAGGGCTTTCCATAGCCTTCCACATCGCCCGCAAGCACGATGGCTTCCTAACTGTCGATTCCGACTGGGGCAGGGGCAGTGTGTTTACCCTTTACCTGCCGGCTCACGTTGCGGGGGAGGAATCACGGGTTGTTGGAGTTGCTCCCCCGGAGTACTCCTATCCAGACTTCAGCGGATTGCCTCCAGTCCTAATGGTGGACGACGAACCGCTAATCGTGGAATCAGCCAAGAAGTTCTTTGCGAAATTTGGTCTAACAATGATCACCGCCGGCAACGGCGTGGAAGCTATTGACGCCTTCAAGAAGCGTCAGCACGAGATACCACTTGTCATCATTGACTTGAATATGCCTAGGATGAACGGCGTTGAGGCATTTAAGCTGATAAAGACTCTGAATTCCAAAGTCGTTGGCGTTTTGGTAAGCGGGTTTACGGATGATGTTGCTTCCTCTCTCTTTGACCGCGCGGGGTTTTCCGAACTGCTCAGGAAGCCCTTTACCTTTGAGGATCTGTCCCGTATCTTTGAAAAGTACCTCCTGCCTTTAAAGCGGGTAAGGGCGTAAGCCTTCCCCACGTCAATGCCAATGTTTTCACACCGATAAGGCTCGTCTTATGTGTCGGGGATTGTATCCCGCCTAAAAGAGATTTCGCGGATTCTTGTCTTGAAGACCTTGACATTCACCAAGGCTAGGGCATAATAGAAACGCGAGGGAGGAAGTAATGGGAGCTAAAAAGATTCTGAGGAGTGTTTTAATTTCCATAACCTTCTGCGCCTTTGCGCTCCTTTTCTCCACTTGCGGATGGGGACGGCAACCGTCCACCCCACCGAGTAGGCGGGATCCAGCGGAAGGGCGGGTAAACTTCAGTCCCGCTGAGGATGCCAGTGTAGGGCGACCACCCGTGGGTCGCCGAGACGGCAGGGAAGAGGTTCATTCACAGGAGTACGGGGGGCTGACTAGCCCCGCTCAGGAATCTGGATCACGGGCGTCCCCGCCCGTGCGCCAGAGTTCAACAGGCACGAGACGGGCGTGATCCGGGGCGGGAATGGGAAATCCGTCGCGCTAGGACGCCCTCAAGGAGCTTGAGGAACCGCCTGCGCCCGCGGGCGTGGATGTGGATATTTTCGCGCAACTCAAGGACGAACTCGCGCGCCAGCTTAATACATATTCAGAGAGTAGGCGGGACCCAGCGGAAGGGCGGGTAAACTTTAGTCCCGCAGTAGGTGCTGGGCTAAAGCCCAGCGTACTCGTGGAGGAACC
>FWPU01011849.1_pt1 | contig 11470 bp, 10 predicted proteins | sample 2228361 | NCBI WGS metagenome assembly FWPU01 (sample SAMEA103939777, study PRJEB20133) | metagenome | reverse complement strand
TCATCGATCTCGGCATTCAATACGGCATCATCGAAAAGAACGGCCCGTGGCTTTCCTTCGGATCGGAGCGAATCGGGCAGGGCCGGGAGACCGCCCGACTGTTCCTCCGGGACAATCCCGACGTCCTGGAAGAAATCCGGCAGCAGATCCTGGTCAAGGCCGGGCCTTCCGGAAACGGGGGCCCCCGAGGGACACCCTCAGAAGAGGAATAGACCCATGGAATGGAGAGAAATCTTCAAGGTCGCCATCAGCCGGGGCGCTTCGGACATCCACTTTCGGGCCGGTCTTCGGCCCATCTTTCGGATCATGGGGACCCTGTATCCCTACCGCGAGCACCCCCCCCTGACCCCCGAGCAGATCCAGGAAGCTGTCGACGGCCTCCTGAACGACTGGCAGAAGGAAAAGTACATACAGCGCAAGCAGATCGACATGTCCTACGGCATCGAGGATCTGGGCCGGTTCCGGATCAACATCTTCCAGCAGCGGGGCGTGCCGAGCATGGTTTGCCGGTTCATCCCTTACAAGATCCAGACCATTGACGAGCTGTTCCTGCCCGGGATTGTGAAAAAGATCGCCCTCGAGCCCCGGGGGCTGGTCCTGGTCACCGGAACGACCGGGAGCGGCAAGTCCACGACCCTGGCCGCCATGATTCACCACATCAATACGCACCGCAACTGCCATGTCATCACCATCGAGGATCCCATCGAGTTTCTCCACCGCGATCAGAAGTGCCTGATCAACCAGCGGGAGGTGGGGTTCGACGCAGAGTCCTTCGCAAGCGCCCTGCGGGCCGCTCTGCGCCAGGATCCGGACGTGATCCTCGTCGGTGAGATGCGGGACTTCGAGACCATCCAGACCGCCATCCTGGCTGCCGAAACGGGCCACCTCGTGCTGAGCACCCTTCACACCCTCGACGCGACCGAAACCATACACCGGATCATCACCGTGTTCCCCTCCAACCAGCAGCAGCAGATCCGCAGGCAGCTCGCGGGCATCGTCAAGGGCGTCATCTCTCAGCGGCTGGTCCCGCGGGCGGACGGCCGGGGCCGGGTGCCCGCGGTCGAGGTCATGGTAAGCACGGGCTTCATCCGGGAGTGCATCGAAGACGGCTCCAAGACCAAGGAGATCCGGGACGCCATCGCCAAAGGGTACACGACCTACGGCATGCAGACCTTCGACCAGTCCCTGATGTACCTGCTCGAAAAGAATCTCATCACCTACGAGGAAGCCCTGCAGCAAAGCAGCAATCCGGACGATTTCGCTCTCAAGGTCCGAGGCATCTACTCCACGAGCGACGCCCGGTGGGAGGGATTCGAAGCCAAGGTCGAGGAGGAAAAGGCCGCAACCGAGCCGGGCAGTTCATCCACAGTCGCGATCGAAAGGTTCGAGAAGTGAAGCAACTGGCAGCGCAGCAGATTCGGGAAGCCTTCGTCCGGTATTTTCAGGAAAGGGGCCACCTCCTGGTTCGGTCCTCCTCCCTGATCCCGACGGGCGACCCCACCGTGCTGCTCACCACGGCGGGGATGCAGCAGTTCAAGCCCTATTTCCTCGGCGAACAGACCCCACCGAGCCGCCGCCTGACGAGCGTCCAGAAGTGTTTCCGCACGTCGGACATCGATGCCGTGGGCGACGCGACACACGACACCTTTTTCGAGATGCTGGGCAATTTCTCCGTGGGCGACTACTTCAAGGAGGAGGCGATCGCCTTCGCCTGGGAGCTTCTCACCCGGCACTGGGAGGTGCCGGAAGAGCGTCTGTTCATCACGGTCTTCGGCGGCGAAGGGGTCATTCCGGAAGATACCGAGGCAGCCCGGCTCTGGCAGGGTCAGGGGATCCCCGGCCGCAAGATCTTCCGCTTCGGCGCCCAGGACAATTTCTGGGGCCCCCCGGGCCCCACAGGGCCCTGCGGCCCGTGCTCGGAAATCCACTTCGACCTGACCGGCACTCCCTGCAGCCTGGGCGGGCAGTGCGGACCCAACTGCGCGTGCGGCCGATTTCTCGAGATCTGGAACCTCGTGTTCATGCAGTACAACAAGAAAGCCGAAAACGTCTTCGAGCCTCTGCCGGCCCGCAACATCGACACCGGCATGGGCCTGGAGCGGATCGCCCTGGTTCTTCAGGGCAAGACGAGCATCTTCGAGACCGACCTATTCCGCCCCCTGATCGACGGGATCTGCCATATCTGCGGTCTCGACCCGGACCGGCTGGCCCCCGAGGCCCTTCGGTCATGCCGAATCGTCGCAGACCATCTGAGGGGAGCAGTGTTCCTCGTTTCCGACGGCGTCCTGCCCTCGAACGAAGGCAGGGGATACGTTCTGCGGAGAATCGTCCGGAGAGCCCTCGTGCACGCGCGCAAACTCGGATACGCGGACCCCATCGTGGAGCGCATCCTGGAAATCGTTCTGTCCATGTTCGGGACCGGCTATCCGGACCTTTGCGACAACCGGTCCTTCATTTCCCGCGTGCTGGGCAGCGAAGAAAGACGGTTCCTCGACACCCTCGAGACCGGCATGCGCATGCTCCAGTCCGAGATGGACAGGATCCGGGCCGACGGGGAAACGCGGCTGCCAGGCTCGCTGATCTTCCGCCTCTACGACACGTACGGGTTTCCGGCCGACCTCACCCAGGACCTGGCCAGGGACCAGGGTCTGGAAGTGGATCTGGAGGGGTTTTCCCGCTGCATGGAGGAGCAGAAGGAAAAGGCCCGCGCCTCCTGGAAAGGAACCGCCGAGGGAAGGTGGTCCCAGGAGAATGCGCTGGCCGGAGCCCGGAGCGAGTTCATCGGATACGACCGGTTCGAGATCACTTCCGTCGTCTCTCATCTGTTCGTCAAGGGCGAACGGGTGCCGGAGATCGGCGAGGGCACCGAGGCTGAACTCGTGGCTCTCCAGACGCCCTTCTATGCAGAAAGCGGAGGGCAGGTCGGCGACCGAGGCCTGGCGGAGGCGCCGGAGGGAACCTTCGAGGTTCTCGATACCGTCCATGGGCCAGGAAACGTGATCCTTCACAGGGGGAGGGTCAAGCGGGGCCGGATCGGAGAAGGCCAGGAGGTTCTCCTGCGGGTGGATCTCGAAAGAAGAAACGCCACTGCCCGCAACCACACCGCCACCCACCTGCTCCACTTCGCGCTCCGGACCGTGCTCGGCGACCATGTGAGGCAGTCCGGATCGCTGGTCGCGCCGGACCGCCTGCGCTTCGACTTCACCCATTTCGCGGCTCTCACCGAGGAAGAACTGCTCGCCGTGGAGAATCTGGTCAACGCCAAGGTGCGCGAAAACCACCCGATGGAGATCCGCACCGTGCCGTTCCAGCAGGCCCAGGCCGAAAAGGCCATCGCCCTGTTCGGGGAGAAGTACGGGGAGACCGTGCGCATGGCCTCCCTCGGGGCCTTCAGCAAAGAGCTCTGCGGCGGCACCCACGTGTCCAGGACCGGAGACATCGGGCTCTTCAAGATCCTGCACGAATCCAGCGTGGCGGCAGGCGTGCGGAGAATCGAGGCCCTGACAGGCGAAGGCGCTTTGCTCCACGTCCAGGAAATGGAAAGAGAATACCGCCAGGTTCTCGCCTGCCTTCAGGCCAGGCCGGGCGAGGCCCTGCAGCGGATTCAGCGCCTTCAGGACCGGCAGAAAGAACTGGAAAAAGGCATCGAAGCCCGGCAGAAGGACCGTCTTCTCGAAACGGCAGAGGCCCTGCTCAAGCAAGTGGAGACCATCGGCAGGCTGTCCCTCGTGGCCGCCGAGTACGAGGCGGACGCGGCGACCTTGCGAAAGCTGTCCGACTTCCTGCGCGACCGACTCCGCTCCTCCGCCGTTGTTCTTCTTGGCAGCCGGGACCAGGGCAAGGCCCAGCTGATCCTTTCGGTTACCCGGGACCTCTGCCCGCAGGTCCATGCGGGCAAGTTGATCCGTGAGATCGCCCGGGAGGTCGGCGGCAGCGGAGGGGGAAGACCTGAAATGGCCCAGGCGGGGGGGAGCCGGCCCGAAGGGATACCCAGGGCCTTCGACAGGCTGCGGGCGCTGCTCGCCGAGGAGGCGGACCCGGGCCGGCAGGCTCACTCGTAGCCCAGCCAGCGGAAAAAACGTTCCTTCACGCGAAAGGACCGGGAGACGATCGTAAAGCGGCCCTCCTGCAGGTCCGAGAGGAATCTTTCAGCGTATTTCCGGTAAGGGCTTTCGGGATAGGTTCGCACGAGGGTCTCGAAGGCCTGACGGGCCTTGTCTCTCTCGTCCATGAAATAATAGCACTTGCCCATCCCGTACAGGGCCCGGTCCGCGATTCCCGCCTCCGGATACTTCTCCAGGATTCTCTCGAACCGCGGCAGGGCTGCCTGAAAGCGGCCTGCCCGGTAGTAGAAGTGGGCCACGTAGAAATCGTGCTCCGCCAGCTTCGCCCGGATCTCCTGAACCTGAGGCTCGGCTTTTTCCGCGTACGGACTGTCCGGAAAGCGGCTGCGAAGCTTCTCGAATTCCTTCTGCGCGTTCTCCAGAGCCGAAACATCCCGGTCTATGGTGGAAAACTGGTCCAGGTATGCGTTCCCCTTCATCCAGAGCACGTACGGAATGTGCTCGTTCGTGGGATGGAGTTCCTCGAAACCCTGCAGGTGCACCAGTGCTTCCGGGTACTTTTCATCCAGAAAATAGCATTCGGCGATTTTCAACTCGGCCGACACCGCATAGATCGAGAAAGGGTAATTCTCCAGGATTTTTTGGAAGAAGGGGATGGCGTTCTGATAGTGCTCCTTTTCAAACTCCTTCATGCCCTTCTGGAAGTTCTCCTCGGCCGAAAGTTCCGGTTTCTCCTTGAACCAGGCGCACCCCCCGGCGCCCGCCAGAGCAAGGCAGAAGAGACCCCACAGCAGAAGGCGCACGACCCGTCCGAGGCGAAGCGGCATCTAAACGTTCCCCCGTGTACCCCCGGGGCCGAGCCAGGGGACGGCCCCAGAGGCCCTGTTTGGCTCAAAGCGTGTTGGCAACCACAACCCGCTGGATTTCCTGCGTCCCTTCGTAAATCTGCGTGATCTTGGCGTCCCGCATGTACCTCTCCAGCGGGTACTCCCGGCTGTAGCCGTAGCCGCCCAGCACCTGAACCGCCTCCACGGTCACCCACATGGCCACGTCCCCGCAAAAGGTTTTTGCCGCCGAGGAGAGGCGGATCTGTTCCGGCAGGAGGCGGCTCATGTCCTTTGGACACTCCTGCAGGACCGAGGCGCACTTGTACAGGAGCTGCCGGGCCGCCTCGATCTGGATGAACATGTCGGCCAGTTTGAAAGAAATCCCCTGGAAGCTCATGATCGGCTTGCCGAAGGCGATTCTCTCTTTGGCGTACTTGGCCGCGTATTCCGCCGCGCCCGTGGCGATCCCCAGCGCCTGGGCCGCTATGCCCGGCCGGCTGAAATCCAGGGTCTTCATCATGATGTGGAACCCGCTCCCTTCCTCGGCCAGAAGATTCGCCGCAGGCACCCGCACATCCTCGAAAATGAGCTCCACCGTGTCCGAGGATCGAATTCCCATCTTGTCCTCTTTCTTGCCCACCGAAAAACCGGGAGTCCCTTTTTCCACGATGAACACGCTGGCCCGGCGATGGCTCTTCTGCTCCGGGTTCGTGACGGCGTACACCGTGTGCACATCCGCAACAGAGCCGTTGGAGATGAAGATCTTGCTCCCGTTCAGGACGTAATGGTCGCCGTCCCGGACAGCCCGCAGTCTCAGCTCGGCCACGTCCGATCCTCCCCGGGCCTCGGTGAGCCCGAAGGCGGCGAGCTTCGCGCCCGTGGCCAGCCCGGGCAGGTACCGGGCTTTCTGCTCGTCGTTGGCTGCCAGCAGGATCGGAAGGCTGCCCAGCTCCTGGACCGCAGGCAGAAGGCCTACCGAGGCATCCACCTTGGAAAGTTCCTCGATCACGAGAATGAGACTCAGCAGGCCCGCCTCGGCCCCGCCGTATTTCTCGGGGAAATCGATTCCCAGCAATCCGTTTTCCCTCAGCAGTTCGACCATGGACCAGTCGAACTTTCCCTCCCGGTCCCGGCGCTCGGCGCCCGGCTCGACCTGTGATTTTGCGATCCTTGCCACCGTTTCCCGGAGCATCTTCTGCTCTTCTGTCGGATCGTACTGCGCCATCTTCCCCTCCTTGCTCTTCGACGCCTCCATCCCCCCGCAACAAGAGGCCCGCCCGTCGAACTGCCTATGATACCGTCACTTTTTTATAACACGCCGTTCCGTCTCCGGTCAACGGCGTCCAGCCGCTCCCTGCCTCGCGTTCCCGTCTTACCGCAGGCCCTCGACATACGCCTCAAGAAGTCTGCGAAGCCCCTCATGCCCGGGCAGGCAATCGAGAGCCCGCCGCACCGAACGAACCGTTCCAGGCACGAAGGGCAGATACCGATCGACCCCCTTCACCTTGGCCTGGTAGGCGAACGTGCCGATCGCCTTGAGATTCCGCTGCAGTCCCGTGACCAGGAGGGCTCTGCGAAAGGACTCCGGGGAGCCGCGGCCCATACCGGCCCTCCCGCACCCCTCCCGATAGAGATCCAGGAGGGCTTCCTGTTCCTTTGGATCCAGGGTCACGTAGGAGTCGAGAACAAGAGAGGCCAGGTCGTACGCCCATGGCCCCATCCGGGCGTCCTGGAAATCCAGCATGACGATTCGACCCGGCTGGATCATGAGATTGCGCGAATGGTAGTCCCGGTGAGTAAAGACCTGCTCCGACTCCAGGACCTGCCGGCAGAGGTCCTCGAAGCATCCCTCCAGCTCCTGCCGGTCCGTCGCCGGGATCCTGCGGTTCCACAGGCCTTCGACCGCATGGTCCAGGAAAAACCTGAGCTCCTGAACGAAGGTCGCAACATCGAAGGCATATCCGTGGGCATAGCATAACCTGCTCGAGGGCTCGGATGCTCTGCGCTGCACATCCACCAGCAGATCCACGGCGGCCTTGTACACCTTCCTGCGGTCTTCTGCCGTGCAAGATCCCAGGTACGCCTGCATGGTCGTCTCGCCCGCGTCCTCGAGCAGCAGAAACCCCTCGCAGGAGGCGTCCAGGAGAATGGACGGAACCGGAAGGCCCTTTTCGGCGAGGTGCCTGGCGATGTTCACGAAGGGCAGTTCCTCCCGGCCGGAAGAGGGGCTCCAGGGAGCGGAAAGCTTCATGAGGATGAAGGAGGAGGCACGGCCGCCCGGGGCACCGGATGCCGGAAAGATCCGGTAGTATCTCCGATCCGAGGCGTCCCCTTCCAGCGGACGGATTCGCGCAGATTGCACCCACGAGGCGGGAAGAGCCTGCCTCAGGAATGCGCGGATTTCGACCAGGGGGCCGGCCCCGGGATCCGGATCGTCACGGCAAGGCCGGCCGCTCATGGCGCACTCTCTCCACCGAAATCCTCCAGGAACCGCGCCGCAGGGGAGCGGACCGACAGCCGGCGCGCGGATTGACACCTTCGAAAGAAGCGTGCTGGAATAAAAAGATCGCCGCCGCAGGGCAGAAAAGGAGTTCCCATGCCTTCCCAGAGCCGAACCAGGAAGAGCGGTTTCAAGGTACAGAAAACCTATGCGGAAATCAACGACAAGATCCGACGCGGCAAGGCCGTCGTTCTGACAGCCGAGGAAATGATCGACCTCGTGGAAGAGAAAGGCGCGGTTCAGGCTGCCCGGGAAGTGGACGTGGTGACGACCGGGACGTTCGGGCCCATGTGCTCCTCCGGCGTCTTTCTCAATTTTGGCCATTCGAGCCCCAGGATCCGTGCGCACCGGGTCTGGCTCAACAATGTGCCCGCCTACACGGGGATCGCAGCCGTGGACGCCTATCTGGGCGCCACCGAGCTTCCCGAGGACGACCCCCTGAACAAAGTCTTTCCGGGCGCTTTCCAGTACGGAGGAGGGCACGTGATCCACGATCTGGTCGCCGGCAAGGAGATCCATCTCCGCGCGACCAGCTACGGCACGGACTGCTACCCCCGCAAGGAACTCGTCAAGAAGGTCACCCTGAAGAGCCTTCCCCAGGCTTTCCTCTTCAACCCGAGAAACGGGTATCAGAACTACAACTGCGCCGTGAACCTTTCGGACCGCACGATTTACACGTACATGGGCATCCTGAGGCCCCACGGCGCCAACGCGAACTACTGCAGCGCCGGCCAGATCAGCCCCCTGCTGAACGATCCCTATTTCCGGACGATCGGGGTCGGCACGCGGATCTTTCTGGGCGGCGGAGAGGGTTACGTCACCTTTTACGGCACCCAGCACAACCCGGCGCCCAAGCGCAACGCCCGCGGGGTCCCCCTCGGTCCGGCCGGCACCCTGGCCGTGATCGGCGATCTCAAGCAGATGAAACCCGAATGGCTGGTCGGCGCCAGTTTTCAGGGATACGGAGTCAGCCTCTACGTGGGTCTGGGCATTCCCATCCCGGTTCTGGACGAAGAGATGGCCGCCTTCACAGGCGTCCGGGACCAGGACATCGTCACCCAGATTGTGGATTACAGTCACGACTATCCCTTTGCGACCGGCCAGAGCCTCGGGGAGGTCCGCTACTCGGACCTGAAAAGCGGCAAGATTCTTTTCCGCGGAAAGGAAATCCCCACGGCGCCGCTGTCCAGTTATCCGAAGGCGCTGGAAATCGCGGAAATCCTGAAAGAGTGGATCCGGGCGGGCAAGTTCCTGCTCGGCGAGCCCCAGTGGCTCCTGCCCCCGGGAGGACGGCCATCGACTTGAGCTACGTGGAAAGAACCTACCGCGACCTGGCCCAGAGCCGGCGCTGGACCTCCTTTACGGTTTCCGAGGGGGAAACGGATCTGTACATCAAGGCGGACCGGGACCTGTCTGCCGTCGCCTTCCGGGAGGTCCTGAGGCTGAGGAGCCAGATCGAGGCCTACATCCGGGAGAGGCCCGTTTTCGGCTCCAGTCTGGTCCCCCTGGATCCCGACCCTCAGGCTGCGGCCATCGTCCGCGACATGCTGGAAGCGGGCGCCCGCGCTTCTGTGGGCCCCATGGCCGCAGTGGCCGGCGCGATCGCGGAACACGTCGGCAGATGTCTAAGAGCCTCGTGCCGGGAGGTCATTGTGGAGAACGGCGGAGACATCTATCTGGACCTCGAGGCCCCCGCTGTGGTCGCCCTCTTCGCCGGTCCGTCCCCTCTGAGCATGCGGATCGGGATCCGGGTGCCGGCCGAGGAAACACCGTGCGGGATCTGCACGTCCTCGGGCACGGTCGGGCCCTCCCTCAGTTTCGGCCGGGCGGACGCAGTCACGGTCTGGGCGCGCTCCACTGCGCTGGCGGACGCGGCCGCCACGGCTCTGGCAAACCGCATTCAGTCCGCCGAGGACATCGAGAGCGTGCTGGAAGCCTCCTCCGCCATCCCGGACTTGAAGGCCGTCGCGGTCGTCGTCGGAGACCGGATCGGATGGAGGGGCCCCCTGGATCTGGTGCGGCTCGCGTCCCGGGGCTCCTGAGGAGATCGCCATGATCACGAGCAAGACCAAAGTGCTCCGTTTCAGCAAGTCCACCTGGAACCAGCCCATTGTATGCAAGCTGGCTTCGGAATACGGGCTGACCTTCAATATTCTCAAGGCCTTCATCCTGCCGAGGCAGGAAGGCCGGATGGTCATCGAGATCACCGGCGAGGAAGAGAACTGCCAGAAGGGGATTCAGTATCTCAAGCGCTGCGGCGTGCAGGTGGAGCCCATCGAGAGGGGGATCACGAGGAACGAAAAGGCCTGCGTGGAGTGCGGCGCCTGCACGGGTCTGTGCCCCACCCACGCCCTCTTTCTCGAGCGGCCGGGCATGCGGGTTCGCTTTGACCCGGCCCTCTGCATCGCCTGCGGGTGGTGCATCAAGGGCTGCCCGACCCGGGCCATGCAGCTGAGCGTAACCGAGATCATTTGACGGAGCCGGCAGGCCCCGGCTGAGGCTCCGGAGGCCGGACCGGCTGGAAACTCCCGAACACAGGGACTTCCAGGATCTCCTCGGTATCGCTCTTCACGAACACCCTGAGCCTCTCGGAAATACGGCCCTCCGCGGCCGAGCCCGCCTGATAGGTGACCGACACGCCGTATTTCTCCCCCTGCTTCTCCTCCAGAATCGAGGCAGAGAGGCTTGCGTTCGTGGACACCACCTTCTCCACCGAGAACGGGATGTCCCCCGTCCGCTCCAGCCGAAACTGCCGGGTCACCTTCTCGCCCGGCCGCACCATGCCCAGAGACACCAGGGAAGGCACCACCCTCACGTTTCCCTCAACCAGCGCGTGCACCGGCACGTGAAGTTCGGGCAGACTCCGGCTTGTCGTCTTCACCACGATCTGCCCGGCCACGCGGCCTGCCGGCACGTCCTTGGTGAGGCCGACCGAATACTTGGATTCGTCCCCTTCCTGGTTCTCGGCTGCCGGCGTGACGAGAACAAAGGAATTCTCGGACCGGACCTCGGTGATCCGTAGGCCTTTCCCCGCCCGAAGAGTAACCTTGAGGGGAAGAGGCTCGGGCAGGGCGTGGCGGTTGACGTTGCCGAAATTGATGATCTTGGGCTCGACGGTCACATCCGAAACAACCGTCCCCTTGAGCGTCAGGCGGACCTGCCGGTTGGCAGGGTCGTTCGTCTCGACCGAAAGGGTCTTCGTCACCGGCCCCTGGTAGCCCTTGGTCCGGAAGGTGACCTTGAATTCCCCTGCCCCGCCCGGGGGCAGAGCTTTGGCCGAAGCCAAAGCTCCCGTGCACCCTCAGGTGCTGCCGACCTTCTCGATGGTCAGGGTTCGGCCGCCGACGTTGCGGAACGAGAACAGATGCTCCACGTCCTTGCCCGCCTCGACTTCGCCAAAGTCGAATTCCGTCTCGTCGAAACGGATCGCCGGCGACTCTGAGGGCCCGGTCTCCCCGGCCGAGGCGACGCCCTCCGACGCATGCCCTTCGGCCACGATCTTTCCGGCCTCGGACTTCTGTTTCGCCTTGCCCCCAGAGGCGGCCTGGGTCCCTCCCTCGCCCGAGCCCCGGCAAGCCGGAACAAGGGCCGCAAGAGCGACAAGAACACAGACAAGGCCTGACCGCTTTCTCCTCATTCGCCTCCTCCCGATCACGTTCCGCGCCCGCGGTCATGCCGTATCCCCGGCGGGCACGGATTTCCTGTTGATGCGAAAATACGTTGCCACAGCCTCTGCCCCAAATCAACGGGGATGGCCCGCCGGGGGGGTCGCACGGTGACGTCAAAGTTTGGGTTGGGAGGCAGAAGGCAGCGTGCGGGGGAGGGGACGGGGGAAGGTTTGGCCGACCGGCATACCCTTGGAGGAGCATGGAAGGGGGGAGAGGGAGCGGGAACAGGAGTGTCAGTAGCCGAGCAAGGACAGGGCGAGGCGTCTGGAGCGCTGGCAGGCGCCAAGCGCCTTGGCGATGTTGGTGCCTTCACAAAGGCGCAAGAGGTTGAGGGAGATATTGCGAAGGCTAGCCATGACTCGGGGGCCGTTTCCCTTGCGGATTTGGAGCCGATCTTCGTCGAAGCAGAGG
>FWPU01012280.1_pt1 | contig 11471 bp, 9 predicted proteins | sample 2228361 | NCBI WGS metagenome assembly FWPU01 (sample SAMEA103939777, study PRJEB20133) | metagenome | reverse complement strand
AGGGTGGACAGAAAACGATTGGTCTCCTAATTCATTGTACCACACTCGTCAAGGCAGCATCTACATGGTATAGTATAACTGATAGGGCTGACGCAAGCCCGCCAGGGCTTTCACCTGCCCGCCAGGGCGGGCCTGCCCTCAGCCGTGCGCTTTGAGCGCACGGCGGGGGCTGCCGGGCACTGGTTGTCATCGTGCTTCCTTACCTGCTCAGTTGCCTGATTGGGTACCGCATCGGGAAGAAATCCAGGCGATCGTGATGGACCTGTTCGAGCACAGCCGGAAGGAGCAGATTCGCCGCGAGGCGCCGCTGGCGGCGCGTATGCGCCCGCGCACGCTCGACGAGTTCGTCGGCCAGGAGCACATCGTGGGCGAAGGCCGCCTGCTGCGCCGCGCCATCGAGGCTGACCGGCTGTTCTCCTCGTTGATTTTCTGGGGGCCCCCGGGCAGCGGCAAGACGACGCTGGCGATGGTGATTGCCAATACGACCGCCAGCCACTTTGAGAGCATCAGCGCCGTGCTGGCGGGCGTGGCCGACCTGCGCCGGGTGATCGCCGAGGCCAAAGAGCGGCGCGGGATGTACGGGCGGCGCACGATCCTGCTGGTGGACGAGATCCACCGCTGGAACCGTGCCCAGCAGGACGCGCTCCTGCCGCACGTCGAGGACGGCACCGTCGTCCTCATCGGCGCAACGACCGAGAATCCCTACTTCAACGTGATCGCCCCGCTGGTTTCCCGCTCGCGCGTGTTCCAGTTCAAGCCGCTCGACGACGAGGACATCGTGGCGCTCTTGCGCCGCGCGCTGGCCGATCCTGAGCGCGGCTATGGCAACCGCAAGATTCTGCTCGACGACGAGGCCCTGGAGCACCTGGTGCGCATCGCGGGCGGCGACGCGCGGGCCGCGCTCAACGCGCTGGAATTGGCCGTCGAGAGCACACGCCCGGATGAGCGCGGCATCATTCACATCACGCTCACCGTGGCCGAGGACTCGATCCAGCAGCGTGCCCTGCGTTATGACCAGGCCGGCGACGAGCACTATGACACCATCTCGGCCTTCATCAAGTCGGTGCGCGGGAGCGATCCCGATGCAGCGCTCTATTGGCTGGCCAAGATGGTCGCTGCCGGCGAGGATCCGCGTTTCATCCTGCGCCGGCTCTACATCCTGGCCGCCGAGGACATCGGCCTGGCCGACCCTAATGGCATCGTGGTTGTCAATGCCTGCGCGCAAGCGTTCGAGTGGGTGGGGCTGCCGGAGGGGCAGTATCACCTGGCACTGGCGACGCTCTACCTGGCGACTGCGCCCAAATCGAACGCGGTCGGGGCCTACTGGGGGGCGTTGGCGGAGATCGAGGAGCACGGGGCGGGGCCGGTGCCCGTTTACCTACGTGACAAGAGCGATGTCTTTCGCGGCGCGCTGCAAGAGCACTACAAACATACCATCGGTAAGCACGAGGGCTACAAGTATCCCCACGCCTATCCCGGCGGATGGGTCGAGCAGCGCTACCTGCCGGAGGGAGTTGCAGGCGGCTGGTTCAAGCCCAAGGGGTATGGGTACGAGAAAGAGATCATTGAGCGGCTGGAGAGGATGAGGCGTAAGGCGTAATGCGTAAAGCGTAAGGCGTAAAACGTAAGGCGTGAAGCGTAAGCATGGATTACGGATTACGTCTTACGCATTACGCATTACTCTCTCATCTCCAACCCGCTTCGTAATTCCCACCTCGTCCAGGTGCTCCAAGATCGCCTGTGCATATTTGCGGCTGGTGTCGAACATGTCGCGCACCTGGGCCAGGGTGATCTTGCCTTCGCGCTCGATGTGGGCGCGGATACGCGCGACCATCTCCTCGTAGGTCTGGGGCAGGAACAGGACTTCCGGCGAAGCCTGCACCAGGTCCCCGCGCGCGATCAGTACCCCCAACACCTCTTCGCCGACGGCGGCAGCGCATTCTTTGAACGAGGGTGTGGCGTAGGGCTGGCGACGGAAGCGGGCGAGCAGTTCATCTACTCGGCGCTGCTGAACGGGATCGAGCCGCACGGTGTGTGAGGGCAGCCGTACGATGGCGCCTTCCTCGACGAGCAGCCCATCGGCGACGGCGCGGGTCATGGCCGCGTTAAAGACCCGTGCGTCGAGTTTGAATGCGCTGCGCAGCGCCTCCCGTCCCATTCCGGCCCGCAGCGGGAAGCGTTGGTGATAATCGGCCAATTCACGGGACAGGCGCTCGGTCAAGGCCGACCACCACGAGCGGGATGCGAGGAGTTGGTTGGTTGGGGCAAGGAGGAGTGCCTGGCCGCTGTTGAGCAGTTCGTCCAGCGCCGCCGTGGCTGCCTCACCCAGGTTGCTCGCGGCGAGGAGGTCGCCCACCGGTGTGGGGCCGCGCCGTTCGAGTGCCTGTAGCAGGACCTCGGCCGGCGTTCCCCGGGCGAGCGTCTCCAGTCGGGCCAGGATCGCGGGTTGCAGGCGGCGGTGCTTGCGGCCCGGGTGCGGGTCTACCACGACGCCGCCGCCGACCGTTGCCGGCGGCGAGGGAACGCGCACGATGAAGCGATCTCCCTTGACCAGCGCGAGCGGCTGCTCGAGTTCCAACTGCGCCCAGCCGGATTCTCCTGGCGGCAGGCTGTCTTGCCCCAGCAGCCGCACGCGTGCCAGGGTTTCGGCGGCGCCGGAGAAGAACTTGAGCCAGGTGTTGTGGCGCAGCGGCTGTTGGGCATCGGGAAGGTAGCGCAGCCGGACGTCCACGAGCACCGTCGGGCGTAGCCAGCCGGGGGCGGTGACGACGTCGCCGCGCCGGAGGTCGTCCTTGCCGATGCTGGTGAGGTTCATCGCCACACGGCTGCCCGGCTCGGCGCGTTCGACCTTCTGCTTGTGCGTCTGCAGGCCGCGCACGCGCGCCCGCAGGCCACGTGGCAGTACCTCGACCTCCTGCCCGACCTCGAAGGTGCCGTCGGTGAGCGTGCCGGTGACGACGGTGCCAAAGCCGCTGATGGTAAAGACGCGATCCACCGGCAGGCGCGGCCGGCCGCGATCACGGCGCGGCTCGGTCTGCGCGAGCATCTCTTGCAGCGCAGCCACCAGGTTCTCGAGGCCCCGGCCGGTGCGGGCGGAGACGGGGACGATGGGCGCACCGGCCAATGCCGTCCCTTCCAGCGTCTCGGCCACGTCGGCGGCGACCATATCGAGCCACTCCTCGTCCTCGGCGAGATCGGCTTTGGTGAGCGCCACGACGCCCCTGTTGACCCCCAGCAAGTCGAGGATCGCCAGGTGCTCGCGCGTCTGTGGCATCACCCCTTCGTCGGCAGCGACGACGAAGAGCGCGGCGTCAATGCCGCCCACACCGGCCAGCATATTCTCGATGAAATTGCGGTGGCCGGGCACGTCCACGATGCCGACCGGTTCGCCGTTGGGGAGCGTGAGCCAGGCAAAGCCCAGGTCAATCGTCATCTCCCGTTCCTGCTCCTCACGCAGCCGGTCGGGGTTGATGCCGGTGAGGGCATGGACGAGGGTGGACTTGCCGTGATCTACGTGGCCGGCGGTGCCGATGACGTACATCTATCCGCTCCTAGTCACGAGCGTTCAAGTGAACGCCCCTTCGGTCTCTGCTCGCCGCGCAGCGCCGCGCGTGCCTCGGCGAAGGTCTGCTCGGCGCGCTCGACCTTCTCCTGTAACGCGCTCAGATCGCGATGGGCATCCATACGGTAGATCTCGAACAGGTTTTCAATCTGGGTCTGGTGGGTCGTGGCGCGTGCCTCAAGTCGCCCAAGCCGATCGGCATGCTCCTGGTTGACCGCCGCCTGGGCACGCCACTGTTCGTCTAGCAGGATCTGGCGCTTTTTCTGCTCCTTTTCCTGAGCGGCCTGCCATTCCTCCCACTGCCGCTTGAGCCGGTCTTCGGCCAGGCGCTGCATCTCGGCGACCTCGTTCTGCCGCTTTTCCAGCCGTGCCTGGAAGCCTTCCAACTTGTCCAATGCCCGTTTGTTGAGTTGGTACTGCTCGGTGAAGCGCTGGGTCTGCGTACGCCACTCTTCCATTTCTTGCCTAACCTGCTCTGCCTGGTCAGCGTACTTCTTGGTGGCCTGCTCGCGACGGAACTCGGCCACGCGTACCTCTTCGATACTCTTCTGAAAGTCCTTCAGTTGCTGCACGGCTTCGTCAATGTGTTTCTTGTGCTTCTGGATCTTGTCTTCCAGAAGCGGGAGTTTGGCCGCCTGGGCTTCGCTTTTCTTACGCAGTTCGGTCGTCTCTTGCTCCAGTTCGGCGATGCGGCGGTTATCGGCGCGGCGTTGCTCCTCCAGATAGGTGACCGCCTGCACGCGGTCGTCGGAGCGCTTGCTCAGGTCCGAGACGGTAACGCTCAGACGCTGCAACGCCTCGTGAAGCCGCTGGTCCTCGGCCTGGCGGGCCTTCAACTCCTCGTCGTAGCGTGGCAAGACCTGCAGCCTTTTCTCGATACTACCCAACTGGTCGGCCAGAGTTTCCGCTTCGATCTTGCGCAGTCGCTCGGCTTCCGCTCGCTCTTTCTTCCATGCCTCCTCGCGCTGATCGAGCAGAAAGACCATCTCGTTCTTATAGTTCGCCACTATCTGCTCGAAACCGGTCACTTGCGCGATCAGGCCCTGAAGGCCGGCCAGTGTGGCCTGCAACTCCTGGATCTGGGCTGCCTGCTGGGCCAGTTGCTGCTCCTGATTGCGTGTTGCCTCCTGCAGCGTGGCGATGATCGTCTTGTTCTTGAGGCGCTCTTCGTCCAGCCACTTGATCATCTGGGTGGCCTGGGCCAGTTCCATCGTCTCACTCGGTTGTTTCGCCATTGTCACCCCCTGAATGGGTTTTCAAGCATACCGCGCTGATTATAGCATCATTCTATCCCCCAAGCAACGGTTGACAGGCCGGCCCGCGCCGCTATAATGTTCTCCAACCATTGGTCATGTGTTGATTGGTCATGGGCCATGCGCATCGGCATTGACGCTCGTGTCACCCATTACATTCGAGGCGGGATCAGCACCTACACGCTGCGCTTGCTCCGGGCGCTGGCTACGCTCGACGCGAACAGCGATTACGTCGTCCTGCACAGTCGCAAGGACCGCCACCCCCCACTGCCTGGGCGGAACGTGCGGCCCGCCCCTTGCTGGACGCCGCCCCATCACCGCTTGGAGCGCTGGACGCTGGGGATGGAGATTGCGCGTTTCAGGATTGATCTGCTCCACAGCCCCGACTTTATCCCACCAGCCTTTGGCTATCGCCGCTCGGTCATCACCGTGCACGACCTGAACTTTCTCTATTATCCGCAGTTCCTTACCGCCGAGAGCCGTCGCTATTACAATCAACAGATCCACTGGGCAGTGCGCCGTGCCGATCACATCCTGGCCGACTCGCACGCCACCAGGGCCGATCTGGTTGCGCGGCTGAGCGTGCCGCCTGAAAAGGTCACGACCGTCCACCTGGCCGCCGACCCGGCCTTTCATCCGCTGCCGGAAGAGGAGGTCAGGCGGATTGTCACCCGCTACGGCCTGAAGCCAGGGTATCTGTTTTTCGTAGGGACGCTCGAGCCGCGCAAGAACGTGCCGGGGTTGTTGCAAGCGTATCACTTGCTGTTGGAGCGGAAAGTGACCACTGCGCCACTGGTGTTGGTGGGCGGCAAGGGCTGGCTGTACGACGAGATCTTTGAGCGCGTGACGGCATTGGGCTTGACCGAGCAAGTGCGCTTCATCCACGACGCGCCGGATGGGGATTTGCCGGGCCTGTATAACGGAGCGAGCGTCTTGGCGATGCCATCTTTCTACGAGGGCTTTGGGCTGCCGGTGCTGGAAGCCATGGCCTGCGGCACGCCGGTCGTGGCGGCCGCTCGCGCTTCGTTGCCGGAGGTGGTAGAAGAGGCCGGGCTGCTGGTCAACCCGGATGATGCCGAGGACATAGCCCAGGCGCTGGCCCGCGTGCTGACCGATGAGCCGCTGCGCGCCCGGCTACGGGAATTGGGGCTGGTCCAGGCCGCCCGCTTTACGTGGGAAGAGACCGCCCGCCGAACGTTGGCTGTCTATCAAGCGGTGCTGGCGCGGTGAGGTGCGTCGGCTCCCGGATAGGCCACGGCGCTGCCTACAACCGCTCGAACCACAGCCGCGCCACCCGCCGGGCTTGCGGCCCGACAGCGAAATCCTCTCCGATGCGTCGCCCGCATACCCAGGCGATTTGCTCGCCTGCTGCGAGCAAGGGCACGTGAGCGCGCCAGGCACGGGGTACTTTTACGTTGATCAGGAACGCGCTCAATTTGACGCTGTGGCCTGCCATCCCTTGCGGCCGGAAGCGGTCGCCCCGGCGGCGCGTCCGCAACATGAGCGGGCCGGATAGCGCGTCTGCGTCGAAATAACCCGTCCACGGATCGGCGTTGGCGGCGATTTGTGCCGCGTCCCATTGCTCCAGCATCTCCGCTTGTAGTACCCACTCCGATTGTGGAAGCGGCGTCGCGCCGGGTATCTGTACCGGCAGCGGCTCGATGCTCCATAGCAGCGGCTCATCGGGCGGAGGCCCCGCGTCGCCAATGTCGCCTATGCTCAGCGTCTCGTAGCCGACGGTGAGGGTCAGCCCCATCGGCAGCGTGGCCTGGGCGCCGGTTTCGCCGTGTAGCCCCACGAGCCGGGCGTTCTCCACGTGCACGAAATCCACGTCGCGCAGGCTGCGGCGCAAATCGTAGGCCGCCCGGCGCAGGATAGCACGCTGCAAGGCTACCGGTAGCGCCCGCCAGCCGGCGCGATCGAGAATGATCGTCTTCTCGTGTTCCTCGCGCACGACCTGGGCCCAGGCCCGTTCGCGTAATTCGGCCAGCAGTTCATAATCGGCGGCGACGACGGCGGCAGTGTGGCACAGCCTGGCGCGGATGTTGGGATTGTAGGTCTCCAGGAGCGGCAGCAACTCGTGGCGCAGCCGGTTGCGGAAGTAGGTGGTATCCAGGTTGGAAAGGTCGAAGCGCGGTTCAAGGCCATGCTCGGCGCAGTAGGCTTCGATGTCGGCGCGTGCGGTTTCCAACAGAGGCCGGATGATGGTGGTTGGTTGGTTAGTTAGTTGGTTGGTTGGTTGGTTGATGAGACGGTAGTCGGTGATGGGGGTGGCGGGGAGCATGCCGCGCAGGCCCGCCGGCCCGGAACCGCGCAAAAAGTGCATCAGCACCGTCTCGGCCTGATCGTCGGCGTTGTGGCCCACAGCGATTTTGGCTGCGCCGATTTCCACGGCCACACGCGCCAGGAAGGCATAGCGCACGCGGCGGGCCGTTTCTTCGAAGGCCAGTTTGTGCGCGCGGGCCAGCGCCGGCACGTCCTGCTTCTCGATGGTGAGCGGCAGCCCCCAGCGGGCGGTCAGCGCCGCGACGAATTCGGCGTCGGCATCGGAATCCGCGCCGCGCGCGCCGTGGTTCAGGTGCGCGACGTGCAGCCGCAAGCCGTATGCTTCGCGCAGGCGCACAAGGACGTGCAGGAGGCACAGCGAATCCGGCCCGCCGGAGACGCCAACGACCACGGCGTCGTTGGGGGCAAGCAGACCGTATGTTTCGATTGTGCGCCGGACCTGCGTCAGGACATCGGCCAAAGGCTACGTCACCTTGTAGACTCGGTCGCCCACCCGCACGTGGTTCTGGACCTTGATGGCGATCTCGTCGCCGGGGCCGGCCTGGGCCACATCCTGGTGCATGATCTGCATCGAGGTGACCTCTTGCTCAAAGTCGGTGGTATGCCCCAGGATGTGGATGCGGTCACCGACGGCGAGTTTGTCCGTCAGTTCGAGTGCGGCGACGCTAATTTTGCCAAACCAGTGGGTCACTTTGCCGATCAGCTTTTCGGCCATCCTGCTACCTCCTTGTGGGCTGAACGACCCAAGTCACTACTACGGTTCCATTTCACTACCCGACACATACGTGCAAGCACCATTCTTTATCACGAATGGCACGAATCTACGAATCTCACGAATGTTTTCTGTCCATTTCAGACAAGATTCGTGTACACATATGTGCAAGCACCATTCTTTATCACGAATGGCACGAATCTACGAATCTCACGAATGGCAATAGCGCAAAACTCACCCTGTCATTGCGAGCCATCCCCCTCGCTTCGCTCGGGGCAGGCTCCGGTGGCGAAGCAATCTCACCGCTACATCTGAGACTGCTTCGGGCACTTCGCGCCCTCACAATGACACGGAGGCATCAGGCTGCTTACATAGTTTTGCAGCATTGCCACGAATGTTTTCTGCCTATTTCAGCAAGATTCGTGTCATTCGCCTATTCGTGTGGTTCGTGATTCAAAATGTCGGGTAACGAACGGTTCCACTATAGGCGGATCACCGAGCCGCAGTATTCGCAGGTGATCTCGCGCATGCCGCGCGCGATCTGGGCGGAAAACGTGCCGCCGCAGGTGGGGCACTTGGTCGGGATGGCGCGGGCGGCCTCGACCACGGCCTCGTCCTTGGGCCTGGTGCGTTCTCTGGCGATCTCGCCCGACTTGACCCGGCCGATCAGCCCGGCCCACTCTTCGTTATCGGCGTTGATCAGGCGCAGCAACGCGCCGCTCAAGTGGGCCTCCGGGGCGAAGGCCAATTCCAGCATCTCCTTGTGTCCCAAGAATCCCTTCTGGCTGGATTTGACCTCGTCAATCTGCCCGACCGGCACCTCAAAGATCAGTTCCTGGACTTTTCTCGGTGGTGATAAAGAGCACCTTTTTGGTGGCGACTTCTTCTTTTCGCTCAACGATCAGCCGCTCGTCGGTCAGGTAGAGTACGCCTTCCGGCCCTTCCTTCTGTCCCTTTTCCAGGTACTGGGCGCGGCAGGCTGCCACGACGTCCTCGGCCGGGTGGAGTTGGAAACTGGCCCCATCTACCTGATCGAGCAGCCAACGGATCTGCTCCACTTGCCGCTTGGTCTGGTCCACGTTCTGCTTGAGGGTCTCGTAGAGCGCCTGGGTGGCCGATTGTGCCGCACGCACCTTGCTTTCGAGCATGCGGATGGCGCTTTCGGCGTGGGCGACCTGGCCGGCTTGGCCGCTCGCGGCCAGACGCAGTGCGTTCCCGGCCACGTTGGCCTCCTGCTCCAGTTCCTGGACACGACGGGTGATCTCGCTGTTGACGCGACCGCGCGTGGTGGCCCATTGCTGTGCCAGCACATTGACCTTGTTCTCCAGGAAACTGCGGAAGACATAGCCCCGCGTGCGCAGTTGCTCGACCTCGGTCGGCAGGAGCGAAAGCGTCGTTTCGATGTTCCCCAGGTCGTTCCGCACGTCATTGAGCAACAGCGCGTCCTGGAGGCTGCTCAAGTTGCTTTGGAGCGACTGCAACTTGGCCTGCATTTCCTGGCTCACCCCCGCCGCCGGCGTGACAGCCGAATGGGCGGGTGGCCTGGCCGGCGGCTTGGTCGGCGGCGTGGACGCCGGTGGCTTCTTGGCCGGCGATGAGGGTGTGACTTTGCTTGTGATCTTGCCCATGTTGGTCTTCTTTTCGATTTAGTGGCCGTTACCGGCGCCGATGTTGAGACGCAGGTACGCTTCCATAAAGTCGTCCAGGCGGCCATCGAGCACGGCCTGCGTGTTGCCGGTCTCGTGGCCGGTACGGTGATCTTTGACCATCTGGTAGGGATGGAGCACGTAGGAGCGGATCTGGTTGCCCCAACCGGCGTCCAAGTGTTCCCCTTTCAGTTCGGCGATTTCGGCGCGGCGCTTTTGCTCCTCGATCTCGAGCAGCCGGGCACGCAGCACGCGCATCGCCATCTCGCGGTTCTGCGTCTGCGAGCGCTCGTTCTGGCACGAGACCACGATGCCGGTCGGAATGTGGGTGATGCGTACCGCCGTCTCGTTCTTCTGCACGTGCTGTCCACCGGCGGACGAGGCGCGGAAGGTCTCGATCCGCAGGTCGTTCGGGTCAATCGTCACGCTGACTTCGTCGCCGATGTCGGGCCAGGCTTCCACCAGGGCGAAGGAGGTATGGCGACGGTGGGCGGCGTCGAACGGGGAGAGCCGTACCAGCCGGTGCACGCCTCGCTCGGCGCGCAGGTAGCCGAAGGCGTACTGACCGGAGACGGTGACCATCACGCGCTTGATGCCGGCCTCGTCGCCTGCCAGGCGATCCACGATCTCGGTTTTGTAGCCGTGCGCTTCGGCCCAGCGCAGGTACATGCGCAAGAGCATCTCGGTCCAGTCCTGCGCGTCGGTACCGCCGGCGCCGGCGTGAATCGCCAGGATGGCGTCGCTCTTGTCGTGAGGGCCGGAGAGGAGCAGTTCGAACTCCCATCTTTCCATCTCCTGCTCCAGCGCTTCGGTTTCGGCAGCCAGGTCTTGGCTCAGGCTTTCATCGTCCAGTGCGGTGAGTTCGAGGGCATCCTGTACCCGCCGGGCCAGCGTGCTCCAGCGTTCCACCTCCTCGCGCAGGTTGGCGAGCCGCCGCATGTCGGCTTGCGCGGCAGCCGGATCGCTCCAAAAGTCCGGGGCGCTGGCGCGCTGTTCGAGTTCGGCGATCTCCCGTTCCTTTGTGGGTAAGTCAAAGGCGCCCCCGGATATGATCGAGTTTCGATTTGAGCGTTGTTAGGCGATTGTAGAGTTCTTCCAAGTTATCTCCTCGATTCGGTGGAGTGGTATTTGGTAAACTGGTATTTGGTAAACTGGTATTTGGTAAATTGGTATTTGGTAAATTGATAATATCCGTTGTCTCGTCGGTGCCGAAGCGCACAACGGTTTCACGTGGTCCTGACAGCGACGCCACGCGCAGCAGTGCGACGTGGTCGTTGGGTAGGTGTGAGCGGTGCACGCTCGCGCGCGCTGCGCTCTGCCCGTATGGACTGGCCGGTCACCCAACGATTTGCGGCTTAGCCGCTGCGCGAAGCGAGGTCGCACCAGCCGCGTGTTGGGCGGCATTCTATACCACATTCAGCACAAGATATGGGGCTCGTTGCTCAAGTAGACGCAATTGAATCGCCCTTTCAACGGGATAATTTGTAATGACCAATTCCGTGACTTTGCCACGTTTCGCGCCATTGCAATTGATAGCACGGTTTGCGAATACTTCATCTACAGTAAAGTAGGGCAAACTATAAAGGGATCGGATGGCTAGGTATGTATCAATAAGTTCAGCATTGAGATCGGAGAGAACCGCGCGCCGTATTCTCTGCTCACGATATAAGCGAAAGAATGGGGCACCGCTTCCTACAAACGGCTCGTGGTAGACGTTAAACACAAGCGGCATGCGTTCCACTAACGCATCTGCCAATTGCGTCTTACCACCAGCCCATTTTAGAAACGGTCGCGGAACGGGCAAATTGCTCATGCTACAACCCAAAGTATAAGCGCAACCACTCCTCAAGTTCCCCATGCCAAACCACGCAATAACGCAAAACTCACCCTGTCATTGCGAGCCGCCCCCCTCGCCTTGCTCGGGGCAGGCTCCGGCGGCGAAGCAATCTCATCGCTACATCTGAGATTGCTTCGGGCGCTTCGCGCCCTCGCAATGACACTGAGGTGTCGAG
>FWPU01012272.1_pt1 | contig 11477 bp, 9 predicted proteins | sample 2228361 | NCBI WGS metagenome assembly FWPU01 (sample SAMEA103939777, study PRJEB20133) | metagenome | reverse complement strand
GTCCTGATGCATCGGGACTTTCGTTCTGGCGTCTTAGAGCCTATCCGAAAAGTGTAGCGCAGGCATCCTGCCTGCCCGCTCGCCCCCCACTTCCCCTTCTTTCCCCCTCCTTCCCCTTCCTTCCCCTGTCTACTTCATCGCCTCCTCTGCCGCTGCCACCGTCTGCCTGATGTCCTCGTCGCTATGCGCTGTTGAAACGAACGCCGCTTCGAACTGCGAGGGCGCGAAGTAAGCGCCGCGTTGCAGCATAGCGCGGAAGAATTTCGCGTATTTCTGGGTGTCGGCGGTTTTGGCGGAGTCGTAGTCGGTCACGGGTTGGTCGGTGAAGAACATCGTCATCATGCTGCCAACGCGGTTGGAGGTGACGGGCACGTTGGCTTTCTGTGCGGCTTCCGCCAGACCATCTGCCAGCCGACTTGCTTTCTGTTCCAGTTCTTCGTAAACTCCCTTCCTTTCCCTTCCTTCCTCCTCCTTCCCCTTCAACACTTTCAGCACGGCAATCCCTGCCGCCATCGCCACGGGATTCCCCGACAGCGTGCCCGCCTGATACACAGGACCGACGGGCGCGATGTGTTCCATGATGTCGCGCCGCCCTCCGTACGCGCCGACGGGAAAACCGCCGCCGATGATTTTGCCCAGAGTCGTCATGTCAGGCGTGACGCCGTAAAGTTCCTGCGCCCCCCCGTAAGCAACGCGGAAGCCGGTGATGACTTCATCAAAGATCAGCACGATGCCATGCTCCGCCGTCAACTCGCGCAAGCCCTCCAAAAAACCGGGCTTGGGCGGCACGACACCCATGTTGCCCGCAATCGGCTCGACGATGACGCAGGCGATGTCCTTGCCCTGCGCCTCGACGATAGCGCGGAACTGGTCAATGTCGTTGAACCGCGCCTGAATCGTTTCGCTGACGTAACTCTCCGGCACGCCGGGGCTGCCGGGGATGCCCAACGTCATCACGCCCGAACCGGCGGCAACGAGCAGCGCGTCAGCGTGTCCGTGATAGCAGCCGTCGAACTTGACAATTTTGTTCCGCTTCGTGTAACCCCGCGCCAGACGAATCGCGCTCATCGTCGCCTCGGTGCCACTGTTGACCATGCGGACGAGTTCGATGGACGGAACAGCGTCGCAAATCATCTGCGCGAGTTCGACTTCGAGCGGCGTCGGCGCGCCGTAACTCGTCCCCCGCGTCACTGCCTTCTGCACGGCTTCCACAACCGGCGGGGGGGCGTGCCCCAGAATCAGCGGACCCCACGAGCAGACGTAATCGGTGTAACGATTGCCGTCCACGTCATACAAATACGCGCCCTCGCCGCGCGCAATGAACAGCGGCTCGCCGCCGACGGACTTGAACGCCCGCACCGGGCTGTTCACGCCGCCGGGGATATATTGCTTGGCTTGCTCAAACAGTTGACAAGATGTGTCTGTCTTCATCGTATGTCTCCTCGCTCTTGACCGAAATTTAACCGTTGTGTTCTCTTCCTTTCGCCTCGACTTTGTGATATACTCCTGTCCGTAACAATTTCACCATCTGAGGAGGATTCGTCATGCGTCGTTATCGTCGTTCGTCTGGTTTCACGCTCATCGAACTTCTCGTCGTCATTGCCATTATCGCCATCTTAGCCGCCATCCTTATGCCTGTCTTCGCCCGCGCCCGCGAAAAAGCCCGCCAAGCCAGTTGCTCCAACAACCTCAAGCAGATTGGACTCGCCTTGATGATGTACGCGCAGGATTACGACGGCCTCATGCCTGGCTCGCAGGTGAACGGTCCCGCCAATATGTCCTACTCCTGGCCCACGGTTGTGCAGCCCTACATCAAAAACGCGCAGGTGTTTGTATGCCCCTCCGGCGAGCAGGGGTTGGGCAGCAAAACGTGGACGGCAGGAAACGGAACCAATAGCGGCAATTATACGGGTGTTACGGTGAATAGCCCCTCGCGGTTCAACCAGTGCGGCGATGGGACCAGCATCCCGTTAGGATGTATTGTTCCGCAACTCTCCTACGGACGAAACTTTATCCGCACCAATGCCTGGCTGACCCCTGGCTTCACAGGCGGCAACAAGAGCGGTTACATCATTGGGAACAGCACGACGCTGGCGATTCCTGAGTCTGCTATCGAAGAACCAGCGACCACCATTCATGTGGTGGACGCCTGGGCGAATAATACGGACATCGGCAACTCGCTTCGGGGCATCATCGAGGAAGTCCGGACGGACCGCTACCGCAACTATACGACCAGCAAGGTGGCGAACCGTCACTCGGAGGGGTTCAATGCCCTCTACGGCGACGGGCACGTCAAGTGGGTCAAATATGGTTCAACGAAAGCCAGTCACTGGTCCATTCAGGCGGATTGATTTCCACAGAAGAGCGGGGCTATCGCCTTCTTCCAAACTGGGTAGGAGAGGGAGTTGCGTTGCGTATCCAGTTTGGAAGAGGGCGATAGCCCCGCCAGCGGTGCGGAGGCAGACATGAAAATCACGGACGTCAAAGCCTTCCCCATTCGCGCCCACCGCAATTTTCTTTTCGTCAAAGTCGAAACGGATGAGGGCATCTCCGGCATCGGTGAAGCGGGATTAACGTGGCGCGAGGAAGCCGTCGCGGGCGCGGTCAGTCACCTGAAAACCTTCCTCATCGGCGCGGACCCGATGCGCACGGAACATCTGTGGCAGCAGATGTTTCGCGGCGGGTTCTTTCCCGCCGACAAGGTGCTGTGCTCGGCGATTTCGGCGATTGACATCGCGCTGTGGGACGTCAAAGGCAAGGCTCTCCATCAACCCGTTTACAACCTGCTCGGCGGTCTGTGCCGCGACAAGGTGGTGTGCTATCCGCACAACGGCGGCGGGACGATTGAAGCCCTCGTTGAGAGCTGTCAGCGCACGACGGCGGAAGGTTGGAAGTTCGTTCGCTGGGGACAGCCGGAAACGGGACAGGGCATTTTAGAGCCGTCGCAGTCGGTGCGGCTTGCCATCAAACAGTTTGAAGCCGTGCGCGACGCGCTGCCGGAGATTGAAATTTGCTTCGACGTTCACACGCGCCTCGACCCGCCCGATGCGATTCGCCTCTGCCGCGAGGTCGAAAAGTTTCATCCGTTCTTCATCGAAGACCCGCTGCGCTCTGAAAGCCCACACGCCTATCGTTCCCTCGCGCCGCACGTTCACGTGCCGCTCGCGGTCGGCGAGCAGTGGGCGAGCAAGTGGGAGTTTCGTCAACTCATCGAAGAAGACCTGATGCACTACGCGCGCATTGACCTGTGCCTCGTGGGCGGCATCACCGAAGCGACAAAAATCGCGCGCTGGTGCGAGACGCACTACATCAACCTCGCGCCACACAACCCGCTCGGTCCCGTGTCGGCGGCAGCGGCCATGCACCTGTGTTTGGCGTCCACTAACGTCGGCGTTCTCGAACTCCCACGCAAGCCGGGCACAAACCTCACCGATTTGTTCCCCGTTCAAGTCGAATGGGAGGACGGCTACCTCGTTGCCCCCACCCGCCCCGGCTTGGGCATCGAATTCAACGAGGACGCCGTGAAAGCCTATCCCTATGCCCCGGGCACTTCGCCGCAGTTGAGGAGACTGGATGGAGCGTTCACGAATTGGTAGAGGGATAAGGGATGAGAGATGAAACTTATCCCTCATCTCTCATCTCTTATCCCTCATCCCGTTGTGCATATGGCAGACTTCATCGCACCACCGTTGCCGAAAGATTTGCAGTTCTGGCGTCACAAGGCGGAGCGAACGCGGCGGAAGTCGCTGCGGTTCATCCAGTTAGACGCCCACTGCGCCGGAGCGGCGGAGATGCTTCAGCGCGCGCTGGACGTCATTCACGATTTGACGAAGGTTCACCCGCACCGGGATGAGGACGAGTTGACGATTCAGTTTTTGGGCATCCGTTTATTCAACTCCATCGTCACGTCCTACGAGATGATGCTCTGCGGCTACTATCAGGTCTCGCTGGCTTTGCAGCGCGACATTATCGAAGAAGGTTTTCTCCTCGATTACTTCGACGTTGACCGCACGCAAATCCGAAGATGGCGCGAAGCCGATAATGAGGAGCGCAAGAAGCATTTCAAGCAGGTCAAAATCCGCGAAACGCTCGACGCCCGCGATGGACAACCCTCGGAGGAACGCCGCCGCATTTACGAGATGTACTGCGAATACGCTGCGCATCCCACCTACGCCGGCAACATCCTTCTCGCCCCGCGCGGGTTGGGTGAAATCGGTCCGTTTTTTGAAGAGGACCTGCTGCGACACGGACTGTTTGAACTCACGCGCCAGTCGCTCTGGGCGGCAACCAACTACCTCGCGCTGTTTTTCAACGTATCGCAACCGCTTAAGGAATCAGTAGACCGATTTATCCATCAGACGTTTGAGTGGTTTCAAAACAATGCGAGAAGGTTTTGATTACTCATACCGCAGCGCCACAATCGGGTCTAACTTGGCAGCGCGATAGGCCGGGTAGATGCCGAAGAAAATGCCGACCGCTGCCGCGAAACTGAAGGCTAACACGCAGACCCAGATGGGCACGTGAGTCGGAAGACGTTCGCCCATGATGGCTCCCACACCCCACGACAAAGCTACTCCGAAGCCAATGCCGAATATGCCGCCAATCGCGCTGAGGGTCGTGGACTCTAAAAGGAACTGAATGAGGATGTCGCGCCGCCGTGCGCCGACGGCTTTGCGGATGCCGATTTCGCGGGTGCGCTCGGTGACGGAGACCAGCATGATGTTCATAATCCCGATGCCGCCGACCAGCAGCGACAGCCCGCCGATGCCGCCTAAGACGAACGTGAACGTCGTCAGCACCGCGCCAATGGCTTTGAGCATCCGTTCCTGCGAGTCCACGATGAAGTCGTTCACGTTGTCGTGGTAGTTCATCAGCAATCGCCAGATTTGATCGCAGGCGGCGTCGACTTTGTCCGGCGCGACGGCTTTGCAGTTAATGACGCCGATGATGTCCGTGCCGAGCAGCCGCTTGTGCATCACCGACAGCGGCACGTAAACGAACGAGTCGCGGTCTTCGCCGAAGGTGCGCCCCTGTTCCTCCATGAGCCCGATGACGCGCAGCCGCACGTCGCGGATTTCGACTTCCTTGCCGATGGGGTCGTCGTAATCGAACAGTTGCGCGGCGATCTTCGGTCCCAAGAGGCACACGCGGCGGCGCTGTTCTTCGTCCTCCTCCGTGAACCGCCGTCCCCGCGCCAAATTGATATTCATCACTTCGTTGACTTCCGCCGAGACGCCGGAGATATTCGTTTGACGTTCGTTCGTGCCGTGCCGCACCTTCGCCGGAAAGCGCATTTCGGGCGAGAGTTTGGCGACGAGCGGGCAGCCCTGTCGAATGGCTTTCACGTCGCGCATGGTCAACCCCTTGAACACCCCCCGCCCCGCGCCCGTCTGCCGTTGCTCCGGCGCATAGATGACGTAGATAACGTTGGAGCCGATGGACTCGAACTGCTTGACTACGTTGGCGCGCGCGCCCTCGATGAACGAAATCATAATGACGACCACGCCCACGCCGATGATGACCCCCAACAGCGTCAGGAAGGAGCGCAGTTTGTTGGCACGGAGGTTGTCCAGTGCGACGATGAAGACTTGGAGAAGACTCATGTTTGCACTGGAGTGTTGGAGTGTTGGAGTGTTGCGGCATTGTGTCGTACCATCACTCCATTACTCCATCACTCCATCGCTCCTCTATTCTTCGCCTCCGCCCTCGCGCCGATCCATCTGGAAGGTGCGGCGCTTGACGGCGGGTTCTTTGATGAGAAGGACGTCGCCCTCGTTGACGCCCGATTTGATTTCGATGCGGTTCTCGTTCTTCAAACCGACGGTAATGGGAATTTTCTCCGTGACGGGAGTTTCTTCTAAGGGCGGCAGTTTTTTCTTCGCCTCTTCGTCCTCGTCGTTTTCCAGCACGCGGATACGCTCGCGGAGGGCTTTCCACTTGGCGCGGTCTTTGACGCGGTGAACGAAGAACTTGCCTTCTTTTTCCATCACAGCTTCGCGGGGCAGGAAGAGCACGTTTCGCGCCTCCTTGCCGATGATGTCAATGTTCGCGCTCATGCCGGTTTTCAATCGCTTGTCGGGATTGAACAGCGTGATTTCCACTTCAAACCAGACGATTTCCGACGCGCTGGCTTGCGGCATATTCGCCTGCTGTCGGGCGGAGGCGGGCGCGATTTTCGTAATCGTGCCCGTGAAGGTTTCGTTGGGCAGGGCGTCAATGCGGATGTCCGCCTTCTGTCCCAAGTGCAGGTGCGCCACGTCCACCTCGTTGATTCTCACTTTCACCACGAGCTGTGACAGGTCGGCGATGGTGACGATTTCCTGTCCCTGCGTGAACGCCGAAATGCCGGACGTGATAAGTTCGCCTTTTTCGATAGCGCGGTGAATGACCGTGCCCGACATCGGCGCGACAACGGTGGTGTCGCTGAGTTGCGTTTCGATGTTGGCGAGTTGCGCCTGCAACCGCGTGAGTTGCGCGCGGGCGGCATCCACTTCTTTCTGGTTGACGAGGTTCTGTCCCTGCCGCGCCTGCGCGTTAGCGAGCAGGGCGCGGGCGCGTTCGCGCTGTGCTTCGGCGGCGCGGATGTCCTCCTCGCGGTTGCCCGCTTTGACAAGTGCGAGCCGTTCCTGCGCGGACTTGTGTTCCTGCTGCGCGACGCGGTAGCGGGTTTCGGCGGCGTCCAGCGTTTGCTGTTCCGTCGTCTTCGCCATCTCCAACGCCGCGCGGGCGCGTTCGACCTGCGCCTGCATGGCGGCAACCTCTTCCTGTCGCGGGCCCTCCTGGATGAGTTCAAGGTTTTGTTGAGCGGCTTTGTATTCTTCGGCGGCTAACGCGCACTGCGTTTCCGCGAGGTCGACGTCCTGCTGCGAAGCGAAGCCGCGACTCAGCAATCCGCGCTTGCGCTCCAGCGTGCGTTTGGCTTCCTCCCAGTTCGCCTTCGCCCGCGCCACGCTCGTCTGCGCGGAGGCGATTTCCTGCGGGCGCGCGCCCGCCTTGAGTTTGGCGAGGTTGGCTTCGTAGGAACGAAGTTCCGCATCGGCGGTTTTCAGCGCGATGAGACCTTGCGCGTGAAGTTTCTGCTGACGTTCGAGGTTGCGCTTCGCGTCTTCGAGGTTCGCCTGCGCACGGGACACTTCCGCTTCCGCCTGCGCGATTTCCTGCGGACGCGCTCCGGCTTTGAGTTTGCGCAGGTTCTCTTCGGCGGCTTGCAGGTCGGCTTTCGCCTGCGCGAGGTCGGCGGCGATGCTGTCGCGCTGCACACTTTGCGAGAGAATGGCTTGTTCCAGCCGCGCCCGCGCTGCCGCAATGTCGGCTTCTATCTGCCGCTTCTGCCGCTCGATTTCCACCGGGTCAATGCGGGCAATCAAATCCCCTGCCCGCACGATGTCGCCTTCATCTACCTTCAAATCAAGGATGCGTCCGGCTACCTTCGACTTGACAATCACTTGTTCGACCGGCTCAATCGTGCCCGTCTCCAAAATCCTGACGAGAATATCGCCCCGTCGCACTTCGGCGAACTTCGCCTGATTCAACCTCGACTTCACGCGGCGCATCACCTCACTGATGCCGTAACCCGTCCCCACCAGCACGAACACGGTGATGCCGATAATGATCCACTTTCGTCTCATGTCGTCTCCAATTCAGCCATTGAAATCGTTCGGTTGTAATTATACATCCAACGGCGAGGGGGAGTTTCCCTTTTTGCCCTCACCCCCGACCCCTCTCCCGCCGCGTGGGAAAGGGGTCGGGGTGAGGGCAAAAAACAGTTGACGCTCTTTCCCCAATCGGATAGAATAATAGGCGCAACGCCCTCTGCGGAGGTGGCGGAACCGGCAGACGCGCAAGATTCAGGATCTTGTGGGAGCAATCTCGTGGGGGTTCAAATCCCCCCCTCCGCACCACTCCCAATCATCCTCGTCGTCGAGCTCGTTCGTCGTAGCGCCATTGATGGCGCGTCGGATTGACGTGCGATGAATCGCACGACTACGAACGAGGACGACGAGGACGATTTCTTCAATCCCCTTTGAATCTATCCCTCTCCATCCTCCGCTTCACCTTCGTTGCCACTTCTCGCAGCGATGCGGAAACGTCGGCGTCTTTGTCGTTGAGGATTTTGTAGGTCGCGGTGTTCATCAGCAGAATTGTCTCGGAGGAAAACTGATTCTGATAGACGGGCGGCACGTCGTTGGCGAGCGTGGTCAGCAGCACGCCCAACCTGCCGTCCACGAAATCGTCGGGTTTCTGAAAAATGGGGTCGCGCCACGCGGGTTTGTAGGAGGTGATGATTTTCGTCTGCTCGTAACGGTTGCGGGCGGAGGCTTGGTCGAAGTAAAGAAACTTGAGAAGTTCCCACGCGAGGTCCTGCCGCTTGGACTGCTTCGTTATGCCAATCATCGTCCCGCCCCACGTCGAGGTGCGCCGTCCGCCTTTCGTCCACGCGGGCAGCGGCATCGCGCGGTATTTGCCCTTGAGTTCCGGCGCAAATTTGCGAATCGTCCCCACGAACCAGTCAGCGGCTAACACGCAGTAGAGGCGGTTCTCTTTCATCGGTCCGTAGAGGTCGGGACCGAACGGCGGCGCGGCGAACGCCATATCGTGCGTCATAAACATCTCGCGCATCCACGACGCAACACGGCGCGCGCGGGGCGTGTCAACGTGGATGTTGCCCTGCGCGTCAAAGTAATCCTCACCGTTTTGCAGCAGGAACAGGCGCAGGTGCGCCTGCGCGTCGCGCCAGAGCATGAGGGCGTGCTTCTCATTCTTCCCGTCGCCGTCCGCGTCGAGCAGGCGCGGATGCTTTTGGAAGAACGCGACGAAATCATCCCACGTTTCTATCTTCTCAAACTCCCCCGTCAAATCGCCTAACATGTCGGTGCGATACAGCAGCACAACGGGATGGACGTCGTGTGGCACGCCATAGATGCTGCCGCGATTCGACCACGGCACGAAGCGTGTTTGCACCATGCGGTCATACACGCCCTCGCGCTTGAGCCGCTCGGTCAAGTCCACAAACCCGACGTCGCTTTTGCGCCCCAAGAAAAACCGCCCCGACTGATTAATCTCAATCTCCGCCAAATCCGGCGCGCCGGTGTTGGACAGAAACGCGGCGAGCAGTTTGTCCACCAACACGTTGCCGGGGATGAGTTGTAGGTTGACTTTCACCCGGCGCTGTTTCTCAAACAGTTCCACGCGCTCCCTGTATTCGTCGTAGTGCGTATTAGCAAACACCCAGAATTGCAGCGCGTCCTCCCCCGCTGACGGGCGCATCCACACGAACGGCAGCGACAGCAAAAACAGCAGCGCCATCACCACCGGCGCACGACCGAGAGGGAATTCTTTGGCAAACCAGTTGGACATGAGACGATTGGAGTGATGGAGTGATGGAGTGATGGAGTGATGGAGTATTGATTTGTCTCCAACACTCCAACACTCCATCACTCCAACACTCCATTACGGTGTGACCGTCACGCGCACGCCCTTGCCCGTGTGGGCAAACGCTAATGCTTCGTTGATTTCAGTTAGAGGAAATTGATGAGAGATGATTTTCTCAAACGGAAACTGGTGACGATGATGACGGAGGAACTCCAGCGCGCGCGGGATGACCCATCGCTGATAGACGATGACAGAATAAATCGTTTTATGATTGCGCACGACCTGACCCGGTTGAATCGTTCCTTCCACGCCGAGGTTGATGTTGCCCACCCACAACGCGCGTCCGCCGACGCGCAGCATCTCGATGCCTTCCTCAATCACCGCCGTCGAACCCGTGAACTCCGCCACCACGTCCGCGCCGTGTCCGCGCGTCAAATCCTTGACTTGCTGAACCCGCTGCGATGCATTGCTTTCCATCGCGTTGATGGTCACGTCCGCGCCGAACTCTTTAGCAAGCGCGAGGCGGTGCGGGTTGTTGTCCACCGCGACAATCAGCCCCGCCCCCATCGTACGAGCGACCGACGTGGCGTAAAGCCCCAACCCACCGACGCCTTGGATGACAACGGCGTCCTCCAACGTGATGCCCACCTGGTTCATCCCGTAAATCACTTCTGCCAACGCGCAGTTGACGGGCGAGACGAGGTCATCAGGCAACTCATCCGGCACTCTGAAAATCCACTGCCCTGCGCGCAAGTAGTAGTAGTCCGCGTAGGCGCCATGAAAATGCGGCGGCTCTTCACAGGTCGAGCCGAGCCAGTAGCGGTAACGATGTGGGCACGCGGGCAAATCGTGCAAGCACGCGGCGCACGTCCCGCACGGCACGAAGTAAGAGTAAACCACGCGGTCGCCTTCCCGCAGCGGCTGCCCCATTGCATCCGTTGTGATGCCACCGCCCAACTTCTCAATGTGCCCGACCATCTCATGCCCCATGATGCGCGGCGGACCGCTCTGCACGCCCGGTCCGCGTCCGCTGATGAAATGCAAGTCGCTCCCGCACACGTTGGCGCGGTGAATCCTCACCAGCATCGCCTCCGCCGCCACATCCGGCAGCGGATACTCGCGTATCTCTAACGGCTTCCCCACTTCCGTAAACACCGCAGCACGTCCCGTCATGCGTCCTCTCCTCTCGCAAATCCTCAAAGCCCTTAGACATTTCCCATGCGCGGAACGCTCCGGCAGATTGAATGGGACTTGTTGGAGGTTGGACAATAACAAGAATCCCTGCCCACAAAAAACGCCCGCTGCCGCCTCCCGTCCGGGCAGGAGGCAGCGGCAGGCGTCTGACTGTTGTCGTTCACCAACTCGCCAACTCACCTACTCGGCTCCCTCATCGCTTTTCCTCTGGCGTTGGGTGCCAACCTATGCCACAGCGATAAGCGCATCCAACTGGCTCTGCGGGTCGGTCTCTGGATTGAACACCGTCAAGCCCTCTGCTTGCGCGGCGCGGAGGAGTCGCAGGTCAGAAGCAACTATGACTACATCGTCGCCCATCGTCCGCAGCACAGCGGCGAAGTCCAGGGCGGAGAGCAGCATGACCGCGTCTACGCTGTTGATGGAGTGCTGTTCGATGAAAGGAATTGCCGCCAATACCAAACTGTCAGTGGCTGTAAACGTCTCAAACTCTGCGGCATTGAGCACCTCCGTATGGAGTTCTGCCATGCCTCGCGCGAATGCGGCAGTTGAGATGCGCCCGCCGTTGCGCTTACGGACCAATATGGAAGCAACCTCAGCGGCTGCCAGCGTCAGCGAAGTCAGGCGGTTACGGGGAACGTGCTCAAAGATGTGGTCAATCAAGTCACTTCCCTGCTCAGGGGCGTAGCGTTTGGCTAAGGCCCTGGCGTCGAAGTAGAAGGTGTAAGCCACCGCTACTCCTCCCGCATTTCTATGATGCCACGACTGAATTCGTTATCCTCGGGCTTGATGCCTTCCGCCAGAAACATCTCGCGCAGTCGCTTCGCCCCGACAGGGGCTTTGGTGCATAAATCGAGAAATAGGCGCAATCTGCCTATCTGGAAGCAAGGATTACGCCACCAGATAACTTTCAG